>Ga0172380_10001173_pt1 | contig 46263 bp, 38 predicted proteins | sample Leawe162metaG_FD_119747 | JGI IMG/M metagenome (GOLD analysis project Ga0172380, IMG submission 119747) | Leachate microbial communities from a municipal landfill in Southern Ontario, Canada - Leachate well 162 metaG | ecosystem: Engineered > Solid waste > Landfill > Unclassified | place...
AAATCTCTCTCTGAAAGTGTTTAGCAATATAATGGAAGTTCGACCGAATGTCAGAACGGGGTATTAACTATCGTTACAGGTATACTATTTTTCTCTTGACATTCTTTTACATAGACATCCCCGAGTGATCTTATCGGGGATCCAGTCACAATATAACGAATAACCGTTCTCGAATTAAACGGATTAGGGTAGTTCTGAATTAATTGATAGTCGGATAATAAGGTACTGTTATTATTATTTATTCCTGTATAAATTGTTGTGTCATTGCCTCCAACTTTTGTGTGTATTCCATCATTAAATCCTGCTTGATTTATATAAGCCCAACCATTATTAGTGTTAATAAAATTAACATTTCTATACCTTCCGGAATCTACCGCCATATTTGGTATCTGATAACCCCAGTTCGTTCCGCCGTTGGTTGTTTTACATAAAACACCATAATAAGTACTTCCAATGCCTACAAATGCTGTTCCTCCCAACCAAACGGTGTCCTTATTAATTATTGATATTGATCGAACAATAAAGGATGATACATTTGGTTTTGTTTGTAAAAACCACGTCAATCCACCATCGGTTGTTTTCTGTATACTATTTGAACCTTTCCAACCGGTTAGTGTATCTACAAATTTTATGTCTAAAAAAGCATCTGAAGGATTAATCTCAAACCAATTGAATCCTCCATTTGTAGTTTTTCTAAAATGTGAAATTGATGAGACAACACACGAAAATCCCATATTCTTATCATACATATAAATCTTGTCAGGATTTCCACTTGTCCCATTTGTCCAGATATACTGCCAGCTTATACCGCCGTTGGTGGAACGATAAACACCGCCGCCAAAGCCGCTACTACTAACAGCTAACATTGTATCTTTGTTTATTACAGCAAAGTCACCACAGCCGGAGTTATTTACTTGTATTTCCCAATTATCTCCTTTATTAGTAGTCTTAAACATTTCAGTCCAGCTAAATGCATATACTATATTTGAATCTACTTTAATAACCCTTAAGAATGAATAATTGGAATTTGGAGTCGTAAATGTGTAGTTGATATACCAATTATCACCACCGTTTGTAGTTCTTAGTATATATTCCTGAAGCAGTGAATTTGAATTAGTCACTGCAAAACCCGTCAAACTATCAAGAAATGTAATATCCTTAATATTGCTTCCGTTCAAATTCGGAAACCACTGCTGGTACCAGCCGGAAGTGTTTCTATCCTGAAATCCGGCGGACGAAAAGAAAAGAACAAATACAAGCAATATTAATCCATCAAGGATGCGGGAAACAGTCTTTTGATGCTTCATAATCTATCGAATAAATTAATCAATATTATTACACAAATAAAATATATAATATCATCGTTAATTAAAATCTTATTATAAGTATAACACATCTGAACTTAAAATTTAACGCATCCGAACCCCAATAGCCGCATAAAGACCACAAAAAAGGGGGGCACAAAACGAAAGAACTTTTTGAATACAATACCTTTTTTTGATTCATTATAAGAAAATCATAGTAAAACACTTCTTATTAATACCCTTTTAAACACTGCCATTTAAGGTATTCTATATCATTTTGCTTTACTTTTTATTCCCTTTTATTTACACACTTTTTAGAACGCTTACTATTTTATGTAGAGCATTTTGCGTGGAGGGGTGAAGTATGTTTTGCCGTTGTTTTTTTCGCGGGCTTCGAGACGGTAGAAATAGACGCCGCTTGGGAGGCTGAGACGGGAGAAGTCTGTTATTTTGAACCTGTGCAATCCGGAGTAAAGGAGCATATCGTAGATAACCCGGAAGACAGTCCTTCCGGTGATATCTGTTATTTTCATTTTAACGTATGAGTCCTTTGGCAGTGAGAATTCTATTGTTGTTGAAGGATTGAAGGGATTGGGATAATTTTGTTTCAGTACATAATCTGACGGAATCACTGCTGAATTGCTGTCAATGTACGTGGGGTATATTACGGGTCCGCCGCCGTTGTTGGTGCGGATCCAATCACACCAGCCTGTATCTTTGTTTATGAAGTCAATTCCACCATAAGTTCCCCTATGAATACTTGTATCTGGTTGCTGAAATCCCCAATTTACACCTCCATTAGTTGATATCCATACTATACCCCTTGAAAAATTTCCAAAATCTCTGTTTCCCCCGACTCCGTAAATTGTATCTTGATTTATGACTTTAAACATTGTTAAAAAATTATTACCTATATTGAGGTTTGATGGCATAAGGTATGTGTTCCAATTCAAACCTCCGTTAGTTGTTTTCTTTGAACTATTACCTACTGATGCCCACCCTGTATTTTCGTTCATAAAATATATCTGATTAACATAACCTGCATTCTGTATCTGAAACCAATTAACACCGCTATTAGTGGTTTTGTATGTTGCAACATCTGAATATTGCGACCATCCGATATACTCCCCGTTAACTTTTTGTTTCAGGAAGAAGACTTTTCCAAACCCTGCATCGTCTGATTGAACTGTCCATGTGACTCCTGCATTCGTAGTCCGCCATAGAAAAGGCAAACCGCCCGCAGTGCCGCCTACCCAGCCGGTGTCTTTATTTACGAATGAGATTCCGTTTACAGTCCATGAACCTGCTAATGGCAGACTATCCCACGAAATACCAAGGTCGTACGTTCTTAATAGCATACCATATCCACTTGCACTCATCCCATTTGCATAAACTATACATGTATCAATAATTTCAAAATTACCTACATATTGACCTGGTAAAATAATTGTCCAGTTATACCCTCCATTTGTTGTTCTAAGTGTTATTGCAGGATTCATAGAAATCAATCCAGTGTTTACATTGAAAAATTTAAGGTCATTAACCTGCCCGTTCACGGGCAGCGGCTGTGAAAACCACTGGGAAAAGCATGCGGAAGAGAGCATGATTTGAAAGACGACGGTGAATATGAGAAAGATATTTTTCACAATTGTTATTTGCTGATAATGTAATAACAACGAGATTTAAAAAATATGGAAATATGAATATAGTTTTGGAGAATGAATCAGGGACGGGATACCGATAAGTGGAAAGGGAAACATTATTTTATGTAGAGCATTTTGCGTGAAGGTGTGAGGTATGTTTTGCCGTTGTTTTTTTCGCGGGCTTCGAGACGGTAAAAATAAACGCCGCTTGAGAGACTGAGTCTGGCGAAGTCTGTTATTTTGAATCTGTGCAAGCCTGAGTAAAGGAGCATGTCGTATATAACCCAAAAGACAGTCCTGCCGGCGATATCTGTTATTTTCATCTTTACGTATGAGTCCTTTGGCAATCTTTTCACCATAATCATCCTCTTCGTATCAACTGTTTTCCCGCCTATAATTAAAAAATCTTTAAAAATAAATCATTCCTAAAATCCACTTTCCCGCATATCATAGTCCCCTCGCTATATTTTTTCATCGCAAATCTCGTAAATTCCTGTAAAATCTCTTTACAGCTATGCTTGTTTTTAATAATAAATAACCTTCAATTTCTCGGTGTTTTCGGCTAGTAAGTGCGTAGTAGATAGGTAGAAATCAGGTGATAAGTGCGCCAAATGTGCGCCATAAGTGCGCCACTAATGCGCTATTTTTGTGATTCTTTTTTCGAAATGGTGTTTTGAGGGACTATTCCTGAGAACTGTAGTCTGTATGCTTCATATTTTGGTATTATGTGCATATAAAATTTCTTTCAGCAATTTACATATTTATTTCATTAAAATCAAGTACAATTTGTAATTCTTCCCAATTACGCCTTGCATAACAATATAATGCATATATTTAAAAAATCTGCGTAAATCCGTTTATCAGCGTAAATCTGTGTTCTATTCTTTTGGTACCCTCATTCTTCAAAATGAAAAAATCATTAAGGGGATTTATTTCATAATTGATTAATATCCTTAAAAATATTATATTTATTCTTTCCAAATTTTAAACAATAGAGGTTACATTTGATTAAAGTAATTATTCAGGATACAGAGTCTCTTGACAAAGCTCTTAAAAGATTCAAGAAGAAATATGAAAAAGCCGGGATACTCAAAGAATTCAGAAGAAGACAGTTTTTTGTCAAGCCTTCCGTCGATAAGAAAATGAACAAAGAACGCGCTATCAGAAAATCCAAGAGAATAGTAGAAGAAGAAAATACATAATAAGTTCTTTACTTTATATTTTAAAGTTTCACGAATCCCGCATGCAGGTTTGTATGTGGGTTTTCTTTTTTAAATATTCCTTTATTATTGTTTATTAAAACAGTAACTTACAATAAATAAATTTTGTTGCTATGGAAAAGACAAAACTTCATATTTACATAACACCTATTCAGATTTCTAAACGAGTTAAACAGCTCGCTGCTAAGATTAATAAGGATTATGAACATAAGATACCAATTTTCATCGGTGTTCTTAACGGTGCTTTCCTTTTTATGTCAGACCTTATCAGAGAAATTAAAGTTAATTGTGAAATTGATTTTCTTAAACTTTCCAGCTATGGCGATAGCAAGATTTCTTCAGGGCAGGTCAAGACTCTTAAAGAACTAAATTGTGAACTTAAAGGCAGAGATGTTATTATCGTTGAAGATATAATTGATTCAGGACTTTCTATGGATTTTATACTTAAAACCATCAAATCTCAAAAACCTGAATCCGTAAAGATTGCGAGTCTGTTGATTAAAAAAGGTACACCTAAATTTAACTTCAAAATTGATTACCTCGGTTTTGAAATTGAGAATAAGTTCGTTGTGGGTTATGGCCTCGATTTTGCCCAGAAATACAGGAATTTAAAAGGAATTTATGTGTTATAAATATTAAATTTTAACGAATGGCACAAACGAATAAAGATAATAAAAACGAAGATTTTAACTGGAACAGAGTGTTTAAAATTGTACTTGGCTGGTCGGCTATTCTTGTCGGCTTTTTCCTGATTATGATTTATACAAAAAGCAGCGATCCGAAAACCAATGAAGTTACTTTCGACCAGTACCAAAAATTACTAACCGAACAGAAAATTGAATCTGCTGTTATTAAGAAAGCAGAAAATAATTATGAGTTTATCGGTAAACTTAAAGCTCCCGAAACTTTAACCATAAGCGGCAAACAGCTTACCGTTGACAGGATTTCTCTTTATCTTCCGTACACAAATACTGATGAAGCTGTAATCAAAACCTGGAAAGATAATATCCAAACGTATTCTTTTGAAAAGGACGACGGCGGCTGGCTTACTCCCCTGCTTAGTGCTTTACCGTGGATTCTTATCATCGCATTTTGGATTATTCTGATGAGGCGTATGCAGAATGGCGGAGGAGGCGGTACAAAAGGTATTTTCTCTTTCGGGAAGTCTAAAGCAAAAATGTTGACGGGTACTCAAATGAAAGTTACTTTTGCAGATGTTGCTGGCGCAGATGAAGCAAAACAGGAGCTTTCCGAAATAATCGAGTTCTTAAAAAGTCCGGGTAAATTCCAGAAGCTTGGCGGTAAGATTCCGCGCGGTGTTCTATTACTCGGTCCTCCGGGAACGGGTAAAACTCTCCTTGCGCGGGCTGTTGCAGGTGAAGCTGGTGTCCCCTTCTTTTCAATCAGTGGTGCTGACTTTGTTGAAATGTTTGTCGGTGTTGGTGCGTCACGTGTCAGAGACCTATTCGACCAGGGAAAAAAGAATGCACCTTGTATAATTTTTATAGATGAAATTGATGCCGTCGGTCGTCATAGAGGCGCAGGAGTCGGTGGCGGACATGATGAACGCGAACAAACCCTTAACCAGCTTCTAATTGAAATGGATGGTTTTGAACAAAATAGTGGTGTTATAATTATCGCCGCTACTAACAGACCCGACATTCTCGACCCCGCTTTGCTCAGACCGGGTAGGTTTGACAGACAGGTTGTTGTCGATAGACCCGACGTTAAAGGGCGCGAAGGTATTCTTAAAGTTCACACAAGAAATATTCCTCTTGCTAATGATATCAAGATTGACACTATCGCTAAAGGCACTCCGGGGTTCTCTGGTGCTGACCTTGCGAATCTCGTAAATGAAGCCGCTCTGCTTGCTGCCCGAAGAAATTCCGATGCAGTTACAATGAAGGACCTCGAGAATGCTAAGGACAAAGTAATGATGGGTACAGAAAGAAGAAGTCTCATAATCTCTGAAAAGGAAAAGAAGACAACGGCATATCATGAAGCAGGTCACGTTCTTGTTGCTAAGTACACTCCTGAAGCTGACCCTGTTCATAAAGTAACTATTATTCCACGCGGAAGAGCACTCGGTGTAACCACTTATCTCCCGATAGACGAGAAGCATACATACTCGAAAGAATATCTTGAAGCAATGATATCCTATGCTATGGGCGGTCGTGCTGCTGAGAAGCTTGTTTTCAATGAATATACTACAGGTGCGAGTAACGACATTGAAAGAGCTACCTCCCTCGCAAGAAAAATGGTATGTGAATTCGGTATGAGCGAAAAGCTCGGTCCGATTACTTATGGTAATAAACAGGAAGAAGTATTCCTTGGAAAAGAATTGCACGAACATAAAAATTACAGCGAAACTACACAGATATTAATCGACGATGAAATAAAGAAGTTTGTTCAGTCAGGAATGGACAGAGCAATAAAGGTCTTGACTGAAAACATTGACATTCTGCACAGGCTCTCACTTATTTTACTCGATAGAGAAATTCTTGATTCAGATGAAATTGACAAGGTGATGAAGGGCATAGAATTGCCCCCGGTTGAAAAGGAAGATACTAATGGCTCAGCAAAGAAAGAAGTTGAGAAAGTAACCGAAGCCAAAGCTCCTGCAGTAACACCTGCTCCTGTAAATAACTAAAATATTTTATTAGTATATGACTAAAAGCGGGTTTAGGCTCGCTTTTTTAATTAAATGTAAATTGTATTGAACGATAAACTTGATATAAAAAACGAAATCTACCGAAAGTTAATTCATATATTTTCAACTGTTATTCCGGTACTCTATTATTTTACTTCAAAAGATTTCATTTTATACTTAGTTGGTATAGGTACGGTACTTATGATTGCTATGGATATTCTTAAAGCATATACTGCTACGTTTGAAAAACTGTATAAGATGTTCTTTCACGTTATACTAAGGGAAGATGAAAAGGATTTTAAGCGAAACCTTTTTACAGGAGGAACATATTATGCAATCGGAATTTTCCTCGCATTATTGTTCTTTCAGAAAGAAGTTGCCATACTCTCAATTTTGATTATGATCTGGTGTGATACGCTTGCCGCATTGGTTGGCAAGACTTTAGGCAAGAGAAAAATTGTTGGTAATAAAACCCTCGAAGGCAGTATCGCTTTTACAATTACAGGATTTATTCTGGTTTTAATCTTGCAATATGTTTTTCCCGATTTCAATTATTATAAAGCAGGTTTCATAACAGTTTTACTTGCAGCAGTCTTTGAACAATTGAGTCTTTTTAAAATAAATGACAATCTAAGCCTTCCGCTTTTTTCAGGTTTAGTTTTTATAATTATAAATAATATTATTTAATATGGCTTTAAGATGCGGTATCGTCGGATTACCAAATGTTGGGAAATCAACTTTGTTTAATGCTCTCACAGAATCCCAGAATGCTGAGGCTTCTAACTATCCGTTTTGTACTATCGAACCTAATGTCGGCACTATTATTGTTCCTGATAAAAGAATAGATGAACTTGTTAAGATTTTTAATCCCAAGAAAATTGTCCCAAGTACAATTGAGTTTGTTGATATCGCGGGACTTGTAAAAGGCGCATCCAAAGGAGAAGGACTCGGCAACCAGTTCTTGTCTCACATCAGGGAAGTCGAAGTTATTATTCATATTGTCCGATGTTTTGAAGATAGTAATATTATCCATGTTAGCAACAAAATTGACCCAAAGGATGATATTGAAATAATAGAAACTGAACTCATACTTAAAGACCTCGATACAATAGATAAACGCCTTGAGAAATCGGGAAAAAGTTTGAGAGTTGGAGATAAACGGGTTGCAAGAGAAGTTGAATTGCTTAACGGCTTGAAAGAACATTTCAGTACAGGAAGACTCGCAAAGTATTACACTGAAAAGCTTTCTCCTGAAGATCAGCAGATTATGAGGGAAATGCAGCTCCTTACCGATAAACCTGTTATTTATGTGGCAAACGTTAACGAAAACGAGGTTAACGGAAATCAATATACACAAATCGTTGAAGGTATTGCTAATAAAGAAGCTGCAAAATTCTTAACTCTATCAGTAAAAATTGAATCTGAAATCGCCGCACTCGAAACAATTGAAGAGCGCAATGAGTTCTTACAGGACCTCGGACTCGAAGAATCAGGGCTGCACAGACTCATACATGAAAGCTACGCACAACTCGGTTTGATAACTTTCTTCACAGCCGGTGAAAAAGAGGTACATGCATGGACGATAGACAGTGGTCTAAAAGCTCCTCAGTCAGCAGGAAAGATTCACACCGACTTCGAAAAAGGTTTTATTCGTGTAGAAGTTATAAAGTATAAAGATATGGTCGATCTTAAATCTGAAGCAGCAGTAAAGGAAAAAGGGCTGATGAAAGTTGAAGGTAAAGAATATGTTGTCGAAGACGGTGATATCATGTTTTTCAGGTTTAATACTTAGACTATTATTATTAATGTTTTTTAATTTTATTATTCTTATATTTATTATTATTTGATACTATTGGAAAAATCACAAAGATACAATGTTTTAATATATTCATTACTAATTCTAACTTTCTCAATTAATCCATGTCATTCTGTATTCGCAATTCATGATAGTACTGGATTAGTTAGCAAATCATTTACAGGATTGTCATCGATCGATAAAGTAAAATTATTGTCGGATTCTGCTGCAAAGTATAGTGATTCTGATTTCTCCAAATCCATACATTTTGGCGAACTTGCTGTATCGTATTTTGATGACAAAACACCTGATTCATTAAAGATTAAGGTTTACACTCATATGTTCAGATCAAGCCATATGTTGGGTATTTATGACAAAGCATTATTGTATGTTTATGAAGAATTAAAAATACGTGAGAAAGACTATTCGCTGAATGAAGGTAATATTGCTGCATGTTTTGTGAACATCGGCGAAACATATAGAGCAGCAAACGATTATGATAATTCGATTAAGTTTCTTACAAATGCTATAGACATTTATTTGAAACTAAATAGCGATTCCGGGAATAAAGGACTGGTAAGCGCTTACGAGAGAATGGCGGCAGTGTATTTTGAACTTGCCGTTAATAAGAAAGACGATGCATTTTTCAATTTAGCAAGAGAATATGCTTTCAAATCAATAGAACTGGCTGACAAATACAATCTCATTCAGCGTAAGATAAGTAACTGGAACATACTCGGTGCTTGTGAAATGTATAAAAGAAATTTCGCTAAAGCTCTTGAATATCTGGAAATGGCTCTCAAAGCCTCTCAATTAGAGTCTGATTATAGCAATCGTATTAATATTGAAGCAAATATTGGTGGCTGTTATTTGGAACTTAAAGAATATGCGAAAGCGATTGATATTTGCGAAAATGCTTTTGAAGAAGCAAAGAAACGTGAAATTACAGTTTACATTAAAATGACAAGCAAGATTCTTTATGATTCTTACAGTAATTTGGATAATTATGAAAAAGCGTTCAGTTATCTCATGGAATATACAAGAGCAAATGATATACTCAGGAATGAGGAAAGGGATAGAACTATATCCATGATTGAACAAAAATCCCTCAATGAGCTTAGGCATAATGAAATGAATAAGGAAAAAGAAAGATATATAATTCTAACCGCAGCCGGGGTATTGGTTACTGTTTTGATATTAATCGGATTCCTTATGAGGAATAGAGTTCTTAACAGAATTAACAAACAGTTAATCGATAACGGTGATTTGATTTCAAAACAGAAATCAAAACTGGAAGAAGTAAATGAATCTCAGAATATGTTCTTTTCTATTCTGTCTCATGACCTCCGTAATCCTTTCAATGGTATTCTTGGTTTCCTTAACATTTTGAAAAATGATTTTGATACTTTAACTAATGATGAGAAAAAACAATATATAGATTATGTTAACATTTCTGCTAATCAGGTATTCAAACTCATCGAAAGACTCCTCGAACTGGCAAGACTTAAAGATGGCAGATATCAATTTAAGTTTGAAAATGTAAATATTCGCGAAATTACAGGGCAGGTTTTACAGCTTCAGCGGACAAACACACTGAATAAGAAAGTTACTCTCGAGAATAATATCAGCAAAGATGTTCTAATATACGCTGATAAAGTTTCCGTTGATACAATTCTTAGAAATCTTACCGATAATGCAATCAAATTTACTCCCGCAGGAGGGAAGGTTTCACTCGAATCTGAATTCAAAGACAGTAAAGTTGTCGTTTACGTAAAAGATAACGGCGTTGGAATGGACAGCGAAGATATGGAAAACATTTTCAGGCTTGATAGGAGAATAACTTCAAAAGGAACAAATGATGAAAAAGGAACCGGACTCGGTCTTTATGTTTGTAAAGAAATGATTGAAAAGATGAATGGAAGCATTAAAGTTGAAAGTGTCATCGGGAAAGGAAGTACATTCATTGTTACCTTCCCTGAAAAAGTATAATTACTATCAACTTATCCCTAATAAATTCAGACCGTTAACAGTTAGGAATGTAAATAAATAAGCGATTCCCGAATAAAAAACTATCTGCAGTATGGGAATTCTCCAGCCGCCTGTTTCTTTTCGTGTAATTGCAATTGTAGATATACACTGCAACGCAAATACAAAAAATACAATCAATCCTATTGTAGTAGCCGTAGTAAACAATGGTCTGCCTGTTCCGCCGTATTTAGCTTCACGCATTGCATTAACGAGTGATTCATTTATGTTATCACCTTCCCCCGTTATCTTGAACATAAGTGCCAGAGAACTTACAAACACTTCTCGCGCTGCAAATGTAGCTATTAATGAAACTCCTACCCTCCAGTCTAAACCGATAGGCTTCATTACAGGTTCAATAAACTTTCCTATTTCTGAGGCGTAGGAATTCGCAATTCTGTCTGAATCAATTAATTCCTGAATTTGCTCGGTGTTTAAATTTTCTTCGTTCGGCACTACAGGATTATTATTTGGGAAATATGTTAATGCCCAGATTAAAATGGAAAATACAAGTATTATGGGACCGGCTTTTTTTACGTATTGAATTGCGTTATTGTATGTATTATTCAGAACATTTTTTAATTTCGGTATTCTATAAACAGGTAATTCCATTATGAATGAAGAATTGTCTTCTGCTTTCAGAAAAACTTTCTGATATTTATTAATTATTACTGATATTACAAATGACGATAGTATTCCAAAAAGATATATAAGTGATAATATTATTCCGCTTAGTAGAAACTTTCCGGGAAGCAGAAATGAAAGCAGTAATCCATAAACCGGTAACCTTGCACTGCAACTCATCAGCGGTATTATGAATATTGTAAGCAGCCTTTCCTTTTTGTTTGTAATAGTTCTTGCAGCCATAATTGCAGGTATTGCACAGGCAAAACCCGAAAGCATTGGTACAAACGATCTTCCGTTTAATCCTAATTTTGATAATGGCTTGTCGATTAGCATCGCTCCTCTTGCCAGATATCCTGAATCTTCAAGCAAACCCAAAATAAAGAATAACATGATGATCTGAGGTAGGAATACCAGTACTGCACCTGTTCCGCCTATAATTCCGCTTGAGACTAAATCCGTGAACCAGTTGTGTTCATGCCCGCTCACTACTAATGATGAGAGGGATTGGAATAATGAATCTACTAAATCCATTAATGGCGATGCAATCCAGAATATAGAAGCAAATAAAAGTCCCATCACTGTTGCAAAAGTAATCAATCCCCAGTATTTGTGTAACAGAAGACTGTCTATCTTTAACGTCAGCTCGTCAGGTTTGTTTAAAGCACTTGTCTGCCCTTTTATTTGTAATGATTCATTTGCTTTTTCAAGATTTGTCTGATCATTTCTTTCTATTACATTATTTTCTATTTCTTCAATTTCTTTATAAATCTTAATTATCGACTCATCTTCAAACTCTTTAGCAACCGCAGTACTCAAATTGCTTATAGCTGTTTCTTCTTTTACATATTCAATTAGCTTATCGATTCCGTATCCCGTCCTGGGATTAATTTTTACAACTTTACACTTAAGTCTTTTGGCAAGTTCAGTTTCTTTAACAGTGAACTTTTTCCCTTCAAGTATATCATTCATCGTCAACGCTACTATTACCCGAAAGCCACATTCCAGTATCTGCTTTACAAGAAGCAGATGTCTTGAAAACTGAGATACGTCCACTGTAACTACTAAAACCGCAGGCTTTCCGTACACAGGGTGATCGTAAAGATTGGAGATAGTTACTTCCTCGTCAGGTGAATTGGGTACCATACTTACTATCCCCGGTGAATCCATAAGATTGCCTCCAATTTCAAACCTATCAAGAAATTTCGTAATTGAATATTCTATCGTTGAACCGGGATAGTTTACTGTTTTGTACTTTTTCCCGCTTAAGTAATTGAATAGTGTGGTTTTACCTGAATTTGGTGGACCAACAAGGGTTATTAATGGTAAGTTTAAATTGGTTTGAGACATTCTATAATGTTACATCAATACATTCAGCATCGTTTTTTCTAATCGCAATTAATGTACCTCTCAATGATACTGCCAGAGGATCATTGAAAAAAGACCTGTTGATTAGTTTAATTTCCTGCCCGGGGGTGAATCCATACTCGAGGACTCTAAATGAAGATGGATGTAATAAATCAATCTTTGTTATTTTTGCTGTCTGTCCTGAATGCAGATCTGATAATTTCATATATTCTTATTTATATTAAATCTAAACAAGTTAATCAGTATTTTCAAGGTAATCAGAATAGCGCTTTTATAATAAATTTTCTCTGTCTTCAAATAACCCTCCCTCAGGAGGGTCAGTTTACCTAACTTGTAGTATTAATCTTAATTAGTTCTTCATCTCTTTTGTTCCTGAATAAAAACAAAAGTACAATACCTGCAAATATCATTACAAACGATATTAATTGTGCCTGTGTAAAAATTCCTATCACTATTGGATTAAGTCTAATAAATTCTACTAATAATCTTTCTGTCCCGCTGAATATTAAGTATATATAAAACATCTCTCCATAATATTTCATCCTCCTTCTCATCAGCATAAGGATAGTAAATATTATAATTGCAGCAACAAGTTCATATAACGGTGTTGGATGTACAAGAACTCCGGCATGAGTCGGAACAATCCCTTTTACATAACTGTAACCAAGAAATTCGTAAGGAGTATTGTTCACGGGTATTCCGTAACAACCGTCACCCGAAAGGTGACAACCTATTCTGGCAATACCATAACTTAACATCGTTGCAGGTGTAATCGCATCAATAACCTGCATTAGATTTAGCTTCTTTAAACGGCAGTATATGAATATCAGTATAAAAGCAGTAATTAATCCGCCGTAAAATGTTAATCCGGAAGGTGAAAAAAGAACATCTGGATTAAAATAAGAGAGAATTGCATTTCCCTTTCCGAAATTCCATTCCTCTATTATGTAAAACAATTTTGAGCCAACTAATCCACCGATTATTGCAAGGAATGTTATTGTTACACCGATATTCTCATCGAGTTTCATTCTCTTCAGTTCTCTGGAAAAAAGTGTACTGCCAATTAAAAATGCAATACCCAGCATTAGACCATAACTGTGCACAGTCAGCGGTCCGATTTTAAATAAATCAGGATACATTAAACCTCTACTTTCAGAAATTTTTTGGCAGGCTGCTTGGTTATCTTTATGCCCGCTTTTGTGATTTTAATTTTAAATAAATTCTTATCTACGTCAAGTTTTATAAGTTTCAAACAGTACTCTGTGTTCTTGAAATTAAAAAGCTTATACTCATAAACTGCATTCCCTGACTTTGCGATTGAGATTACTGGAGCTGAAAGTCCCTCGATTAGAAATTCAATCATCTTATTCTCAAAATCTACTTTCGGGGTTACATTAATTAGATATATAAAACTTCTGAACACCTTTGTTGTTAATAATGTAAACAGAATGAAATCCTTCTCCTGTACGTTATCACGGCCTCTTGTTATATGAAGTTCATATTCATACTTCAGCTTTTCAGGCCTAACTTGTTTTGTCCTCATATATTAATTGAAATTGTAATTTGTTATCTCATCAAGATTGATTCCACTCTCAGAACCATCAAGCATCCTTTTTATCTTAACTTCACCAGTGCTTATCTCATCTTCCCCTATTACTGCTACATACTTACTATTGATTTTGTTTGCTTCCTTCATCTGAGATTTGATACTTCGGTTTAATAAATCCGTTTCGCATTGCACACCTCTTTCACGAAGTTTATTCGAGATCACCATCGCTAACTTTCTGGCATCTTCTCCAGAAGTAACTAAATAAAGTTGTGGTGAGTCCTCTTTCGGAAACTGGTAATTATTCGATTGTAGAATAAGTGTAAGTCTTTCCAGTCCGCATGCAAACCCTATCGCAGGTGTAGGTTTTCCTCCAAGTTGTTCTATTAACTTGTCATATCGACCACCACCCATCACTGCATTTTGAGCACCAAGAGAATCCGATGCTATTTCAAACGTCGTTGATGTATAATAGTCCAGACCTCTAACAAGTTTATAATCTACCTCAAACTTTATACTTAATGACTCAAGCCCGTTCATTACATTCTCAAAATGTTTTAGGTTTTCAATCCCGAGAAAATTATTTATCGTCGGAGCATCTTCTATAATTGAAATATCTTTTGGATCTTTTGAATCTAATATTCTTAGTGGATTAGTTATAAGTCTTCTTTTGCTTTCATTTGAAAGATCGCTTTCAAATTTGTTAAGATACTCTCTTAATTCATTAATGTATTCCGTTCTTTCTTCAATATTCCCTATATTATTCACCTTAATCTTTAAATCATTCAATCCGAAATTCTTCAAAGAAAATACACCAAGCGAAATAAGCTCAACATCCGACGTAAAATCACTGCTTCCGATAACTTCTGCACCAAACTGCGAAAACTCTCTGTATCTACCTGCCTGAGGCCTTTCATGCCTGTACATGTTTGATATGTAAAATAACTTTACGACTGGAGATACATTGTATAAACTGTTTTCTATATAGGCTCTTATCACGGGTGCCGTCATTTCAGGCTTTAGTGTGAACTCGTTGTTGCTAAAGGAATACATTTCCTTTGAGACAATATCCGTATCTTCACCTATTCCACGTTTAAAGAGTTCCGTCTTTTCAAACGTAGGAGTTCTTATTTCTTTGTAATTATAAAGCGATGCAGATTCCCTTAATCTGTTCTCGATATGCTGGCGTTTAAAAGCATCTTCAGGTAGTATATCAAGGGTACCCTTTGGTTTCGATATCATGTATTAAATTTATATAAATAAAAAGTTACCGAATTACGCAAATATTTAAAAGGTAAAAGTATTACATTTTGGGTCATTTCTTTTCTCTCGATTAAAGTAATGAGGGTACCAAAATTTCGAATATAAATTAATTTATACTATCTGTATATTTGTAGATAAATTAAATCTAATCTCACAAAATATGAACAATATTCTTTCTACTGATGTATTTAAAAATCGTCATATCGGACCAAATGAAAACGATACAAAAGAAATGCTTGATGTCGTTAAGGCAGACTCACTCGATAAGCTTATTGATGAAACAGTTCCTGCAAACATTCGTCTCAAAAAACCGTTAAATCTTGATAACCCATTGTCGGAATTTGAAATGCTTGGTAAGCTAAAATCATTAGCTTCTAAAAATAAACTTTTTAAAAATTATATAGGTCTCGGCTACTATCCATCAGTTTTACCCTCAGTTATTAAAAGAAATGTTTTCGAAAACCCGGGCTGGTACACTCAATATACACCCTATCAGGCTGAAATTTCGCAGGGACGTCTTGAAGCAGTCCTTAACTTTCAGACTATGATTACCGACTTAACGGGTTTGCCCATTGCTAATGCATCTTTGCTCGATGAAGCTACTGCGGCGGCTGAGGCTATGCTTATGACAAAATCACTACGCAAAGGTCCGAAAACAAACGCAAATACTTTCTTTGTTTCCGAAGAATGTTTTCCTCAGACAATTGATGTTGTTAAAACCAGAGCAGTTCCAGTTGGAATAAATGTTGTTGTCGGTGACCACAGAAAATTCGATCTTAACGATGATGTCTATGCCGTGCTTGTTCAGTACCCTGCATCTTATGGAGAAATTTATGATTATAATGACTTCTTTACAAATGCAAAATCGAAAAATATTTTCACCATTGTTGCTGCTGATATTTTAAGTCTTGCTTTGTTAAAACCACCTTCTGAATTTGGTGCAGATATAGCTGTAGGCTCTACTCAGAGATTTGGTATTCCTATGGGATATGGAGGACCTCATGCAGCTTACTTTGCTACTCGCGATGAGTTCAAAAGACAAATTCCCGGCAGAATTATTGGCGTCACCATAGATTCTCACAACAATCGTGCATTGCGTATGGCTCTTCAGACTCGAGAACAGCACATTAAAAGAGAAAAAGCAACAAGCAATATTTGTACTGCACAGGTACTTCTCGCAATAATGGCAGGAATGTATGCCGTTTACCATGGACCGGATAGAATAAAACGTATCGCAAACAAAGTTCATAAACTTACTGAAGTTCTGAATGTACTCTTGAAATCCGCAGGTTATAAGCAAACAAATAATCAGTTCTTCGATACTCTTAAAATTTCAGCTGATAAAACAAAGATTGATTTGATTAAACAAAAAGCCGAAAGCAAATTTATAAACCTAAGATACGGGAAAGATTTTATTGGTATTTCTTTCGACGAAACAACTAGCCTCGATGACTTGATTAATCTCGTTTCTGTATTCGACGAAAAGGTTTCAAAAAAGATAATTCTTGAAACACTTAACAATTCAGATAAACTTGAGAGTATATCTATTAACATCCAAAGAAAGGGTAAAATACTTTCACATCCAATATTTAACAGGTATCAGTCTGAAACAGAACTTATGAGATACATAAAGTCTCTCGAGAATAAAGACCTTTCTCTTACTGGCTCTATAATTCCCCTTGGCTCTTGTACAATGAAATTGAACGCTGCTACCGAAATGTCCGCAGTTACTTATCCTGAATTTGCTGATATACATCCATTTGCTCCATTTAATCAGACTGAAGGTTATAATGAGTTAATTAATGACCTTGGCAAAGATTTGTGTGAGATTACAGGTTTCGATGGAATATCATTTCAGCCGAATTCCGGCGCTCAAGGTGAATACACTGGACTAATGGTTATTCGTCAGCATCATATAAAGAATGGACAGGGTCAAAGAAATGTTGCTCTTATCCCCGCATCTGCTCACGGAACAAACCCAGCAAGCGCAGTTATGGCAGGTATGAAAGTAGTAGTAGTCAGCTGCGATGATCATGGAAATATTGACATGAACGACCTTAAAAAGAAAGCGGAAGAAAACAAGGATAACCTCGCTTGCATCATGGTCACCTACCCTTCTACGCATGGTGTCTTTGAAGAATCAATTATCGAACTTTGCGAAATCATTCACAAATATGGCGGACAGGTTTATATGGACGGTGCTAATATGAATGCTCAGGTTGGACTCACAAGTCCCGGGAAAATCGGTGCTGATGTTTGCCACCTCAATCTCCATAAAACTTTCTGTATTCCTCACGGTGGCGGCGGTCCGGGTGTTGGACCGATTGCAGTTGCAAAACATCTTGTTCAGTTTCTGCCCTCTCACCCAATAATGAAAATTGGTGGTGATAATTCAATCACTTCTGTGTCTGCCGCTCCTTATGGCAGCGCTGGTATTCTTGTAATTCCTTATGCTTATATTAAGATGATGGGCACCGATGGACTTACGGAAGCAACAAAGTATGCAATACTTGAAGCTAACTACGTTAAAGACAAACTCAGCGGTTATTATAAAGTGTTATATACTGGCATAAACGGAAGAGTAGCTCACGAACTTATTTTCGATACACGCGAATTCAAACATACTGCAAAAGTTGAAGTAGTTGATATCGCTAAACGATTAATGGACTATGGATTCCATGCTCCTACAGTCTCCTTTCCGGTTGCTGGTACACTAATGTTCGAACCAACTGAAAGCGAATCAAAAGAAGAACTTGATAGGTTCTGTGAAGCAATGATTAAAATAAGAGAAGAAATTGCTGAAATAGAAAACGGCACAATGAGCGATACTGATAACGTACTTCATAATTCACCTCATACAGCAGAGGACGTTTGCCGAAATGAGTGGACACATCAGTATTCGAGAGAAAAAGCAGCCTTCCCGGTTGATTCATTACGCAGTGGTAAATTCTGGGCACCGGTAGGCAGAATAAACGATGCTTACGGCGACCGAAATCTTGTTTGCAGCTGTCCGCTTATTGAAGATTACATTAAAGACTAAATAATTTATTCTCTCCTTCCCAAGCTCTGCTTGGGAAGGGGTATGATGAAGAAATCGTGACCCGTTCAGAAAAAATATCACTCTCTCTTATCTTCTTCTTTGTTCTTCTTCATCTCATCTGGCTCTTTTCACTGCCGTTGCTTCCTTTCGTCGATTTACCATTTCACCTCGCCGAAGCGGAAGTATTCAAGAATTTCAATAATCCCGACTACCTGTTCAGTACTTATTTTATGATTCCATCTACAATAAAATCAAACAGCATTTACATTTACTTCTGTTCATTAAACATTTTCCCAAATGTTGAATTCGCAAATAGGTTATTTTATGCAGTATATATTATCATTCTTCCTTTGTCTGTTTGGTCTATAATAAGAACTTTTAATGGAAATTCTTATTATTCTATTCTCTCATTCTTGTTTCTAATTAACCACAACGTGCACTGGGGTTTCGTTAGCTACATGATGTCCATCCCGGTTATTATTTTTATATTCATTGCATTTAATAAGTACTTTGTCTTGAATAAATTAAAATACGTGTATTTTATTTGGATTCTTCTTATAATAGTATTCTTTCTCCACTTTCAGATGGCAATATTTGTTGTTTTGATTTTTGGACTATTTACAATAGTATATCAAAGAAAAAATTCAAAGAAAATCTTAATAAATACTTTATCTGTTATACCAGTTATTATTATTATGGTTTATGCTTATTTAGTTGATAGCCAAAGTGGTGCAACTCCATTATTTTCTTACATGTTAAACTATTATATCTCAAGTTATTTCAATACATTAATTGATAGGTTTAATGTATTATTTGTTGTTGATAATTACTTCATTTTAAGAGGTGCCACGGGTATAGTATTTTCTTTGCTTGCAACAGTTCCTTTGTCAGTAATTTTCATTTTAAAAGCCGCAAAACTCAAAATTTCCGAAATTCTTAAGAATCAAAACCTCAAATTCCTGTCAAATCTCTTTATCATTACGTCTCTATGTTTTTTCCTTCTTCCTGATGTTATTCCTGGGCAGAATATAATATTTGAAAGATATTCAGTACCAATTTTTCTCCTAATAATCATTATTTCATCTATTATTCAAATTAACTCAAAACTCGAAAATTCTCTTAAGTTAATCATTCCCATAATCATCGTCATCCAGACAGTGTTCATTTTCGATTACATGTTTGATTTTAAAAAATCAACCGCAGACTTTAATCTGGGCATTTTCCCAGACAACAACAAAGCAAGACTTGCAGGAATCATACTTGACAATGATTTCCGTGGCAGCAAGGTTTACGCTCATTTCCCTATGTATTTTACTGTCTGGAAACAGGGAATCACAACAGGTTTGATCGATTACCGCTTCGGACTTATAAAAAGAAACATCTCCCGAGAGATTTTACCTCAATACATAGAATGGACTGATAAACAAATGGACTACGATGAATACTATAAACCCGTAAATTACCTCCTCATAAAATCAAACTCCATCCCAACCTTCAATAACTTTGCTTTTGAAAAGGAATCCGGTTCCTGGATGCTTTTCAAAAGCAATTCCGACATCAAATAATCATCCTAAAGCTCTATATCAAAAATTCCGTTTTCTGCCCAGTTTACACTCCCTTTTGCCAGTTTTTTTGTATGCCTGCGTTATGCCTGCGATATGCTAAAAGTGTAATTCTAGCTTATAATCAGGCTTTCCTAACTTTTCTCTATTTGAAAATGATTCTGCACTTATTTGAACGTATATATTGAATATATTTGTATAATGAACGAATTTCAGAAAATATTTTCAAATGCTCTTGCTCTCGCTCCTATGGAGGATGTTACTGAACCTCCTTTTCGTTTAATTGCTAAACGTCTTGGAGCTGATCTGCTTTACACAGAATTTATATCTTCTGAAGGATTAATTCGTGATGCTGTAAAAGCTCGTGCCAAGCTGTTTCACTATGAAGAAGAACATCCCGTCGGTATTCAAATATTCGGAGGAGTAATCCCGTCAATGATTGATGCAGCAAAAATTTCAGAAGAAGCGAATCCTGATTTTATCGATATCAATTGTGGCTGCTGGGTAAAAGATGTTGCAATGCGTGGTGCAGGTGCAGGACTTCTTAAAGACCTTCCCCGCATGAAACTCATTGCTGAGTCAATAGTTAAGAATGTGAGCAAACCCGTTACACTTAAAACCCGCCTCGGATGGGATAAAGACAACATCGTTATTGTCGATGTAGCAAAGATGATGGAAGATATTGGGATTCAGGCACTAACAGTTCATTGCCGTGTCCGCGGTCAGGGAAACAAAGGAGATGCAGACTGGGAATGGGTAAAACGCATAAAAGATGCAGGTGTACAAATCCCAATTATATTAAACGGAAATATTAGAACACCTGAAGATGTTAAATTTGTTTTCGATAACTATCAGCCTGATGCTGTAATGATTGGTCAGGGAGCTATCTCAAACCCATGGATATTCAGGCAGACTAAGTTTTTTCTTGCAAATGGTAAACATGAACCGTTACCTGATATGTGTGAAAGAATCGATACTTGTATTGAACACCTGAAACTCGCAGTGGAACTCAAAGGCGAAAAGCTTGGAGTCAGGGAATTCCGTAAACATTACAGCGGATACCTGCACAGCCTTCCTAATATCGCTAAATTTAGACTTGAGCTTATGCAATATGATATAAGCGAACCTATCATTAATAAATTAATTGATTTTAAGAATAATAATTACAACATTGTATCAACTTAAATCTTAAAGGAGTTCTGTATGAGTGCTGTATATACTTTATTTACAATCTTTATTCTTTTCTTGGGACTTATACTCTTTATTATATTCCTGAGAATGTTCAGGGTTCTGAACGAATACGAAAGAGGTTTGATTTTTAGGCTTGGTAAATTTTCTCAGATTAAAGGACCTGGATTAATAATATTAATACCAATTCTCGATAAAATGGTAAAAATTAGCCTGCGGACTTTAGCTATAGATGTACCGTCCCAGGATATTATTACTAAGGATAATGTCAGTGTGAAAGTTAATGCAGTAGTTTACTTAAGAGTTGCAAATCCTGAAAAAGCAATCATTCAGGTTGAGGATTATCTCTATGCATCGTCACTCGTGTCGCAAACAACATTGAGATCCATACTGGGACAAAGCGACCTTGATGAGCTCCTTTCTCACAGAGATATGATTAATGCTAAGCTGAAAGAAATAATCGACCGTGAAACTGAGCCATGGGGAATTCAGGTGATGAATGTTGAATTAAAGAATGTTGACCTTCCTCAGGAACTTATTCGTGCAATGGGACGTCAGGCAGAAGCAGAACGAGATAAAAGAGCAAAGATTATTAACTCGGAAGGCGAGTTTCTTTCAGCAACTAAACTATCCGAAGCAGCAGCAATTCTTGGAGGCAATTCTAATGCCATGCAGTTAAGATATTTACAGGTTATGACTGAAATTGCGACTGAAAAAACATCTACAATGATAATACCTTTGCCGATGGAAATTATGAAATACTTTACCAATATGAACACCAAAATTGAAAATGAAGCTAATAAATAATCTTATATGAAAAAGACTTTCCTGTTTCTTTTGTTGTTCTTTACTCTTGCAAACACTGTAACTGAATCAAATGTAAATATTACATATTCAAAAAACTTTTCTTGGGCTGAAATGAGAATTAAAGAAATGACTCTTAGGGAAAAGATAGCTCAGATGATTATTACTTATTCGGACGGATTTTATAATGGTGACAATGATAACAGTTTCAAAAGGCTAAAGAATCTAATAGAAAATGAAAAGGTAGGTGGCATAATTTTCTTTAAAGGAAGAGCTCTTGAAGAAGCTAAACTTATCAACAAACTTCAAGCTCTAAGTGAAACTCCTTTGTTAATCTCACAAGACTTTGAAAGAGGAACTGCAATGAGGCTCGAAGACGGTTCTCTCTATCCCAATAATATGGGTATTGGAGCTACTCGAAATCCGGATCTGGCATATCAAATGGGTTTGCAAATAGCAAAGGAATGCAGAGCTTTGGGCGTTCATCAGAATTACTCCCCTGTCGTTGATGTAAATAATAATCCTCTGAACCCGATCATAAACGTTCGTTCATTTGGTGAAGATCCAAATCTCGTAAGTGTAATGGGAGATGCTATGATTCGCGGATTGCAGGATGGTAAAGTCATAGCAACAGCAAAACACTTTCCGGGACACGGAGATACTGATATCGATACACACAATGACCTGCCTGAGATAAATAATGATATGAAAAGAATGGATGCTGTTGAGCTGGTTCCTTTTGTCAGTGCGATTAAATCGGGAGTCAAATCAGTTATGGTTGCACATATTTCATTCCCTGCTCTTGATAAAACCCCTTTTATTCCTGCAACCCTTTCACCGGAAATTGTTAATGGTTTATTGTTAGAAAAACTTGGATTCAAAGGTCTTGTGATTACAGATGCATTGAATATGGATGGTGTAACAAAACACTTTAACACAAAAGAAGTTGCAATAAGGTGTGTTAACGCAGGTATTGACCTTATTCTAATGCCTCAGGGAGAAACCAAGACAATCGATGCAATAGAAAATGCTGTTAATAAAGGAGAAATCTCAGAAGAAAGAATTAATATTTCAGTTAATAAAATTCTTGAAGCTAAAGAATGGCTGAAGCTCAATGAAAATAAGTATATTAATGAAGATGATGTATTAAATCAAATAAATAATCAGGATGCACAGTTCCTTTCTAAAAAAATTGCCGAAGAATCAATAACTCTTGTAAGGAACCAAAATGTTCTTCCTTTATCTAAGAATAATTCAAACAATAAATACCTCATATTATCACTTTATACTGGCAAAGAACCAGATAATGCAAAGTATTTCTATGATGGTATTTATAACAAAATCAAAAGTATCAATGATAATCCGGTTGATATAAGAATAATTGATTCAGATATTTCGAGTCCGGAAGCAACATATAAGGATCTCAGTGGTTATGATTACATCATAATTCCTTTGTTTGTAAAAGTCAAAATGAAAACAGGCACTGTTGGTATGGATAATTCGCATGCTGAATTTATTAAACAACTGACAGAAGTACATGGTAAAAAAGTAGTGGTTATTTCATTCGGTAACCCATATCTGCTTTCAAACTTTACCAATGTTTCCGGCTATATCGCTGCATACGGCGACAGTAAATCAGTAATTGACGCGGCAATAAAAACAATTGCTGGTGATATTAATCCCAAAGGCAAGTTACCTGTTACAATTACGGATGAATATAATTTCGGATTTGGTTTAAACTATCGATAATATGATTGATAAAAAGAAGCTTCAGGATATAAGGAAGAATTACAGTAAAGAATCACTTGATACGAAGGATGTTGATTTAAATCCATTTGAGCAGTTTGAGAAATGGTTCAATGAAATTCTTAAATCTGATATTCCGGAACCAACCGCATTTATTCTTGCAACGGCTGCTATCAACGCAAAACCCTCTCTCAGAACTCTTCTCATGAAAGGATTTGATGAAGAAGGATTTTGCTTTTATACAAACTATGAAAGCCGGAAAGGTATAGAACTAAAAGAGAATAACAATGCTTCAATACTATTCTTCTGGCCTGAACTCGAACGTCAGGTTAGAATTGAAGGAACAGTTAATAAAATATCCGAAACAGAGTCTTTCAATTACTTCAAAACAAGACCTTTCAAAAGCAAGGTAGGTGCATGGGCTTCAAATCAAAGCACTGTCATTGAAAGCAGAATGACGATTATAAGGAAGTTCTTTATGTATCTTTCGAAATTTCACAGCAAAGACATTCCTTTACCTCCCTATTGGGGTGGCTATAAATTAATCCCCGATTATTTTGAATTCTGGCAAGGAAGAAAAAACAGATTACACGACAGAGTGAGATATAAACTGCAAAATTCTACTTGGGTAATCGAAAGGCTTTCACCGTAAATTATAAAACAAACTAGGGCTTTAGTTAACCCAAAGCCCCAGAAATCAACTATTTAAAATTTATGGTTAAATAAGATGAAGCAAGAGTAGTGCCGTAACAATCTCTTACATAAACGTGGTAATAACCGGGAGTATAAAATGTAACTTTTTTCCAGAACCAAACCCAGTCGTTTGAAATACCATCCTGAGTAATCGTAGTGTTGAAGTTTTCTGTATAATCACTTCGAACATCATAAATATCATAGTAAACTTCAGTGCACTCTACGCTGTAAGGCAACCTTACCAGAAAATAGAAATATCCTCCATTTCTGGGAATATTAAAAGTACTGCTTTCACCCTTTGGGTATCCAGCATCAGTAACACCTTCACAAAAGTATAACGTTTGTGTCATAGCACTTTCAGTAATGAAAAACAGTGCCACTAATGAAAATAGTACAAATAGTTTTTTCATAATAATAATTTTTTAATTTAACTTGGATAAATATAGTAAGTAAATTTTATTATTACAAGTAATATTAATTAATTCCTAAGCTCATGGAATTATTAGTAATCTCTCTGGCAAAACATCTCCTTCTTTTATGTTGCCGGGAATCAAAATATTTCCAATGGCTCTGTACAAGTAAGTTTGTTTCAAGTTCAATGTTGCTTTCTGCAGAGATTACTTTATTATTAATGCAAGATCTTGTTATTTCAGTCATAAGGAGAGCATCAGCTCCTTTTCCCTGGAGTTCTGGTCTAATTGCACCTAAATATAGATCAACATATTTATTTGATTTACCAAGTGCTTTCAATATATGAACAAAACCAAAAGGTAATAACCTCCCTTTTGATTTTTGTAGTGCTTTTGTGAGTGACGGCATTCCGATTACAAATCCCTGAAGTTTATTTTCTGAATCAACAATTATTTTTGTATAATCAGGATTAACAAATCCGAAATACTGCTTTATGTAATATTGAATTTGCTTATCTGAAAGTGGAACGAAACCAAATAGATTCTTGTAGGCTTCGTTAATCGTTTCAAATAATTGTTTTCCGTAAGGTAAAAGATCCTTCTTTGTCTTAGCTTCAAGTACACGAATCTTCAATTTTTCCTGAACAATCCTTGCTATTCTGTCCGCTTTCTCTGGAATTGAATTAGGTACTTTTATTTCGAACTCTACCCAGTCGGCTTCTTTAGTAAAACCCATTTTTTCTAAATGTCTGGGGTAGTAATCATAATTATAAATAGTGGCAAGAGTACCAACTTCATTGAAGCCTTCTATCAGCATGCCTTCATAGTCCATATCCGTAAAGCCCAATGGACCGTGAATAATGTCCAATCCCTTTTCTTTACCCCATTGTGCTACTTCATTTAAAAGTAATAAAGAAACTGATTCATCATCAATAAAATCAACAAAACCAAATCTTATTGCCTTTTTATTCCACAGCTTGATAAACTTATTATTAATAATACCTGCAATTCTGCCTACAATTTTATCGCCCTGATATGCAAGCCATAATTTAGCTTCACAATATTCGAAAGCAGGATTCTTATCACGGGTAAATGTGTTAATTTCATCAAATAGGAATGGAGGAACAAATTGTTTGCAATCCTTATATAACTTCAATGGAAATTTTACAAATTTTTTAAGGTCCGACTTATTCCTGACTTCTACAATCTTTGTTTCCAAATGATAGATTTAATATTTAATAAATTAATGAAATAACTTGATTAATTAAAACCATATTTTTGAAATACAAATCGATATTTGAATAGCTTTTTATTTTAATATAACCATCCTTTTAACAGCATTGAAATCACCCGCAGCAATCCTGTAAAAATATACTCCACTCGAAACATTGACGGCATCAAATTTATAATTGTATGAACCAGCATTCAGATTCTCATTAACGAGTACGAAAATTTCCCTGCCAAGTGCATCAAATACCGATAGTTTGACATTGCTATTTTTAGGAAGTTCGAAATTAATATTAGTAACAGGATTAAACGGATTTGGATAATTTTGTTTTAGACTGAACGATTTTGGTATCTCCGTTGATATATTCTGAATGCCAACTGTTTGTTGTGATATGGAAATTGAATTGAGCGCTTTATAGCCTGTAGAACCAATTTGAGAAGCTACACCTGTTGCAGTATCATACTGAATTAATATTCCAAATGATGCTCCGATTCCAGAAGTTCCATATAATTTGCCCTGATAATTAAAAGCGATACTCGGCGTAATTGAGAATCCGGGAACACCAATCTGAACTGAGGCTGCTGTACTTTTATTTATTTTGAATATCTTATTATTTGCTGCAACTCCCCACATTTGGCCGTTTATCGGATTAATAGTGATTGCATACAGGTTTGTAATTAAAGTATTTCCGACGTAATGGGTATCGTTAGTCAAGAAGTTATATTTATATAATAAACCACTTGGGACTGCACAATATAAATCGTTATTAGTATCAAATGCTATTGCTCTTACGCCGCTAATAGGAATATCGAGGTAAGGATAAGCATCTCCAAGAGTTGAGTTAATTCTAGATAATCTACTTGTCAAAGAACCTGTAGATATACCAAACGTAATATTATCAGATGGACGAATACCTATAGATGTTATGTCCGAGTAACCTGAAATACCGATTAATGAACCTGCACCGGTAGATTTATCAATACTGATAAATGCTCCGCTGGATTGACTGCCCGTTATTCCATAAATCGTACCGGCAACTGCTGGATTTATAAAGAACCCTTTTGCAATGAGTAATATTTTCTTTTGAGGAGTCTGAGAATCATTACTTAATATAGTCAAAGTGTCACGAACATCCGCAGCCACTGAAGGAGTAAATCTGAATTTTAATATTGTGGACTGATTATAACCAAGTTTGAAAGGATAGCTAATATTTGTCAACAGTTGAAACTGAGAATTAGGTAATTGAATATTATTAACAAGTAATGTATCCTGACCCTGTGAAGTCAATGTAAAGGAAACAGTATCCGAAGGATAAGAAACTTCCCGAACTCCAAAATCAAGAGAATCTTTACTTGTGTATAATTTTGAACCTAAGAAAGGAATCAGCCGTAATCCTGAAACCCATCCTGCCCAAGTATTAACTTGAGAGTCAGCGTATTGAGTTAATAGCCAGAAGTTATTCTGATCAGCAGGGTCTCCCCAAATTCCCGAGTAATCACCCCATCTGTTCCTTCCGCCTCCAAAATCTTTAACATAATTAGACTTACCTTCCTGAATTAATTTGCTTCCGCTTAGCCCTGGAGGATCACTGAATAAGCGTGATGTATAAAATGCTCCGATGTACTCTGTGCTTGCTGATCGTGAATAAGTTATTGCGACATTATTATCTTTATCCACAGATAAGGCAGGATAGAAATGCCAGTACCCATTAGCACCCATTGCTACATCTTCAACACTCTCATTTGTTGATGTGTTTATTTTCAAATACCTAACACTTGAATATGATGTGAATGAAGAATTCCTCACTGCATGTACAGCCCAAAGGAAACCATCTTTAAAAATTGGTTCGTACTTAAAACTCACTCCTCCTGTTTCAATCAACATTGAACTTCCGCCAAGTTGATTAGCACTGGGCGGACCTGTATAAGATGTAACCGGGACATTTACTGCGGTCATAACAGGATTAGATACAGGATTAGTAATTTTATATAAAGTCACAAATGTTCCGGTAGTAAACGGAGCATTTACAAGCAAGTAATAATCTGACGAAGGAGAGTACATAATCGTCGGTCGTGCACCCATTGTTCTCGCAAAGCTGTTTGGTTCTTTTATATCCCAAATATCTTTCCAATTAACAGGACCCGCAGTATTAGCATATAAATCAGATTTAGGAATAATTCTAATTTTTGTACCCTGAAAATTACCGCCAAATGCAAATTGATTTGAAGTAAGATATATTGCCTGATTGTCAAAACCCACACCCTGATAGTCTCCCCAGCTTCCTGATGGAGTCGAGCCATTTACATTTGAAGGCAATGCGTAATTGTACCATGTACCAAGCGGTATTGAATCTGCCGAAACTGAAACCAAATAATAGCCTCTCGATGTTGCATCATCCTGATCGAGCCATACCATAACCCATCGTTTACTAAAGTGATCATACAATACTTTTGGGTCAAAAGCACTTGCTCCGCCTAAAGTAGATGAAAACCATGCATCGGCTGATAAGTTCTTAAGCAAATTCCCATTTTTATCCCATATCCTAATTCTTCCGTTATCTGTTCCAATTATGTGATTTGGACCCGCCGCTAAATATAAATCAGGCGGAATATAATTACCCGGATCATTAAATCCCTGAAAGCTTTTAAAGACAGTCGGATCAGGACTATCCGTTTGCGTACCTATTAAAGGGTCATTCATGTAATTTGAACCTTCAGGTGCTTTTGCAGATACGTTATTCAAATAATCAGGATAGGGTGTAAAATTAATTTTATTTCTGACCTTTTTTCTCACATAGGGAGATAGCTTATCACCAGTAATACTAAACATTTGATTTCCGGTTGTTACGACTACACCATTCGGAACGGAACCTGATGCAGGTCCCTGATATAACTGTGCCCAGCTTACATTTGCTAATATGAGCAGAAATAAAATTATTTTGTACATGAATTATTTTTAATTAAGTTTTATTTATTATGGAACAATAACGTTATTACTTTGTAAGTATCATTTTCTTTACAGCAGCAAAATCATCTGTTGTTAGTTTATAGAAATAAATTCCGCTCGATAAATATGAAGCATCAAATGCAAAACTATAACTTCCTCTGTTCGTTTGTTCATTTAATACATTCCCGACAAGTTTTCCCGATACATCATAAATACTAATATTTACATTCGTACTCTTTGGAACATCGAATGTAATTGTTGTTGTGGGATTAAATGGATTTGGGTAGTTCTGATGTAAATAAAATCCGCGTACTTCACTTTCATTACTTGATATGTGAGTAGGCAATGGGCTTCCCGCATTAATCCATGCTGTATAAATTAATCTTGCGAGATAGTTAGAAGAATTCTTAAACATCTTAATTGTAAAATTCCCGGCTCTGTTCCAAAGCTGCTGAAGATAAAGCGAGCCGTAATTTCCTACCGCAGCATACGAAACACTGTCAGCATATAAAACTGAATCCACATATTTATAATTGCTGTAGATGAATCCGAAAACAAATTCATTAACATTCGAAACATAGTTACACGTATCACCCGTATAAATAAGCCTGCTTGTATCGGCATTAATCATTTGAGTTTCGTAGCGGCTGTGGATACCAGTTTGATTTGAATATTGACCGTTGTAGTTTCTTGTTATATGAAGCGCGTTGTGAGCGTCGGCAATGTAGTGACCTAAATCCGCTGCCTTTAACATTGCCTTTTGCCAATTGTGCTGCAGAAAATACTTTTTCACCGAATCTGTTGTCGCAATAATCGCAAAAGGTAAAGTTCCATTATCATTTACAAAATTAATTCCATAAATTGCAATCAATGAATCGAGCGTTTGAGGTATTCTTCCGTTCGTAATAAATCCCGAATAGTTATCTATATCAATATAATGTCTTGGACTTTCAGTCGGGTCAGAACTTTTCCTATAATCTGCGTCTGAAGCATGCCTCGAAAGAGAATCAGACCACCAGTAAAATGTGCTCATCACACCGGGAAATGAATAAATTGATTTTCGGTTTATTATTTTATGTCCGTTTGACCCCCAGCCATATATTGTTAAACATATAGCCAGTACGGCAAGTAATTTAATCCAAACATTTTTCATCGAGAAAAATACAATATTACCACTGAATAATCTACATAATTGGTTAGTGAACTGAAAGAAAAAGCAATTCCGTACATACTATCCTCTGTACTATTATCCCGGAGGGCTTGAAAAGTTAAAAAGGATTGATTTTACTTTTGAATTTAAATAATCTCATTGAAAAATAAGCGGAATCTTATTCTCGAAATGTTTTGGACAGCAGGTTTCTCCCTCCCAAACCCTTTTTTTCAAAACAAGAATGGGGAATATGCCCTTTTCTGCTCAAAAAGACCATTTCCGACATTCCGAATGCCCTATCGCATAAATGCGAACCCCTTTCCTACATTCCGAATGCCCTATCGCATAAATGCGAACCCCTTTCCGACATTTCGAATGCCCTATCGCATAAATGCGAACCCCCTCCCGACATTCCGAATGCCCTATCGCATAAATGCGAACCCCCTCCCGACATTCCGAATGCCCTATCGCATAAATGCGAACCCCTTTCCTACATTCCGAATGCCCCTTTGCATTTATGCAGACCCCTATATTACATTCTATATGCCCCCTTGCATTTATGCAGACCCCTATATTACATTCTATATGCCCCCTTGCATTTATGCCAGACCCCTCCCGGCATTCCGAATGCCCCCTTGCATTTATGCCAGACCCTTCCCGGCATTCCGAATGCCCCCTTGCATTTATGCCAGACCCCTCCCGGCATTCCGAATGCCCCCTTGCATTTATGCCAGACCCCATTTCCAATCTATTATTGAGGTTTTTGTATCTTTTAACAAGGAATTGCTTTAAAAAAGGGACTTTTTGGATATGCCAGAGAGATTTTACAAATGAAATGTTTTGAAAGGAATTATTAGAATGCCCAATTTAAATTGGAAAGTGGATATAAAAATGCCGAAAACTGATAAAATCAGTTTCCGGCTTTTTCTTATAAATTAATTTTTCCTAAAAGGACTATAAAATGTGTTTGTAATACTTCACCTGTATCTTACCTGTCCCGCTGCAGCTCATGCATCTATATCTATCAACACTGGTGTTCGAAACACCTCTTTGATTTGCAGGCTGATTATTTCCGCTTCCTGTTAGCGAAGCAGGAGCGCTATATTTGAACCCTTCACCTAAAATCCAACCCCAACCCTGACAATCATTACAAGTAATATCTTTCCACTCAACCGAATAAGTTCTCTTAGAATTTGAATCCGTAACTTTTTCATTCTGTGCATTTACCACAAACAAAGGCAGTAATGCAAATACAATTAAAAGAATTAACGTTTTCATTTTGACTCTCCTTCAAATTTAAATTCGAAACAAGTTCTTAATTACATTAACGGATATTTATCTATTAAGTTTCAAATAAAAAAGCCGGCTATTAACCGGCTTAGTATTCTCTATATTTTAATTACACGAATTTATTTAATTAACATCATTCTTCTTGTACTGACGAAGCTTCCAGTCTTTAATTGATAGAAATAAACACCACTGTTTAAATTACTTCCGTTCAATGAAACTTCATACTCGCCTGTCTCGAGATTTTCATTAATGAGTGAAACCATTTCCCTGCCCATAATATCAAACACCTTCAATGAAACATGTCCGCTCTTCGGAATAGCAAATTTAATGTTTGTTGTTGGATTAAAAGGATTTGGATAATTCTGTGACAAATCATATTTCTTTATCACTGAAGGATTCGACGTTACGAACAGCGGAACGTTACCTTCATCGGCACCTTTATAAGGAGCCACGGCATTCCTGAGGTTATTATCGAAATCTGTAGTGATACCAACAATTGGTGTACCTATAAGATTAGTATTTCCCAATGAACTGCCGGTGACATGCAAATCTGTTGTTGAAACAAAATTCACATCATAGAATACAGAGTTCTGATCATTAGGTGTTGCAGCAGTCTTGTAATCAGCAAGAGTGTTATAACCAGTCGTCAGCCAGTAAGCATGGTAATTGTTAGGACCAGTTGTCGAGTAATAACTATTGTTGTCGATATTTAATGATGCACCGGCATTCAGTAAAGCAAAACCAACATGATTAATATTTCCACCGGTTCTGGTGTTGATAGCAATATTATTCTTCATGTTTAAAGTAATAACAGCAGAACTAATTCTTATACCCGCCGAAGTTGTATTCCCTGCGGTACCACCTGTATGATTGCCGCCGATTCTTGTAGTATTGTAATACACATTAGCTGTATAAGCATTAGTCGAACCTAATAATTCTATTCCTGTGTGTGTTGCAGCGCTAAGATTATCGAGCGGCAGCGATATCATGTTATTTTCGATATTCAAAATACTACCAACGGCAGGAGCTGAAAAATAAATTCCTCTAATTGCTGTGGATGTGGATGTGGAAGTTGACTGTAAATTATAAATCCAGTTTTTTCTGAAATTATATGTATTACCAGCTACTGTGGTAGCAATAATTCCTGATACTATCGTATTAACCACACCAACCGTTTGATAGATTTTGCAAGAATCGATATTTGTATTTGCCGCTCCCGATAATACCCATATACCTGCATATCCCCAATCAAATATTTCACAATTAGATATGATTGTACTGTCATTCGGGATAGAAGCAGAGCCGGCTATACCAATTCCGCTTCTTCCACCTTCAACCTTGCAATATCTTATTTGATTATTAGAATTTGGTGTTGTAGTTGTTGTTCCAACTACTATTGTTCTTGGACCAGATGAACTCTGAGTACTGTTAATTGCATGAACATATTTCACAACATTATAAGATGCACCACTCAATAATTGGATTGTGTTAGCATTTGTACCTGATGATGACAAATTGATTATTTTCAAATCAGGAGTGCTTCCAACTCCGCCGGGTCTCCCGTCAATAACAACATAATCAGCATCATTTAGAATCAGGATACCTGTTGTAGAAGAACCGGTAATAATTTCCCCGGTATTACCAGCTGCGGGTCTTAAAGTTATTGTATTCGTGGCGCTCGCTCCGTCTTTTAAACCAAAAGTTATCGGCAGTGTTTCCATTGAACCGTCATAGATAGCTAATATTTCTATTAAATAAGCCTGTGTCAAAGGCGCCGTAATAGCATTATATGCTTCCTGAATGCTACTATGCTGGCTTATAGGAGTACCCGTGCCGCTCTTCAACGCAACCGAATTTGTCTGTGACATAGCCGTACCGGTAATCAATACCATAAAACAAAATAGGATTAAAGATTTTTTCATAATGTAAGTTAATAAGTTTATAAATTAGTGAATTAAATATTGAATATTTTATATAGATTATAGACAAAAATCAATTGAAAAAACCGGGTTTATTTGAAGTGCTTTTTCCTGAGAGATGTAATCTGATTGTTAAGAGAATTTGCTTGTTCACTTACCTTACGCAAGAAAACAGATTTAATATCATGTTCATGCCCTGCAAAAATAATCGAGCGGCTTGAGTTTATTAAGAAGAGATCATTGTTAATATTTTTCATCAGGTTTTCGATATCGTTGCCCTGGGCACCAATACCGGGTATTAGTAAAGGTGTATTTGCTTTCGATAGCGAATATTTCTTAATTTCTTTAAGATGATTAGCACCTATTACATACCCAATCTGATTTTTAGACCATGACAAAGCTTTAGACGCGACAATATCAAATAATTCTTTATTACCCGACTTCAATGTCTGAAAATCTTCAGCACCCTTATTTGAAGTTCTGACGAGTAAATAAACAAATTTATCTTTTCTTTCTATGAATGGAGAAACCGAATCAAATCCCATATAAGGAGAGACAGTAATAGAATCAAAATTCATGTTATCTAAATAAGCTCTGGCATAAAACTCAGCAGTACTACCTATATCTCCCCTTTTTGCATCGCATATTTTAATGCGGTTTCGAGGTATAGCTTTTACTGTTTCTTCCAGCGCTTCTAAACCTTTATAACCTGCAGCTTCATAGAAAGCGAGATTGATTTTATAACCAGCACAATACTTAGAAGTCGCTTCAATAATACATAGGTTGAACTCAAGCATCGGATTCTTAGCACTTTTGAAAACGGAAGGAATTTTATCGAAATCAGTGTCAAGCCCGACGACAAGATTTGAATTAGACGCTTTTATTATCTTTGATAGTTTATCTTTATATATCATAGAAATATATCCTTATGTCTGTAAGTATTCATAGCTATTCCTACCATAAGAAGAAAAGACAGCAATGAAGAAACTCCGTTGCTGACAAATGGAAGCGGAATACCGATAACGGGTGTGATTCCAATGGTCATACCGATATTAATAAACATGTGAAAGAAAAATATCGAACCGAATCCGATGCAAGCTAGACTCAGAAATCTGTTCTTTGAGTAATAAGCATTATTTAGCATCCTGAATATTATGATAAGAAAAAGGATGATAACAATCATTGTTCCAAAGAATCCAAATTCTTCACCTACCATACAAAATATAAAATCTGTCCATTGTTCAGGAATAAACCTAAGCTGGGTTTGCGACCCCTGCATATAACCTTTGCCCCATAATCCTCCTGATCCTATTGCAACTTTTGATTGAATCACATTATAACCGCTTCCGAGAGGATCGGACGCAGGGTCAAATACAGCTTTAATTCTATTCTGCTGATACGGCATCAGTTTTGAGAAAAGATAACTTACTGACAAACCTGAAATGACATTAAACACAATAATAATTAATGATTGAATCCAGTGCCTTTTAAAGAAGAACAATGATATTAATATTAAGATACAATAAGCAATAAAGAAATTGAAGTTTATAAAGGCCAGCACAACGGCAAAAACAGGTGTAATGACAGCGTATAATAGAAACGGTGATACGCCTGCCCAAAAGAACATGGGTATAAAGAAAGAAAGCATAACCAGAGTTGTACCTGTATCATTTTCAAGTTTTACCAAAACAACAGGAATTATAACTAACATAAGAGCTTTAAATATATCGATAGGATGTATTTTTGGGTTATCTTCATCTCCTTTGTAGAATAAATTTGCAATTGCAAGAACAGTTGCAACTTTTGCAAATTCCGAAGGTTGAATACCAAAACCTGCAATATAAAACCAGCTCTTATTTCCGTTGATTGTTTTACCGAAAATCAAAACAAGAACTAAAAGAACAAGAGAGAATCCGTATAAATAATAAGTAATACTGGAAATATATCTTGGAGGAACGAAAGAGACTACTATCACCATGACAAGTCCAATGATTGCAAAAGTCATTTGCTTAAGATAATAATCAGCCGTAACAGGATTGCTTTGAGTTGCACTAAAGATAGCGAATATACCTATAACAATAAGAGCAACAACAGACAAGAACAGCGTAATATCAAATCTTTCGAAGAATCTTCTTTCCATTAATCGTAAACCTCCGTACTGCTGTTTTCTCTGAATACATCGACTGTATTACCGCTGAGAAACCTTACCATAATCGCGCCAGCGATAGGAGCTGCAACTTGTGCTCCCCATCCTGCATTCTCACCAAGGACACATATTGCGATCTTTGGATTATCATAGGGTGCATATCCAACGAACCAAGAATGGTTAGCACCTTTAGTATTCTGTGCTGTACCTGTTTTACCCGCAAGGAGATAATCTTCGTTCTTAATATTCTTTGCTGTACCGTTACCATTCACGACAAGAAACATTCCCTTTTTTACAGCATCGAAATAACTTTGCTGAAGGTCGATTTGTCTCTTCTTGAATTCAAGTGGGTGTTCCTGATTAGTGGATGAATTAAATATTCTTCGAACAATATGAGGTTGAATGTACTGACCGTCCATGCAAATAGCAGCAGTGTATCCTACCATTTGAACAGGCGAAACACCAAGCTCTCCCTGTCCGATACCAAGACTAACGAGCAATCCCTGAGTCCATTTATTAACGCCATAAACTTTATTAAAATAATCCTCAGATGGTAACAGTCCTCTCGTTTCATTCGGCAAATCTATACCCGTACGGTTTCCAAAACCAAACATCTCTGAATAATCATGATAATCTTTAATACCGAGCATGAGACCGAGTTTGTAAAAGAATACATTTGAAGAAACTTCTAAGGCTCTTGTAACTGCTATTGAACCGTAACTTCCGTGGTCTTCAAAACTCCTATTACCGTAAGTAAAAGAGCCAGGACAGCTGATTGTAGAGGTTGTTGTAATTTTCTTAGATCCCAATCCAGCAAGTGCCATCATCATCTTCCATGTAGAACCCGGAGGATATTTTGTTTGAGTAACCCGATTGAACAAAGGTTTATCCGGATTGTTAAATAAACCACTTACATCTTTAGCATCCGGAGCACCAGAGAATACGTTTAAATCAAAATCCGGTTTTGACACAAAACAAAGTACTTCTCCTGTTCTTGGGTCAATTGCTATTATTGCGCCCCTCCTGTTAGCGAATAATTTTTCAGCATACTCCTGTAATTCAGAATCTATAGTAGAATAAAGGTCGGAACCATTAACCGGTTTCACATCACTATAACCGTCATTATACTGACCGACTTCTTTACCATTAACATCCACAGAGATTAGTCTGCTTCCTTTTTCTCCACGAAGATATTTTTCATAAGTTCTTTCGAGACCTGCAGTACCAACAAGGTCTCCCTGCCGGTAATAACTTTCAGTAGAGGCTGCAAGCTGCTTTTCAGAAATCTCAGCATTATAACCGAAAATATGTGAGCCCCTGAATTTATTGGGATAAGACCGGAGAGACTGAACCTGATAACCAACACCTTTTAATCTGTCGCGATTTTCTTCAATAAAAGAAATCGTTTTAAAATCTAAATCACGAGTAATAATAACCGGATTGAACCTGTTTGTACCTTTAGCTTTAGAAAGCAGCTGCTTTATTTCCTCTGCTTCAATACCAACTAAAGACGCAACTTCGTCAATAAGGTGTTTATCGAACTGAAATGGAGTAATAGTCAAAGTATAAGCAGGTCTGTTATCAACGATTACTTTGCCCATCCTGTCATAAATTAATCCTCGTGCTGGGATTTCAGTAATTTTCTTTATAGAGTTCTTATCTGATTCCTTACCGTATTCCTTCTGTTCAACAACCTGCAGTTGTACAAGTCTGACTACCAATGCAAGAGAGGCAACAAGTAATACACTTAATACGACGTATAACTTTGTGTCACGATTCACTAATAAAACTCCTGTCAATTTCTTTCTTGCGTGGAATGATAGTGTAAATAAAACTAATAAGGGTAGTATAAGTCGAGGAGGTCATAACATAACTAAGCAGAACAAAAGTGAAGTTCAGTGGTGTACCCTGAAAATAAAAACCGAAATAAATAATATTTGCAACCAAGGATGAAGAGAATACTGTTACCATAAAATACCACTTATATATGAACTTATCATTCTCAGTTTTAAAGAATCCTGCTATAAATCCCGCAAGTGAATACGAAAGAGCAGATAGACCGAAAAACGAACCGCTTAAGATATCAACGAGAAGACCTGTGAAAAAACCGAAAAGCATTCCATGAATCTTTCCCTCTTTAGCTCCGATGTATGCAATGGCAATAACAACCAGATCTGGGATGATATTGAAATCGGACAAGGCAATGTAATAAATAAAAGTCTTTTGAATAAAGACAATTACAATTAGGATTCCTGTGTATTTAAGTAACGATTTATAATCGAGGTTCATTTTTTGACAGGATTATAAGTTTTTTCAAGTAAATACTTTTCCTTGTTTGGGAAAGACTTCAATACAAATACATTTTCAAGAGTATTGAAATTAACAAGGGGTTGAATTACTATCCTCATAAAAAGATTATCCAGATTTCCAGTTTCGGTAACAATTCCGACGGGGATTCCCGACGGAAACAGATTACTGTACTCTGATGTAATAATTACGTCGCCGATCTGGACGTCAGCGGTTTTGGGAACATTACTAATATTCAATTCGGAAACTCCATCAAATAGAAGTATGCCATCTACCCTGCTGCGTTGAACTTTAACAGTAATTCTTAAATCCTTATTGTATAGAATCTGGGCAATAGAATAGTTTTTGCTCATTGAAACAATTCTGCCGACAAGCCCTGCATCAGTAATTACAGGCATATTTATATTCAAGCTATCTCCTTCACCAACATTAATCGTTATCGTATTACGAGTCTGGAAAACAGATTTATTTACAATCTTTGCACTTACCAGACCCAGTCCAGAATTTTCCTTGAAAGATAAAAGATTAGACAGACGAATATTTTCAAGTCTGGCTTCTTTAAGGTTAGCAACATCGTTAGAGAGACGAATATTATTTTCTCTCAGGATTTTGTTTTCTTCCTGCAGTTCGAAAACGTTTGGGATTGATGAAATACCGCTTTGAACCGTGCCGAACATACCAACTGCAATTGCACGCAGAAATCTAATTTGAGTATTATCGTTCGAGAAAATAAAAGCCAGAGAAAAAATAATAAGAACACAAAGTATCAGATACTCCTTAAGGTTTAATATGAGTTGTCCTAATCTCTTCAATTAATATGTTCAGGTCTATCTGCTTAATAAAACTTTTCTGTATTTATTTATGTCTTCAAGCACTTTTCCTGTACCTCTTGCAACAGCAGTCAATGGTTCTTCCGCAATATGAACAGGAACACCTGTTTCAACTCTTATCCTTTCGTCAAGACCCTGCAGTAGTGCACCGCCGCCAGTTAAGAAAATACCTCTGTCGAGTATATCGGAAGAGAGTTCGGGAGCAGTTTTTTCGAGAGCTACTTTTACTGCTTCTACCATTTGCTGAACAGGAGCGTTAAGAGCTTCACGAATTTCGATAGAACTAACTTCAGTAAGTTTAGGTACACCTGCGACAAGGTCGCGTCCTTTCACTTCGATAATGATTTCTTCTTCGAGAGGCATAACAGAGCCGACCTGACATTTAATATTTTCAGCTGTAGTTTCGCCTATAAGCATATTCTGGTTTGCCCTGAAGAACCTAATTATCGCTTCCGTGAGCTCATCGCCTGCTACTCTTATAGAGACACCGTTTGTAATGCCCGATAGAGCAATGACAGCGATTTCAGTAGTTCCACCGCCTATGTCAATTATCATATTACCAAAAGGTGCAGTCACATCAAGACCGATACCTATAGCTGCAGACATAGGCTCAGAGATAAGAAACACTTCTTTAGCGCCTGCTTTCTCGGCTGTATCCCTGACAGCACGTTTTTCAACTTCCGTTATACCACTTGGAACGCAGATAACAATTCTCTTTGCAGGCATAAAACCCGAAGTGATTTTCTTAATAAATCCCTTGAGCATTCCTTCAGCAATCTCAAAATCAGCAATAACGCCGTCACGCATGGGTCTGATAGTGTTCAGTTCTTTATGAACTCTACCCATCATCTTTTTTGCTTCTTCACCGATAGCAACAATCTTCCTTGTAGTAACGTCATAAGTAACGATAGAAGGTTCGTTTAAGACGATACCTTTACCTTTCATATAAATCAATGTGTTAGCAGTCCCCAAATCAATTGCTATATCAGTCGAAAACATTCCTAAAAACGGCATATGTAAATCCTTACTATAGTTTTAATTAATAATAAAATTATTTAAAATCGGGTAAATATAACTAAAATATACATTAATGTAAAAACTTAAATTAATGTCTGAAATGTCTGTAACCAGTGAAAACCATACACAATCCCCTTTCGTCAGCGGCTTTTATCACTTCATCATCACGCACGGACCCCCCAGGTTGAATGACGGCTATTGCACCCGCCTCAGCGGTTGCGATAAGTCCATCAGCGAACGGGAAGAATGCATCGGAAGCGACGATTGACCCTTTCAGATTAAGTCCAAACTGATTTGCTTTTGAGACAGCAATTTTAGTAGAATCGATACGAGACGGCTGACCGCCGCCAACTCCGACTGACTGAAGGTCCTTAACAAAAACAACTGCATTAGACTTTGTATGCTTCACGATTTTATAAGCAAATTCCATATCGATTAGCTGTTTATCATCTGGTTTTCTATTCGTTACAATTTTTAATTCTTCCTTATTGAAAATAATGTTATCTCTTTCCTGATGGAGTATTCCGCCTGCTATTGTTCTGCTTTCTTTTGTATCGGTATAGAAATTAAACTTAATAAGTCTTCTGTTCTTTTTCTTCATGAGAATATCAAGTACTCCGTCGCCAAACGCAGGAGCAAGAATTATTTCGGAGAAAATCTTATCGGCTTCCAATGCTGTTTCAAGATCAAGAGTTTTATTAAATATCATTATTCCTCCGAAAGGTGAAACGGTATCTGACTTAAAAGCTTTTAAATAGGATTCCTTTAAAGTCTTTGCTGTCGCCACTCCACAAGGATTCCCGTGTTTTACAATTGCAGATGTCGGATCATTGGAGATGAATTCATTGATGAGTGAATGCGCAGCGTCAACATCGAGAAGGTTGTTGTAAGAAAGTTCTTTGCCGTGAAGCACCTCGAAAATATCGTCAAAGTCAGTCTTTTCAAAGTATGCTTTCTGATGCGGGTTTTCACCATAGCGAAGACCTGAATCCTTTTCGGTTAATTCTCTGAAATAGTTTTTAATTTCATCATCGTATTTAGAAATAAGTGTGAATGCATAGGAAGCGAGTTTCAAGGTAAACTCATTTGAGATGTTTCCGTTTGACTTATCGAATTCGTTAAGGTAATCGTCGTACTGTGACTGTTTAACAAGAACGCTTACGGAAGAATAATTCTTGGCAGCTGCACGAATGAGACTAACTCCGCCGATATCTATCTGTTCGATAGCATCTTCGAGTTTAATGTCAAGCTTTGCGATAGTTTCAGCAAACGGATAAAGAGTAACAACAACAAGATCAAACGATTTCAACTTATGTTCTTTGAGCTGGGCTATGTGTTCAGGATTATGCTTTTGAGCAAGAATACCCGAGAAGACACCAGGGTGTAGAGTTTTCACTCTGCCATTAAGAACTTCGGGAAAGTTAGTTATTGATTCAACAGTAGTAACAGGAATATTATTTTCTTTGAGAAACTTAGACGTACCGCCTGTAGAGATGATCTCAAAACTCCTGTCTATAAGTTCTTTTGCAAACTGCAACAATCCATCTTTATAGTAAACACTGATTAAAGCTGTCTTTTTCATTTTATAAAACTAATTTACCTTCTTCGATTTGTTTAATAACTTCCTTGTAATATCTGTGTTCGAGTGCAAGTACTTTTTCCCGGAGAGTAAACTCATCATCATTATTTTCGACAATAACTTTTTCCTGCAGAAGGATTCTTCCATTGTCATAAACTTCATCTACAAGATGAATAGTAACTCCAGATTCTTTGACACCTGATTTAATAACGGCTTTATGAACATTCATGCCATACATGCCTTTACCGCCGAAGGACGGAAGCAGAGCGGGATGAACGTTAATAATTCTGTTTGTAAACTTACGGATAACATCGAGTTCAATCATTTTCATATACCCTGCAAGCACAATCAAGTCGATGCAATATTTATCGAGCAGATCAGAGAAAAGTTTTGCGTAATCTGAATCATTCAGGTCAGGAAAAATTTTTCTACTGATATGAAAACTTTCTATACTGAATTCCTTAGCGATATCAACAGCACCACAACGGGAATTATTGGTTATTAAAAGTTTAAACTCAGACTTGATGTAATTGCTTTTACTTGCTTCAAGGAGTGCACGAAAATTCGAGCCTGATCCTGAAGCAAACACACAAATATTCAAATTCAAATAATTTTAATAAAGTACGTAAATTTAGGGTGATATTAAATGGAAATGGGGGAATTGTTTGATTTTTTTGGATTTATCACCGAAATAACAGAAAAAGGCACGCAGAAAGAATGGAATTCTTATGATTTTCTAGGATAAGAATTCAAAGATAGAACGCGGATTTTCACGGATTGAACGGATGAACACGGATTTAATAATGTATTTTATTTATTTTGATTTTCATTAATGGTCAAATAGAACACGTATTAAAGAAAGAACTATAATTGTTCGATAAATTTATTTTATTACTTTATCAAGATACCATTTATTTTCGAGAGCGGAAATGTCGAACATTTTTGTGAAAGTTGACGACCATTCATATTCTCCGTTTGTTTTTTTGACAGCCGCTATAAAGAAGTATAAATAATTGAACAATGGAATATCAAGTTCACTGATTCTATTTGTAACGTTCATTTCGACTTCTGTGAATTCAGGACTTTCTTCTGTAACTTCGAATATTTTTAATTCTTCATCAACGCCACTCAAGTCTGATTTAATAACTCCATCACTTAAGAAAGTGCATACATAAAGTGAATATGGAGTTGAGAGATAATCATCGAATTTTCTGTACAGCTTAAACTTAAATGAAAGTATGTCTTTAGCGAGCATAATATTTTCGACTGAAATGGGAATGCCATCGGGAGTAATTGCATTTTGTTTAGTAAGAGCCTTGTGAGAGCATTTTGTACGATTATAAGAATGAACTTTGAAATAAGGAGAGATTCCTTTGACATTAGCATAATTCCAGATGTCATAAATTTCTTTTTCCTTAGTTATAATTTTTGAGAAGTAGTGAGAGTTAGCAAACTGTCTTCTGTTGTTTTTAGCAGAAACAGATTTTGTGCGAGACTTTGAATGAGGTTTTTTACGGGACTTTACGAACTGGACATTATTTTTATAGAAGAAAGTCAGGTCGTTAAGAGTACCCTGAACTTTTCCGAGAATTGTGTTAAATAATCTTGGCATACTGTAATTAATTAGGGAACTTTTTATAGGAATTAATGTAATAATATGTGTTACAAAAAGCTTTGTTAAATAAAGCTAATAAGGATGAATTTAATATGCAAGACATTATAAAAAGGATTTGGAAGGCAAGAATAGGCAAAATAATTAAAAATTAGAAATCCACCGCAGTATCACCGCATTATCACCGCACTTCAACCGCAAATCAACCGCATTTTCACCGCACTTTGTCCGCACTTTTAGACCCCAAATTGAAGGACGAACGCTTCCGGACTGATTCAAAATTGATTTGGATTTTGGTTAAGGGGATACGATTTTGACAAATGCGACAGTAAAGTGCTGAATATGTCAAAAATTTGTTGATTTGATAATTTGAGGAAAAGCAAGGAGAGATTTCAATTTGACAATAAAAAAGGTGGTTTGAGGGCAAACCACCTTTTGAGTTTTATTAATTAATTATACTAAATCGAAACGGTCGGAGTTCATAACTTTGTTCCATGCGGAGACGAAATCCTTAACGAATTTTTCGCCTGCATCGGAGCTGCCATAAACTTCGGCGAGTGCTCTGAGTTCAGAGTTCGAACCAAAGATAAGGTCAGCACGAGTAGCAGTCCATTTCTTTGCACCTGAGGTACGGTCGAGACCTTCGAATGATTCTTTATCTTCGGAAACAGGTTTCCAAACTGTGCTCATATCGAGAAGGTTTACGAAGAAATCGTTCGTCAGCGTTTCCGGACGTGCTGTGAAAACACCTTGATTTGAATTATCAAAGTTTGTGTTCAACACACGCATACCGCCGAGGAGTACGGTCATTTCAGGTGCTGTTAATCTCAGTAACTGTGCTTTATCAACAAGCAGTTCTTCAGTTGATATACTATATTTCATTTTTAAATAATTGCGGAAACCGTCAGCAACGGGTTCGAGGAATGTGAAGGATTCAACGTCTGTTTGTTCCTGCGATGTATCCATGCGTCCGGGAGTGAAAGGGACCTGAACGTCATAGCCCGCGTCTATAGCGGCTTTTTCAACACCTGCACAACCGGCGAGTACGATAAGATCAGCAAGAGAAACTTTCTTTCCATTTGACTGAGCGTTATTAAATTCTTTTTGGATACCTTCCAGTTTTTCGAGAACTTTTAAAAGCTGATCAGGATTATTGACAGCCCAGTCTTTTTGCGGAGCAAGACGAATGCGTGCACCGTTAGCTCCGCCGCGTTTATCGGAGCCGCGAAATGTTGAAGCAGACGCCCAAGCTGTTGAGACGAGTTGAGAAACCGAAAGACCTGAAGCGAGTATTTTTGATTTCAAAGAAGCTACATCTTTATCATCGATTAACGCATGGTCAACTGCGGGAATCGGGTCTTGCCAGATGAGATCTTCTTTAGGTACTTCAGGACCAATGTAACGTGCCTTTGGACCCATATCACGATGAGTAAGTTTAAACCAAGCACGTGCAAAAGCATCGGCAAACTGATCGGGATTTTCGAAAAAGCGTCTTGAGATTTTTTCATATTCGGGATCGAATCTTAAAGCAAGGTCGGATGTAAGCATAGTAGGTGCATGACGTTTATTCGGGTCGTGTGCATCGGGTATTGAGTTAGCACCGGCACCATGTTTTGGAGTCCACTGATGTGCCCCTGCAGGACTTTTTGTAAGTTCCCAATCGTAACCAAAAAGATTCCAGAAGAAGTTATTGCTCCACTTTGTAGGAGTGCTTGTCCAGGTAACTTCCAGACCGCTTGAGATAGTATCTCCGCCTTTACCGGAACCGAATGTACTTATCCATCCCAAGCCCTGCTCTTCAATGTCAGCGGCTTCGGGTTCGGGACCCACATGTTTAACATCGCCTGCACCGTGTGTTTTTCCGAATGTGTGACCGCCTGCGATAAGAGCGACTGTTTCTTCATCGTTCATAGCCATACGTGCAAAAGTTTCGCGAATATCTTTAGCGGAAGCCAACGGGTCGGGATTTCCATTAGGTCCTTCGGGATTAACGTAAATTAAACCCATCTGCACTGCTGCGAGAGGATTATCGAGGTCACGTTCGCCTGTATAACGTTTATCGCCTTCCAGCCACTGTGATTCGGAACCCCAGTAAATATCCTCTTCAGGTTCCCATACATCAGCACGTCCGCCTGCAAACCCAAATGTTTTAAATCCCATTGATTCGAGAGCAACGTTTCCGGCAAGAATCATAAGGTCAGCCCATGAAATTTTCTTGCCATACTTTTGTTTGATTGGCCAGAGAAGTCTGCGGGCTTTGTCGAGGTTTATATTATCAGGCCAGCTGTTAAGAGGTGCAAAGCGCTGCTGTCCAGCACCTGCTCCCCCGCGACCGTCACCAACGCGGTATGTACCTGCACTATGCCAAGCCATACGGATGAAGTAAGGTCCGTAATGTCCGAAATCTGCAGGCCACCATTCCTGCGAATCAGTCATTATCTTTTGTAGGTCTTTTTTTAACGCATCGTAGTCGAGACTTTTGAACTCTTCCGCATAGTCATAATTATCGTCCATCGGGTCTGATAAGGATGAGTGATAACGGAGAATGTTTAATTTCAATTGATTGGGCCACCAGTCGCGGTTTTTAGATCCGCTGCTGCCGACATTATGTCGAGCCCCTGTTATAGGGCATTTCCCAGCATTGTTAGAATTGTTTTCCATAATTTAATAAGTTTTTGTTTAAAAATATTTAATTTAGTTTGTAAATTTACCGTTGATTTGAAGTTTTATTTGCTCTATTTTAAAACCTCTTATTTTCTTCTTTTTAAAGTATTGTGATATCATAGTGTCGAGATCAGTATCAAAGTAATCCATGATTTTATCCGACTGTGAGCAATAGAGATGATGGTGGTTTTCGAGAACTGAGTCATACTTCATTACGTCTTTGTCAGTTTTAACCTTGTTAATGATTTCGTTGTCAGCGAGTGTTTCCAGTACGTTATAAACAGTGCCGACGGCTATGTTAGGATGACTTTTTCTAACAAGTTTAATGATTTTCTCAGCGGGGGGATGGTCTTTAAGTTTCAAGAGGACGTTAAGCACGGCAATCCTTTGCGGAGTGACTTTAAGTCCTTTTTCAGTGAGTCTGTTTTTAAGTTCTGCGAATAACATGCTATTGATTATTAAATAAGAATGATTCTTGTTTTGTAATGAGTTAAAATAATAAAGAGCGGGGAAAGAATCAAGATAGTTGGTAACTGATTGGCAATGAAATGAAGAGCGCACACTGATATACACTGAAAGATTATGAACTGCCTGTGGCAGTCAGGTTTACACTGATAAGAAATAGAACACGGATTTTCGCTGATTAGGCAGATGAACGCGGATACAGATTTTTTAGAATGAGAGCAAGAAAAGA
>Ga0172380_10001174_pt1 | contig 46262 bp, 43 predicted proteins | sample Leawe162metaG_FD_119747 | JGI IMG/M metagenome (GOLD analysis project Ga0172380, IMG submission 119747) | Leachate microbial communities from a municipal landfill in Southern Ontario, Canada - Leachate well 162 metaG | ecosystem: Engineered > Solid waste > Landfill > Unclassified | place...
ACCGGCGGTATCGACGATCTTCTGCTTGCCCGTGTAAAACGGGTGACATTCGGAGCAGACTTCAACATGCAAGGGCTTGCCGCTGGTCGAGCGGGTCTTGAAGTTGTTCCCGCAACTGCAGGTCACAGCGATTTCGACGTAATTCGGGTGGATTTTCTCTTTCATGATCTTGTTCCTTGACAAAAACTACCCGGGACTACCGAGTCTGCCGGGCTGGAAGGGGTGGCATTATCCTGGAATTCCTTGTGGAATGCAATCTACAGTTTTACGCTGGTTTTACTCTTTGGCGCTCAGCCGCGGCGCATTGCGTCAAAGAACTCGCCGTTGTTCTTGGTCGCCTTGATCTTGTCGAGCAGGAATTCCATGGCTTCCATGTCATCCATGTTGTAGAGCAGTTTGCGCAGCACCCACATTTTCTGCAACACATCCGGCTTGAGCAGCAGTTCCTCGCGCCGCGTGCCGGAACGATTGACGTTGATCGCCGGATACACACGCTTTTCTGCCATGCGGCGATCCAGATGGATTTCCATGTTGCCGGTGCCCTTGAATTCTTCATATATCACGTCGTCCATACGCGATCCGGTATCGATCAGCGCTGTGGCAATGATGGTCAGCGAGCCGCCTTCTTCAACATTGCGAGCGGCACCGAAGAAGCGTTTCGGGCGTTGCAGGGCGTTTGCGTCGACCCCGCCTGTCAGCACCTTGCCCGAGGCCGGCACCACAGTGTTGTAGGCGCGTGCCAGGCGCGTGATCGAGTCGAGCAGGATCACCACGTCCTTCTTGTGTTCCACCAGACGCTTGGCTTTTTCGATGACCATCTCGGCAACTTGCACGTGGCGCGTCGCCGGTTCGTCGAAGGTCGAAGCAACCACCTCGCCCTTGACCGAACGCTGCATTTCGGTGACTTCCTCTGGGCGCTCGTCGATCAGCAGTACGATCAACACCACGTCCGGATGGTTGACCGAAATGGCGTGGGCAATGTGCTGCATCATGACCGTCTTGCCGCTCTTCGGGCTGGCGACCAGCAGGCCGCGTTGCCCCTTGCCGATTGGGGCGATGATGTCGATGACGCGCGAAGTCGTGTTTTCCTCGCCCCGCATGTCCCGTTCCAGTTCCATGTGCTTGTTGGGGTGCAGCGGGGTGAGATTCTCAAACAGTATCTTGTGCTTGGATGCTTCGGGGAGTTCGCCATTGACCTTGTCAACCTTGACCAGCGCAAAATAGCGCTCGCCGTCTTTCGGCGTACGGATTTCTCCTTCGATGGTGTCGCCGGTGTGCAGATTGAAACGGCGGATCTGCGAGGGCGAGACGTAGATGTCGTCCGTGCTGGCCAGATACGATGTGTCTGGCGTGCGCAGAAAACCAAAGCCATCTGGAAGAACCTCCAGGGCACCGTCGCCGAAGATATTTTCCCCCTTTTTGGCGCGGTTCTTGAGGAGAGCGAAAATCAGTTCCTGCTTGCGCAGGCGATTGGCGCCGTCGATCTCATTGGCGATCGCCATTTCGAGTAACTGGCTGACATGGAGAACTTTAAGCTCCGATAGATGCATAGGGAAGACCTGCTAGACGTGAAGCGGGAAGGGAGGATGAATCAGAGGTGATCCGGAAAGAGACGCGAAACTGGGAGGGGTGGATTGTGGTCCGGCCAGCGCACTAGTTTATGTTGTGGATGCGGGCCGGATTGCTTTGAGAGCGAACTGTAACGGGATCAGAGGTTGCTGTCAATAAAAGCGGTGAGCTGCGACTTCGACAGTGCCCCGACCTTGGTCGCTTCGATATTGCCGCCTTTGAACAGCATCAGGGTAGGAATCCCGCGAATGCCGAACTCGCCGGGGGTTTTTTGATTGTCATCGATATTGAGCTTGGCTACTTTGAGCTTGCCGGTGTAATCCTTGGCGATGTCTTCCAGGATGGGGGCGATCATTTTGCATGGACCGCACCATTCGGCCCAGTAGTCGACCAGCACGGGCGTGCTGGATTCGAGCACTTCGCTCTTGAAAGTGGCATCGGTGACGTGATGAATGTGCTCGCTCATGATTTCCTCGTGTTGTGGATTTTGCCCCAGACAGGGGTCTTTGGCGGATGCGGATAATGACTAAGCTGAAAACAACTTGATGGCTATGCTAACAAAAAATTGCGGCGCTGTGGCGGGGTTACAGCCAGCATTTCGGTGCGCTGCCATGCTGCATACTACAATAATACCGGCCGCTTGTGTTTTTCGCGTACGGTACAAGCGACAGTGCATCCATTATACTTGAGCGGCTAATTCCGCATGTAGCTGGAGGTGGTGTGAAATGACCTACGTTGTGACCGAAGCCTGCGTCAAATGCAAATACACGGATTGTGTCGATGTCTGTCCGGTGGATTGCTTCCGCGAGGGGCCGAATTTTCTCGTGATCGATCCGGATGAATGCATCGATTGTACGCTGTGTGTAGCCGAATGTCCGGTCGAGGCCATCTACGCCGAAGATGACGTGCCCAACGAGCAGAAACAATTCATCGCATTGAACGCTGAACTCGCGAAGCTCTGGCAGCCCATTATCGAGCGCAAGGAGCCGTTGCCTGACGCCGACGAATGGGCGAAGGTCAAGAACAAGTCGGACAAACTCGAACGCTGAGTTGCTTGCGGCATCCCGAGCATGCTCGGAGGCTGGGTACAAGGTTCAGGAGGAGCCATGGAAAAAGTCTGGTTGAAGAGCTATATGGCGGGAGTTCCTGCCGAAATCGACGTCAACGAATTCAAGTCGCTGGGCGACTTGTTTGAAAAGAGTACCCGTGCCTTCGCCGCTCGAACCGCATATATCAACATGGGCAAGGCGCTGACTTACGCTGAGCTCGACCTTCTGTCACTCCAGTTCGCCGGTTACTGCCAGCAAGTCCTCAAATTGCCCAAAGGGGCCCGCATCGCCCTGATGATGCCGAACCTGTTGCAATATCCGATTTGCATCTTTGGTGCCTTGCGCGCCGGCTATACGGTGGTGAATTGCAACCCGCTGTATACGGCACGCGAATTGGAGCACCAGATGAAGGATTCAGGCGCGGACGTGATCGTGATCCTGGAGAACTTTGCCCATGTGCTGCAGGAGGTTGTGACGAAATCTCCCGTCAAGCATGTGATTGTCACCAGTTTGGGAGACATGCTTGGCGTCAAGGGATTGCTGGTCAATTTCGTCGTCCGGACAATCAAGAAAATGGTGCCACCCTGGAGTCTGCCTAGGGCAGTCAGCTTCAAGGATATGCTGCACAAGAGTGCAGGATTGGCTTTGCTCCCGGTGAAAGTGGGCCATGAGGACATTGCCTTCCTGCAATACACCGGCGGTACCACAGGCGTTTCCAAGGGAGCGATGCTGACGCACCGGAACATCATTGCCAATCTGCAGCAGGCCCATGCCTGGCTCAAGCCGGTGCTTACCAAGGGCGATGAACTCATCGTCACGGCCTTGCCGCTGTATCACATCTTCGCACTGACGGCGAATTGCCTGACCTTCCTCAAGCTTGGCGCAGCCAACCTGCTGATCACCAATCCACGCGACATTCCTGGCTTCATCAAGGAGTTGAGAAAGTACAAGTTCACCACGTTCACCGGCGTCAATACGCTATTCAACGCCTTGTTGCACGACCCGGGCTTCGCCTCTCTGGACTTCAGTCACCTGCGTGTCACGCTTGGCGGAGGCATGGCGGTGCAGAAAGCCGTTGCCGACAAATGGAAAGCGACCACCGGACAGCCCCTGATCGAGGCCTATGGTTTGACGGAAACCTCACCCGCAGCGACCATCAATCCGCTCAACCTGGCGGAGTACAACGGCTCGATCGGACTGCCGATATCCTCCACCGAAGTGGCCATTCGCAACGATGACGGCGTCGATGTGGCCATGGGCGAAGCCGGCGAAATCTGCATACGCGGACCGCAAGTGATGAAGGGCTATTGGAATCGGCCGGAGGAAACCGCCAAGGTCATCATGGCGGACGGCTTCCTGCAAACGGGCGACGTCGGCATTGTGGATGAGAAAGGTTTTATCAGGATCGTCGATCGCAAGAAGGACATGATCCTGGTCTCGGGCTTCAACGTTTACCCGAACGAGATCGAAGCAGTTGTCGCGATGCATCCGGGCGTGCTGGAAGTGGCCGCTGTGGGCGTACCCGACGAGAAATCTGGCGAAGCGGTGAAGATTTTCGTCGTAAAGAAAGATCCCAAGCTGACCGCCGAAGATTTGATCGCCCACTGCAAGCTCAACCTGACCGGATACAAAATTCCCAAGCACGTCGAGTTCCGTGCCGACCTGCCCAAAACCAACGTGGGCAAGATATTGCGGCGGGCCTTGCGCGACGGAGCGGCCTGACCTCGTCAGCGTCAGTGCATCTCAAGGCAGGCCAGGTTACTTGCTGCGCTCGCCAAACAACTGCATGAATTTCCTTACCTTGGGCGCGACCACTGCCTGGCAGTAGGGTTGCATCGAGTTATTGGCAAAATAGTCCTGATGGTAGTCCTCGGCCGGGTAGAAGGTCGCAAGGGGAGTGACTTCGGTGACGACCGGATCGGGATAGGCGTGTGCCGTCTCGATTCTGGCGATGACTTCCCTGGCGGCTGCAGCTTGCGTGGCGGAATGCGTGAAGATCACGGAACGATATTGCGTGCCAGTGTCATGGCCTTGGCGATTCAGCGTGGTCGGGTCGTGAATGGCGAAGAACACTTCGAGCAGATCCCGATAGGTCAGCACCGCGGGGTCGAATTTCACCTGGACGACCTCGGCATGGCCGGTCTCGCCTGAGCAGACTGCCGCGTAGCTCGGGTGTTTGTCGTGGCCGCCGCAATATCCGGAGACGGCGGAACTGACGCCGCGCAGCCGGAGAAATACTGCCTCCAGGCACCAGAAGCAGCCGCCACCCAGCGTGGTCAATTCGGTGGTCAGTTCGAATTGTGATGTTTCTCCCATGGGCGTTCCTTTATTTGCCGGTAAAGCGCGGTGGGCGTTTTTCCTTGAAGGCATTCACGCCTTCCCGATAATCGTCGCTGCAGCCCAGTTCGCGCTGGAAATCGCGCTCGAGGTCGAGTTGTTGCTCCAGCGTGTGATTCGCGCTGCGATAGATCGCCTGTTTGGCGAAAGTCAGTCCCTTGGTTGGCGCGTTGCTGAAATGCACGGCCAGTCGCTCTGCCTCCGCCATCAGTTGATCATCGGCGATGCATTTCCAGATCAAGCCCCAGGCTTCCGCCTGTTCTGCCGGGACTTTTTCGCCCAGCAAAGCCAGCCCCATGGCGCGGGCAGTGCCGATCAGGCTTGGCACGGTGTGGGTTGCGCCGGCATCGGGGATCAGGCCGAGTTTGCAGAATGACTGGATGAAACTGGCGGAACGTGCGGCAAGAACAATGTCGCATGCCAGTGCAACGCTGGCCCCGGCCCCGGCCGCGACCCCTTGGACGGCGCAGATCACAGGCATGGGCAAGGCGCGCAAGCCAAGCACCAACGGCCGGTAGAGCGATTCCAGAGACAAGCCCAAGTCTGGCGGTGGTATGCCCGGGGACAGATCGCGCTCATCAAGATCCTGTCCAGCGCAAAAGCAGCGTCCGGCGCCGTGCAGCAAGAGTACGCGAGCCTGTTCGTTGCGCACCCGGCCGAGCGCATCGCGCAGTTCGCCATGCATCTCGAGATTGAAAGCGTTAAGTTTTTCCGGCCGGTTCAGCGTGATTCTGGCAATGCTGTCGACGTGTGAATAGCGTATGGATTGATAAGTCATGGCATGCAGGTTGAGAGCCAAGTGGCTACAATGGAAATGTATCACGCTGGAGAAATTAGATGCCTCACCTGCTGTTCGAGAAACATAAAGCATTGCTGGCGCAGACTCTGGTCGCCATCAAGAAGCGCGGCTATTGGAGTCCCTATGCGGAAAACATCGATGCGTATGGCGAAAATGCACTGGAGCAGGGACGCCTGGCCTTTGAGGCCTATCGTGATGCACAGTTCTACCTGGATCAGCCCGGCGTGATCGAGCGCGGCGGAGCGGAAAATTCCCCGTATGGTTTGCCACTCAACATCTCCTACCCCAAGTGCCACCCGGATGCCTTGATCAGCGCCAGCAAGAGCGCGATGTCTGCCTGGATCAAGGCCGGCGCCGATACCCGTGCCGGTATATGCGTGGAGATGCTGGAGCGGCTCAATTCACATAGCGCGGAAATGGCCCATGCCGTCATGCACACGACCGGACAGGGGCTGGACATGGCGTTCAGGATGGCCGGACCTCAATCGCAGGAACGCGGTCTCGAAGCCATCGCCTACGCTTACCGGGAAATGAAGCAGGTTCCCGAGTCGGCACTCTGGGAAAAGCCTCCAGGCAGCAGTCCGCCGTTGCGGCTCGAGAAAATTTTTACCATCGTCCCGCGTGGCATTGCCTTTGTCATTGGCTGTTCCACCTTCCCCACCTGGAATGGCTATCCGGGAATTTTTGCCAGCCTGGTGACCGGTAATCCGGTAATCGTCAAGCCTCACCCGAACGCGATTCTGCCGCTTGCCTTGACTGTCGCGGTGGCGCGCCAGACACTCAAGGAAGCAGGCTTCGATCCGAATCTGGTGAGTTTGCTGGTGGATGATACGGAGGTTCCTTTAGCCAGGGAGGTTGCGCAACGATCGGAGATTCGCTGCATCGACTTTACCGGTAGCCCCGTATTCGGTACGTGGCTGGAAGAGAATGCACGCCAGGCTTTAGTATTTACCGAGAAGGCAGGCGTCAATTGCGTGATCGTCGATTCCACTGACGATTACCCTGGACTCCTGAAGAATCTGGCGTACAGTTTGGCGCTCTACTCCGGGCAGATGTGCACTACGCCGCAAGCTATTTTCGTCGCCAAGGAAGGCGTGAAAACGGCCGGAGGAATCATTCCTGTTGTCCAATTCGAAGCGGATCTGGCGCGGGCGCTGAACGCACTGCTGTCCGACACCGATCGCGCTCTGGAAATACTTGGCGCCATCCAGTCGCCCGCCACCATGGCACGCATCGAAGCTTCGCGCGAGTTGGGAGAAGTGCTGGTCGAATCGACGGCACTGCGCCATCCCCAATATCCTGAGGCGCGTGTTCAGACCCCGTTGCTGATCAAAGTGGATGTCACTGATTTGCCAGCCTATGCCGAAGAGCGTTTCGGCCCCATCAGTTTTATCGTCGAAACGGCCACGACGCTGGAAAGCCTGTCGATGGCAGAGCGAGTGATGCGAGACAGTGGTGCGTTGACCTTCCTGGTGCATTCGACGGTCGGACCGATCTGGCAACTGGCCGAGGAAATTTCCCTGCGCGTTGGTGTCGCGCTGACCTTCAACCTGACCGATGCCATGTATATCAACCAAACCAGCGGCTTCTCCGATTACCACGGCACGGGGGCAAACCCTGCCGCGAATGCGTGCCTGATCGACAGCGCCTTCGTCGCCGGGCGTTTCTTCGTGGTTCAGTCGCGGCATCCACTGTGATGGTCAAGGTTTATGCCATCGATGGTCTGGTGCCGGTCGTTCATCCGTCTTCGTTCGTGCATCCCATGGCGGTGCTGATCGGCGACGTGATCATCGGAGCGGATTGCTATATTGGCCCCTGCGCCAGCCTGCGTGGCGATTTCGGCCGGATCATCATCGGCCAGGGCGCCAATATCCAGGACAATTGCACCGTGCATGGCTTTCCCGATCGCGACACGGTCATTGAGGATCATGGGCACATTGGCCATGGCGCGATATTGCATTGTTGTTTTATCGGCCGTAATGCCTTGATCGGTATGAATGCCGTGGTCATGGACAACGCCCGGGTAGGCGAATCGTCTATCGTCGCCGCCATGGCCTTTGTCAAGGCGGGCATGGAAATTCCTGCACAAACCCTGGTTGCCGGAACACCGGCCCGGATCGTGCGCGGATTGTCGGCGCAGGAAATGGCCTGGAAAGTCGAGGGCACGGCCTTATACCGGCAACTGGCACGGCGCTCGCAAGCCAGCATGCACGAAACCGAAGCGCTGAGCGAGCCGGAACCTGGCCGTCCACGCATCAAGTTACCCGACATCAAACCTCTGGTCGAAGCCAAAGCGGCCTGGGCTGCACTGTCCGCGGCAGAATTGGACAGCGGCACCAAGCCCTGATGTGATATCATCTGCGGCTCAATTTTCCCCATAATCTCCGCCTGGATCCATATTCCGTCCCATGTTGCAGCCGCCAGGCGTTCCCTCACCTCGTCGCAAACTGATCCAGCTCAGCAGGGCCGGGGCGGAAAACCTGTCGGTGCAAAGCGCAGCGCTGGCAGAGGAGCCGGTGGAAAAGCCAAACCGCAACACCCATCATTTATTGCACTCAAGGAAGACGCATGAAAATTCATGAATATCAGGGCAAGGAAATTCTCAGGAAGTTCGGGGTAACGACCCCGCGCGGCAATCCTGCTTTCTCTGTCGACGAGGCAGTCAAGGTCGCAACTGATCTGGGCGGTCAGGTCTGGGTGGTCAAGGCCCAGATTCATGCCGGCGGTCGCGGCAAGGGCGGTGGCGTCAAAGTCGCCAAGTCGCTCGCCGAGGTCAAGCAGTACGCGAGTCAGATTCTCGGCATGCAGCTGGTGACGCACCAGACCGGCCCGCAGGGGCGCAAGGTGAAGCGCCTGCTGATCGAGGATGGCGCGGACATCAAAAAGGAATACTACCTGGCCGTGCTGACCGACCGCGCTTCGCAGAAGGTGGCGGTGATGGCTTCCTCGGAAGGCGGCATGGACATCGAAAAAGTCGCCCATGACACCCCGGAAAAAATTCTCAAGGAATTCGTTGATCCCGTCGTCGGCATGACCGACAAGCAAGCCGAGAACCTGGCCCGCGGCATCGGTGTGCCTGACGCATCGTTGAAGCAGGCGGTGGCGCTGATCAAGAATTTGTACCGCTGCTACATGGAAACCGACGCCTCGCTGGCGGAGATCAATCCGATGATCCTGGAGGCCAATGGCAACATCAAGGCGCTCGATGCCAAGTTCAACTTTGACGATAACTCGCTTTATCGTCAGCCGGAAATTGTTGCCTACCGCGACCTGGACGAAGAGGATCCGGATGAAGTTGCGGCCTCCAAGTTCGACCTGACTTACATCGCACTTGATGGCAACATCGGTTGCCTGGTGAATGGCGCCGGACTGGCGATGGCCACCATGGACACGATCAAGCTGTTCGGTGCCGAACCCGCCAACTTCCTCGATGTCGGCGGCGGCGCCACCACCGAGAAAGTGACCGAAGCTTTCAAGATCATGCTGAAGAACCCGGCAGTGAAGGGCATCCTGGTGAACATCTTCGGCGGCATCATGAAATGCGACACCATCGCCGAAGGCATCGTCGCCGCCGCCCGGGTGGTGCATCTGACTGTGCCGCTGGTGGTGCGCATGAAGGGCACCAATGACGAGATCGGCAAAAAGATCCTCAAGGATTCAGGTCTTCCCATTATCTCCGCCGACAACATGGCGGATGCGGCGCAAAAGATTGTCGCTGCCGTTGCGCACTAGCAAGGAGTAGAAATGTCCATTCTGATCAACAAGAACACCAAGGTTATTACCCAGGGCATCACCGGGAAGACCGGGCAATTCCACACCGAGAAGTGCCAGGAATATGCCAACGGCAAGAATTGTTTCGTGGCCGGAGTGAATCCCAAGAAAGCCGGCGAAAAGATTTTCGATATTCCGATCTACGCATCGGTCAAGGAAGCGGCTGCTTCAACCGGCGCCACGGTTTCCGTGATCTATGTACCGCCACCGGGCGCCGCTGCAGCGGTCTGGGAAGCGGTCGAAGCCGATCTGGACCTGGTGATCTGCATTACCGAGGGCATCCCGGTCCGCGACATGCTGGAAGTGCGCAACAAGATGAAAGCCAAGGTCGCGGCAGGGGGCAAGGAAACGCTCCTGCTCGGACCGAACTGCCCCGGGCTGATCACGCCGGATGAAATCAAGATCGGCATCATGCCGGGACACATCCACAAGAAGGGGCGGATCGGTGTGGTGTCGCGTTCGGGTACCCTGACCTATGAAGCCGTGGGACAACTCACCGATCTGGGCCTCGGGCAAACTTCCGCGGTTGGCATTGGCGGTGACCCGATCAACGGCCTCAAGCACATCGATATCATGAAATTGTTCAACGACGATCCGGATACCGATGCGGTCATCATGATCGGCGAGATCGGCGGACCGGACGAAGCGGACGCGGCAACCTGGTGCAAGGTCAACATGAAGAAGCCGATCGTCGGGTTTATTGCCGGTGTCACGGCGCCGGCGGGCAAGCGCATGGGACATGCCGGCGCCCTGATTTCCGGAGGCGCCGATACGGCCGAAGCCAAACTGGCAATCATGGAGGCATGCGGCTTCAAGGTGACGCGCAACCCGGCTGAAATGGGCAAGTTGCTCAAGGCCTTGCTCTAACGAGCGAATCCGGCCTGAATAAAAACGCCTCGCTGCGAAGCGGGGCGTTTTTTTTAAGCCCTCCCGACCGTTACCTTGGACTCCTTCCTCGCCCATCCATTCTGGATTCCTCTGCTGGAGATTATCGGCGTCGATATTCTCCTGAGCGGTGACAATGCCGTTGTCATTGCACTGGCAGTGCGTTCCCTGCCGCCTCATCAGCAAAGAAAGGCGATCATCTTCGGCAGCATGGCTGCTGTTGCCATGCGGGTGATACTCACCGTATTCGTGGTCGAGTTGCTTCGCCTGCCCTACCTCAAGCTGATTGGCAGCACGCTGCTGCTCTGGATCGGAATAAAACTGCAACTGCCGGGTGGAGATGGCGGTCCCGATATCGAAAGCAAGGATACGATGTTCGCTGCGATCAGGACGATACTCATAGCCGACATGGTGATGAGTCTGGACAACGTCATCGGCATTGCCGCAGCCGCAAAGGGACATGTCGGCTTGCTCATGACCGGCCTGGCGATCAGTATTCCTCTGATTGTATTCGGTAGCTCGGTGATGCTGCGCCTGATGCAGCGCTTTCCGTTGATTGTCGTCCTGGGTGGCGCCCTGCTTGGATACATTTCCGGCGAGATGGCGGTCAGCGATAGCGTCATCCATCCCTGGCTTGAAACCAATGCCGGCTGGGTCATCCACTTGAGCGGATTCGGCTGCGCGCTTGGGGTGGTGGTGGTTGGTCACTGGCTGGTGAAGCGCAAGACCGATCTCGGTACAGATCGCGTGCTTTGAATCGCCTCCCGGTATTTCGTCGGGATATGGCAACGTATTGCTGCCCCAGAAAAATTTGACGCGCTTGATGTCTGACTATAAGAATTGGCAGTATGATCCTGTTTCTATGCGGACTTGTTGCATCGGGGGCTAGTGTGACGGTCGCGGGTGCCGTTTCGGTTGGACGGGGAGCGCAGGCACGATGAACAAAAGAACTTTCTGGAAGAGCGACTGGTTCCTCGGTCTTGCAGCGAGCATTGTCGTGCTTTTCTCCGGCAACAGCGATTTGTTGCAGAGCCTGGAGCGCAAGGCCTACGACATCGGCGTCGGTGCGACATCGCGCAATCCCAGCGAAAAAGTGGCCGTCATCGCGATCGACAAACAAAGCCTGGACAACATCGGCCGCTGGCCCTGGTCGCGCGAAGTGATGGCGGACATGGTCGACAAGCTCGCGGCCGCCAAGACCAAGGTGATTGCCACCACGGTGCTTTACTCCGAGCCGCAACTCGACGCGGGCTTGGCTTACATCCACAAGCTGACCGAGTTGTACGTTCAGGCCGGCGGCACCATGCCGGTTGTGGCCACTGCACCCGCCGAACCGGCGACAAATGTTCCACCAACCGCCGCACCTGCCGTCGGCACCGATGTGGCTGCGGCTCCTCTCACTGTGACGGTGCCGGCAGAGCCGGCTCCGGTGCCTACTCCCCTGAGCCAGATGGGCGTTTTGCTCAACGAAGCCGAAACCAGGCTGAGTACGGATCGGCGCCTGGCAGAGAGTTTCGCCAAGGCCGGCAATATCGCCTTGCCGATGCTGTTCAAGATCGGCGAGCCGCGCGGTCGTCCCGACAAGGAATTGCCCGACTATGTCAGGAAGAACGCAGTCAAGGTCAATGCAGCTGGGTTCCCGCCGATCCCAACGAGTGAAATTGATGCACTGGTGATCGAGCCGCTCGGCAAAAATGCCGCGGTGATCGGCCATCTCAACACTACGCCCGATGTCGATGGCGGCATCCGCAGCGAACCGCTGGTGGTGGGATATTTCGATCAACTGTATCCAGCACTGTCCTTGATGATTGCGGCGAAAAGCCTGAACCTGGGCGTCAATGATATTCAGGTACAACTTGGCGACTCGGTCCGGCTCGGCAATCTGAAAATCGGCACCGATACGGATACACGCATGAACACGTTTTTCTACAAGGATGCCGGCGGCAAGCCGGCATTCCAGGTGGATTCCTTCTTCGATGTGAAAAGCGGGAAAATTCCCTACGACAAATATCGCGACAAGATCGTCCTGATCGGTCCGACTGCGGCCGGCGTCGGCAGCGTGCATCCGACGCCGGTATCGCCGGCGATGTCGGACGTGCTGGTGTTGGCCCACTCGGTTTCCAGTCTGCTCTCGGAACATTTTTTTGTGGTACCGACCTGGGCTTTCTGGGCAGAGAAAGGCGCCTTGTTGTTTGTGGCAGCCTACCTGATTGCTTTGCTGCCGCGGCTTAAAGCCGGCATGGGTGCAGGTGTCACAGCGGGGATTCTGTTGCTGCTGTTGTCGACCCATTTCGTGCTGATGACGACGCAACTGCTCTGGCTGCAACTGATGGTTCCGTCGACGCTGCTGCTGCTCGGCCACCTGCTGCTGACCACCAAGCATTTCCTGATGACCGAACGCGGCAAGGAAAAATCCGAGTTTGAGTCGTCCGAATCGAATCGCATGCTGGGACTTGCTTACCAGGGCCAGGGTCAATTGGACACGGCCTTCGACAAATTTCGTCGTTGCCCGCTCGACGATCACCTGATGGAAAACCTCTACAACCTGGCGCTGGATTTTGAGCGCAAGCGGCAGTTCAACAAGGCTGAGGCCGTGTTCCGCTACATGTCCGACTACAACCCCAAGTTCCGCGATCTCGAGCAGCGTCTCAACCGCGTCAAGCAGATGTCGGAAACAGTCATCCTCGGCGGTGCCGGCGGGGTACGCAGCAATGCCAGCATGCTCGACGGCGGCGGCAATGTCGAAAAGCCAATGCTGGGGCGCTACCAGATCGAGAAGGAACTGGGCAAGGGCGCCATGGGCGTGGTGTATCTCGGACGCGATCCCAAGATCAATCGCATCGTGGCGATCAAGACCATGGCCTTGTCGCAGGAGTTTGAGGGTGACGAACTCACCGAAGTCAAGGAGCGCTTCTTCCGCGAGGCCGAGACCGCTGGCCGGCTCAATCACCAGAACATCGTGACGATGTACGATGCCGGCGAAGAACACGATCTGGCCTACATCGCCATGGAGTTTCTCAAGGGCAAGGATCTGGTGCCTTACACCAAGCCCGACCATCTCCTGCCCCTCGAAAAAACCCTCAGCATCATTGCCCGGGTCGCCGACGCACTGTCCTACGCGCATGAGAATCACGTGGTTCACCGTGACATCAAGCCGGCCAACATCATGTACGAGCCAGACAGCGATCAGGTCAAGGTCACCGATTTCGGCATTGCGCGCATCACCGATTCGAGCAAGACCAAGACCGGCATGGTACTGGGTACCCCGAGCTACATGTCGCCGGAGCAGTTGTCCGGCAAGAAGATCGATGGCCGCTCCGATCTGTTCTCCCTAGGCGTCACCCTGTATCAGCTGGCCAGCGGCAAGCTGCCGTTCGAGGGCGAATCTATGGCGCAATTGATGTTCAAGATCGCCAATGAACCTCCCGAGGACATCCGTACGCTCAATCCGGATATTCCGGAAGCACTTGCCAAGGTTCTCGACAAGGTGCTCACCAAGGATGCCGAACAACGCTACCAGGCCGGTGCCGATCTGGCGCGTGACCTGCGCCAATGCCTGGCTCAGACGCAGGGCAATCCCAAACCGGCCAATTCGCCGGGTCAAGTCAAAAGTTAGGAGCGCGCATGGATCTTGGTCAAGCGCTGGAGACAGTCAGTCGTAGCGATGCCGGCATGGTGCGCTCCCACAACGAGGATTCGGTCTATCTGAATCCGGCGCTGGGACTGGCGGTTCTTGCCGACGGCATGGGAGGGTACAACGCCGGCGAGGTGGCCAGCGGCATGGTGACCACCTTGCTGGGCAGCGAGCTGGAAAAGGCGTTTTCCCGGCAAGAGTCGCATCTGCCGGAAAATGACGGACAACGCCGCGCACACAACCTGCTGGCGCAGGAAATCGCGCGTGCCAACCATGCCGTCTACCAGGCTGCACAGAGTCAGCCCCAATATGCCGGCATGGGCACGACGCTGGTGATGGCCTTGTTCTACGACAACAGCGTGACCGTGGCGCACATCGGTGATTCGCGGCTCTACCGCCTGCGTGGCGATGAATTCCTGCAGATCACCCGTGATCATTCCTTGTTGCAGGAGCAGATCGATAGTGGCATCCTCACCCCGGAACAGGCGCGCCATTCGCAAAACAAGAACCTGGTGACGCGCGCGGTGGGCGTGGATCCCACAGTTGAAGCGGAAATTCACGATTACGCGACCTCGCCCGGGGACATTTATCTGCTTTGCTCGGACGGCCTCAACGACATGGTCGAAGACGAGGAAATCGGCATGACGGTGCAGATGCTCGCCGCTAATCTGGAACTGGCTGCGACACAACTGGTGCAGATGGCAAACGACAATGGCGGTCGTGATAACGTTTCGGTCATACTGGTGCGGATCAAGCGGGAATATCCTGCCCCGCGCGGCCTGACAGGATGGCTGGGGCGGTTGCTGGCCTGGTTCAAGTGATCGAATAGGCAATACGGAAAGGTCAAGATGGCAAAACTTATTCTCAGCATGGATGGAATGCAGCTCAAGGAGATTCCCCTTGCCAAGGAAAGGATTACGATCGGGCGCAAGCCGCACAATGACATCCAGATCGACAACCTTGCCATCAGCGGCGAACACGCGGCGATCGTGACCATCCTCAATGATGCTTTCCTGGAGGATCTCGACAGCACCAACGGCACCCAGGTCAATGGCCAGCCGATCAAGAAGCATTTTCTGCAAAACGGGGATGTCATCGAACTGGGCAAATACCGCCTCAAGTATCTCAAGGAAAACCAGCAACAGACAGTCCAGGCGGATTTTGAAAAGACCATGATCATCCGGCCGGAGATGATGCCCAAGCCGGCAGAGCAGAGCGGCGAAAAAGCCATGCCGGCCCAGCCGCTGGAAATGGCGCCTCCACCTCCTCCTCTTTCGCCTCCACCACCGCCCTCACCACCGGCGCCACCGCGCGGTGCGCTCCAGGTGCTTACCGGTGCGAATGCCGGCAAGGAGCTGGAGCTCACAAAAACCTTGACGTCGCTGGGCAAGCCGGGGGTCCAGGTGGCCGTGATCACGCGGCGTCCGCATGGCTACTTCATCACCCATGTCGAAGGCGCCCTGTTTCCCTCGGTCAATGGCAAACAGCTGGATGCCCAGGCACATCCGTTGCAAGACCACGACATCATCGAACTGGCGGGTACCAAGATGGAGTTCTTCCTGAAATCATGACCATAAATCATCCATCGGGCACGGGGGAATCTTGAAACAGCATTTCGTGCGCTACGCGCTTGGCCTGGCTATTCTGCTGCTGCTGCTCGGGCATGCGACCAGGTTTTACCAGATCGGCCTCATCAACCATCTGGACGCGATCATTTATGACGCCAAGCTGCGTCTGACCATGCCGAAGACGGTCGATGATCGCATCGTGATCCTCGACATCGATGAAAAATCCCTGGCCGAACTCGGTCATTGGCCCTGGGGACGCGATCGTCTGGCGATGCTGGCGGACAAGCTGTTCCGAATCTACGGTGTGCGCGTGCTGGGTTTCGACGTGGTATTCCCCGAGGCTGACAACAGTTCCGGCCTCAACAGCCTGGAAGCTCTGGCCAGGAAAGATCTCAAGGACAACGGGGCGTTTCAATCCAGCCTCCGGGAACTGCGGCCGCAACTGGACTTCGATGCGCGCTTTGCCAGCGCATTGAAAGGAAAACCGGTGATTCTCGGTTACTACTTTTCCAATACCGAGGGCGGGGTCAGCAACGGCGTGTTGTCGGCCCCGGTTTTGCCGGCGGGAACATTTTCCGGGAACGGCGGTGTGGCCATCAGTACCTGGAAGACTTTTGGCGGCAATTTGGCGGAGTATCAGAAGAATGCCCAGGGTGCGGGTTTCTTCAATCCGATCGTGGATTTCGACGGCCTGACCCGGCGGGTGCCGATGCTGGCCGAATACGGCGGCGCGTATTACGAATCGCTGTCGTTGGCGATGGTACGGGCCTATCTGAACTTTCCCAAAATCATTCCGGGCTATCCGGAAGATGCGGTGTCGTCCAAGCAAACCTATGGCAACATCGAGTGGCTCGACTTGCTGACTGAGCGCGGTACCACCTTGCGCATCCCGGTAGATGAAAACGTCGCCGCGCTGATCCCGTTTCGTGGCTATCAGGGCAGCTTCCGTTACTACTCGCTGGCCGATGTCATGGCCGACCGCATCAAGCCGGATCAGCTATCCGGACGTATCGTGCTGATCGGCACCACCACGCCGGGACTCAAGGATCAGCGCGCGACACCGGTGGGTGAAGCCTACGCCGGGGTCGAGATGCATGCCAACCTGATTGCTGGCATGCTCGATGGCAATATCAAGTTCAAGCCGCCTTTCGTACTGGGTGCCGACTTCATTTTGTTGCTGCTTGCCGGCGCAATCATGGCGTTCTGGTTGCCGAGACTCTCAGCCTTGCCCGCCACGCTGGTCGCTTTGCTTGTGTTGATCTGCCAGATTGGAGTCAATCTGGGCTTGTGGAATTTCGCCAATTTTGTGATGCCTCTGGCGGCCGGACTGCTGCTGACATTTTCGCTGTATGCCCTCAATATGTCCTGGGGTTATTTCGTCGAGTCGCGCAGCAAGCGCCAATTGACGGGACTCTTTGGGCAGTATGTGCCGCCGGAACTGGTCGAGGAAATGAGCCGCGATCCGGAGAATTACAGCATGGCCGGGCGCAAGGCCGAATTGACCGTGCTGTTCTCCGACGTGCGCGGTTTCACCACCATTTCCGAAGGATTGGGTCCGGATGAACTGGCCACCCTGATGAACGAATACCTGGGCGCCATGACCAAGATCGTGCGCCACCATCGTGGCACGCTCGACAAATACATCGGCGATGCGATCATGGCCTTCTGGGGCGCGCCCCTCGATGATCCGGAGCATGCCCGGCATGCCGTGCTGACCGCACTGGAGATGCAGAAGGCCTTGCCCGAATTGAACCGGCAACTGGCGGCCAAGGGCTGGCCGGAATTGAAAATCGGCGTGGGCGTCAATACTGGCACCATGACGGTGGGCGACATGGGTTCCCCGGTGCGCCAGTCCTATACCGTGATGGGCGATGCAGTTAATCTTGGTTCGCGCCTGGAAGGTATCACCAAGCAATACGGCGTCGGTATCATCGTTGGCGAGACCACGCGCGAAGCATTGAAGAAATCCTTCCTGTTCCGCGAGCTGGACCGGGTGCGTGTCAAGGGTAAGGCGGAACCGATCGGTATTTACGAGCCGCTGAGTGAGGAAGGCGATGTCGACAAGGCGATCCTGGAGGAACTGAAACTCTGGAACCAGGCATTACGCTATTATCGTGCGCAGGATTGGGATCAAGCTGAAGTGGCGCTGCTCAATCTGTCGCGTTTGGCGCCCAGTTATCTGTATGAACTGTACGGCAAGCGCATTGACTTGTACCGCAAGCAGCCACCCGGCGAAGGCTGGGATGGCGTGACCACCTTCGAAACCAAGTGACAGCATGAAAGTCCGAATTCTGGGTTGTAGCGGGGGGATCGGTGGACGCCATCTGCGCACGACCTCCTTGCTGATCGACGATGACATCCTGATCGACGCAGGCACTGGTGTGGGTGATCTGACCCTGGCCGAACTGGCACAAATTGACCACGTTTTCCTCACCCACACCCATCTTGATCACATCGCTTGCCTTCCCTTGATGGCCGACACGATTGGCGACATGCGCGACAAACCGCTCACGGTGTATGCCCAGTCGGCCAGCATCGAGATTCTGCGCAATCATGTTTTCAACTGGTCGGTATGGCCGGACTTCACCGAGATTCCGAGCCCGGGGAAACCGTTCCTGCGCTTTGAAACCGTCAAGCTGGGCCAGCCTGTCAAGTTTGGCTGGCGCACGATCACGCCATTGCCCGCCAACCACACCGTGCCTGCAGTGGGTTACCAGGTCGATTCCGGACATGCCAGCCTGGTGTTCACGGGCGATACCACAACCTGTCCGGAACTGTGGCAGGCGATCAATAAAATAAGCAATCTGCGCTACCTGATCATCGAGACCGCCTTTTCAAATCACGAGAAAAAACTCGCCGTCATGTCCAAGCATCTCTGCCCCAGCATGCTGGCCGAAGAACTGTTGAATCTGCAGTGCAAGACGGAACTCTTCATTACCCATCTCAAGCCGGGCCAGATCGAATTGACCATGCAGGAAGTGGAAGAAAGCGTGGGCGAGTTCAAACCCCGCATGCTGCAAAACAATCATGAATTCGAGTTCTGAGACGATCGTGGACGCGCCGCCGGTCAGCCTGGAAGTCCTGCATGGTTTGCAGCCGCTTGCTGAACTCGATCTGGAACGCTTGCGCGAATTGCTTGGGGCTTGTCAGTACGATCGCCTGGAGCGTGGTACCAAGCCATACCTGTCGCAGGATTACCGGGGTCAGCTGGTGTATCTGTTGAAGGGAGAACTGTTGCTGCATTTCCCTGATCAAAGCACGGCGGTGATTGTCGGGGGCAGCGATGAGGCGGCGCGTCCGCTGGGCAAATGGGGACAACCGATGGTTTCCACCAAGGCGATCACACCCATCGAACTGGTGCGTTTCGACGAGGACATGCTGGACATCATGCTGACCTGGGACCAGTTGGCGCAGCCGAAAATCCCGCCGGGACAGGCAGAACCTGAAGGCGCCGGGAATGGGGCGAGAACCGCCAACTGGCGCATGTTGCCGGGCATGTTTGCGGCGCAGAATCTGACACGCGGCGCATTTGCCGCGCTACCGCCGGCACACATCGACCAGCTTTTGCAGCGCTTTCGCCGCATCAAAGTGCGCCGCGGCGAGGAGATTGTGCGGCAGGGCGAGATCGGCGATTACTACTACCTGATTGAAAGCGGCCGTTGCCAGGTGACTCGCACGGTGGCGGGAGGGCAGATGTTGCTGGCTGACCTCAAGCCGGGCGACGCCTTCGGCGAGGAGGCGTTGGTCAACGATGCCGTGCGCAACGCCAGTGTGACGATGATTACGGATGGGGTGCTGTTGCGCCTGAACAAGCAGGATTTCGTCGAATTATTGCGAACCCCGCTGCTGCGTACTCTGTCTCCGGCCGAAGCGCATCAGCATGTTGCCGCGGGTGCGGTGTGGCTGGATGTGCGCTTTGCCGCCGAATATAAATATGATGGTATTCAGGGCGCGCGCAATCTTCCTCTCGACGAAATTCGTTTGGCCTATATGGTGCTGGATCCCCAGAAGGAATATATCGCCTATTGTCAAAGTGGGCGGCGCAGTTCCGCGGCGGCCTTCCTGCTGTCACAGCGCGGCTTCCGCGCAAGTTTGCTGGAAGGGGGTTTGGCTGGCGCCAGAAACGACAATGAAATGGGAGTACATGCATCGTGAGCGCGGTCATCAACTCACCGCAAGACGCTGGCAATTCGTCCGACGTAGACACCCGGCTGCTGTTCTTCAAGAATCTTCAGACAGTCACCAACAAGATCCATGCGACCAACAACATCGACGAGATCATGCTCGAGCTGTCGCAGGACATCTGCAACCTGTTCAACGCTGATCGCCTGACCATCTACGCCGTCAGCGAGGACAAAGCCTCGATCGTCTCGAAACTCAAGACCGGCCTGAATTCCTTCAAGGATCTCAAGTTGCCGATCGCCGACCAGAGTGTCGCCGGGCACGTGGCCTTGTCGCGCAAGATCATCAACCTCATCGATGTGTATGACGAGGCCGAACTCAAGTCGCATCATCCCGGCCTGCGCTTCCTGCAGGAAGTTGACAAGCGCACCGGCTATCGCACCAAGCAGATGCTGGTGAGCCCGATCATCACCACCGCAGGGGAACTGCTGGGCGTGGTGCAGATCATCAACAATCGCGCTGGCGTGTCTTTCTCCGCGGTCATGGAGGAAGGCATCAAGGGCTTGTGCGAAACGCTGGCGATTGCTTTTTCCCAGCGCAACAAGCCGGCCCAGGCGGCCAAATCCAAATATGACCAATTGGTCGCCGATGCCGTGCTTTCCGCACAGGAACTCGATCTGGCGATTCGCTCGGCGCGCCGCAAGAACCTCGATATTGAGGAAATACTGCTCAGTGAATTCCAAGTCAAGTTGCCGGCCATCGGCCTGGCCCTGTCGAAATTCTTCGGCGTGCCCTACGAGCCGTATAAGGCCGATCGTGTCAAACCATTGGACCTGCTCAAGAACCTCAAGCGCGAATACATAGAACAGAACCAGTGGCTGCCGGTCGAGGATGCGAGTGAAGGCGTCATGGTGCTGACAATGGACCCGGAACAGGTGAAGAGTTCGCGGGTCGTCAATAACGTGTTTCCCAGAAGCAAGCTGGCTTACCGCGTCACCACCATTCGCGAGTTCAAGCAGAGTGTCGACCTGTTCTTTGGCGCCCAGCCCGACACGGATATGTCATCGGTCGGCGACCTGCTTTCCAGCATGGGCGAGGACGGCGAAGAAGCCAGCGATACTGCCGAGGATGTTTCCGCCGCTGCCGACAATGAACTCGTCAAGCTGGTCAACAAGATCATCATCGACGCTTACCAGCAAGGCGTTTCCGACATCCATGTCGAACCCGGTCCGGGCAAGGAAAAAACCCTGATCCGTTTCCGCAAGGACGGCTCTCTGGTGAAATACATCGAGGTGCCCTCCAGCTATCGCAACTCCATGGCGGCGCGCATCAAGATCATGTGCGACCTCGATATTTCCGAGCGCAGGAAGCCACAGGACGGCAAGATCAAGTTCAAGAAGTTCGGCCCCCTGGACATTGAGTTGCGTGTGGCCACGATACCTTCCACCGGCGGCGTCGAGGACATCGTCATGCGTATTCTGGCAGCCGGTGAACCGATCCCGCTGGAAAACCTGGGCGTCCTGCCGGCCAACCTGGAACGGCTGAAGGGTGCGATTTCCAAACCCTACGGCCTGTTCTTCGTCTGCGGGCCGACCGGTTCGGGCAAGACCACCACGCTGCACTCGGTGCTGAAGTATCTCAACACGGTGGACACCAAGATCTGGACTGCCGAAGACCCGGTCGAAATCACGCAGAAAGGTCTGCGTCAGGTGCAGATCAACAAGAAAGCCGGTCTCGATTTTCCGATGATCATGAAAGCCTTCCTGCGTGCCGACCCGGACATCATCATGGTTGGCGAAATGCGTGACGCGGAAACCACGGGCATCGGCATTGAAGCCTCGCTCACCGGCCACCTGGTGTTTGCCACGCTGCACACCAACAGCGCCCCGGAATCGATCATCCGCCTGCTTGACATGGGCATGGACCCCTTCAACTTTTCCGACGCCTTGCTGGGCATCCTGGCCCAGCGCCTGGCCAAGCGCCTGTGCAAGTGCAAGGAAGCCTACACACCCGATGACGCGGAAATGCAGTTGTTCCTCAAGGAATATTGCGGGGAACTGGTGAACACCTCAACCTTCAAGAAGGACCCTCAGGCTGGCTACGCTGCGGTGTATCAGGAGTTGGAAAAGAACTACGCCAAGGATGGCAAGTTCACCCTCTACCGTCCCAAGGGCTGCCCGACTTGTAACGACAGCGGCTACAAGGGACGCGTCGGCTTGCACGAACTGATGCTGGGCAGCGATGCAGTCAAGAAACTGATCCAGGAACATGCCCGGGTGGCCGAATTGCTGGCCATTGCCCTGGAGGAAGGCATGCTGACGCTGAAGATGGACGGCATGCAGAAAGTCCTGCAAGGCATCACCGACATGCATATCGTGCGTTCTGTTTGCATCAAGTGACAGCGAAGGAAGCCGGCTTGGTCGACAATTCTTTCGAGCGCCTCGAACAGCTGAACGTCATTGGTGCGGCGCTTTCAAACGAGCGCGACATCAATGCCCTGCTCGAGAAAATTCTGGTCGCAGCGAAGGATATCACCCATGCAGATGGCGGCACGCTGTACCGGGTGAGCGACAGGCAGGATCGCCTGCGTTTCGAGATCTTGCGCAACGACAGTCTCAACATCGCGCTGGGCGGCACTTCCGGAAGCCCGATCAATTTCCCCGACCTGCCCTTCATTGACGAAGAAGGCGTGCCCAACAACAGTATGGTGGCGGTGTACGCGGCAACCCATGGCAAGACCGTCAACATCGATGATGCCTATACCGCCCAGGGTTTCGATTTTTCCGGCACGCGCAAATTCGACCAGCGCACCGGCTATCGTTCGCAATCCTTCCTCACGGTGCCGATGCGCAACCATGAGAACAATGTCATCGGCGTGCTGCAACTGATCAATGCGCTTGATCCCCGGACCCGTGCGGTCGTGCCATTTTCCGCGGCCGATCAGCAACTGGTGGAATCGCTGTCCTCGCAGGCCGCAATCGCACTGACCAACCGCTTGCTGATCAGCCAGTTGGAGCAGTTGTTCGAGTCCTTGATCAACCTGATCAACCTGGCGATCGACGAGAAGTCTCCTTATACCGGCGGTCATTGCGAGCGGGTGCCGGTACTCACCATGATGCTGGCGGAAGCGGCGGAGCAATGCACCACCGGCGAGCTGGCCGATTTCCGGATGAGTGACAAGGATCGCTACGAACTGAAAATCGCCGGCCTGCTCCACGATTGCGGCAAGGTGACCACCCCGGTGCATGTGGTGGACAAGGCAACCAAACTGCATACGCTGTACGACCGCATCAACACCATCGACACCCGCTTCGAGGTGCTCAAGCGTGATACCGAGATCAACATGCTGCGAGGCCAGCTGGCTTTGCGCGAGCAGCGCGACCCGGCTGCAGAGGAAGCCTTGCAGGTAAGCTGTGCCGCACGCATTGCGCGGCATGACCAGGACCGGGAATTCCTGCGTCGCTGCAACGTCGGCGGAGAATTCATGCGCGACCCCGATTTGCAGCGGGTACGCGAGATCGGCAGTGATTACCGCTGGTGCGACGTTACGGGCATGGAAACGGATTTTCTCAGTGCCGATGAAATCGAGAACCTCACCATTCGTGCCGGCACGCTCACCCAGGCCGAGCGCGAGATCATCAATCATCATATTGTCGCCACCATCAGGATGCTCGAGCAGCTACCCTGGCCGAATCACCTCGGGCACGTGCCCGAGTATGCCGGAGGTCATCACGAGCGCATGGATGGCAAGGGTTACCCGAAGGGGCTCAGGCGTGACCAGATGTCGGTGCAGGCACGCATCATGGGCATCGCCGACATTTTTGAAGCACTCACCGCCGCCGACCGCCCCTACAAAGTCGGCAAGACGATTTCCGAATCTCTCTTCATCCTTGGCAAGATGAAAGAATCGGGTCATGTCGATCCCGACTTGTTCGATGTTTTCATCCGCCAACGGGTCTATCTGCGCTACGCCGAAACATTCCTCAAGCCGCAGCAAATCGATGCTGTGGATGTCAGCAAGATTCCCGGCTACAGCGAGGATGTCGGCAATTCTTGAACGTTTACTGACCGCCCGTTGCGGGAGGGAGTTTGCGTTCGACGGATTAGCGCTGCTTCTGCTGGCAAGTGGACTCGCTGCTCTATACGGACCGCATCTCGGTGCTCCCCTGGTTTTCGATGATGTCAGCTATTTGGGGAGCAATTATGCGTCCATGATCGGTGGGGAGTTCACTCCTTTTCTCAGACGTTACTGGTCGTGGTGCAGCTTTGTTTTCCAGCGCATCTTTTTTAGCGACGATCCGACCGAATTGCGGATAGTCAATGTGATGCTGCACTTTCTGGTTGGGGTGGCACTCTATTGGTTCGGTAAAGCGTTGCTGGCACAGGTATCGCTTGGCAATAAACCTGGAGTGGGTGTGGTCAGTGGGATGCGTCGCACTACCTTATGGTTGGGCGTCGCACTGTTATTGTTTCATCCGGTGGCAGTATATGGCGTCGCCTATATTGTCCAGCGCAGCATCCTCATGGCGACGCTTTTCAGCTTGCTCATGTGGTGGGCGCATTTGCGCGGACTCGATTCGGGAAAGCCAGGATGGTTCGCGCTCGCAATCTTGTTTTACTATCTGGCCCTCTATTCAAAGGAGCACAGCATCATGGCCCCTGCCGTGGCCTGCCTGCTGACTCTGCTGGTGGACCGGGTGGCAGCGCGACGCAGTCTGCTTGCGCTGACCTTTATCGCCTATTTTGTTCTGGCGGTGTCGGTGCTGCCCGCTGCGTTATATGTCATCGCCAGCCAATACGAACCACTTCTTACCGAGGACCGGCATGCCTATCTGGCCAGCGTCCTGACGCAATCCGCCTTGTTCTTCAAATATCTATCCGTTTGGTGGTTTCCGCTGCCTGCCGACATGTCAATCGACATTCGCGAACCGCTGGCGGAAATTGACTCAGTCGCGTCATGGCTCTGGTTTTCGGCTTTTCTCGCCTATGCGGCGGCGGCCTTTCACCTGGTGCTGCGTAAGGGGCGTGTCGGACTGCTGGGCTTTGCCCTGCTTGCCCCTGCCCTGCTGTTCATGACCGAATTTTCCACGGTGCGAATACAGGAAAGTTTCGTTTTGTACCGGAGTTACCTGTGGCTACCGCCGATGTTGGTGGCATTGCCGCTTGTGGTCGAATCGGCCAGCGGTGCCAAACGGTTGCTGGTACTCGGATTGGCAGTTTGTGGGGTGTTATTCATTTTATCTTCGGAACGCCTGAACACCTTCGCTTCACAGTTCCTGCTTTGGGACGAGGCAATCCGTCTGGCCGAGCGCAAAGGCTACCAGAGTTTTCGCGACAGACAGTACTTCAGTCGAGGCGGAACCCATTTGGCCGCCAGGCATTTCGAACTGGCCTTGCAAGACTTCGAGCGGGCACTGCAATGGAACCCCGCCCAGACCACTGCCCTGCTGGGCAAGGGTTTGGCACTGACACAACTCGGTCGTCCGCAATTGGCCTTGGAGAGCTTTGACAAAGCGCTGGCTTTGAAGCCAGACTGGGTCGATGTTTATATGGCTCGCGGGGAGTTGTATTACAAATTGGGTGACAGAAAGGCAGCAGAATTCAACTTCGGACTGGCGTGTACGCAAGGAGCTTCGATTGCCTGCTATGCCCAACAGAGAATTCGCGCGGGTACCAACGCCACGGTGACCATTTCCATACCAACTCCCTGACGAATTTCGTCACATTGTGACTGAGGAAATGACGCCGACAGGGTGGTCTAAATTTTCGAATTTTATATTTATTGTGTTTTTACAATGGCTTGACAATTTCTGTCGAGCTGGCACAGTGCTTGCATTTTGGAAGACGCGCACTGACGCACAAAATTTTCAACCCACCAGGAGCTATCCATGAACAACATGCAAAAAGGTTTTACCCTGATCGAACTGATGATCGTTGTGGCAATTATTGGCATTCTGGCCGCCGTCGCCATTCCTTCCTACCAGAACTACACCCTCAAGGCGAAATATACCGAGGTGGTGAATGCTGCCGGACCCTACAAGACCGCCATCGAATTGGGCTGTCAGAATGGAGACTTTTGTTCTGGTACGACTATAGCGAACATTGCGATCGGTACCAGTGGCGTCCCCGCCAGCGTTGCGACGACCTATGTGGCTAACGTTGGGGTTTCTGCTGCTGGCGTCATTACCGTAACCCCCAACCCTGTAGGCGGCATCGTGGCTGCAGATACCTTCGTGCTGACACCAACGGCTAGCGCTAACGGCGCATTGACCTGGGCAGTCAGCGGTGGTTGCAAGACCCGTGCAGCCGGAGCGCTTTGCTAAGCTGATCTAAGAGCAGTAGCAACACTTGAGGCCCCGCAAGGGGCCTCAGTTTTTGGGGCGACGGTGGTTCTGGCGCGAAGGAGTTTTCTGGTGGCGATCAGGCCGCTTGTGCGGGAATTCTGGAACTGTGCTTGAGGATGCGGTTGCGCGCATCGACATAGATCAGATCCGGTTGGTACTTGGTGAGTTCGACTTCGTTGTAGGCGGCAAAGCTGGCGATGATCAGCAGGTCGCCGGGAGATGCCTTGCGCGCCGCCGCGCCATTCACGGAGATCGTGCCGGAGTTGCGCTCGGCACTGATGGCGTAGGTGGAGAAGCGCTCGCCATTGGTGACATTCCAAATCTCGATCTGCTGGTATTCCTTGATGTCGCTGGCATCGAGCAGGTTCTGGTCGATCGCGCAGGAACCCTCGTAGTGCAACTCGGACTGGGTCACCGTGACACGGTGAAGCTTGGATTTCAGCATGGTACGTTGCATAGCGATTCCTTTCTCATGCAAAGGTCAACACTCAGCGGTCGGGGCGAGTTCTTTCTTTTACGCCGTTCGTTTCTGTATTCCACTGCTGGCTGCCACCGGCATGAGCGCATCGTGTCAGCCTAAACTTCCAGGTTATCAATCAGGCGCGTGCTCCCCAGGAGTGCCGCACCCAAAATCACCAGCCCGGAATCGTGAGCGGTTGGCAATTGTAGACCAGTTCTTTCCCGCACTGCAATATAGTCCGGAATCCAGCCATGGGCGCGGAGTTCCGTGATGGCCTCATTTTCGAGCCGGGGAAAATCGCGATTTCCGGCCTGGATTGCGCGGCGTACCGTTTCCAGTGAGCGATACAGTCGCGGCGCTTCGGCACGTTCCTGTGCCGAAAGGAAGCCATTACGCGATGACAACGCCAGCCCATCGGCAGCCCGCACCGTGTCGGTGGCGACAATTTCGATCGGCAGCGCCAGATCCCGCGCCATATTGCTCAGCACCAGCATCTGCTGGTAGTCCTTCTTGCCAAATATAGCCACTTGCGGCTGGACAATGTTGAACAGCTTTTGCACCACAGTGGCGACGCCGCGGAAATGTCCCGGGCGAAACTCGCCTTCGAGAATGTTGATGAGTTCCGCGGGCGGTTCGACGAAATATTTTTGCGGCGTGGGGTACATCTCCTTTTCGTCGGGGAAGAACAGGAAGTCGACATTGGCCGCAGCCAGCCGCTCGCAGTCGGCGGCGAAGGTGCGCGGGTATTTCTCGAAATCCTCGCCGGGACGGAATTGCAGCCGATTGACGAAGATCGACACCAGCACCGTGTCGCCGTGATCCCGTGCATGTTGCATCAGGGCGATATGGCCGTCGTGGAGATTGCCCATGGTGGGGACCAGCACCAGGCGACCGGAATTTTTGAGCCCCGCGCGCAACTCGGTTATGGATTCGAATATTTTCATTGGCTTGGTCAGGTGATTTCTAGTGAAGGCTTGGGCAGATTGCTACGCCGCATTTGTTACGTTGTCAGGAATTCGGGTAACCCGCTGGTTGCTGCAGCCTTGCAATAGTCTGCTGGCCAAGCCGTGACCAGGAATCTGGCAATCGACAACAATCTCGAGGAGCGGCACAAGCACGAAGGCACGCTGGTGCATGCGCGGATGCGGCAAAGTCAATTCGGCGGTCGTCATGATGCCATCGCCGTGCAGCAGCAGATCCAGATCCAGGGTGCGCGGCGCATTGCTGACGCTGCGCAAACGACCGAAGCGACCCTCGATCTGGAACAATTCCTCGAGCAGCTGCTGCGGACTCAAGGCGGTATGCAGTTGTGCCACCGCGTTGATGAAATCGGGTTGATTCTTCAATCCGACCGGGGCCGTCCGGTACAAGGACGACACCTTGACGAGGGTTGTGGCGGGAATTTCGGCGAGCGCGTGGATGGCGCTACTGACCGTCTTGGCGGGCTCGCCAAGATTTGCGCCGATGGCAACCAGAGCCTCGACCTGCTTCATGCGGCCGGTTCCGTCGAACTCGGCCCGGATTCGCCACTTTTGGCTGATCGCCCCCGCCCGCCGCGCCGACGCTTCCTGGTTCCGTTCTTTTCCGGCAGCAGCATGGCCATCCGCTGATCGATATCGACCTCCTGGAAACGCGTCCACCAGTCGGCCAGTTCCATCGGCACTTCGCCGCTTTGCGCGCGCAACAGCAGAAAATCGTAGCCGGCGCGAAAGCGTGCCTGCTCGAGGAGGCGCAAGGTCGACTTGCCGGTGCGCTTCTCAAAGCGCGGTTGCAAAGCCCAGATATCCTTGATGTCGCCACTGATGCGCCGGGTAATGGCGAGCTTGTCGGTTTGTTGGTTGAGCACCCCGTCCATTGCTTCGAAGAGTGCCGGTATGAACAACTCGCCGCAATTCTTGCGCGCCTCCCAGTCGGCCAGCACTTCGTGCCAGAGCAGGGTGGCAAACAGAAAGCCGGGCGAAGTGGTCTTGCCCTGCCGGACTCTTTCGTCGGTGCCCGAGAGTGCCAGCATCACGAATTTTTCGCCCATCGGCTGTTCCAGGATCACGTCGAGCAAGGGGAGCAGGCCATGATGCAGGCCTTCGTCGCGCAGGCGCTTGACACATTCCACGGCATGGCCGGAGAACAGCAGTTTGAGCATTTCGTCAAACACGCGGGCCGCCGGAACATTTTCCATGAGCACCGCCATATCGCGGATGGGTGTGCGCGCTGCAGGATCGATGCTCAAGCCGAGCTTTGCTGACAGCCGTACGGCCCGTAGCATGCGAACCGGATCTTCGCGGTAACGGGCACGCGGTTCGCCGATCATGCGCAGTGTCTTCTGCTTGAGGTCGGCGACCCCGTGGTGGTAGTCGAGAACAGTTTCCGCGACCGGATCGTAGTACAGCGCGTTGATCGTGAAATCCCGTCGTGCGGCATCTTCCGCCAGGCTGCCCCAGACGTTGTCGCGCAGCACGCGGCCGTGCTCGTCCTTTTGCGTGTCGGCATCGTGGGCGGCGCGGAAGGTGGACACTTCGAGCGTCTCGCCGCCCTGCATCACATGCACGATCTGGAAGCGCCTGCCAATGATGCGCGAACGCCGGAACAGGCTGCGCACCTGGTCGGGGGTGGCATCGGTGGCGAGGTCGTAATCCTTGGGAACGATGCCGGCGATCAAGTCGCGCACTGCTCCGCCCACCACATAGGCTTTGAAGCCGCTCTGCTGTAAAGTCTCGCAGGTGCGGCGTGCGCCAGGGGAAATCGTCTCGCGCCGGATGCCATGGTGGGCGCGCGCTATCGCAGCCGGTTCAGAGCTTGGCGGGGAAGGGGGGCGGCGCAGCACATTGATTGCTCGGCGCAGCAGCTTGCGGATCATGCGGCAGGCGGGTTGGCGTGAAATCTGAGAGGCGGCAATGATACAGGAAATCAATATCCGCTCGAGTCAAGCGAGGAAACAGATTAAGGAAACCCATACAAAGCATTCAGTAAAACGCCGGTTTGGGTCCCGTTCATGATTTCCAGGTATCTGGCCTACGGGCTGCTCGGCCTCGGTGTGCTGATGATTTCCACCAGTTCGATCCTGGTGCGGTTTGCCCAGACAGAAGGCCTGTCTTCCTTGTCGATTGCCGCGCTGCGCCTCAGCCTCGCGGCGCTGTTGCTGACGCCGCTGGCGCTGACACGAGTTTCAAGGGAGATTCTGGACTTGTCTGCGCGAGACCTGGGGTTGGCGCTGGTTGCCGGTGGCCTGCTGGCTGCGCACTTCGCTGCCTGGATCAGTTCGCTCGCCTACACTTCGGTCGCCAGCAGCACGGCCCTGGTGACCACCAACCCTGTCTGGATCGCACTGGCTTCCGTGCTGATTTTCCGGGAGCGCTTCAACCGGATGCTGGTGGCAGCGATCGCCATCGCGGTCGGCGGCAGCGCCCTGATATTTTTTGCCGACAACAGCAGCGCCGCCAGGGTGCAGCCGAATCCATTGGTCGGCAATACGCTCGCGCTCCTGGGGGCAATTACGGTGTCCGGCTATTTGCTGATTGGCCGCTTGCTGCGCCAGAAGTTGTCACTGCTTGCCTATATCTGGCTGATTTACTCGAGCTGCGCGGTGTTGCTGACCGTTGTGGCACTCATCGCAGGCCAGCCGCTGTGGGGTTTCTCGGCCTGGGGATGGCTGTTGCTGCTCGGACTCGCGTTGGGGCCGCAGCTCCTCGGACACACCACGATCAACTGGGCGTTGAAGCATGTCTCGACGACCTTTATTGCCCTGACCATACTCGGGGAACCCATCGGTTCGGCCTTGCTTGCCTGGCTGCTGTTTGGGGAAGGCTTCTCGGCCCTGCAGAGCTGCGGGTTTGTGGCATTGCTCACGGGCATCTATCTTGCCGCGCGCAACGAGAAAAACAATCCATAGCCACTTTAGCGTGAAATACGATGATGGACGCGCTTGGCGATAACGAGCGAAGCGAGCACATATAGTCCCCCGTCCCGGGGCGGGGGCAGGGGGTGGGGGGCCGTGGAAATGCCGCTAATTTTCATGATCGGTGGCGCAGCCCACGCATCATGAAAGTTAGTGTTCAGCGCAAACTGATGACCGGCCAGCCGTGTTTGCTGGCATGCGCCAGCAGCGTATCGTCGGGATCGACCGCGACCGGGTCGGTGACCCGCGCCAGCAATGGCAGGTCGTTGTGCGAATCGCTGTAGAAGAAGCTGTGTTGAAAGCTGCCCCACCATAGGCCCAGGGATTCCAGCCAGTCTTCGAGGCGGGCGATCTTGCCTTCGCGGAAGGCGGGCAAGCCGCGTGGCTTGCCGGTAAAACTGCCGGTGGCGCAAGTCTGTGCCGGGACCGTCGCGATCAGGTGGGGAATGCCGAATTCGCGAGCAATCGGACCGGTGACAAAACTGTTGGTGGCGGTGACAATGGCCAGCAGGTCACCTTTGTCCCGGTGCCGCTGCACCAGTTCCCGGGCGGCGGCGCCTATTGATGGGCGGATGCGCGTCGCCATGAATTCGGCATGCCAGGCATCGAGTTCATTCCGGCTGTGGCGCGTCAGGGGCAACAGCTGGAAATCGAGGAAGGCATGAATGTCGAGCGTTCCGAGCTTGTACTGGTCGTAGAACGCCTGGTTTTTCGACTCCTGCAATTCGCGGTCGAGAATGCCTTTTTCGATGAGGAATTGCGCCCACTCGAAATCGCTGTCGCCGCTCAGCAGGGTATTGTCCAGATCAAACAGCGCCAGATTCATGTAAGAGCCTATCCGTGGATAATCCGGCCCTGCGTTGCAGCGCATCCGCGATGGCTGCAAGGCGTGAGCCGCCGCCCAATGTACATCATTTGGCAAGGCTCGCAACGCCGCAGACGCGCGGATTCGCTGCAACCCTTCGGGCCAAGGCCGATTTGAGCGCATCCCTTTGTCGCAAGCCGCTTGCGGTGATGACACCGCGGCGCGTCTTGCTTCGCGGGCTGCATCTCAAATCGGCCTTGGCGCAGGGCTGGCTTATTCACGGATAGGCTCTTAGCTCCAGAGAGGTTTGCAGAATTTCGCGCAGCAGCGGCAGGGTGAGTGGGCGCTGCTGTTCCAGCGAAGCACGATCGAGGGCGTCAAGCACGCCCAACAGGCTGGGCAAGTCACGCCGGCCATGGCGCAGCAGGTAATCGATCAGTTGATCCTCCAGGTTCATGCCGCGATTCAGGCCATGCTGGCGCAGCGCCGCGGCCTTCTCGGCATCGCTGAGCGCCTGCACCTGATAAATCATGGAACTGCCAATGCGCGTGCGGACATCCTCGCGCAGCGTCGTCTGCAGGCCCAGCGGCGGCAGCGGTCCGGACATCAGCAAGGCCAGGCCGATTTGTCGCGCCGAGTTGAAAGTGCGAAACAAGGTGACTTGTCCGGTATCGCTCAAGCTATCGACGTCGTCGAGGATCAGCAGGCCGTTGGGTGTCGTCGCCAGCTGATCCCCGATTTGCGCTGCTGCGACCAGGCGGGCAGGCCGCCGTCGCGCCTCTGCCGCCAACAGCGTTGCGCGCAGCAAGTGACTGCGGCCGCTGCCGAGCGGACCCCAGACATAAATCTGGTCGCACACCTCAGGATCGGCAAGCGTGGCGAGGCGTGCGACCAGCTCGGCGTTTTGGCCGGTGACGAAGTTCTCGAAGCTCGGTACCTGCTCGGGGCGAAGATCGAGCAGCATTTGCGGATGTGCCAGGTTATTCGTCACCGCTGCCCCGATAGAAACGGCTCACCAGATAAAGTTGGCTCACTTCGCGCAGACCTACCAGCAAGGCGGCCGAAACCGGCAAGGCGAGGAGTACACCGACGAAACCGAACAGTTGGCCGAACGCCATCAGGGCGAAGATCACCGCGAGGGGATGCAGGCCGATTCTCTTGCCTACCAGCCACGGCGTCAGGATGAAACTTTCGACTGCTTGGCCCAATGAGTACACCACCAGCACGCCGAAAATCGGCCCCATCCCGGCGAATTGCAAAATCGCCACCAGCAGTGCCAAGGCCAGGCCGCCAGCGTAACCGAGGTAGGGTACGAAAACCAGCAGGCCGGTGAGGATGCCGACCGGCAGAGCGAAACTGATGCCGGCCAAGGCCAGGCCGGCGCTGTAATAGGCGGCAAGCAGCAGCATCACGACCAGCTGGCCGCGCAGGAACTCGGCCAGCACCGCGTCCACCTGTTTTAGGATTTGCCGTGTTTTGTCGTGCCAGGGCCGCGGAATGGCGCGGTCGATGCGGGAAAGTATCGGGCGCCAGTCATTCAGCAGGTAGAACATCACCACCGGTGCGAGTAGCAGGTTGGCGATGATGCCAAACAGGGCAATGCCGCCGATCCTGAGAGATTCAAACAATTTCTGGGCGATCATCTGGACACTGTCGCGATTGTCCATCATCAGCTTGGAAAAGGATGCCGGGTCGAGCTTGAACTGGATGCCGAAATGCACCTTGAGCCAGGGCATCCAATTCTGGTTGATCAGTTCGATGACCTCGGGCAGACGGCTTGCAAGCTGCTGTGCTTCTTCGGTCACCAGAGGCAGAAGGATAAGCAGCAGGATCACCAGTATGCCGGCGAGCAACAGCATCACCAGCAACACCGCGATGGATCGTGGCAGCCGGTGCCGCTCGAGCCATGCAACTGGCGGCGCACAGATATAGGCAAGAATGCCCGCGAGCAGGAAGGGTGACAGGATCGGGCCGAGCAGATACAGCAACCACAGGATGGCAAGCCCGAGGGCGCTCCAGATCAGGGTTTGCAGGCGGTCGGCGCGTTGGTTGTCCATTTTTGGTAGAATTCCCGGCAGCGTTCGTGGTAGAGCGTATTTGGGTGGAGCCATCAGCCAGTCAATGCGCGGCACGAGCTGATCCAACACTTTCGACACTTTAGCCGCCAGCCCGCAGGAACTCAACTTGACTTCATCTTCCGCGCCAGACGCTTCCTCCCTGACGTATTCCGCTGCCGGCGTCGACATCGAAGCCGGCGATGCTTTGGTCGAGCGCATCAAGCCCTATGCCAAGCGTACCATGCGTCCAGAGGTGCTCGCCGGTATCGGCGGCTTCGGCGCACTCTTTGAAATTTCGAAAAAATATCGCGAGCCGGTGCTGGTTTCGGGTACCGATGGCGTAGGCACCAAGCTCAAGCTGGCATTCAATTACCAGCGCCACGATACCGTCGGCCAGGATCTGGTGGCGATGAGCGTCAATGACATTCTGGTGCAAGGCGCCGAGCCCTTGTTTTTCCTCGATTATTTCGCCTGCGGCAAACTCGATGTGGGCACCGCCGCCACGGTGATCCAGGGCATCGCCAAGGGATGCGAACTCGCGGGCTGCGCCTTGATCGGTGGTGAGACGGCAGAAATGCCGGGCATGTATCCGGACGGCGAATACGATCTTGCCGGCTTCGCCGTCGGTGTCGTCGAAAAGGCGCAGATCATCGATGGCCGCAGCATTGCGGCAGGTGATACCGTGCTCGGGCTGGCTTCGAGCGGCGCGCATTCCAATGGTTATTCCCTGATCCGAAAGATCATCGAACGCAGTCGCCCTGACGTGGCGGCCGACTTTCACGGCCGGCCATTACTCGACGTTCTCATGGCGCCCACGCGCATCTATGTGAAGCCGCTGCTGGCCCTGATCCAGGCATTGCCGGTGAAGGGGATGGCGCATATCACGGGCGGCGGCCTGACCGAAAATGTTCCACGCATCCTGCCCGGGCATCTGTGCGCCAGACTCGAGCGCAGCAAGTGGCCGATGCCGCCCTTGTTCCAGTGGCTGCAGGCAGAAGGCCAGGTGGCCGCAGCCGAGATGCACCGGGTTTTCAATTGCGGCATTGGCATGGTGGTGATTGTCGCCGCCGAGCATGAACGGCAGGCAGTGCAGCTGCTCCATGCTGCCGGTGAGACTGTCTATGCCATTGGTCGCATCGACGCGCGGACAGGCAGCGAGGCGCAAACGACCGTCAACTGACCGGGGTTTGCAGGAAACTCTCCACACGCTGCAGAATCCTCTCGTTGCTGCCGTTCTCCAAGGGGTCCACCGCTTCAATCGCACTCATGCTGCGCAGCCAGGTCAGTTGGCGTTTGGCAAACTGGCGCGTGGCATAGATGCCGCGCTCGCACAATTCCCTACGTGGCAAACGCCCTTCCAGCATTTCCCAGACCTGACGGTAACCGACGCAGCGCATCGCCGGAAGTCCGGCATCAAGCCGGTATTTCTCGCGCAGCGATTCAACTTCCTCGACCAGACCGGATTCGAGCATCCGGGCAAAGCGCGCGGCGATGCGTTGATGCAGCACGCTGCGGTCTTGCGGCACGAGCGCCAGCGCCAGCATGCGATAAGGCAGCGATACCACCTGTTGCGCAGCGAACAAGGCATCGAGCGGCTGGCCGCTGATGCGCACGACTTCCAGCGCGCGCTGGATGCGCTGGGCGTCGCTGGGCTTGAGTCGTGCCGCCGTGGCCGGGTCGAGCCGTGCCAATTCGGCGTGAAGTGCCGGCCAGCCCTGTGCCGCGGCGCTTGCATCGATTTCGGCGCGTAGCGCGGCATCGGCTTGCGGCAGGTCGGCGAGACCTTCTCTGAGCGCCTTGAAATACAGCATGGTGCCGCCGACCAGCAGCGGGATGCGGCCATTTGTCGTGATTGTCGCCATCTCGCGCAATGCGTCGGCGCGGAAACTCGCTGCCGAATAGCGTTGTTCGGGTGTGATCAGATCGACCAATCGATGTGGAAAGTTCGCCAGGGTTGCCGCATCCGGCTTGGCGGTGCCGATATTCATGTCACGAAACACCTGAGCCGAATCGACGCTGATGATGTCGAACGGGTACTGTTGGCACAGTTGCAGCGCCAAGTCTGTTTTTCCGCTGGCGGTCGGCCCCAGAAGGAAAATTACCGGTGGCAGGACTTGATCAACGGCCACGCAGAAACATTCGATCGAGATCGCCCATGGACAGTTGCGTCCAGGTCGGCCGGCCGTGATTGCACTGGTCGGCACGGTCGGTGGCTTCCATTTCGCGCAGCAGCGCATTCATTTCCGGACTGCTCAGAGCGCGATGAGCACGCACCGCACCGTGGCAGGCCATGGTGGCGAGCAGCTGATTGCGCTGTGTTTCAATCACCTGGGTCGCAGGAAATTCCTTGAGATCGGCCAGCAAGGCGCGCACCAGGTCGACAATCGCCGCGCTGGCCAGCAAGGCCGGCAGGGCACGCACGGTCAACTGCTGCGGCCCGGCCGCGGTCAGTTCAAAACCGAGGCGTTCCAGTGTCGCAGCATGGTCCTCAGCGGTAGCTTGTTCCACCGCCGAAGCCGTGAAAATGGCCGGGATCAGCAGCGTCTGGACCGGCGGTGTTTCCGTCAGCGCATGCTTGAGCTTCTCGTAGAGGATGCGCTCGTGGGCGGCGTGCATGTCCACCAGCACCAGGCCCTGGGCATTCTGCGCCAGGATATAGACGCCATGCAGTTGTGCCAGCGCATAGCCCAATGGCATCGTCTGGTCATCGGCGTTCCCTGCAGCATCCGCTAAGGATTGTGTTGCTGAAAATGTGCTGTCGCGAGCGCTGCGTGACATCGCGAAATAGGCCTGGGTCGACGGCTCCGCCATACTTAGCGTGCTTTGCTGCGATGGGCGCCAGGTTGCAGCAGCGTAGCTGGCGTCGGGAACAGTTTCACTGCTGACCTGCCCCTGACCCAGCGGTGCCGCCAGGGCGCGTTGCAAGGCATGGAATACGAACTGATGGATGCCGCGCGCTTCGCGAAAGCGTACCTCGATCTTGGCCGGATGGACATTCACATCCACGCCGGCAGGATCGAGTTCCAGGAACAATACGTAGGCCGGGTGGCGGCTGCCGTGCAGAATATCCTCATAGGCCTGACGTACCGCGTGGGCCAGCAGCTTGTCGCGGACAAAGCGGCCATTCACGAAAAAATACTGCTCATCCCGGCTGGAGCGCGAGTAGGCGGGCAAAGCGGCGAAACCGGTCAGACGCAGGTCGCCGGCGGCCGCATCGAGCCTGCGCGTCTGCACGAAGAATTCTTCTCCGAGCAGTTCCTGCGCGCGTCGCGTCAGGTCGGTTGCGACCAGACGCTGCTTGAGGTTGCCGTTGTGCGCCAGGCTGAACGCCACTTCCGGCCGGGCCAGCGCCATGCGCCGCAGTACTTCGTGGCAATGGGCGTATTCGGTGGCGTCGGACTTGAGGAATTTGCGTCGCGCCGGCGTGTTGTAGTAGAGGTCGGCAACTTCGATCACGGTGCCCTGGCTCAAGGCGGCCGGCTGCAGCATCAGGTCGTTGTCGATGCGCCAGGCGTGGCCGCCCTTGCTTCCATCGGCGACCGCATCGCGCGTGCGGCTCGTCAGCGTGACGCGTGCCACCGCGGCGATCGAGGCCAACGCTTCACCGCGGAAGCCCAGGCTGCCGACGCGTTCGAGATCCTCGAGACTGGCGATCTTGCTTGTCGCATGGCGCGCCAGGGCGAGCGGCAGGTCATCGCGGGCAATGCCGCTGCCATCGTCGGCGATGCGGATCAGGCGCACGCCGCCTTCGCTGAGATACACATCGATGCTGCGGGCTCCCGCATCGAGGCTGTTTTCGAGCAACTCCTTGATGACCGAAGCGGGCCTCTCGACCACTTCGCCGGCGGCGATCTGACTGACCAGCAGGTCGGGCAGGGGACGGATGCGGTGAAGTTCTGACATGGCGGGATTATAGGGGCGCGTGGTTGAATGACTCAAACCGGCAAGTCAATAAGAACTGGACAGTGCGTTGGTGTCAGCGCCAAAGCGTAGTTTGTTTGCTGGGGGAGTTTCTTGGAAGCTTGAACACCGTCGCCATCGGATCGCAATGGGGGAAGCGATCAGGAATGGTCATTTGACACCTGCACTCCTCTGCTAAAGTACCAGATGATAATAGTCAACCATTGTGCTATAAAGCCAGCAGGTAATTCAGGCAAACGCATAGCCTGAGGCGTAATCAAAAATCTTTAAGAGAAGGATGCGGCGATGATGATTTCGTTATACGACTCAAGTGTATTGAGCTACCTCCAAACGCTAGGTGCAGTTAGCGGCTTTCTGGACAAGGGCTTTTCCTATTGCAAAGACAACAGTATCGATCCAGAAACGTTGGTAGAGTCACGTCTCTTCCACGATATGTTTCCATTCCGCTTCCAGATCCAATCCGTCGCGCATCATTCCATTGGCGCGATAGAGGGGATCAAGAACGGAGTCTTTCGCCCGCCCAAAGACCTGCCAAATCACGATTATCAGGACCTGAAAGCATTGATTGCGGATACTCTCGATGGCCTCATGAAGCTCACGCCGGAAGATGTGAATGCTTACGCAGGCTCGGATGTGGTCTTCGAGGTCCGCGACATGAAGCTACCCTTCACAGCAGAGAATTTCGTACTATCTTTCTCCTTGCCCAACTTTCATTTCCACGCGGCTACCGCCTACGATATCCTGCGATCCAAGGGAGTCCCCGTAGGCAAGCTCGATTTCTTGGGCGCAATGCGATTAAAGACTTAAACACTCAACCCAAGAAGAAATTGGTCGTCGTTCCGCGCTGGTCCGGAACCCCGGTGCACGACTGGTATCCATGGATCGCAGAGAAGCTAATCGACTCCAGCACCTATCTGTCGGTCAAACTCGCCGACATGCCCGATCCCGGACTCCCGACTATCAGTGGTTGGACTCAAGCTATTTCGTCCATTGTCGGTCATGACCACAAGGCGCTTGATGCGACTATCCTTGTCGGGCACAGTGTGGGCGCGCAGGCGGTTCTTCACTTTCTGGCGTCACTCCGGCCTGGACAACAAGTAGCCTCAGCAGTATTTGTCGCCGGCTGGTGGGACGTAGACGAACCCTGGGATAGCATCCGCCCATGGATTGCGCATAGACATGATTATCAGCAGATCATCAGCGCGGCAAAATCAATGCATGTTCTGCTCTCAGACAATGATCCATTCACCTCGGACTATGCGGCGAATGCCGAACTCTGGCGCTCCCGTCTCGGTGCCACAGTGCATCTGGTTCCTAAGGCGAAGCACTTCAATGGTGCAGTGGAGCCCGCAGTGCTTGAATGCCTCTCGTTGGTCGCAGCAGAGGTCTGACGGGGAAACTTGCGGTCAACTGTCGCCCCGACTATAGCGGGCTGGTGTCCAACGGGTACTGGATCAATGGGCAAATTTGCGAATGGTCGGCGCCCGACTGACCAATGCTTTCTGTTACGGCCATCCCTTTCTTGGCATCCGGTACAATCCGCAGCCTTGCCTTGGTTCATCCCCGATGGAATTACTGGCGCAATTTCTTGATCTTGTCCTGCATCTCGACCAGCATCTTGCGCTGCTGGTGCAGCAATACGGCACCTGGATCTACGCGATCCTGTTCGCCATCATTTTCTGTGAAACCGGACTGGTCGTTTGTCCCTTTCTTCCCGGCGACTCACTGCTCTTCGTTGCAGGTGCGGTGGCGGCGGCCGGTGGCATGGACATCACGCTGTTGTGCACGGTACTGTTCATCGCGGCGGTGCTGGGCGACAACACCAATTACTGGATCGGTCATGGCATTGGTCCGCGTGCTTTCCGCTGGGAGCAGTCGCGCTTCTTCAACCGGTCCGCGCTCGACAAGACCCATGCCTTCTACGAAAAGCACGGCGGCAAAACCGTGATCATTGCGCGTTTCCTGCCCTTGGCGCGCACCTTCGCCCCCTTCGTGGCGGGCGTGGCACGCATGACCTATCCGCGATTTTTTGCCTACGATTGTTTCGGTGGCGTGTTCTGGATCGGTTCGCTGACGCTGGCCGGCTACTGGTTCGGCAATCTGCCGTGGATCAAGAGCAATCTGTCGCTGGTGATCATCGTCATCATTGCCGTGTCATTGCTGCCGGCGCTGATCGCCTGGCTGCGCCACCGATTTGTGCGTTAGCGGGTTGCATCCAGCCAGGCGCCCAGGCCCTGGGCGTTGAGTTTGACATCCATTTTCATGAATTGCAGCATCGCTTCGCCCTGCAGGGCCCAGCCTTGCTGGGCGGCTTCCTCGCGCAGGATGGCGGTGATGCCGGCCATGAGGCGCTCGTGGCGGGCAGCGCCGCTATTCCGTTCGCGCAGGGCCAGTTCGGCATGCGCGTCGATCAGCCGATGCAGATCGGTAGCCAGGTGCGGAATATCGGTGACCTGGCTGAAGTGGGTGACGTAGATCGCCGCCGGCTGGTATTCCGTCAGCATGGTGATGGAGCGGTGCAACGCCGGCGGATCGAACTGCACCGGCGTGGTGGTCGGGAAGACGAAACGGCGACCGTCGCGATCCAGTTCGCGATAGCACAGGCCGAAGGTATCGCCGGAGAAGATATGGCCGGTCCGGGCGTCGCGGATGCTGATGTGGTGACGCGCATGGCCGGGCGTGTCGAGCAGCAGCAACTCGCGGCCGTTGAGTGAGAGCGTTTGTCCGTGTTGCGCCTCGATGATGCGCTGCGCCGGCACCGGCAGCAGTTCACCGTACATGCGTTGCGTGGCGGCGCTGCCATACACGGCGATCGTGCCGGCCAGCAATTTGCCGGGATCGACCATGTGTCGCGCGCCGCGCGGATGCACCACCAGCTTTGCCTGGGGCAACAGCTGCATGAGCTGTCCCGCGGCACCGGCGTGGTCGAGATGGATATGAGTCAGGATGATGTAATCGATTTGTTCGGGAGCCAAACCCAGTGCGCCGAGGGCATCCAGCACCCGCGGTACGCAACTGTTGGTGGCGGTGTCAATCAGTGCGGCGCGCTCGCCTTCGACGAGAACATGCACGGCATCGAGCAAGGGCCGGCCGAAACCGGAATCGATGGCAAAAATACCTTGGCCATAGTCGGTGATGTAATCCATTCTTTCCTCTCTCCGCAGCAGCAACCTGACCGCCGACCAATCATTCGCCAATCAGTCGGTTAGCGGCGGCCATACGCTTTGCGTTATGATTCCGCAGGAATATAACCCGTTTCGGATTGCTCAACCCGATCCTCACCGATGAAATCTGTTGTCATATTGATCTCCGGCCGCGGCAGCAATATGTGCGCCCTGGTCGAAGCGGACTTGCCCGGATGCAAGCTGGTCGTCGTCAGCAATCAGCCGGACGCTGCAGGTTTGGCGTACGCCCGTCAGCGCGGCTTGGCCACTGCGCTGGTGAACCACCGCGACTATCCGTCGCGCGCTGCTTTCGATGCCGCCTTGAGCGAGACCATCGATCTACACAAGCCCGATCTGGTGGTGCTGGCCGGATTCATGCGCATCCTCGGCGAGCAATTCGTGCGGCACTATCAGGGACGCCTGCTCAACATCCATCCCTCATTGCTGCCGGTATTTCCTGGTTTGCACACACATGCCCAGGCGCTCGCCGCAGTTGTCAGAGTGCATGGCTGCACGGTGCATTTCGTGACCCCTGCGCTCGATTCGGGGCCGATCATCATCCAGGCCGCTGTACCAGTCCAGGCCGGTGATGGCGAAGACACCCTGGCGGCGCGTGTCTTGGCGCAGGAGCACATCATCTACCCGCGCGCCGTGCAATGGTTTCTTGAAGGACGCCTGCAACTGATGGAAGACGGGCATGTCCTGCTTGCGGGTGAGCAGCCGGTGCCTGCGCGCCTGATTGCACCAGCGGGGGAATGACCGGCCTGCAGCAGCAACGCCTGATGCTGGCGTTGCTGATTTCGCTGCTGTTGCATCTTGTTGCGGTGTTGGTTCCAGGCCGGTACTCACCCATACCGGACGATAATTTGTCTGCCATCCCTGCCGCGCAGCTCGATGCTTACCTGTTGCCGTTGCCGCACGACAAAACCCTTGCTCCCGTAGTTCCCGCACCGGCGCCAAGAAAGCGCCCGGTACGGAAAAGTTCATTGTTGCCGCTGCCTTCCTTGATGGCACCGGAAACGGCGGCAATCGAGCTGCCGCCTGCGGTACCCGGCAGCTTGCCAGAGCCCGCGCAAAATGCCGCAGCAACACCCGTTCCGTTACAACCCCAGCCGCAACCGCACGAGGGGCGCGAGGGCGAAGCTGTTGCACAACGAACCGCTGATGCGGAGGCTGCTGAGGCCACCCTGCCGCGCCAGGGCCATATTCGCTTCAGCATCAGCCGTGGCGACCAGGGATTCGTCGTCGGCCAGTCGGTACATCGCTGGAGCCATGACGGAAAGCGCTATGCGCTGAGCAGCATCACCGAAACGACCGGATTGGCTGCGTTGTTCAAACCGGCACGCGTGCTGCAATCGAGTGAGGGCGAGATTGGTCCTGCGGGTCTGCGCCCAAATGTGTTTCGTACCGAGCGTGACGGTATTTCCGGGGAGGCGGCAAGCTTTGACTGGACTGGCATGAAACTCAAGCTCAGTGCGGGTAGTCAGCGTGAGGTGGCGCTGGCGGGCGGGGCGCAGGACATGCTCAGCATGTTCTATCAGCTCGGTACAGCATATACTGCCGCGGCACGTGAGAATAACGAGCCGTATGTGTTCATGGTGGCGACGGGACGCAAGTTCGAGCGCTATCCGTTTGAAGTGCTGCGCGAAGAGACGCTGACGACCAGGCAGGGCGAGGTGCGTACAGTGCATTTGCGCACCGCCGCCGAGATCGAGGCGATCGATGTGTGGCTGGGGCTGGATCTGCGCGGCCTGCCCGTGAAAATCCGTTATACCGATCGCCAGAGCGAGACTTTTGAACAGAATGTCGACGAAATTGAATTCGACGGCATGCCACTATCATTGAGGAACCGTTAAGACATGCCACATGCTGAGTCATCCACCCGCATCAATGCCGCACTGATCGCTCATGCCGCCGATGCGCTGACGCGTCTGCTCAATTTCACACAACCGGCCGATGCCGTACTGTCGACCTATTTTCGCGAGCAGCGCCAGCTCGGTGGGCGTGAGCGCGGGTTTATCGCCGAGAGCTGCTACGCCGTACTGCGCCACAAGCGTTCACTGGAGCGGCTGGTCGAACCCGCGAAGGGTGCGCGCCGGTTGATCCTGGCTGCCTTGCTGCGCTTGAGCGGCGTGGCGCAGCGGCAGTTGAGCGAGTGTGTGTCGAATGACGAAAAGGACTGGTTGCTCGCATTCAAGGCACGCGTAGAACCCGAATTGAGCCTGGCCGAGCAAGCTGACTTGCCCGACTGGCTGGCGGAAAAACTGCTGCAGTCTTGCGATTCGACGCAATTGCTGCTCCTGGCGCGCGGCTTGAACCAGAGCGCGGCGCTGGATATTCGCGTGAATTCGCTCAAGGCCAAGCGCGAGGAGGTCATGGCGCAATTCACAGCCGAAGGCATCGCGGCGGAACCCTGCCCATACTCGCCGCTGGGGATCAGGCTGAAGACCAAGCCGGCCTTGCAAAAGCATCCGCTTTATCTTTCCGGGGCGATCGAGGTGCAGGACGAGGGCAGCCAATTGCTCGGGTACCTGCTGGCGCCAAAGCGCGGTGAAATGGTGGTGGATTTCTGTGCCGGCGCGGGCGGCAAGACGCTGCTGCTGGGGGCACTGATGCGTTCCACTGGCAGGCTCTACGCATTCGATGTATCGGCCAAGCGTTTGGCAAAGCTCAAGCCGCGTGTGGCACGCAGTGGTCTTTCCAACATGCATCCGGTTTGCCTCGATGGCGAGAATGACAGCCGCGTCAAGCGTCTGGCCGGCAAGATCGATCGCGTGCTGATCGATGCGCCCTGCAGCGGCCTGGGAACGCTGCGCCGCAACCCCGACCTGAAATGGCGCCAGACACCGCAAAGCATCGCCGAACTGATCCTCAAACAACGGAGCATCCTCGCCGGTGCCGCGCGCCTGCTCAAGCCGGGCGGACGGCTGGTGTATGCGACCTGCAGCATCCTGCGCGAGGAAAACGAGTCCGTGGTGGATGACTTTCTTGACGCTCGTCCGGAATTTCAGCGGCTCTCCGCCAGCGCTTTGCTGGCGCAGCAGGGCATCGCCATTGCCGACTGCGGTGAGGGTGCCAGCGGCCTGGACTTTCACCTGCTGCCACATCGACATGGCACCGACGGTTTTTATGCGGCCGTCCTGGAACAGGAAAAATGAAAATCTTCCTCGCGCTGCTGACCTGCCTGCTGCTGGCATTGTCGTCGGGTCGGGTTGGCGCGCGCGAACCGCTTCCCGCTTCCGGCACGGTCGAATATGCATTCACACCCTGGGACGATGCCGAGGGAGCGCTCCTGCATGCGCTGCGGCAGGCGCGTCATGCCATCTACGTGCAGGCCTACTTGCTGACCAGCCGGGCCTTGACGCAGGGCTTGATCGAAGCCAGGCAACGCGGCGTCACGGTCGAAGTTCTGGCCGACCGCGAAATGGCAGGCAAAGTGGAAAACAGCCTGCTGCCGCAGCTTGTGGCGGCGGGTATCCCGGTCTGGCTGGAGGTGCGCTATGCCGCAGCACATAACAAGATCCTGCTGATCGATCCGCGCGAGGCGGGCAATGCCGTGATCACCGGCAGCTATAATTTCACTTACTCGGCACAGGCGCGCAATGCCGAAAATCTCTTGATACTGCGCGGCAACGCCAGGCTGGCGCGCGCCTATCTTGACAACTGGCAGCGCCATCGCAGCGAGGCCCTGCCTTTTGCACAGGCATTGGCGGAATGAACATGCTCAACGATCTCTTGTACCTGGTTGGCGATTTCTGGCGCTATCTGCAGCAACCCGATGCGCTCTGGCAAATCGGCGTTCTGCTGGTTTGTCTGGCGCTGGCACTGGTTGCCGATCGTCTGGTGCGGCGCCGTGCGATCAGCCCGCAACAAGTCTGGCGACTCGGCCAGGGCGGCTTGCGGCGCCTGACCTTTCCCTTGCTCGCGTTACTTCTGGTGCTGGTAGCGCGCGCGCTGCTGAAGCATCACTTGAACGTTCAATTGCTTTCCCTGGCGGTACCGTTGCTGGGTTCGCTGGCGGCGATACGCGCGGTGTTCTACGTGCTGCGCCACAGCTTCGGCAATTCCGGCTGGCTGGCGTCCTTCGAGCGTTTTTTTGCGCTGACAGTGTGGAGCATGGTGGCTTTGCACATTACCGGCCTGCTGCCCGAACTGATCGACATGCTGGAGGGCGAGAGCTTCGCGGTAGGCAAGGAGCATCTCAACCTGTGGCAGATCGCGCAGGGCATTGTCGTTCTCTTGTCTGCGCTGCTGATTGCTCTGTGGATCAACGGTCTGGTCGAAGCGCGCCTGGCGCGCGCTTCAGGGCTGGACCAGAATCTGCGGGTGGTCTTTACCCGGCTCGCCAAAGCCGGGCTGCTTTTGCTCGCGGTGTTGATCGGCCTGCCGCTGGTTGGCATCGACCTGACCACCTTGTCGGTGTTTGGCGGGGCGCTTGGCGTCGGCATCGGCTTTGGTCTGCAGAAGATCGCCAGCAGTTATGTGTCGGGATTCATCATCCTGCTCGACCGTTCGATCCGCATCGGCAATTTCATCAGCGTCGGCACCGAGCGCGGCCAGGTAACGCAGATCACCACGCGCTATACAGTGCTGAAGGGCCTGACCGGGGTCGAGGCGATTGTGCCCAATGAAATCCTGGTGAGCTCGGTGGTATTAAACGAGTCTTATACCGACCCCCATGTTCGCATTGCCCTGCCGGTGCAGATCAGCTATACCAGCGACATTCAGTTGGCGATGCGCATCCTGATCGGCGCATTGCGAGATCAGTCACGCGTGCTGAGCGATCCGGAACCCAAAGTTTTTGTACTGGCTTTTGCCGACTCCGGCATCAATCTCGAACTCGGCTTCTGGATCAATGATCCGCAACTCGGTACGCTGGAATTGCGGTCCGACATCAACCTGGCGATCTGGCGCGACTTTCAGGATGCCGGCATCGAGATCCCCTACCCGCAACGCGAAGTGCGCCTGGTCGGGGAAGGTCCTGCAGAAAAAAAGCAATAAAAAGCCCGCTGCAGGAGCGGGCTTTTAGCGTGGCAAGAGTGCCAGACTACTTGAGCTTGGTTTCCTTGTAGGCCACGTGCTTGCGCACCTTCGGATCGTATTTCATGATCTCGATCTTCTCGGGCTTGGTCTTTTTGTTCTTCGTGGTCGTATAGAAATGGCCGGTACCGGCCGTGGATTCAAGCTTGATTTTTTCGCGGCCGCCTTTAGCCATAATATTCTCCGGTCAGGTTGGCAGTGGTCAAACCGATTCGCCGCGGTTGCGCAGGTCGGCGAGGATGGCATCGATACCGTTCTTGTCGATGGTGCGCAAGCCGGCATTGGACACGCGCAGGCGTACCCAGCGGTTTTCGGATTCGACCCAGAACCGGCGGTTCTGCAGGTTCGGCAGAAAACGGCGTTTGGTCCGGTTGTTGGCGTGGGACACATGGTTCCCAACCATCGGGGCCTTGCCCGTCACTTGGCAGACTCGAGACATAGCGATGCTCCAGGGTGTTCAAGAAAGCCGCGCATTATACCTGAGGCGGCAGGGAAAAGTTAACTGAATCAGCGCGCTATGCCAGCCATCAAAGCAGGCCACGTTCGGCGAAGGATAGCGGCGGCGCATTGCCGGCGACGATGAAGTGATCCAGTACTTTCACGTCAACCTGCGCCAGGGCTTGTTTTAGGGTGCTTGTGAGGGTCTCATCGGCAGGTGAAGGCTGGGTCATGCCGGAAGGGTGGTTGTGCGCCAGAATCACCGCCGCGGCGTTGTGCGACAAGGCGCTCTTGATTTTATCGACAGACAAATTCTGGGTGTCAATTGAAAGTGCGTGTCGAGTTCATTGGGGTGGTTTTGGGTTTAGTTGTGTCTTTATGATATTGATAAATATCCAGAAGTGTCT
>Ga0172380_10001175_pt1 | contig 46252 bp, 87 predicted proteins | sample Leawe162metaG_FD_119747 | JGI IMG/M metagenome (GOLD analysis project Ga0172380, IMG submission 119747) | Leachate microbial communities from a municipal landfill in Southern Ontario, Canada - Leachate well 162 metaG | ecosystem: Engineered > Solid waste > Landfill > Unclassified | place...
AGCGGCACCGGCCCGTTTTTGCGGGCGAAGAAAGCCCGCGCCGCAACAACAGCGCGGTCGCGATCCCGTGGCGCGCCTGGACGGCGGCGGACACATCGATCCGCAAGGTTCGGCTCATGACCGCCAGCGATGCGCCGTCGCGCTCTGCCGGGTCTGCGATCGGCGATGATATCTATCCCGCCGCAACGGGGCGCGTGAAGCATAGCGGCGTCTGGGGCGGCGATGACTTGCTGATCAACGGCTCGCCCACACTGGCCTATGGCGACCTGTTGGAAATCGACCCTGCCGCGCCCGGCTATCTGATCAAGAACAACGACAGCATCCGCCCGGTCCTGCGCTGCGCCGGGCCTGACCTGTTCGAGAGGGCCGCATAATGAGCTATCGCAATCCGTTCCTTTCGTCCGAAGCGCGCGCCGTGCTGGCCGGATATCCGACCGTCCCGACCGAGCGCAAGCGCCTGATCGCCGACTTCATCCACGCGCTCAAGGATACGTCCTTTTGGGCAAAGGTTGACGCGCTCTATCTGTTGGCTGCGCCCGATCAGGCGAGCGCTCTGATCAACTGGAAAACCCCTGGCACGCACGACCTTGTCGCGTCGGGTGGCCTGACCTTCACGCCGGATCGCGAAGCCAAGGGCAATGGCACATCGGGGATGCTGGAGGCGTCGGGCTATAACCCATCGGCGGGCGGCAAGCTGATGACGCTCAACGACGCGGTGCTGGGTTGCTACACGCGCACCGCCGCGTCCTACGATGGCACCACGTCGCGTCTGGACGTTTACAGCGGCACAGGTCGATTGCAGCGGCGCAGCGACGTATCGAATTTCGTCAGTGCGCGCGCGAACGATGGTGTCAACATAACGGTTTCCGTAGCTTCGCAAACCGGTCACTTCTCCATCAATCGCACGGCCAGCACAGCGCGCGCGCTCTACAAGGATGGCGCGTCGATCGCCTCCGATGCGCAGGTGTCCACCACGCTATCGAACGAATTGACGCTGTTCTCCACCGGCACCGGCAATTGGTCCGATGCCGGGCTTTCGCTGGCCTATGCAGGCGCGGCGATCCCGGCGGCAGAGGTCGAGCAGGTCAACGCGATCTTGACGCAATATCTGCGGTCGATCGGGGCCGCATGACCAACGAACCAACCACCGCGCAATGGAGCCTGACATGAACCCAGACCAACATATCGCCGGAATCCAATCCGCCATGCAGGAAGTCGAGCAGGCGCAGACCATCGCCCGCAAGGCCATCAAGCGCGCTAGAGAGGCCACGGCAGTCCTGCACGCCCGCTTGTCCGCTGCTGCGGTCGAATATCGCGACACGCACGGCCATGACAGCGCGATCGTGGCGGCGGCGGTTGCGCCTAAGGAGCGGCCGGAATGATCGAGTTCGCCCTAACGCTGTTCGCCGCCGTGCTGGCTTGGCACGTCAAGCGCGACGGCCTGACCTCGTTGCTGCTCCCGGCGTGGGGCGCTTCCATGGTTGCCGCCTTGCTGCTGCGTGACGAATGGCTGCCCGGTGCCTATGCGATGATCGACGGGGCGGTTGCGGTCGCGGCTCTGTCGCTTTGGACCAAGCACAAGAGCCAACGAGCAAGGTTCGTGGGGTTGATCTCCATCATCCTGATATGCTGCCATTTCGGATATTCTGCGTCGGGCGGCGTCGGCAACTGGACGCTCTATGCCTCCCTGCTCAACGCCGGATTCGTCGCGCAATGCTTCACAGCGGGGGGCGGCTGGAATGGGCTGGCAAATCTCTATGATCGTTTCAGGGGCCGCGATCGTCGCTTGCACCTGTATCGCGACAGGGGGCGGTAGATGGGCCTCGATCCTGACTTGGTTGAGAACGCGAAAATAGCTTTCGCGGCTCTGTGTGGCGGCATGACCCGCCTGCTTTTCAAACCTGCCGAGAACATCATCAAGACCGTTTGGCTGCTTCTCGGCTGCGTGACGTGCGGCTTCTACGGGACGCCGGCCATCATGAAGTGGTGGGACATGGATCTGGAATATGCAGGCGCGATCGGCGCGGCGCTGGGCTTGGTCGGGCTGTCGTTCGCGCAGGGTGCCATCATGGCGGCGGACAAGTTCGACATCGCTGCTTGGATCAATCGGAAGGGGGAGGTTTGATGGCCACGATGGAAGATGACGCCTTTGTCCGCCTGTTTCAGGAGCGCACCGGCTTAACGCCGGTCGATGGCTGGGCAGGCCGCGACACGATCGCCATGCTCGACAAGCTGGCACCTCCAAAGCCCGCGCCAAGCGATGGGATGCCGGAGGATTACTGGCCCATGCTGGCCAAGATCGAAAGCGGCAACCGGCCCTATATTCAGGCGGCATCGTCCAGCGCGTCGGGCCTCTACCAGTTCATCCGGTCTACATGGATCGGCGAAGGCGGCAAATGGGGGCCAACGTTGCGCCCTGCGTTCGGCGGGTTACGGCCATCGGAAGCGGAGCAGCTTACCCGCGCCAAGTCCTTCACCGCGAAGAACGCCGCCTATCTGCGCGCGCGTGGCGTGCCCATCAACAAGGCGACGCTCTATGCCGCTCATTTTCTGGGCGCCCTAACGGCGGCGGCAATCATCATGTCTGATGTGAATGAACGTGCTGATACAATCGCAGGCAAGGCCGCTACTCAGGCCAACCCGTCAATTCTCAAGGAGAAAACGGTAGGGCAATTCCTCAACTGGCTTCATCAAAAGACCGGAGCCTGGGCAAGATGATCGAATCATCTTCCATGATTTTCGTGATAGCCATGCTGCTGTTCGGCATCCTTGCGCGCCGCGGCGGCATCTTCAAAGGAATCAAACGTCCCTACGTTGATGGTGCCGATACGCACGTTCCATCGTCCACGCTTAATTCGCACACCATGGACGCCGAGCACGTTCCGCCTACTCAGGCGCATGTTCCGCAAATTATCTTGTCGAGAACAATTCCGAAGGTTTTCAAAGCGGTTGTTCGCGCGATCGCCGTCGATGTGGTCGACATCATCAGGGTCAACACCCATCATCCACTTGAATGCAACGCGGTGGGCATGAACCTTCCTATCGAAAATCGAGCCTTGCAAGTAACCGTTGGCTTTCTTGTAGCAAAGCGCCGCCTTACCAGCGTAGCGCTTGTTCCAGATCGCAGCGCAGTGTTCGGGAGAGTGCAGCACAGCATCGGCGAACATAGATGCTGGTCGCTCGCGCCATGTCAGCGCTCCAGTTTGCGGATCATAATCCAAAAGCTTGCGCAGCGTCTCTTGGTCAGGCAATTCTCGTGGAGCCATAGCGAACTCACCTTTCGTTGTGGTCAGGGCCTCGCGCTGTTGACGCAGCGTTTGAGGCCCGTTTTTCATAGCAGAATCCCGGTTTGTTCACAAGCGAACGCAAACCCCTCGATCCTTTCCGGCAAGACCGTGGGTGACTTCGTTGATTGGCTGGAACGCAAGACGGGAGACAGGGCGAAATGAGCGAAGTAACGACAACCCAAATCGCGGCTGGCGTTCGCCAGATCGTGCTTATCATCGGCGGCTATGCGATCGGCAAAGGCTGGCTGGACGGCGATACGGTCGAGATGCTGGGCGCTGTGGCCTTGGTTGCTGTCCCGCTCATCTGGGGGCAGATCAAGACCCGGCACATGGCGCAAAAACCATGATCCTGGGGATCGGCATTGGGGTTGCCCTTACCCTGTTGGTGGAGGCATCCGGGATCGGCTGGCTGATATACCGTGTGGTGCGGAGGGATTTGCGATGGTGATCCGCCTCCTGCCCCTACTCCTGCTCACCGGCTGCGCAACCGTGCGCGACCATGCCACATGCGGCAATGCGTGGGCGGCGCTGCGGATAGCCGAGCAGGCGGCGGCTAAGATTTGCCCGGCTCCGTTGTTGGCGCGGTAGGCTCGGCTTGTGGCTGCGCATGATTGGGCGGTGGGGATTAGGTGACGCGGCCTATCAGGAATCCTCACGGGCATCCTCATCTGCGTTTGACCGCACATGCTGCAAACCAAGCCGCGTCGGTAGGACTATGCGCCACCCGCGCCCACCAAATCAATCACCCTCATTCTCCTTTGCGATGGCTGCGGAGGGCCTCCACAGCGTCACCGCCTCATAGCTGTATGTCGCACAATTAGTTGGGCCGTATGGATCGACACAGCCCATTGCCAGGCATTCTCGTTTGTATTTCGCTTGTGCCGCTGCATTCCGGGCGACGATGGCATCAGAGTCAGGCGCGAGCATCCACTTACCACCTTCCGGCCGCGCGCAATACGGCAAGCCATCCAGCCATTTTCCATCAGGCATGTGCCATTTATACAGACTTTCAACAGGCGGATACGTAGGCCTCAGGTGCGCCTTTGACTTCCCCTCCTCGTCCGCAGTGGTGACAGCGGCCTTTGCGTCATCCTCCGTCAACACGAAGCGAATGGCGCCCACATTGCGATCCGAATACTCGCCTGTCTCGCGCAGGATCACGAACACGGTGCCCGCCTCCACCCGCGCCGCCAAGTCGTTCAAAATATCAGCGTTCATGATTGGGCTTCCTTGGGCAAAAGGCGGATCAAGTCGGCCAGGAATTTGACAGCGACATCACCTTGGGCAGCGATCACATTCGGGGCGCGCGACATTTGCTCGGCAATGCGCGGACTGTGCAGCCGCTTGACCTCGATCTCAACGCCGTAATCGGTCAGATTGAAATCGAGGTTCGAGGGATTGCCGGTCGAATCGGTGATGTATCGAACACCCACCGCGTCCAGTGCGTCGGCAATCATGGCTTCCATCTTGTCACTCATGCGTCTTCTCCAGGTGGGATCTGAGGGTGAGGCCGAGAGGGGTGAGGGTGTAGCCGCGCCTCGTTCTCCCTGTAATGCGACGAAATTCGCGCGGCCTTATGATGCATTTCTGGCGCAGGGCTATCGTCGCGCCACCCGCCTTCACTTCATAGCAATCATCGCCGTGCAGGACTTCTGGCATCTTCCGGGCCTCCATCACCGCCCGCTTCTGCGCCTCCGTCAGCCCGCGCGCCAGTTCTTCGATCGTCGGGGTCATGGGTGGGTTCCTTTGATGCTGTTGCCGCCGCGCCCGGTACAGGGCTGCGCGCACGAATGAGGAGCTTGGCACCATCCATAGGCGATGGCGGGACATTGCGCCTTCTCCCGCGCCAGAGCCTCACGATCACGCGCGGTCCAAGGCATTTCGCGCTCCCCACTCATTCGCCCGGCCCTCCGCGCTGATCGTGGGAGAGGGCTGCCGCACGGAGACTTATCAACGCTGAAAGGGGAAGCATTAAGCACTGACCTTGATGCATAGGCCGGTCAAAGCCGTATTCTTTTTCCAGCCGATCAATCTCGCACAGGAACGGGGCAACCGCCTCCCGCAAATCCCCGCCGCCAAAGCCTGGGGATGGGGGTGCGGTGTCCCATTCTTCGTGCGTCGGATAGCGATCGACCGGGTCAAACCCACCCCCATTCCCGGGTTCGTTCTCATACGTCACGCGGCTGCTGAAAGCCTCCAGCGCCTTGTCCAGATTGGCCGAATACGAGGCATCGGCGCTGCAATCTCCCATCACCTCCCACGCTTCCCGCGCGGCTATAACCAGGCGGCGCACATCGTCCGCCACCGGCTCAACCCTGGCCGGGACTTCGGGGATGGGCAGGGCGCGGATTTTGAGCGCAGCCATTGCCAATTCTTCGGACGCCCTAGCCCATTGGAGGCTTTCAGGCGCAAGCTCCATGCCTTCCATTTCCTTACAGCTCTTTGACTCCGCATCGATAACCTTCGCGCAAGCCTCCCTCACCCCCGCCGCATCGAACGCCTGACCGTGCGATTTGAGGGTTGCGCGGCGGTTCCATGCGGCGGTGGCTTCGGCTTCCGTCGAAAATGAGCGAAACATGTCAGTCGGCAGAGCATACATTGTGCAGTCGGGTTCGTGTTCGAACGTGACATGCCAAGGATAACCGGGATCATCGTCACGGCGCATCACACCCTCGCCGCCACAAAACGGGCAAGACAACAGCGCCGCGCCATCTTTATCGTTCGTCATGATGTTTGCTCCTGTTGGGTGGCGGCGTAAACACACGCTGTAGCAAAAACGATGTGCGATTCAGTGATCGCGCCAATAACGTCATCACCCATCTCGACCATCATTTCGCGCCTAACCTTCAACGCGACTGCTCTCGACGGCTTTAGGGCCGCTTTATGCAATGCATTTTCTATCATCATTTCTGTAATGTCTGCCCGATGCACTATGGCTGACGATATCAACTTGCCATCAAGCGCCAGTAGAATTGGCATACGCGCTGCGTCACTAGCGGCCATCGCGAGGCCATTCGTTATAGCCGTCCAGTCCTCATCGTCGCCGCAAACAAACGTTGCCGGGTTTTCGGTCCACCCTACGGGTTCGCCATTCTCATAATGGACTTCGTGCAGAGCCTTGTGCGCGCCAAAGTCGATTATTCTGTAATTCCAGTGACGATCAACCATTCCCACCTCCCACAACCCGCAGCACCACCGGAGCAGGCTCTCTCGCGGCAGGGTCAACGTCATCCGAAAACATGCGCTCAATCTCCATATCTTCGGTCCTGTGAAAATCGCACATCATGCCATGGTCGGCAGGCTTTCCTTCGCAGGCCTGCGACATTGCGCAGACGTTGCGGCCTGTGCGGAGGGTCATGGCTGATCCTCCCGCAACATTTCCGCGCGCGCCTCTGCCTTGTATTCGGCAGCCCGTTCGTGTTCGTCCTGCCAATCTTCCAAGCACTCTGCGATCAGGCCGTCATCTTCATAGAAATAGCTTGGCACGATGATGGACTTATCGGCGGGGGCGATCTCCAGTATCTCGACGCTCGGATCTTCCGGCGGCTGATAATAGTCACCGTTGTATCCTTCGTATCGTGAGTATGTGACGCGAACATCGTGATCGGCTTGGCCGTCCATCTCATCCTCAATCGTGATGCTAGTGGTGAATGATGCACGATCGCTCATACCATCCCCCTCCGAACAGCAAGCGGCGTCATCCACTCGCGATGCCCCCTCGCCCTCTCCACCACCGGGCGCGGCGGATTGAGCATGAGGGCCAGCGTCTTTTCGCGGCGGGCCTGGGATAGCGCTGGGGTTGTGGGGCGGGTCATTGCGCGCGCTCGGCAAGATCAATGCGGGTATCCAGCGTGTCGCAGTAGTCCTCCATGTGGGCCAACTGCTGGCGCATCAAATCCCGCTCATCGCGGGGAAGCTGATTGAAAATTGGGTTGCCAGAAATGAACGTTGCCAGCCTGGCTGTCCGATCGGCCAGATGCGCCAGTTCATCTTTCATGCGTTCGATATGTGGTGCGGTCATCTCAAATTCCTTCCCCTCTCCAACACCGCTTTCGCGTCCCGCGTCGGAGAGGATTGATTGCGGGGATCGGTGTTAAAGGCCGTGAATTTCGCGATCGTCGCGCCGGGTGTCGCGGACGGTGTCGTATGGGTCGCCATCGTCATCAATGTCGCAATCACCATCGCAACCATCCAACCCGCAATTGAAGCACCCCGCATGACAGGCAGGCTCGTGGCAGCCGTCGCACCCGCAACCCTCGAACTGGTCGGAACCGCAGCAGACATTTCCGCAGGCGTTGCACATCACACCACCTCGCCGCGAGCAGCTTGCACCTTGGGCGCACAGTCCAACCACTCGGCCGCTTTGTTGATGGCTGCACGCCGAGCGTCGATCGCATCCTGAGCAATCCGCGCCATGCGCTTGACGGTTGCATTTGCACCTGGGGTTACGTTGGCCGCGATCTCGCTAAGCGCAACCAAGCCATCGCTATCCCGGTCATCGGCCAGCTTGAACAGGCGTTCGAAGCGTGTGGACTTATCCAGAAGCCGCGCGTTTTCCCGCTGCAACCGAAAAATGGTGGCATCGCGCTCAGCGACAACCTCGCCGCGCAGTTCGAACAGCGTGTCCTTGTGTTTCACAACCGCCCGATGCTCCCGCACCGTCATCAATCCCAAAAATGCCATGTCCGTTCTCCCTAAGATGCCGCCGAATTGCGGCGGGCTATGTCGGCCTTCCACTGGCCAAGGATGATCTCGCGAGCCTGTGCGGCGGGGATCAGTTTCGACCTGATCAGTGCCTTGTATTCGGCGCGCAGGTGCGGTGGGATGTCGCGCAAGACCGTCGAAGTCCGCTTCAATCCGGCGCGCTTCCTAACCTCTGGCGCTTGCTGTTTTGCCACGATGTCGGGCCTGGAAAGCACGTCGCGATAGATGCGCCTCCCATGCTCTCGTTTGCGCTCCATCTTGACGGGATCAGCTATGGTCGCCGCCGTGACCGCCCTCATGCGCTCGCGATATTCCATCCGCACGCCAGGTTGATCGAAATAGGCCTGCCTGCCCGACGCGCGCTTGGCCGCAATCGCCGGGTCGCTGTTCATGTGCGCAATCGAGCAGGCGCGGCACCGCTTGGCCTTTGCGCTTTTGGGGTGGGGGCAGTCGGTCATTTCCCGCCCAACTCAGCCTTGCGAACGCCCGCGTGAACGTGCAGTTCATCACCATCTTCCTCGCTCAATTCAGCGACCATGGATTCCAGCTTGGCGTTCACGTCGATAACGGTCTGGCAACGGTCGATGACGGCCATCGCTTGGTCCAGCGTTAGCGCTTCGCCGCGATCGGTATCATCCGGGCCTTCCGCCCATCCGCCGGTCTGCGCGTCCAGAGCGCGGGCCGTTTCCTCATCGTCCAGCACTTCGCCAGTCTGCGCGTCATGGGTGATGCGAACCTGCTGGCGCGTCGGCGGCGCAACTTCGCGGGCCAGATCGCCGCCGTCCTGCTGGACGCTACCGACAACGCCTGCCTCATCCTCGACATAGATGCCGGAGAATCCAAAAGCGACGCGGCCGCCCTGGATCAGCGCGCGATGGCGCAACATGCGCTTGGGCGTCTTCTGCCACGCCGGGCCAGCGCCTTTGCACTCGTCCATATATTCCGTGACCTTGATAGGTCGGGTCCGGTCGCGGCGGTAGATCACGCTTTCGATGGCGTAGAGCTTGCCGTCCTCATCAACGATATCGTTAAATTCGATCCCGTCGAATTGCGGATGCTCGTTGATGATCCTGATCCAGCCATCGACACTGACAACCGGAATGATCCCGCCGCCCTTCGCCGGGAAAGCGAAGATTTCCTTGAGCAGCGGGTTGAGGCCATAGGCGTTGGACACGATAACCAGCGCGACAAATTCGTCATTGCTGGCACCCTTGAACACTGTGTTCTTGAGCGTGGTGGTGAGCGCGCCGGGGCTGACGTTCAGCTTTCCGGCGAGGGCTTCCAACGCAGATGGTCGGGCCTTGGCCTGCTCGATCTTCGCGACGTTGCTGGCGATTTGTTGGTCCTGCGCGGCGATGGCGCGGGTGCGGGCGGTCTGTTGGGTCATTGGTCATTCTCCAAGGAAGATTGAAGATCGTCATCGTCGCCATCGGCCAGCAAGTCGGGTTGTTCTGGCTCGATCTTTTCGAGGATGGGCTTGGTTTCGAAGCTGGGCTTTTCGTCGCTGACAGCGACAACATAGATGCGCTGCCATCCTTCGTCACCGCGACCGGCAACCTTCACCTCGTCGCCTGCGGCAAGAGGCTCTCCATCAAAATGATAGGTATAACCGCGACGATCATCGGGACGGAATTTACAAGCAACATATTGGCGTGCCATGGTTGGTCCTTTCAAAATGGAGCGTCGAGATTGCGGGCGCTCTGTTCTTCGGTCTGGTATGCAGAGAGAACCGCTTCGACGGTGGTGATTGCCGCTTGGATTTCGGCCGGGCGCGGAACCCGAACAGCGTCAACCAGCCGCTCAAATTCGGCGAAGGTCAGGACGATCGCCGTCTCTTCGCCCAAGCGCCGGATGGAGGCCCGGTTGATGCTGTTCAGGAAATGGCGCACTTCCTTGAGATTGCCTTCAAGGGCGACATGCTCGCCTGAACCTTCGTCCATTGCGGGCGAGCGCGCGGCGGCGAACCCCTTGAACCACCAAATGGCGTCGGCAAGCGCATCGTCTGCGGCTTGGATGTTGCGTATCATCGCCATCACCGGATGGCCGTGCCGGTTTCGGAATAGATCCGGCAGCCCTTCAATTCGCGGGTGCCGCTGCGAACCTGCGCGGCGATCACCTTGTCCAGCGCCTCGATCACTTTGGCGTGCTTGAGTATGGAATCGGGCAACTGGCGCACGCTCAGGATTTCATGCTTCCATGTCGTGACGCGGGCCACCTTCGCGCCCATGTCGCCCTGTATCGTGACGCGCTCCGGTTCCGGCGCGGCGGGTTGATAGGCAACCTCGACCTCGACCACCGGGGCGGCGACCTCGACCGTTTCGGCTTCCACCACTACGGCAGCAGCTTCGCGCTTTTCCGCCGCCGCGCGCTCGTCCTCGATCGCCTGCAAGCGCAGCCGTTCCTTGCGTGCCGCCTCGTCTGCGAGGGCTTGGAGACGCAAGCGTTCCTGCCGTGCCTGTTCGTCGGCAATGGCCTGCAAGCGGCGGCGCTCGGCTTCCGCTTCCTCGCGGGCCTTGCGTTCCTCGGCTTCGCGCTTGAGACGTGCCTGCCGCTCGATTTCGGCCTGCTCGGCATCGAAGCGCTGAATCTTACCACGCGCTTCCGTCTCCGCGTCCTTGAGCGGCGCGGTGATAGCGTCTGCGCGGCCCTTGAGCGCGCGCTGGGCATTGAGCAGCGGACGGTTCAGCTTTTCGCGCTCGGCTTCCACAGCCTTGCCAGCCGCGACCATCTGCTTGATCAGGTCGGCATAGCGCCCGGCGATTTCAGGGCTTGTGATATTCGGCGCGCGACCGGCGCTTGCGATCAGTTCTTCGATGCGCGCGGTCAGGCCTTCAGCGGTGAGCGCTTCGGCCAGGTCGATGACGATTTGCTCATCAATGGGTGGCCGATTCCCGCCAATCACGGCGCGAGGGTTTTCATCGGCTTCGGGTGCGCGGGCGCGCTGGACAACTGCCATGGTGATTTCCTTCTTAAAAAGGGGTTGGTGCCGTAAGCGGGTTGATCCGCTTCATTGGGTTGGCCTGCGGGCTGTCCGGGGCGTTGGTTTTCGCCCATTCATGCACCGTGCAGAGATAGTGATATTCGGCTTCATCGACCGGCTCGGCGGCGCATTTCGGCCAGACGCGATCAAGGTTGATCAAGCCGCCGTTGACTTGGGCTTGCCAGCGATGCGACCGGTCCAGTTCCTCGCCAGTGACGGGATCATTGGGAGCGCCGTGCCAGATCCGAACGCCACAGAGCGCGCCGCCCGACCGCAACCGCATCCGGTAATATCCGGCAATCGGCGTGTCGGGATCGAAGCCGATTGCCTGCACGTCTGAGCGGTGCGAATAGTCGAGGCGTTCGCGCGCCATCTCAATAACCTCCTGGGTTAGGACAAAAAATCAGCGCGATCGTCCCGACAAAAATGATTGCCACCGCGACGAGGACCATCTGCCAGACGGTAAGCTGTTCGCAGATGACGGACGGCTGCGGTGGTTCGTGGGGTGGGGTGCGGAGGGTTTGCGCCATCACACCTCCCCCGTCGCGGCGGCGATGGCAGCACGGGCGGCGTTGATACGCGCGCTCACATATTCCCATTCAGGGTTGCCGCTGGCGTTGCTTTCGGCGCGGGCGAGAATGTCGGTCAGTCCGGTCAGGGCATTGAGCAACGTCTTCGAATGATCGGCAGCCGCAACTATTGCCTTAGACCGCTCGGCCAACATAGCGTCGGCCATTTCGTAGCGCATCATGGCCCACACCGCGAACAGAGCGTTCCGGTTTAGGTCGCAGGTTAGGTCTATCCCGTCATCCAAACCCATGGCGTAGGCTGCCATCTGGTCGGTGATTGGTGCCTGCCCAGCGAACCAGTCGCGCAACGTCATGCCGTTGTGTCCAAGGTGGCGGTGATCACGCGGGAAAGCGGGGGGATTTTCGATGTCGCTCACGCCACAGCACTCCCCATCTTCGCAGCGATCCGGCTGGCATCGATCAGCGCGTCAAGCATCTGATCCACGCTGATCGCGCAGGCCTCGATCCGAGCGAACGGCCCGCCCAATTGCTCGGCAGCCTTGAACGTCGTTTCATGCAACGCATCGAGCGCAGCGACACGGCGGTCATCGCGGTCGTATGCGGTCCACTGATCCGCCGACATGGTGAAAACCGTGGTGTGCAGCAGCTTGCGCGGCGGGTCGTTCAAGCAGGACGCGAAGATTACGCGCGCTTGGGTGGTTTCGTGCCAGGGGGTCATGATGCTGCACCGGTGGCGCGGGCTTTAAACCACGCCGTGCCATGATCGGGATTAACGCAATCGCACATCGCCGGGTCGCCACCACCTTGAGCGCAGCAATAAGCGTATGGCCGCTCTTCCATGCCGGTGAGGTGCCGGTGATCGGCGCAAAACGCCTCGCTGTCCGGAGCCGTCTTGCCGCAGTTCGGGATGATGCAGACCGCGCTCATGATGCTGCACCGGCAGATGCGCCACGGAGATTGTTGGCTGCACTCAAAGCGCGGGCGAGAACGCGATGCTTGCTATGGCGCACGGTCGAATTGCCCGGCCCGCGCGAAGTCAACTCCCATGTCTTGCGGCCAAAGCGCTTAGACACAAAAATATCGTTGAAGGCGTCGCGATATGATCCGGTCCAGTGGTCAAAATGCATAACGCCGACATGTTCGGGCATTTCGTCTGCGGCCAAATTTTTGTTTATTGCCATCACACATCTCCTGAAAAAACGTCATCCTCGGCGCGCTGGGTGGCGCGCTCCGGTGATGTCAGTTGACGTTGGCGCGGACGGCAGCGTCCTTGGCTTCCAGCAATTTTCGGAGGGCGACCGTGCGTTCGGGATTACGCGGCACAGCGGCGACGATGTAGCAGGCAAGCTCGAAGAACTTGATCGACGTCACAGCAAGCTGCGGCGGCAGGTGCGCGAAGTGAAAATAGCGCAGGATCGGGTCGGCGGCGAGTTGCTCGGCCGTGAAGCCATCGGGTGCGGGGTGTATCTCGTTCGTCATCATCATCTCCATCGTCCGTCGAGCGACTGGCGCTCTGTGGTGGTGGGGATGGTTGTACGCGTACAGTGTATGGGTGTCAACAGGTAGCGTACATTATTTTTGTACGCGCGAATCGTAGGCGCAAAAAACCCGCCATAGCTAGGCTAGGCGGGCATTAAGCGGGGCTGGCGTGAGGCTTATTTGGTATCGCGGGCGATCAGCAGGAGCAGCGCGAAAGATGTGCAGGCCAACGACCATCCCGCCCATTCGCGGGTCGGTTCCCATAGTCCAAGCGCCGATGCTGCTATGGAGCTAATGAGCGAGAGCCATGCGAAGATTAGGCTGCTGTTGCGGGTGTCATGGTCCATACGGCACCTACGCGTAATCGTCGGCGGTCAGAACCCGGTCGATGTGCAGAACGTCCTTCATATCGATCTGGAACACTTTGGGCGGCGTGTATTGCTCCAGCACAACGAACTGCGATGTCCGCTTAACCAGGCGCTTGACCAGCACGCATGTCGCCCGCTCGCCATCGTCGGTATCGTCTTTGGGCCGCAGGTGGACCACCACATCATCATCCACCCTTAGGCGGGCGTCACGCTGCACAAACAGAAAAGCGCCATCCCTGTGAGCCGGGTACATGCTAGAGCCCTGCACATACAGACCATAAACCTTTTCGACACCATGGGCCATGACAGGGCGGCGACGGTATTCAATGATGTTGCCGGTGTTCAGACCGGTTTGTTCTATCCTCTCGCCGTCGATCAGCATTTCCGCTCCAAGGGCTGTCCCAAATACCGGCATGTCATCCCGTGGCCGTTCGAGTGACTGTCCTTCAAATTCGTGGATGATAGCATTGCTAGCCGGACGCTCGATTAAGCCGGTCAAGGCCATGACCTCAGACGCAGCTATCGGCGGCGACCCTTTGCCCTCAAGGGCGGCGGCAAATCGCTTTGCCACATCGACGTTCATAGCCTTGTCGTTGTGTACTTCGACATATCGCTGGATACCCGACGCGGCGCTGTAGCCTGCCGCCTTCGCAAGATCGCGATAAGACATGCCGGATCGCTCCACGATGGCCCTGAAACGAGCGCCCATTGTTTCGACTTCTGCCATGCCAGCTACATCGCAGGGTACGTGTACACTTTCTAGCTTGACCGCCGTACTCTGGACGCGTACACCGCGTGTATGGCAAATCACCGCGAAATCATCACTGGGCTTGGCGGCATTCGCGGCCTCGCCCGACGCCTCGGTCATCGGAACCACACTACGGTTCAAGGATGGTGGGAACGAGGGAATATCCCCGCTGACAGGCTGAATGAAGTGCTGGCCGCCGCTGCGGTGCCAGACGCCGCCCGCGCCCCGAAAGGAGCCGTGGTATGAGCGCTCATGTCTGGAAAGCTGGGGATTTGGCCAAGTGCGTCGCGTTGGCAATACCAAGTCGGCCAACCCCATCGCGATTGCTGCGTCTCGGGCGGATATACCGCGTGACTTCGGTTCGCTGGTCTGTTGGCGACCAGTGCGTCGCAATTGGACTGGAAGGCGTTTATTCCAAGGGGCCTTTGAGGGACTGGCACGCCGAATGCTTCCGCCCAATCCTCCCGGCTGAGGCTGCTTTCACCGATGCCATGCGCTCGCTGAAACCGCGTGTGGACGCCTAAATGACCATCACCCGCGCCCCAACCCGCACGATCGCCGACCTGAGCGACGATGAGCGCCGGGTGATCCGCGCCAGACATCGCGGCTGGGAGAGCGCCTCCGAAGGGCTGCTTGCTCATGTGTTTCGCGTGCCGGTGCAGGCGATTGTTGCTGTTTTGAGGGAGGGGTGAATGAGACGCCCTCGCGCCGCAACTGGCAGCTTCCCCTATCCACATCGCACGGTCGCCCAGGTGGACGCTCTGCGCGACTATCTCGACGGCCGCACTCAAACCCGCCCCTCCTCCGCGCCACCGCTGGCCGCGATCTCTGAGCCGGTGGGTGGTGGTGATTTTGGAGATTTGAGATGAGCATGAATTGCGAAACCGCCATGGACGAAGCTGTGCGGAAGGCGCGGCGGGCAAATGCCTGCGATGTGGTCGCGGAATTGAACGCGATCAATCGCACCCGCGCCCTGACTATCGAGGAGTCCGACCGGCTGACCCGCGCCATCTATGCGACGCGCAAGGTATCGGAACGCCAGCGCTATTACTGGACCGGCGAAATGGACCGCGAATTGCTGGCGATGTTGGGGCGCAAGACGGCGTTCAAGGTCATCGCCGCAACCCTTGGCGTCACGCCCAAGGCTGCGGAAATGCGGGCATGGCGGCTGCGTCGTTCAGGAGAAATTGCATGAGAACCGACATTTACCGCCACTGGACGCCCGACCTGGATGGCCAGCTTATGGATGGCATCGCAAGCGGGTTGTCTATCGAGAAGTCGGGCGCGCGTCTGGGGCTGTCCAAGGGTTCTGCGATCGGTCGATTCAATCGGCTTAAGCAGCAGATGGGGTGGCAGGCGGCGTAACGAAAAAAGGCCCGCCTAGAGCAATCAGGGGCGGGCCTTTCGTAGCGTCTCCGATACTCAGCGACGGCAAGCGATCTATACAGATCATTCCGATTGAGAACAAGGCTCGGACCACGCGACATTGTGCTTTGACCCGAAAGCGTAGATCAGTTCGATAAGACCCGCGAATTGCGCCACGGTCAACGTCGATGACCTCATACCAACCGGGAAAACGCCTTGCCCCTCGAGTTCGGGCAGGAAGCGCATTTCTACCCCAAGAGCGTTCAGGAAGCGGTTTTTGATGTCATCGGCGCTAAATGCGTCGAAGCCTGGCACTTGCTTTCGTATGTCGTCAATCATGGGCCAGAGCTTGCGGTTCTGCGCGTCGCGACGCGTCTCGGCAGCGATCTTTACGACCCATCCCTCCGGTGCATGATCGACAAGATATTTCGCATAGTCGCGCTGCGGCTGGCCGGTGAGGCGGACTGATCGTGATTTATCCATTGCCCGCCTTCTCCCTGCGAATTTCCGCCGCCTTTGGGCTTGCCTTCGCAAACTCATCGGCCAGCGCCAGCATGTCGATCTTGTATTTCTCCTGAAAAGATCGCTCGCCAATCCGGTGTTGTTCGGAATGATGCCCGTCAGGCCCGCCACAGAGGCTTACAGAGCAATAGTCGGCTGGCTTGAACCCCATGCCGCCATTTCCGCCTAAGCGCACGTGAGCCGCCTCTATGGGCCTCCTATCGCAACCCGGCACGCAACATTCATGGGATCGGACAAAGGAAAGATGCGCCGGACTTCTCCAGCGCTTCTCTCTCTTGGGTTCTTTGGGGATGCGTCTTGGCAACATCAGAAAGGCACCTCATCGTCAAGATCGTTATCAAAGCCGGGCCGTGTTGACCCCGCACCAAATCCGCCACGCCGCTGTTCTGATTGCCGGTATTCAGAATCGCCATAGGAGCCCGCGCCGCCGGTCGATTGCTGGCGTTCGCCCTGCTGCGGGCCGTCAAGCATCGTCAGGACAGCGCCGGGGCCACCTACAGACACTTCCGTTGAGAAGCGGTCATTGCCGCTCTGATCCTGCCATTTGCGTGTGCGAAGCTGGCCTTCGATGTAGACCTTGCTGCCTTTGCGCAGGAAGCGTTCGGCCACGCCGACAAGGCCATCGCCGGAAATGACCACGCTATGCCATTCGGTGCGTTCCTTTTTCTCTCCGGTCGCGCGGTCTTTCCAGCTTTCAGACGTGGCTATGCGGAGGTTGCAAATCTTGCCGCCGTTAGCGAATGATTTGACCTCTGGATCGGCTCCCAAGTTGCCGACGATGATGACTTTATTGACGCTTCCGGCCATTAGAACGCTTCCTTTTCCGTTGTGACTTCGACGCCATCAATCTGGCGTATCTTGAAATTCCGCGCGACGTAGGACGTGATAAAGTCCGTCATGGCGTCACGATCCTCCCGCGCGATGTAGTGAAGGGCAGCGCGATAGTCCTTGATCTCATACCGCTGGACCGTCCGCATCCCCTTTACCGTATCCCTCTCGGCACGGCTGGCCAGTCGCGTTGCCTTCTCTGCCTCCTTTAGCAGCTCGTCGGCCTTGCGCTGATCCTCGATACTCGCAGCGTTCGCGGCGAGGTGGGCCTGCCGTGCGGCTTCTGCCTTCGCATCCGCTTCCTCGCGTGCCTTGCGTGCAGCGTCCGCCTTTTCCTTGGCCAGCCGATCCTTGAACGGTGCCTGCGCGGCAACCAGGCATTTGACGAGCCGGTCAAGATCATCCTGGGTTGGCTTCCACGCGGCGACCGCTGCCTTCCATGCTTCATGGAGCGGCTTGGTTTCCTTATCGCGGGCCACATCGACCGCCTTCCGCGCGGCTTTCAGATCCTTCAGCAGATCGTCGGTAGCGTCAAGCTGGCCCTGATTTTCTACTTCACCGCCATCGGTCCAGTTCTCGACCTCGGCCAGCGTGTCGGCATATGGCTCAAGCGCAAGGTCGATCGGGGAGGGGGGATTGTTTCCGCCGATGACGGCGCGTTCGTTTTGCTCGGTCATGTCCTGTCCCACCCATAGCGCACAAGTGGCCTGACGCCGACCTTATAAAATCGGTGCTGGAGAATGGTGAGCCACGCCCGGCCTATTTGGAATTCATACATCGTCGCGCCCTTGAAGGCGGTAATTCTCGGAAGCCTCATGTCCCGTCCTCCTAGTATGGGATGCTGTCTTCGCCCAATTCAGGCGTCTTTGTCTTTGGCCGCTTGCTTTCCAGCTTTTCGCGCGCAGTCGTATAATGGATGGCGGGGATTGCCGCGAATGATGGGACGTTCGCCCATTTCAGGAAAGCCGCTTCCTCCACGCCAATTTCGCGCGCCAGGTCGATCAACTCGATTTCCTGCGCTGGCGATATGCACTGGACGGCTTCAGCGGCCGCGACTTCATGCGGTTGCTCCTCGACATGCAAGTCGCCCTTATGCCAAAGATCAAGCGCCGCACCGAAGCGCATCGCTGCATTGCGGAGAGCATCGCCAATCGCTTCCTTGACCGCGTTGCCGCCTGTTTTCCCCTCGGCGTCGCCATAGCCCAGCCGGGTTACGCCATGGATCGTCAACTTGATCCAAAGCCCCCCGTTGCGATCGAACGCGGGCAAGCCGTCCTGCCCTAGCGACATAGGCTCCCACGACCATTCCGGGTCGGTATCGAGCAGCCGATCCGTCAGCGCGGCATGGCCTACATAATCAAGATGCACGGCGCGTTCATGATGGAAGCCGCCGCAAACATTGCATTTCTTGGGCCAGTTTCCAGCGGCCTGCGCATCCTTGCGCTGTTTAGCCTGCGCCCCCGTTTCCTTGGGCAGCTTACTGATTTGGTTTTCGGGGAATTTCTCCCGCATTTTGTCCAGCGGATGGCTGGCATCCGGCTTAGTGGCCATGCTCATAATCCTTTCCTGATTGCCGCCCTTTGATGGCAGAACAAAAATGGGGCGTCAAGACTTGATTTCCACTTTTGTCCATGCCATCATGCAAAAAATCAGAGAAAGGAAGGCGATGCTTTCAGTCACCGAAAAGCAGTATGCGCTGCTGCAATACATCAAGGATTATATGCACTTGCGCCCGGTTGCGCCAAGCTACGAGGAAATGATGGATCACCTTGGCATGAAAAGCAAATCCGGTGTTTTCCGGCTGTTGTCAGGCCTTGAGGAACGCGGCCATATAAAGCGTATGCCGAACCGAGCGCGGGCTATCAAGCTATTGGGGGCGAAGTCATGAATTGGCAACCGATTGAGACGGCTCCGAGGGATAAGGAAATTCTTGTCTGGTATGACCATGGCGCTGATCCGTATCATATTGGCGAAAAGCTGACTGATTATGCGTGCCATGCGGAGGGCGGTGATTTCTATTCCGGCAAAGGCGTAACGATCGCTCGATGGTGCGAGGGTTGGCATGAAGGCGATGGATTCGAGGAGCCGTCATACTGGATGCCCGCTTGCTGGCTGGTCCAGATCAACGGGGACAATAGCGATTACGTTTGTAATGCCACCCAATGGATGCCTTTACCGGACGCACCTCATGACTGAAATATACCTCACCCGGCGCATGGCGCTGATTCCAGCAGAGTTCGATCTTTACATCCTGCGCGAAGCAACAAAGCGCAAGATGCTGGAAAAGATGGTCGAGCAAGCGAAGCGCCGCCGCAGGGCGCAATATGAGGCTGGCCGGTGAGCAAGTATCGCGCAATCAAAACGGACTGCCTGCACGGCCACACGCATGACAGCATGAAGGAAGCGGCGCGCTGCAATGACCTTCATGCCATGGAAATAGCTGGCACGCTCACCGACCTGACACAGCAGCCCGAATTTCCGGTGTCGATCAACGGCCAGCCAATTTGCCTTTACCGGGCGGACTTTGGATACAAGGTCCAAGGGTTGACGATTATCGAGGACGTGAAGGGGATGCAGACGGACGTTTTCCGCCTCAAGCGCAAGCTGGTAGAAGCGTCTTATCCTGGCGTCGTGATCAGCCTTTATCCGCCGCCACGGAAGCGCAAGCGGAGGGTTAAGAAGCCATGACACCCCGCGAAAGCCTCATAAAAATCATGACGCTGGTTATAGTCAATGCGGAACCCCGCGACCAGCCGACACTCAAGCGATTTGCCCGCCAGTCTGGGCTAATGTTTTCAACCAAGGAGAAGTGAAATGACCGATACCGTAGCAGCCGACCAGTTGCGCCTTTTGATTGAGCGCATTGAGCGCCTGGAGGAAGAGAAGAAGGGTATCAACGACGATATCAAGGACGTATATCAGGAGGGTAAATCGACCGGCTACGACACGAAGGGGATGCGCGCCCTTGTCCGCCTGCGCAAGATGGCGGCGCACGATCGGCAGGAAATGGAGGCCATCCTGGACACCTACAAGAACGCCCTGGGGATGGAGTAATCATCATGGATCGCGCACGTTCGCACAGCATGTATCTGTCACCCACGAACAAAGTGGAGCGCACGGGCAAAATTATGGAGCATCGCCACCGCGCCGACATGCGCCAGCGCAGCGACCGGCTGGTCGAGGCCATCCTTGCATATTATCGCAAGTATCATGTGCAAGCCGCTTGACCCCATATTGCAGATGATCGCCGGGGAGGCTGGCGTTCGGCCTCCCCATGTCTACCACACCTATATGGCGATGAAGTCGGAACGCACCCGGTTCAACCCGGCATCGTTCGCCCACTTTTGCCAGCTCGAAGAAAAGCACATACTCGCCATCATGGCCGCGCTTGAGCGCCACAACGTGTTATCAGGTGCCGTTCCTAAAGTGCCGTCCGAAAAGGGTGTTCGCCTGCCCGCTGATTTTGTGATGCCGTCGGATTGGCTGCTATTCGCCCAGGTCGAGCGCGGCTGGACGCTGGACGTTGCAAAGACAGAAGCCGCTAGCTTCATCGACTTCTGGCACTCGGCACCGGGCCAGCGCGGCGTCAAGCTGAACTGGCAAGCGACATGGCGCAATTGGGTGCGCAACAGCCGCAAGGCCAACGGCGAATGGCGTCAGCACACCGGCCCGCAGATAGACAAAGAGGAAGCCCAGCGGAAAACCATAGCCCTGTATCGCAGGATGGGCCGTGATTATGAGGCGGACGAATTAGAGAGGGGATTTGGGCGATGACGGCGGACTGACTTCGCAACTTCGCAAAATGCGCTCCACAACTTCGCAGTTGCCGGGGCGCTTTTTTTATGTCAAAAAAATTGGGCCGGAAGGTCTGCACACCCACCGGCCCGTTCATACTTGCAAGGCTTTTATAGCCGTTTGAACGGAATACCGCAATAGGGTTTCCGGTTCCATCTCCCCAGTGCAGAAAAAGAAGCGACCGGGATGAGACTGGCAAAAGGGCTGCAAGCACGTCCCGCCAGCAAAATCCCACCACCTGCTAGGCATCCAGGTATCTGGCCTAGTTGCCCCTGACTTTATAGGGGATGCTTTGGGCGTATACCCCCGCGCCGCCGATCCTTGATGTGAGGTAAGGCATAGCTTGCACACGTGAATGCCGCCGCCCTTTGGGGAGGTGAATGTGACCACAACACTGGCGAGAGCCTAAATGGTGGAGACCGGGCTGACCCCCCGCCGAGAGGTATAGGGTAGTGCAAGGGAAACAAAGCTAAGGCATCAGGGCAGCCGTCTTGCCGTCGCAGGGGATACCTGTTGATAGCACCTTCGACGGGGGCCGGGGTATGCCTAGATCAGATGGAAGCTAACGCGATGACTAAATCCCCCCTAACCGACTACCTGGTATACCTCCTAAAGACCCGTCCCACCCGAGAGGATGCAGGCAAGGAAGCGCGCAGGCTTGGGATAAAAATCGCATGGGCGCGGTATTATTTTGAAATAATGGTTTGACAGGTGTGGTTGCCAGTGGCAATAAGGACGCAGAGCCAAGGTTGGCTCGCACAACCCTTGGAGGTTCTGATGTTTTCTCGTTCCGCTTCTTACGTAAAGACCACCGGCGAATGGGCCGCTCGCTCGCCACGTCGCAGCGTTGATGCTGCCGCCAAGCGCTTTGCCCGCGAAAACATGGTGGCAGTCGTCATGATGGGGAATGATAGCGCTGTCGCCTATCTCTACGATCCTTGCAATGATCGGGTCGTTCGCAAGGGCTATGAGAATGTGGAGTGGGTGGCATGAGAGAGCATAACTATTACAACCAAGCAAACTTCCCCCGCTTGGTCTGGTCGCGACCTGAACGCAATTGGGATATTTACGCTGACGCCAAAGGCAAGTGCGCGGCTATCCCGACTAAGCCCGGAGCGCTTGCAACTCATTTTGGCGATCTGCGCCACGTCGCCCGCATCAAGCGCGAAGAAGCTGCTGCGCGTGGTGTCCGCCGCAACATTTGGAAGAAAGGTTGCTCATGATTATCGACATTGACTGCCCGTTTTGCAACGGTGCCGGAAAGGTTCACTCCCCCGGCTGCAACGGCGATCCTGACGACGATGGGCTAGATTGCCCACGTTGTGGCGGCGAAGGCTGCATCGCTCATGATCTTAACGATGATGTGGATGACGAAGAATGACCATCAAACAAACCCGCCAATCGCTAGGCATGTCTGTAACGGACTTTGCCGACGCAATCGGGGTATCGGCTAACACAGTGCGCCGCTGGGAGATGAACCCGGCACGCACTGGCCACCGGACCCCATCGGAGCAGTCGCGGCGGTTGATAGCGGCATTGACGCACCATGGGGCGGTTTGATCGAGGGAGAGGGTGATGAGTAGCGGCAATAAATCCATCATTTCCAAAATCCCAGCGAGGGAATGGCGCGGGCTTGTGCCTGCGATGGAAGGTGGGCGGCTCAAGGTCGCGCTGATCTGTCACCTTTGCGGCACGACCGATCATTGGACTGCTGCCCAGATGGTTGGGCCTCAGACTGCATTGCCCAAAGTCATCCAGATGGGGTGGCGAGCAGACGGCAAGGTCACATGCCCCGCCTGCATCGCTGCCAAACGCAAGAAGCCCGAAGGAAAGGTTGTTCCAATGAAACTCGTCACCCCCGTTGCCACTGCTGGCGATGTCGATCTTGACCAGATGAAAAAGCACAAACGCCTCGTTATTTTGGCGCTTGAAGATTATTTTGATGAGGCTTCACGTCGCTATCGCGAGGGCAAGACCGACAAGGCGATTGCAGACGAGTTGGACCTTTCGGACGCTTTTGTCGCCAAGGTTCGTGAAGAATTTTACGGGGCCATTGCTGAACCGGAGGATGTTGCCTCGTTCCGCGCCCAACTCGATGCCGCAAAGCAACTTTGCGCTGACCTGGAGCGCCAGCTTTCTGGACTGTGTCAGCGTAACGGGTGGAGGGTCTAATGGATTACATCATGCACAATTCGCCAGTCGCGAATAAGGATTGGGAAATCATCTGTGCAACCCATCCAGCGCAGCCCGGAACATACATGCGGTGGCCTAATGATGACTTCACCGATGCGTACAAGGAAAATGTAATACTTTGGGCAGTGATGGAACATGGATGGGTCGCCCCGATCACGATGGGAGGCGTGTGGGGTGGCGTCGATCATGGCGCTGAAAACAGATTCGTTCAGCACCCAGATGGCAGTTGCCACGGTGACGGTTGGGATGCTTGTACCGACCTGAAAGAGGCTCTTGAATTTCTGAAAAAGCATCGCCCCGGACGCGCCGCCAACGCGCCCAATGACTGACGCAGCGATGAGGGGGATTTGAGGATGAAATCTACCGTGATGACAATCGCGCCTGACACGTTCGAGGCATGGGTCGCCAACGGCCGCGATCTTGCCGCGAGCCGCCGCAACGTCGATTGGCAGTTGGCGGACTGGATGATCGAGGGCCAGGACAAGGGATATCTGACACAGGCGTCCTTCGACTTCCTGACCGATAATCTGGGAATCCCCCAAAAGCGGCTCAAGGATATCACCAAGGCGGCAACAGCGTTCCCGGCCCACCTGCGTGACGCCTCCCTGACGATCGAGCATCACGCTGCTGTAGCGGCTGTCCCGACGCAAGAGGCGCTGCAACTTCTGCACACGGCCCGCGATAACCATTGGTCGCCCGAACAGACGCGCCACGAAGCGCGTAGGGGCCATGTCGCGGATGACGTGGGCAATCGCGGCGTCGATGAGCTTGAGAGCTTCCTGCGCCACTGGAACCGCCTGCCACGGCCCATCCGTATCGAAGCCGCCGAAATGATCGCAACCAGCAACGGAGATTTGATCGAGCCATGATTGAGAGCAAACCATTCGACCCGGCCCCGTCCGACTTCCCATTCGTGTTCGTCAAGCATGGCTGGCGCGGCGTGGAGCGGTTTTTTGGGGCGCGGACAGAGCGCAACCTGCGCTGGTTCAGGGAGTGCGGGCGCGACCGGCTCAACGACCTGAGGCGGCGGTATATGCGCGGGGAATTGGCTGTTTTGGATGAGGTGAAGGTGTGAGGCCGTACCCTCCGCAAGACTTGGCCACCTTCTCGGATGTCGAGATGATGGATCGGTTTGTTCCTGCGCCTGATGTGTTGTCATGGCTGCGCGATACATTTCTGCATGAGGCCGGCCCGCTCTTCAACCCCGACCACGCGCATCTTCGCGACGGGAAATTAGGCGTCCTGTGGACCAATTGCGACAACAGCCGGAACATGCGCAGCGTTATCGGCCAGGCTGAATTGATGCCCCCGATGGCCATGGGTAAATGGCAGCGCTCGCGTGCGATTCAGCAGGTGGAAGAATGGTTCGGAGCGATGCCCGACTTCCTGCTGACGTTCAGCGCCCCCGCTGCGCATGACATGGATGACGCTTCGTTCTGCGCGTTGGTCGAGCATGAATTATATCACTGCGCTCAGAAGATGGACCAATACGGGATGCCGAAATTCAAAGAGGATGGTTCTCCATCATTTGCCATCCGGGGGCATGATGTCGAGGAGTTCGTCGGCGTCGTTGCTCGATATGGCGCGATCGACCCCGGCGTTGCCGCTATGGTCGAAGTCGCAGGTCGCCAACCGCTAATGCGTGCTGCGTCCATAGCGGGCGCATGTGGCACCTGCGGTTTGAAGGCGGCTTGAGATGGCGGCGAACATTCCGGCAATGACGGACGAGGTGAAAGCCTTTGTGGTGCAAGGGCTTGCATCGTTCGATAGCCCATCTCAGGTAGTGGAGGCGGTCAAGGCAGAGTATGGCATCACCCTGACTCCCCAAGGCGTGCAGATGTATGACCCGACCAAGTACGCAGGGAGGAAGCTGGCGACGAAATGGAAGGTCATGTTCGATAAGGCGCGCAGGGCTTTTATCGATGATTCGTCAGGCATACCAATCGCGCACCGTTCCACCCGTCTGCGCGCCCTACAACGCATGGCTGCCAAGGCAGAGGCGAAAGGCAACTACCCCCTTGCTGCTGCACTGAACAAGCAGGCGGCAGAGGAAATGGGCAACGCCTTCACGAACCGCCGCGAGATCACCGGAAAGGATGGGAAGGACTTGCCTGCCGCCGCTCCTGCCGTTGCAATCTTTGCACTGCCGGATAATGGGAGGGATGGTCCGGCCACCTGATGAATGCCCATGCAACCATCACGCCCGCTATAGGTCATAACGGCGGGCCTCCTATTGGCCCTGAAACGATCAAGCCCCAAGCAGGGCCGCAAACCGCTTTTCTATCAAGCGCGGCGGACATCGCTATTTATGGCGGCGGTGCGGGCGGCGGCAAGACGTGGGGCTTGCTCATGGAGCCGTTGCGCCATGTCGGAAATCCCGGCTTTGGTGCGGTTTTCTTCCGCCGCTCCACGGTGCAAATCAGGAATGAGGGCGGCCTGTGGGACGAAAGCGCCGTCCTCTATCCTCAGATCGGTGGCGACCCAAAAGAGCATACGCTTTCATGGTCATTCCCATCGGGCGCGTCCGTCAGCTTCGCCCACCTAGAACATGATAAGACCCGCTTCAACTGGCAGGGTTCACAGATCCCGCTGATTTGCTTTGATGAGTTGACGCATTTTAGCGCGGTGCAATTCTGGTACATGGTCAGCCGCAATCGGTCGATGTGCGGGGTCAGGCCATACATCCGCGCGACCTGCAACCCCGATGCGGATAGCTGGGTCGCCACCCTTATTGCGTGGTGGATCGACCAAGACACCGGCCTGCCAATCCCCGAACGGGCTGGTAAACTCCGATGGTTTGTCCGTGTCGGGGAAGATTTGCGGTGGGCGGACAGTCCGGCAGAGCTTGAGCAGTACACGATGCTCAACGATGCGGGCGAGAGCGTCCCTATTCCGGCGAAATCGCTCACGTTCATCCCTGCCAAACTGACCGACAACAAGGCGCTGATGGCCGCTGATCCCGGCTATATGGCTTCGCTGCTGGCGTTGCCGCTGGTCGAGCGTGAACGGTTGCTAGGCGGCAACTGGAAGATCAGGCCTGCCGCTGGGTTGTATTTCCAGCGTTCGTGGTGCCGAGTGGTTGACGCTATCCCGGCCGGTACTGTCTTTGGGAGGGGATACGATCTTGCTGCGACCCCATCAACACCTGCGAACCCTGACCCTGACGCGACGGCATCAACCAAAATTGGTCGCAGCCCCGACGGTCGCTATATCGTTGCCGACTGCCGAACAACGCAGTCAACGCCCGCAGGCGTGGAAAGGTTTATCCTCAATACAGCAAGCGAGGACGGCCATAGCGTTGAGATTTCATTACCCCAAGACCCTGGCCAAGCTGGCAAGAGCCAAGTCGCCGCGCTGATCAAGATGCTCAGCGGATACACCGTCAGATCGTCCACAGAGACCGGCGATAAGGTAACACGCTTCGGTCCATTCTCTGCTCAATCCGAGGCGGGCAATGTCGATGTCCTGCGCGGCCCATGGAATGATGGGTGGTTCACGGCGTTAGAGGGCTTCCCGGTCGCAAAGCATGACGATGAGGCGGATGCGACATCGCGCGCGTTTGATATCGTGTCCTTGCGCAAACCCTCCCTATTCGACAACCTCTAGCGTCCGTAGCCCCAACGACCCCACCCGCCGCACGGTCGCGCCATGTCTGGTCGCATCCGCAGTGTCACGCCGAAACCCGGCTTTGTGTTCGACGGCCAAGCGGTCATCCCCGCCCCGCGTAACGTGATCCCCATGCGCGACGGCCTGGCTAACATCATGACCGGACGCGGAACCAGTGTTGATCGCGGCACCCATAATTTCTGGCATCGGCGCTTTACCAACCCGCAACAGATCGAGGCGGCTTATCTCGGCTCCTGGCTGCATCGCAAGATCGTGGACATCCCGGCGCAGGACATGGTGCGCGCGGGCCGTGATTGGGATGCGGAGGACGATCAGATCGCCGCGATCGAGCGTGAGGAAAAGCGTCTCGGCTATTGGCAGAAAATCCATGCGGCCCTGACCCTTGGGCGCTTGGGCGGCGGCGCGATCGTGATCGGCCTTGGCGATGACCCGACGCAACCCCTGCCCGCCACGATCCGGCCCGGCCAAATCTCCTATCTCTCGGTCCTGTCGCGCTGGCAATTGACGCTTGGCGACCGCGAGACGGACCCGGTATCGCCGATGTATGGCCAGCCGCGCTATTTCCAGCTTGCGGGCGACACGCGGCAGACGCAGATCCACCCAAGCCGCGTTGTGTGCTTCAAGGGGCTGCCCGTCCCTGCGATGCTGGCGACGGCGTGGGATGATACGTTCTGGGGCATGTCCGTTGTCGAAGCCGTCGATGAGGCGGTGCAGCAAGCAACGACCGCGTGCGCTGGGTTCGCCGCGCTGATCGATGAAGCGAAAATCGATGTCTATCGGTTCGACAAGATGGCCGAAATGATCGGTCATGGCGATGCCGGTGAGGCAACCGTGATGAAGCGCGTGGAACTGACCACGCAGGGCAAGAGCATCCACCGCGCCGTCATCCTGGACAAGGAGGATGAATGGGATCAGCGCCAGCTTACATTGGCAGGCGTGCGCGATGTCATCATCACCTATGACGGGCGCGTGGCCGGTGCCGCCGATATCCCTGCGACCCGCCTGTTCGGTAAGGCTCCCGATGGCCAGAACAGCACCGGCGAAGGCGACATGGCCAATTATCACCAGTCTATCGGTGCAAAGCAGGGCATGGAATTGCGCCCGCCGCTTGAAGCGTTGGATGCGGTCATGCTGCCATCCGCTGGCGTGCCGTCCGACCTGTCATGGTCGTTCTCGTCGCTCAACGTCATGACTGAACAGCAGGCAGCCGAAACCGAGTTGAAAGAGGCGCAATCGCTCGAAAAGCTGGTTGGCCTGGCGATGGTCCCCGAAAAGGCGATGGCCAAGACGGTGCAGAACCGTTTGATCGAATCGCAGCGTTTCCCCGGCCTCAAAAAGCTGATCGAGGAAGCGGAGGCCGCTGGCGAGGAATTGCCGGGCGGCGATGAATCCGAACTGGGGATCATGCCCCTCGGAAAGAATGGAGGTGATCGTTCCATATCTGCCGGTGGCGGGGCTGTTGACCCCATCCCCGCCCGCCGTGCTGCGAATGACGCGGCGACATGGTTGACCGACGCGACCCCGCGCCCGCTCTATGTGCAGCGCAAACTCCTGAACGCTGGCGATGTGATCGCGTGGGCCAAGGATAATGGGTTCGCGTCTACCCTGCCAGCCGCCGACATGCACGTCACCATCCTCTATTCCCGCACGCCGGTTGACCCGATGAAGATGGGCCGGTCATGGGCGGAAGATGAGAAGGGTCACATCACGGTTCGTCCAGGCGGGCCGCGCGCGATCGAGCGTTTGGGTGAAAACGCAATCGTGCTGCGTTTCGTCGCGCCCGATCTGGAATATCGCCATCGCGAGATGGTTGAGGCAGGCGGGTCGCATGACTGGCCGGAATATCAGCCGCATGTGACGATCAGCTATAGCGCGCCCGATGGCGTCGATGTGGAGGCGTTTAAGGCCTTCAATGGCGAATTGCGGTTTGGGCCTGAGATATTCGAGGCGCTTGATCTGGATTGGAAGTCCAAGGTGGACGAGTCATGACCGACCAAACCCTTGAAGCGCTCCGCCGAATTAAAGCCAATGCCGAAGATCTCGGCGTGCTGGTTGATCGCGTAGAGGTGAATTTCAGCGAATACGAGGGCGTCGCCTCGGTTGAGTTCACCGCCTTCTACAGGCCGAAGCCATTAGCCCACGATAAGGCGTGCATCGGATATACCACTGATGCCCCTGACTGACCAAGAGCGGGCTGTGGTCGATGCTTTGGCAGATGCGTGGAACCGCTATGTTGAATTGCCAATCGAGCATGACGACGATCAAGACGAGTTTCGTCGCGCCATACATGCAGCGAACGCGAAAGTATTGATGCGGCCAGGAAGGCGTGAATACCGTGTCATTTAACCTCCTCCAAATGACCCGTCGCACCGGCAAACGGCGCAACATCACCCTTCGCCCGACCGTCACGCCATCCACGCTTGCGACCGACCTTGCCGCCATCTACGCGCCCGCGTGGAGGCTATGGCAGGACAATGTTGACCGCATCCTGACCGGCTACAACCCGACGCCGTTGACCACGGATAGTCCTGAGCAGGTCGGCGCCGCGATCGACGCCATCGCCTCCGAATTTCTCACCCGCTTGGTCGCCACCATTACCCCGTCGCTACGGCAATGGCTGATCCGTTCCGAACGCATCCACCGCAGCAAATGGGCAGCGGCGGTCAAAGCTGGAACGGGGGTCGAGATCGACATGATGCTATCCGCGCAGCCGTTGGAGGAACCGCTGTCCGCATGGCTGGCCCGAAATGTCGCGCTCTGCCGCAACGTGTCGGAGCAGGCGCAGGGGCGGATAGCTGACGCGGTGTTTCGGGGCTACCAGAACCGGACGCCAGTGCGCGAAGTGGCGAAGGAAGTCCGCGAGGCCAGTGTCATGGGGCGGGACCGGTCGGTTCGGATCGCGGCGCATCAGAACGCAGCGCTATCGAGTGCGCTGGATGATGAGCGCATGGCCGAAGCCGGGCTGGATATGATCCGCTGGCGACACAGCGGCAAGCGTGACCCGCGATCCTGGCACAAGGCGCGGGACGGCAAGCTGTATTATCTCAAGTCGCATAAGCCGGTGGATGGTGGCGAGGCGATTGCAGCCGATGATTGGGTGGGACGCGCGCCCTTTTGCGGGTGTCGCGCTCAGGCGTATATCGCGCTGTTGGATGAGGTGGACTAACCCCCGTCCGTAGCCCGCGCTTTCCGCCATGGGGCAGACAACCCCCATGGTGCTATTTTCCGACGCCCTTACCCTTGATGCGCCCAAGCGCACGTCTGACGGCTACATGGCTGTCCGTGCCAAGGCTGCGCGAACTGGCACCTACGCCTATCTTGGTAGCGAGATCGACCCTGACAACACCCACGGCCTGCGGGATGCGGGGATGGTCAATGTCCTGCGCGATGCCGATGCTGTGTTCGACCCGAAATCCGCCCATAGTTTCATCGGCAAGCCGGTCACCGACAATCACCCATCGGTAGCAGTCACCGCCGAGAACTGGCGCGATCATGCGCGCGGCGTGGTCATGGGCGCAGCATGGCAGGAGGGCGGATATCTCGCCTTCGACCTGATGCTGACCGACGCCGCGACCATCCAGGCAGTAGACAACGGCAAGCGCGAACTCTCCAACGGCTATGCGGCCGAACTGCAATTCGGGGACTTTACCGGTCCCGGTGGCGTCAAGTGCGTCGCCAAGCAGGTTTCCATCAAGGGCAATCACGTCGCGATCGTTGATCGTGGCCGCGCGGGACCATCCTGCGCCATCACCGATTCCGTTGCGATTTGCGACGCGAACACCGCCGCGATGTCGGCTTTCACACCACCGGAGAAGCAAATGAAGAAGATCGTGCTCGACGGTCTGCAAGTCGATCTTTCGGACGCGGATGCTGTTGCGGCCGCGATCACGAAATTGCAGAACCAGATCGCCACCGACGCCACCGCCAAGGTGACGCTCGACGCGCAGATTGCCACCCTCACCACCGACAAGGCCAGCCTTGCGGCGGAAAATGCGACGCTCAAGACGCAATTGGCGGACGCGGCCATCACGCCTGCCAAGCTGCGCGATGCGGCGAAGGCCTATGCTGCTGTGACCGACAAGGCCAAGGCGCTGGGCGTGCAGTTCGCACAGGATGCCGACGCCGACGCCGTGATGAAGGCGGTCGTTGACGCCAAGCTGGGCGACCTGGCCAAGGATTGGACCGCCGATCAGATCGCGGTTTCGTTCGCCACGCTCGCCAAGGACGCCAAGCCCGCCGACCCGCTGCGTCAGGCGCTTTCGGATGGGGCCAAGCCCTTCGCCGATAGCGCCGCCGTCATTTCCACCATCCGCGCCGCGCGCTACGCCTAAGGAGGGCTGAACCATGGCTGTTTTGCAGACCACTTATTCCGAAGATCTTGCCAAGGGCTATCCCGGCATGATCGCTAATGGCGAAACATCGAGCCGCATCACCCGCACGATTGAAAGCGCGGCAGGCATTGCGTTCGGTCGCCCGGCCTATCGCGGCACCGGTGACCACGGATGCACCGTGACTGTCGGCACGCTTGCCACCTTCCTGGGTTTCACGGTCGCAACCTCCTGTCTCGGCCTGCTCGCGGGTGCGGATGCTGACGAATATCAGCAGTATGACAACGTGACCATCCTCACTTCCGGCGCGATCTACGTCACCGTAGTCGGCGCAGTCACCGATGGCGCGGCACTGACGATCGGCACCGGCGCAGGCGCAGCGGACGGCATCGGTGCTACGGCAGCCGACGCAACCCACATCGCGACCGGATGGATCGCAGACGAAACCGTGACGGACGGCTTGTGCCGTATCGTCAAGCGCTAAGGAGGGCGGCATGAACGCAATTTCGCATTTCTTCGACGCGGCCAGCAGCCGCATCACCGACCCGATCATGTTCATGGCAGCCGATGCGGCGGTCAAGAAGCAGGTCATCAACCTGTGGGCAGCCGACAACGCCCGCTTTGCCGCGTCCTTTGCCGACAAGGTGGATTCGTTCTTCTCGGACGCGCAGGTCGGCTATGCATTCCTGACCCCGCAGCTTCACCGCATCGAAACCGAAGTCTATATGACGAAGTATCCCAGCTTCGACATTTCGCGTTTCATGACCGTCGATTCGTCCGGCGACATGTGGGATGTCGGCACTGTCGTTTATTCGATGGACACCGTGGGCAACGCCAAGTTCATGGCGGGCGGCGCGTTCGATATGCCTTATGCCAGCACCACGATGGCGCAGAACGTCCACAACTTCCACCTGGCCGCGATCGGCTATGAATGGAACACGCAGGAACTCCAGCGCGCCGCCAAGCTGGGCCGTTCGCTTTCGTCCGACAAGGCGATGGCCGCTGGCCTTGCCGCCGACCGGTTCATTTATGGCATCGCCATGAAGGGCCAGAACGCGGAAGGTGTTTCCGAAAAGGGTTGGACCGGCTTTACCAATGACGCCAACGTCCCGTCCGCTCAGGTCGCGGCCGATGGAACCAGTTCGTCCCGCCTGTGGTCGGCCAAGGATGAAGACCTGATCCTGCGCGACATCAACGCAGCTCTGACGGCGGTGGAAACCGGTTCGGGCGAAACGATGATCGCCGACACGTTGGTTCTGCCCACCAGCGCCTATAACTACATCGCGACGCAGCGGGTGGGCGACACCAACGCGACGGTTCTGTCCTTCCTGCTCGCCAACAACGTCGCCGGTGAAGGCCTGACCATCCTCAAGAGCCGCGCGCTCGAAACGGCTGGCACCGGCTCGACCACCCGCATGGTGGCCTATGCCAACAACGCGCAGGTTCTGAAATTCCACCTGCCCGGCCCGCACCAGTTCCTGCCCGCCTTCCAGAAGGCCAGTATGGTCTATGAAGTCGGCGGCATCATGAACGTGGGCGGCGTCGAAATCCGTCTGCCCAAGGGCATGGTCTATCGCGACAGCTTCTAAGCTGCCTTTCAACGGGGGAAGCGGGGCGGCGTTCGGGGAACCGGATTGCCGCCCCTTTTCACAGGAGCATGACATGAAATTGAAGAACACCACCACCGGCCCGCGCGGCGTCTATGTCGATGGCGTCCTGCGCATGATCGAACCTGGTGCGACCGTTGAGGGCGTGACCAAGGACGAAGCGGAAAGCGTCAAGGACTGGTTCGCGATCGAGGAAGCGCCAAAGCCCGTTACCAAGCCGCAGCCCAAGCCGCGAGCCTCCGACAAGGAAGGCTGACCCATGCCATACACCCGCCTCCCCCTTGCCCATTTTCAAGCGCTCTATCCGCAATTCTCCACCCTCACGAACCTGCAATATGACGCATGGGCGGATAAGATCGAGCCGAAGATCACCGATCGCTATGGCGACGATCAGCAGGACGCGACCGAACTGGAGATCGCCCACGCGCTGGCGTCAAACGGTGTCGGCATCGGCGCAGCGGGTGCAATCGCATTGACCGGCGCAACCAGCTTCAAATCCGGCACGTTCAGCGCCACCATCTCCGATGCGGTTGTCCAGCAACGCAACAGCGGCGGCTATGACAGCACGATCTACGGCCAGCGGCTCATTGCTCTGCGCAAGCGCCTGTTCGCCGGTCCATTCGTGACAGGGACCGGCACATGGACCTGCTAGGCGCACTCACGGACATCGCGCAGGCGTTCAGTGAGGGCGCTGATGGGCCGTTCGTGGATGGCGTGGTCATATCCGCCCTCACCAACCCGATCTATGATGGAGAGGGCCGCATAACCGGCTATGATGGTGCCAGCAATCGATGGTGCCGGGTGCAGATCGACGCGGCGACCGATGCCATGCGCCGGGCCGAAGGGTATAGCGATGGCGATGTAGCTTTGATCGTCCTGGCCAAGAGCGTGCCGGGCGGGTTGACCACGGATCATCGCATATGGGCCAAGGATGAGACGTGGATGCTGGCAAGCGTCACGCTCGACACGCTGGGCAGCCATTATGTCTGTCGCGGGCGGCGGGCATGATGGTTAAAATCGTCGGGGGCAAGGCACATGCGGCGCGGCTCAAGCGGATCAGGTCGCCCGCCATGGTGCGCGAGGTCGGCAAGGCGATCTATGTCGCGGCGGATATGCTGACCAAAGATGCGCAAATCAGCATAACGACAGGGGCTGTCAGCGGCAAAAATCATGTGGCCAGCGAGCCGGGAGATGCTCCAAATAATGATACCGGGCACCTCGCGAATAACATCAGAACATACAGGACGGGCGAGCTAGCAGCCGAAAGCTCATCCGAAGCTGAATATTCTGCTGCATTAGAAGATGGCTCCAAACGCGCGGCGGGCACAACGTCGCGCTCGTTTGCGGGAAAAACATCTCCATATGGCCCATCTAAAGCGAAGCAAGGTCCGGTGAAGGTGGAGTTCGGCGACTCTAAAACGGAGGCCCGCCCCTTCATGGCCCCCGCAGCCGCCCGCACCCGACCCAAGGCAAAGCGGCTCGTTCAAGCGGCAGTTAAGAAGGTCATCGCAGGCGGCACCCTGTAGCGTCCGTATAAAATCGGGCCGGTCCCGCCACCATATCGAGCAAAGGAGCATGTCATGCGCGTCCGTTTCACCGGCAATTACGATCACCCCTGGCCTAGCCGCGCCGTCACCAACTATCCGGCCGGGCTGGAAATCACCGTCAAGCGTGAGGTCGGCGAACGCGCCATCGCAAAAGACAGGGCGACATTGATCGTTCGCGATGATACGCCAGCAGGCGATGACGATGATGGACGGACTGATAGCTTGGGCGAACGCGGTGATCGATCGCCTGATGATGGGGGCGAGCGAGGAAGTGGAGGACGCTCTAGCGGAGACGGCGATAATGATGGTAGTGCCGTCGATCGCGATGCGTCCGTGGGCGATGATGAATGACAACGACCCTTGACCCTTCGCTATCGGTGCTGGGCAAGATCATCGCGGCGTTGAAGGCGGACGCCCAGCTTGCCGCGATCGTCCCGGCCGCGCGCGTCTATCCGTCGAAGCCCCCCGCAAGCCTGACTTGGCCCTTCATTCGCATCCCGTTGCTGACAGCGACGCCCGACGAACTGGATGGGGGCAGCGGGTCGCGACATGTCGGTGTGATCCATTGCTTCACGAAGGCCGGTCCTGGCGTGCCGGATGCAGAAGCGCAGGCGGCGGACATCAACAGGCACATCGTTCGCATCGTCAGCAATATCGATGAGACGCCGCTTGGTGATGGCGAATCGGTCGGCGTCCATGTGCGCCAGTGGGATGTCATCCCAGATCCCGACGAAACCGACGCCTATCATGGCATCGTGCGTGTCGAGGCCTACGCCACCTAGCGTCCGTAGAGCATGGCCGCGCGCAGCCATAGCGTGCCAGCAAATCTAGGCTGGAGTTTATCGAATGGCACTGACGGACAAACTCAAAGGCCGGTTCCTGGCCATCATGATGGGTGATGGCGCGACGCCGACCGAAGTTTTCGCGCCGATGTGCGGCCTCAATGACAAGTCGTTCCAGCAGACCCGCGCGACCTCCGACACCACCGATTATGATTGCGCCGACCCCGACGCCCCTCCCGTCATCGTTCGCGATCTTGGCGCATCGGACTGGACGATCAGCGGTTCCGGCCTGCTGCATCGCCCCCTCCTTTCCGATGTGCAGGCGGCATTTGACAGCGGCTCGCCCACCAACTTCCGCTGGGCCTATAATGATACCGTGATCGACGGCTATTATGCCGGGGCAGGCATCATCACCGACTTCACGCAGACCGGCGCGAACGAGGGCTATGTGCAGATCAGCTTGACGATCAGTGCAGCGGGCGCGGCTGCATTCGTCGCCAATCCCTGATGATGTGGGGCGGCTCTGCGGGGTCGCCCTACTATATCTCATCCATCAGCGGCATCCACGATTGCCACCTGCAACCGCACTGATCTGGATGCTCGCATTCGTCCGCCGGTAAAAGGGCAGCATCGGCGATCCGAACCTTCACACCGTCCATCCTCTTCGAATAGCTGCAATGGCCAGCGGCCATGCCGCCGAAGCGGAATTTGACTTGATCTATGCCAGCCTGAGCCGCGCGCTTTAGATCAGCCTTGCACCGGCCTCTTAATTCGTCGGTCGTAGGGTAGCGTTTCGGCATTACCGTGAGACTCCGGCGTTTGCGCAATTCAGGTTCTCGATTGCCTTCCAGGTTCGATAAGACGATTCATCTTTCGCCTGTAGGTGCGCTTCTGCGACCAACCCAGCTCGGACGCACTTGTCAATCGCGGTGCCCGACCTTTCTACCATCCGGTATTGCTCCTCAGCATCGTTGACTACCTGCTGATGCACATCCTGCATCACCATTTGCGCGCCTTGATCGCAGGAGCCGCACAGCAGCGCCACAGCCGCAAACCCTCTCATCCACCATCCCCCGTCCGTAGAGTGGGCCTCTGGCTGACACATAAGCTGCGGCCATGCAAACCTTCATCGACACCGAATGCTTCGACGGCACCTATACGTTCAAGCTGTCGATGGATGGCATCATGGCCATTGAGCAGAAGTGCGGCGCTGGCATCGGCGAAGTCTATGCGCGCACACTCGCGGGGCGCTACTCCGATGGTGAAACCAGCTTCGTCAATCCTATGGAGCAGAAGTTTCGCGCGTCGGAACTGCTGGAGGTTGTTCGCCAAGGCTTGATTGGTGGCGGCAAGGGCTATTCCGATGGCCGCGCCGTCAAGGTGGACAGCCTGGTCGCGAACCATTTGATCAAAACCTACATCAGCGCCGACCGCGATAACCCCTTGAATCGGGCATGGGAACTGGCAGCGGCCATCCTTCATCGCACTCTCTACGGCTATGAGCCTGCCATTGAGGACGCTCAAAAAAAAAGCGTGACGGAGACGGCCCCGAACTGATCGATCGCGGCGAGGTCATCCGCAATGGCCTCCTGATGAACGGCACCGATACGCTCAGTATGTCGCTCTATGACTATCAAGCTGCCGTCTACCATTGGTCCGAAGCCCACAAGGGCGAGGATGAGGCGGGCAGCCTGCCCAGCCCCGATGATGTGGACGCCGTGTTCCTGCAAATGGCCGACTGCGGCATGGGGAGGATCAACTGATGTCCACCGAAGTCGATAAAATCATTGTATCGGTAGAGGCCCATGTAGCAGGCGCTCAGGCAAATGTCGCGCGGTGGGAACGGTCGTTCGACGGATCGATGACCCGCATAGGTGGCGCGGCGGTTCGCGCGGAACGCCAGATCGTCAATTCGTCAGGCGCGATTGGGAATAGCCTAAAAGGGCTTGCAGGAACCTTCGCTACAGCGTTTTCCACGCAGCAGGTTGTTGCTCTGACCGATAGCTACACCCGCCTTCAAAACAATCTTCGGCTCACTGGGCTTGAGGGTCAAGAACTTAAGGATGTCCAAGATCGGCTATTCGTAAGCGCTCAAAAATATGGCGTCTCCGTAGAAGAATTGAGCCGTCTTTATGGCAGCGCGAACCAAGCCGCTGCTGATCTTGGTGTAGGCCAGAGCCAACTCTTAACATTAACAAATGCGACGGCCGCAGCGCTAAAGGTTACGGGGACAAGCACGATTCAGGCCCAAGGGGCGATCTTGGGGTTAACCCAAGCGCTGGGCGCAGGAACTGTCAGGGCCGAAGAGTTCAACCAAATCAACGAAGGCGGTCTGCGCCCCCTTTTGCAGCTAGCCGCCAATTCGGAAAAATACGGCGGTTCTGTTGGGAAGTTGCGCGCCGCAATTGTTGATGGGAAGGTAAGCAGTCAAGAGCTTTTCCAAGCGATCTTGGATGGCTCAGATATTTTGGAGACGAAGGCGGTAAAGGCCACCCTAACCCTATCTGCCGCATTCACCGTCCTGAGTAACAAGCTGATCGAATATGTGGGCGGGACGGCAAGCGCAAATGGCGCAACCGGCGCAGTGGCAGAGGGCATCCGCCTCCTGGCCGACAATATCGAGACGATCGCGCAGGCGCTTGGCGTCATCACCGTCGCAATGGGTGTGAAATATGTGGCCAGCGCTGGGTTGGCCGCAACCGCCACGCTCGCGAAGTCCGCCGCCGATGTTCGCGCAACCCAAACGGCACTGGCGCTGGCGACCATGCAGGCCCGCCTAAACCCATTGCTGGCCGGAACGGCCGTATCTGCATCCGCCGCTGCCGCATCGGTTACAGCCCTCAGCGTCGCACAAGGCGTGGCGGTGCGCGGGCTAGCGGCCTTCGCTGCCGTTATGACCGGTCCTGTAGGCATCGCCCTTGCCGCGCTCGCTGTCGGGATCGCCTATGCGACCTTAAAGACTGACGAAAACATAGAGGCGACCGGCAAATATCGGTTCGCACAGGCTGAGGCGACGGGCGCGACGGACAAGGCGCAAGCCGCCCTTGATAAACTGGCGACCGCACACGGGAAGGCGCGTGCAGAAGCGCTAGCTCTGGCAAAGGCTGAGCGCGAAAACGTGAAGCAAAAATTGGCGAGCGCTCAAGCCTCGCTGATCTTGGCTGAGGCTGAGGCGTCGCGTGCGCGCTCGAAGGCGCGCCAAGAGCTTGCTGCCGCTTCTAACGCTAATCCCGGTTCTGCAATGATGGCTGGCGGCGGCAGTGTGTCGCTTACCAGCGCTCGAAGGGCAAGCGCGCAAGCTGACGCTAATGCCAAGGCAGCCGAGCAAACGGTCATCGCCCTGACTAAAAAGATCAGCGCGATAGATACCGCGATAACGGCCCCGGAGGTTTCCGCGTCCCCGTCTCCCGGCAAAAAAGACAAGCCCAACAAATCATCCGGCCCGACCGCCGAGGAAATCGCTTTCCGCAACGCCAGCGAGCAGCGCCAACTTGACGCGGAAATCATCAGGGCGAAGATCGACCTCGCGACCGACATAGACGAACGTGCGCGGCTTGAGCGCGAGCTTCTGGCGATCGAAAAGGCCCAGCGGTTCGCGGAACTCGACGCCGATAAGGATATTGGCAAGAAGGCCCGCGCAGCCCGCGAAAAGTCGTTGGTTGAACTCTATGGCGCACGGTCTGGCGCAAGCGGAGCCGACATCGTTGTGGGCGGTGGCGGCTTGGTATCGAAGTCCGTCGATCGCGATGTAGATGAACAGCGTCGCCAGATCGCCATCGACGCGCTTTCCCGCGAGCGTGCAGCCTTGGAAGCGGAGGCCGAACTCGCGCCGACCCGGCAGGCTCGGCTTGACGCAGAACTGGCGATATTGAGCCTACTCGAAACCGAGGAACGCCAACGGCTAGAACAGCAAATCGCCAGCGGCCAGATCACGGACGCGATGAAGGCGCGCGCCGACCTTGAACGCACATTGGCAGCTCGCCGCGAAGTCACCCAGCGGAACGGCGAATCCCCCCTAGCCCGCCGCGCCCGCGAACTGGAAACCACGGACATAGGCGATGAGGTCGAGCGCTATGCCGTGGAGGAGTTGCAGCACTTCCAGGACGGTTTGCGCAATGCGATCACCAAGAAGCTGGGGATCAAAGACCCGTTCCTCGCGAGCCTGCTGGACCTGTTCATTCAGCAGAATATCATCAAGCCTCTGACCCAAGCGCTGGCCGGGGCAAACGGCGGCGGTGGTGGCGATACTGGCGCGGCCATCGTGGCGGGGGCGCGCGCGATTTTCGGCTTCTCCGGTGGCGGCTCCGGCACCATCGGCGGCATGGGCGGCACCGACACCAATACGCTATCCCTCAACGGCCAACCCTTCGCCAACGTCAGCCGTGGCGAGACACTGAGCATCGGGAGCAAGGCGCTCAACAGCCGTAGCAGCGCGACCATCGTGCAACCCATCATCCAGGTCGATGCGCGCGGGGCGGTCATGAACGACCAGTTTGCAACGATGATCCTGCGCCAAGCCAACCAGACGGCGGCATCGATGGTGCAGGCCGGTGGGCGCGCGATCAACGCGAATATCCCCAACCGGATCGCGCAGTTCCAGCGGGACGGCACCTGATGGCCTTCTATCGCGAAACCCCGATCGCCTACATCGCCTGCGACCCTCCTGCGCTGCTGCATGGCGGGTTCGGGCTGATCCCGATCCCCGCCGACGCGGTAGTCCCGTCCGACATGCTGGCGCTAGGCGGCGGCGAACTGCTGTCCATCCCCGATTGGCAAATGCTGATCAACGGGACCACGGAGCGGCTCGACTTTACGCTGTCCGGCGTGTCGGATGACACGATACGCCTCGCCCTTGAGGATGCCCCCAGCGTGCGCGGTGCCGCGACCTATGTCGGGACCATCCATCATAATGATGATTGGTCGATCGCCAGCATCGAATGGGAGGCGTTGTTCGAGGCGCGGTCGCTCAAGATCAGCCGCCCACAGGAGCAGAACGGCCAAGTCACGCGCTCCATCACCCTGACCATCGTGCATGGGGACAGCACGCGGTCAAAGTCTCCGAACGCATTTTTCACCGACGCCGATCAGCGGCGCAAGCATCCGACCGACGCCATCTTTTCCAACGTCGCCGGGATCAACGCTGGCACGTCGCGCCGGTTCGGGCCGCGCGATTGATGACGGACCTTGGCGAATGGCTGCTGGCCCAAGGCGGACGCAAGCGGGAGGCGGGCGTTTGGGATTGCGTCACCATGCAGGCGGAATGGTGCGTCGCGAATGGCTGGCCCGACCCCATGGCGGACTGGCGCGGCTCCTATGACAGCGAAGATGCCGGGTTGACGTTCGTGCGAGACGCGGGCGGCCTGGTCGCGCTGTTCGATTGCGCGATGGTCGGCGCTGGCATCCCCCGGCGCGATGGCGATCCGCAGATGGGCGATGTCGGCGTGCTGTCGATCCAAGGCCATGAGGCAGGAGCGATCTTCACGGGCAAGAGATGGGCGTTCGTAGCCAATCGCGGGCTTGGGTTCGCATCTGTCCACCCTGACTGCATTTGCGCGGTGTGGGAGGTGGTCCGTGGGTAAATTAGCAGGGTCCATCCTCTTGACTGTGGTCGGCACGGTGTTGGTCGTAACCGGCAACCCGCTTGGCTATGCGCTGATCACCGCAGGCGTCGGCGGTATCGCCAATTCCCTTTTCGTGTCGATGCCGAAAACGGAAACCGCATCCACCGCCATCAAGACATCGCGCCCGCCGCGCGTCGCCGCCTATGGCACGATGCGCCTCTACGGTGCCTATGTCCTCTACGAAACCGGGAGCAACGGGGCCGCGATCGATGGATATGCGGTCCATGATGGCATGATGACCGCACCCGTCGCCTTCTATATCGGCGATGACAAGGTGACACATAAATCCGGCGTCTCCTATCCAGGCGGCTTGGTCAACGGCCTTGCCGATGGCCGCTATGGAGATGATACCACGCGGCTCTATTGGACCGATGGCCGCACGCCCGGCACCACGATACCCGTCATTGCGTCCGACCTGCCGGGCATCTGGACAAGCAACCATCGCGGCGATGGCGTCTGTATGCTCTATGCCCGGTTTGCGTCGGTCAAATCCAAGAACTTCCTCAAGCGATTCCCAACCGGCGCGGCTCCCGCCTCGATCGCGGCGCAATGGCAGAAATGCCCCGACCCCTATGCCACAGACCCCTGCGATGACAGCCTGTGGACGTGGACCGAGAACCCGATCCGGCAGTTGATGCACTACATCCTCTACCGCGAGGCTCCCCGGCCTACGACAAGCGAGGATGATGCCGGATACGCCGCTGCTGCGATGGCCATGCGGGTCGCCTACTACAACATGAAGATCGCGCCGACGATCGCGATGTGGCGTGCCGCGTCGGATGTTTGCAATGAAGCGGTCCCGTTGAAGGCGGGCGGCACGGAGGCGCGCTATCGGTCCTGCCTCTCGCACCCGCTGACCGCCAAGCATGGCGAGGTCAAGGGCAGCCTGCTCAATCTATGCGATGGCTGGATGGCGAACCGTTCCGATGGCGCGATTGCGATCTACGCAGGCAAATATACCGCTCCAAGCGTCTCGATCGGGCCGGACCACATCATTGCCTATGAATGGGAAGGGGTCGGCGTCGATGATGACACAGCCGTCAATGAAATCTCCTGCACCTACATATCGGCTGCGCATGACTATAACAGCGTGGAATGCGATGCCTGGCGCGATGAGGATGACATTGCCGAGCGCGGGGCGCTGCTGTCCGACAATCTCGATTTGCAGACGCCAAGCTGGGGTCAGGTCCGTCGCCTTGCCAAACGCAAGATGGCCCGCGTCAATGCGCCGTTTCGCGGGTCGGTAACCACCAACATTGCGGGGCGGATCGCGCGCGGGCAGCGCTATATCAATCTGCTGATCGAGGAAGCCGGGTCGGTATTTTTCGACGGTGTAGCGGAAATCACATCAGTCACGCGCAACGGAGCAACGGGCGGCATCACCTTTTCCTGGGTGGCGGCGGACCCGAACATCGACGCTTGGAACGCAGCGACAGAGGAAGGCGAACCGGCCTCGCTTGGTGACCGGGTTGCGGGTGCTGGCCTTGCCACACCCCTGATCACGAGCGCGCTCTATTTCGGCGGCGGCACGGATGGTTCGCAAATCGCCATCACCGCGACGGGGCCAGACCGCGATGACCTGACATGGTTCGTCCGCTGGAAGGATGAAACCGGAGTTGTCTGGAACCAGCGCGAATATAGCGACACGGACCCCGGCGCGTCGGTGCTGCTGGAAACCGAGCTTGTCCCCAACGGCCTCAATATCGAGGTGCAGGTCGCCTATCAGGTCGGCGATGGCCGCATCTCCGAATGGTCAACCAGCGCGACCGTGGCGACCGGCAATATCCGCTTCGACAGCACCACAGGGACATTCGACAGCACCACCGCAACTTTCGATAGGATTTGAGCCATGGGACAGCAGACGATAGGACTTGGCACCGCCGACAACGATGGGACTGGCGACAGCCTCAAGGTCGGCGGCGACAAGATCAACGACAATTTCGATGAGCTTTACAACATCGCCAACGGCTATGTGGCAGAGGGCGGTGCGCTAGGCGGTCCCGGTCCTCAGCTTTTCGCCGGTTCAGACGATCATGTGCCAGCAGTCTGGACGCTGGAGGATTTGATTGCCTATGCACGCGCGCAGGTCGCGCCCAATCGGCAGTTGTTCACGCCAACCAGCGGGGGCACGGTCACCATCGCGGCGAGCAATCGTTCGGTGATCGAAGTCTATCTCAACCATACCGCGTCGATCACCGGCCTCACGGTCAATTTTCCAACCCTGTTGGACGGGCAGAGGTTGTTCATCCTGTGGCGGGAGACAGCATCGTCGATCACTCTCACGCCCGCCAACGGGACGCTGCTTGGAGCCTTCGGGAACGTCGGAACAGCCAATGCTCGTTCGGCCTGGGTTTACAACGACGCCACCGGCAACCTGCATCGCTACGCTTAACCGTCCGTAGCCTCGCGGCGCAGGCGACCCCAGTGTTTTGGCCATGTATATCTGGCCAGCCCATCTTTTCCGGCCCACCACGACCAAGGCCGATGTCGTTGTGCGCGAAGTGTCGGGCGGGGTGGCGCTATCGGATGATGAAACCACGATCCTGACGGACGCGGGCGGGCGCTGGATGGTCACCCATTCCGACATCGTCCTGCGCTCCCCTGTTCAATTGCGGGCATGGGATGCGTGGACATCCTACATGGGAGGCCGAGCCTTTCTGGTTCCCCTTACATCGCTGATGACGGCCCCGCGCCCGCTGGTTTCCGGGGTGCCGACTGCGCCCGGCGCGCTAACCGCCAATGATCCCGTTTTCGCCACGTCCGTAGGCTTTACGGGCGGTCCCTACATCGAAGCTGAAACGGTCGGCGCGGCTGTGCTGCGTGCCACGGTCCTGACGATCGACATTCTGGACGGCTCGCAGATCGAGGGCGGCGAGAAATTTAGCGTCGCGGGCCGGGCCTACAAGATCGAGCGGGTTACGGCACGCTCCGGCACGCAGGCGACTTGCATCATCACCCCGCCCCTGCGCGCCGCGATTGCCGATGGTGCCGCCGTTAATTTCGACTGGCCCACGGTCCAATGCAAGTTGGTCCCGGATCAAGATCTCGCGCCCATGATCACGTTCGGTCGGCGCGCAGAAATGTCCATCTCCTTTATCGAGGATTTTTCCGCATGATCGTGGCGCATTATCGCTTTCCGCACGGGTCGCTCATGGTCGTTCCGCTCGATTATTCCGCTGATTCTGGCGACACGTTCGCCGATATCACCCTGACCGCATCCATGCGCTACGCCGAATACCGCGCGGGCGAGGTGACCGCCGAAATGGGTGAGCCGATCACGCTTGGCGTCGAGACACGCAGCGATGACGCGGGATGGCTCCTGACCACAGAGACGGATGGCCTGGACACCGGCTTCTACCTCGCCGGGGTGAGGGTCGTGGCGGATGACATGGACCAAATTAGCGATCGGCTGGCGCTGATCGAGATCACTGAACCGGTCACGGGGGGCGCATGACCATCTACATCAAATTTGCGGGCGAACCTGTATTCGGCGATCAGGCGATTGCGGGGATCATCGGCCCGCGCGGCAAGGCTGCATGGGTCGGCATGGCGCAGGAGGATGACCCCGACACCGGGGAGCCTTATATTGATGAGGCGTCTGTCCCGGCGATGGTCGCGTATCTGCGCGCCGCGTCGGAAAGCGCTGTTGCTGATTACCGGGACGCCGCCGCCCTGAGCGCAGCCGCCGCGCTTGCCGACGCCGAATCCGCGTCCCTTTCCGAAGCCAACGTCGCCGCCATGGTGACGCAGCCCACGGTCGCGGCGCAGCTATGGGCGACAAGCGGCGTTGTGCGTGGCCTGTCCAGCCTGACCGGCGCATTTGACGGCCAGCGGGGCGAGGTGGCAGGCGTCGATGGCGGATCGCACACCGACCCTGTTACGGGGACGGAAGTTGCGAACGCGGGCGTCTATCAATGGGATGCTGGCGATAGCGCATGGACATGGATCAGCGAAACGACGCCCGAAGTCCTGATCGCGTCGCGCGCGTCGGGGCAATATGCGCTGGGCATCCTGCCATTCGATTCCAGCGCGATCGAGGATGGCAGCGGCAACCGCATCGGCCTGTCCTTCGCAGCGGGCCAGAATGGCGACACGGATGTCGAAAACCAAGATGCCGTCCTCAAGATCACCGATTATGTCGGGCTGTCCAAGGTCCACGCGGGCGCACGCATTCGCCTGTCCTGCGAATTTGACATCAGCGCGGTTTTTCGCCCGCTGATCACACCATTCGTCCAGGTCAAACGGGCGGGAGCGCTTGTCAATCTCACTGCCAATGCGACGCCATCGACCACACAATATACCATCGTTCGGAACGAGAAGGTCGGTCTGATACGGTATGTCATTCTCGACTTCATCGCCACCGGCACCGAAGAACAGGCCATCCCGTTCCTGCGCTTTTCCGGCACCAATTCGCTGGGTGGCGAGACGATAACCTACCGCGACCACCGCTTTGTCATGGCGTCGCGGGTGGACAGCACGCTTGCCCTATCGGCACAGCAGCTTGGCGCATTGGTCAAAGGCGCTGCGCTGGGTGGATCTGATGCCGGTTTCGCGCGGGCGTTGTCGCCAATCCCCGTCACCATCGACGCCACCGTTGCCGCGTCCGGCGCTGATTATACCGACTATCGCGACGCCTATACCGATGTTGGTGCGGGCACACTTACCGAACGCAAGCGCATCACGATCGAGCCTGGCATCTATATCCACGATGCAGCCGAGCCGGGCGATGTGTCCTATATCCTCCCACGCTATACCGATTTTCGGGGTGGCGACGCGCCTCACCGCTCCATCATCCGTTTCTTCCAAGCCGATGACGTTGCCCCCGAATTGACGGCAACCAACGAGCCGATGCGCAACTGGTATACCAGTCACCACTACGACTACACGATCGACACGAAAAATACGCGCTACACGGTCCATGCCGATCCCGGCGTCACATCCCCCGACCAATATCTCTATTGGGAAGGGATGCGCGTCATTCATTATGGCAACCAGGGCGCGGTCGATTATCAGACGAGCCTTGGCGGTTCCGGCGATCCCGGCGCTGTCTGGCCGCTTGCTCGTGCCTTTGGTTATGGCGGTTCGTCCGGCTGGGTGCTGGGGCATCGCCATTGCTACATGCAGTCCTATAAATACGGGTTCGGCTTCCACGATAATATCGACTTCGAAAAGCCCAACTATGTATCGGTGCATGACAGCGATATCGTGCTGACCGGTCCTGACGATGACAATTACGCCTATCGGTTTGGCGTTCTGGGTTCCGGCATCGCGTCCAAGCTCAATTTCAACGGCGTCACCACCAACGGGGACATGCAAATCCAGTTCGGCGGGTGGCTTTCCGTCGATCCCGATAACCAGCCTGCTGACCCGTCATGGCAGTTCCAGATCCGCACGCAAAATCATGACCCGATGAAGGTCGATATCATCGGGCAAATGCGCGCACTCAAGATCGCGTCGGCATCCAGCGCCGATGGCTCCGGCATCGACCTGACCGGATCGACGCAGGCGCTGCTCGATGCGTGGTTCGGCGATGTCTATAGCCGCGATGGCGCGGGTGGACTGGCGGGCTATGTCTGGGGCTATAACAATGTCAACGCGGCGGCGGTGGGGTCGCCGAGTGTTCTGATCAACAGTCTGGGGCGGCGCGCGGGCGATCGCACAGGTGACCCTTGGACACTTTCGATCACGCCTCGTGGCGGCGCGGCCGTCAATATCGTGTTTTCGACCGACCTTACCACCGTCAACAATGCGACCATATTGGCCACAATCAACGCGGCGCTGGGCGGCGCGGCGGTCGCGTCCGAATATAATCTGATCGAGCGGCACCGGCCCGTTTTTGCGGGCGAAGAAAGCCCGCGCCGCAACAACAGCGCGGTCGCGATCCCGTGGCGCGCCTGGACGGCGGCGGACACATCGATCCGCAAGGTTCGGCTCATGACCG
>Ga0172380_10001176_pt1 | contig 46192 bp, 46 predicted proteins | sample Leawe162metaG_FD_119747 | JGI IMG/M metagenome (GOLD analysis project Ga0172380, IMG submission 119747) | Leachate microbial communities from a municipal landfill in Southern Ontario, Canada - Leachate well 162 metaG | ecosystem: Engineered > Solid waste > Landfill > Unclassified | place...
GCCTTGCCCTCCCGTGGACGCCGCGCCTACCATGCGCCGGGCCCGGAGAGGGGTGCCGGGTTCCGCAGGGAGGAGCACCCGCATGACCACCGCGATCGCGGACGCCCGTGCCGAGGGACGCGTGCTGCTGAACGAGGTCGAGGCGAAGGCGATGCTCGCAGCCGCCGGCGTCCCCGTCACCCCGACGCGCCTCGCCCGCACCGCGACCGAGGCGGTGGCGCTCGCAGAGGAGCTCGGGTTCCCCGCCGCGCTGAAGATCGTGTCGCCGGACATCGCCCACAAGTCGGATGTCGGCGGCGTGGTGCTCGGACTGAAGAACGCCACCGCCGTGCGACGCGCGCACCGGGAGATGCTGGCGCACGTCCGCCAGGTGGCGCCCGCGGCGCGCATCGATGGCGTGTCCGTGCAGCGGATGGCGGCGCCGGGCATCGAGGTGATCGTCGGCGCGACCACGGACGAGCTCTTCGGCCCGGTGATGATGTTCGGCCTCGGCGGCGTCTTCGTCGAAGTGCTGAAGGACGTCGCGTTCCGCCTGGTCCCGGTGGAGCCGCGCGACGCTGCGCAGTTGGTGCGCCAGATCCGGGGACTGCCGATCCTGCAGGGCGCCCGCGGCGCGCCCCCCGCGGACCTGGCTGCCCTCGAGCAGCTGATCGTCCGGGTGTCGAGCTTCGTGGCGGACCATCCCGAGGTGGCCGAGCTCGATCTCAACCCGGTGTTCGTCTACCCGAAGGGGGCGGTCGCCGTGGACGCGCGCATCGTTCTCGCACAGCCGGGCGAGGAGCGGGAGGCGCTGTAGCGTTTACTGCGCTTCGCCGCGGCGATACCCTTTTCGGTATGCCCGATCCGCAGGACACCCCGCCGGCCATCTACCTCGACAACGCCGCCTCCACGGCCGTGCGCCCCGAGGTGCTCGAGGCGATGCTGCCGTTCTTCGCCGGCGACTTCGCGAACCCCTCCGCGCACCACGCCCACGGGCGCGCCGCGCACGACGCGCTGGACGACGCGCGCTCGGACGTTGCGGAGGTCTTCGGCGCCCTGGCCGAGGAGATCATCTTCACCTCCGGCGGCACGGAGAGCATCAACGCCGCGATCAAGGGCGTCGCCTTCGCGCAGGCGGACGCCGGTGTCGGGCGTCACGTAATCACGACCGAGATCGAGCACCACGCGGTGCTGCACTCCGCGCAATACCTCGAGCGCTTCGGGTTCGAGGTCGAGCTGCTTGCCGTCGATGAGTACGGGCGCGTGACGCCGGAGCAGGTGGCGGCGGCGGTCCGCTCCGACACCGTGCTCGTCTCGGTGGGGTACGCCAACAACGAGGTGGGGACGGTCCAACCGCTGGCGGCGATCAGCGCCGCGGTGCTCGCGCGCGCGGAGGCGCTCGGCCGCCGCATCCCGATGCACACGGATGCCGTCCAGACGGCGAATTCACACGGGTTGAACGTCGATGCGCTGGGCGTCGACCTGCTCTCACTCTCCGGGCACAAGTTCGGCGGGCCGAAGGGCGCCGGGCTGCTCTACCTGCGCCGCGATGTGCCGTTCCTGGAGCAGGTGTCCGGCGGCGGCCAGGAGCGGCAGCGGCGATCGGGCACCGAGAACGTCCCCGGCATCGTCGGCATCGCGCGTGCGCTGCACCTCGCCCAGGCGGAGCGTGAGGCGTTCGTGACGCGCACGAGCGCGCTGCGCGATCGCCTGCTGCACGGGATCATGACGGCCAGTCCGGACGCGCGTCTGAACGGACACCCCACGGAGCGTCTGCCGCACAATCTGCACATCTGCTTCCCGGGCACCGAGGGCGAGTCGCTGGTGGCGGCGCTGGACGCGGTGGGCATCGAGTGCTCGGCGGGGGCGGCGTGCACGTCGGCCACGTGGGAGCCATCGCACGTCCTGCTGGCGATGGGCGTGCCTCTGGACCTCGCCATCGGGTCGCTGCGGCTCACGGCCTGGCCGAGCCTCAGCGTGCCGCAGATCGACTACGTGGCGCAGCAGATCCCGCTGGCGGTCGCACGCGCTCGCGCGGCGGCCCCCGCGATCCCGTAGCGGGCGGTGCGGGCGCCTGGTTCCCCCCGTTCGACGGTGCGCGCGGACAATTGCCTAAGCGCGGATACAGATCGCTTTACAGAGCGCCTCGTCGTGTGTACCTTGCATATACCCTTGATCCATTGTTCCCCGAATGGATGGAAGTGGACGTGCCCGATTCGCCGTTCGATGAGTACCTCGACCTTGTGGAAGCCGCGCGCGAGCTGGGCATCCACCCGCAGAGCCTCCGCCGCCTGATCAAGCAGGGGCGGGTGCCTGCCACGTTGTTCGCCGGGAAGTACCTGATCGAGCGCGACAAGCTCGACATCTTCAAGTCGAGCTACGACCCGCGTCCAGGCCGCAAGCCCATCCGTCGCCTGCTCTAGGGCGGCCCGGCCTCAGGGCGCTGCGCCATCAGCTGGCGCCCTACGGAAGCGACGCTAGTCGAACTCCGAGCGCGGCTCGCCCTCGCGGCGGATGTACGCCATCGCGCGCTCGAAGTCCTCGCCGCCGATGAGTTCCGCCGACTCGAGGTAACGCAGCGTGACCTCCAGCGAGAGGATCGCGTGCAGGCGCACGCCCAGGGCTTCCAGGCGCTGCGCTGCGCCCTGCTCGCGGTCCATCAGCACCACGGCGTCGGACACCATGAGCCCCGCCTCGCGGAGCACCACGATCGTCTCGACCAGCGATCCGCCGCCGGTCGCCAGGTCGTCGACCACGAGCACACGCTCGCCCGGGCGGTAGATGCCCTCGATGTGCGGCGCGGCCCCCGCGTCGGCCTCGCGCGGGGGACGCACGTAGAGCAGGGGGCGGTCCATGCGCAGCGCGAGGGCGGTCGCGAGGTAGAGTCCGCCGATGGGCACCCCCGCGATGCCGTCGAACGGCTCCACGGTGCGATTGCGCCGGGCCATGCCGAGCTCGACCTCCTCGGACATGAGCGCGATCGTGCGCTTCAGTGCATCCGGACGCGAGATCAGCAGCTTCGCGTTGATGTACACGGGGGAGTTGCGCACCGTGCGCCCCACGCTGAAGTCGCCGAACTGCAGACCTCCCAGCCGCCACAGGGTCTCGGCGAGCCAGAGGCGGCCATGCGCCTCGTCCGAGACGGGTTCAGTCATCGTGCACTCCTGTCGGCGCTCATGGCTTCGGGGTTCAAGACGTGGTGCGGATGCTCCCCGCGCAGCACGCCGAGGAGACCGTCGACCGCCAACTCGGCGAGCCGCGTTCGTGCCTCCAGGGTGGCGCCGCCGACGTGCGGCGTGATCGTCAGGTTCGGTGCGCGCAGCAGGGGGTGGTCACGCGGCAGGGGTTCCGGGGTCGTGACATCCAGCGCCGCCGCGGCAATGGTCCCGGAGCGGAGCGCCTCGATCAGCGCGTCCTGGTCCACCACCGGCCCCCGCGAGGTGTTCACGAAGGTGGCGGTCCGCTTCATCGTGCGGAAGAACGCCGCGTCGCAGAGGCCCGCGGTGTCCGTCGTGAGGGGGACGTGCACGGAGACGAAGTCGGCACCGGCCAGCAGCTCGTGAAGGGGCGCGCGCTGACCCGGGAAGCCGGGAACCTCGCGGCGGCCGTGGTACAGGACGTGCATGCCGAACCCCTGCGCGCGTCGCGCGACGGCGGCGGCGACCTTCCCCGGCCCGACGATGCCCAGCGTGGCGCCACCGACGCGCTGCCCCACCATCCACAGCGGCTGCCACGGTCCCCAGGTGCCCTCGCGCACCGCGCGCTCGCCCTCGACCACCCGCCGCGCCGAGGCGAGCAGGAGCGCGAAGGCGAGATCGGCCGTGGCCTCGTCGTTGGCGCCTGGGGCGTTGGTGACCAGCACACCGCGCGCGGAGCACGCCGGGACGTCGATGTTGTCGTAGCCCACCGCGAGGTTCGCGACCACGCGCAGCCCGGGCGCGGCGTCGAGCGCCTCGTCGTCGATGCGCTCGGTGATCGTGACGATCGTGCCCACGCAGGCGGCGACGCGCTCCCGGAAGGCCGCCGCTGAAGGGGGGTCGGCTCCCTCCCACACATCGAGGTCCGTCGCTGCGCGCAGCCTGCCCATGGGGCTCCCGGGGGCGTCGCCGCCGGGGAGGGTGCGCGTCACGAAGACGCGGGGCCGTTCAGCCACGGGGGTGCGGGGAGTGCGCGCGCATCATCGCACGATTGTAGCCCGGGGGCCGTGCCGCGATACACTGGAGGTACACCCAGCTCGAGCTGCCGGCGGCGACGGGGAACCACCCCGAGCGCGGGCGTGACCGGACACCGCGAAAATACGGGGGAATGCATGGCCGAAAAGCGCGAGGGCGAGCCGTTCTACCGGATCGACGTCCAGGAAGCGAAGCAGATGATCGACGCCGGTGGCGTGCAGGTCATCGACACCCGTGAGCCGCACGAGCACGCCGAGGGCCACGTCCCGGGTTCGCTGCGCATCCAGCACATGGCCATCCTGCTGCAGGCGGACAAGCTGGCCACGGACCGCCCGATCCTGTTCATCTGCAAGAGCGGCCAGCGCTCGGCCGTGGCCGCGGAGTTCGCGGCGTCGCTGGGCCTCGACGACCTGTACAACGTGGAGGGCGGCCACCAGGCGTGGGCGGCCGCGGGCTTTCCCATGGACACCGGCGACTAGGCACGATCGGCGATCACGCACGCCGAGGCCGGAGCGCACCGGCAGCCCATGCGGCGCACACACCTGCTCTTCGACCTCGATGGCACGCTGATGGACGCCGACGGCGCGGGCGGGCTCGCCCTGCGCCGCGCCATCGCGTCGATCCCCGGCGCCGCCGAGGCGTTCGCCTCGTTCGAGTTCAACGGACGCACGGACCGCTGGATCCTGCGGGAGGCCGGCCGCCGGGCCGGGCTGTCCGAGACGGCCTTCTTCGAGGCCTACGCCACCGTGTATCCGCGGCTGCTCACGCAGACGCTCCACGAGCGCCGCCCGCGGGCGTGCCCGGGCGTCGCCGCGCTGCTCGATGCGCTGCAGCAGGAGCACGGCGTGGTGCTGGCGCTCGCCACCGGGAACATCCGCGAGGCCGCGTTCATGAAGCTCCGGTCCGTCGACCTCGATCGTTACTTCGAGGGCGGCGGCTTCGGGGACGAGCACGAATCGCGCGAGGAGATGCTGCGCGCCGCCCTGCGCGATACCGGCTGGACCGCGGGCGACCGCGTGGTGGTGGTCGGCGACACCGAGCACGACATCATCGCGGCGCTGGGCGTGGGCGCGATCGCCGTGGGCGTCTGCACCGGCAACCGCGTGGCAGCGACGCTCTCCGCGGCGGGCGCGCACGCGACGCTGGACGACCTCTCCGACCTCGATCGGGCGCGGGCGGTGCTGCTGCACACCGGCGGCTAGTGGCACCCTGGGCGCTACGTGCGCGGCTGTGCGTCGAGCGCCGCGCGGATCGCGACCAGCAGCGCGTTGGTATCGAACGGCTTCTCCAGAAAGCGCACGTCGCCGCGCGCCAGGCGGCGGCTCGTGCGCTCGCCCTCGATGTCGCCGGTCATGAAGAGCACGCGGTTCTGCATCTCCGGCCAGCGGTCGCAGATGTGCTCGTAGAGCGTCGCGCCGTCCATGCCGGGCATCCGCATGTCCGCGACGACGAGGTCGTACGTCACCGCCTCCAGGCGGCGGAGGGCCTCGTCACCCCCGGTGGCGGTGGTCACCATGTACCCGGCGTGGCTCAGGATCTCGCTCGTCAGGGCGCGGATCGGGAGCTCGTCGTCGACCACCAGCACGCGCTCCGAGGCTGCGCGCGGCGGCAGCGTGGGGAGCACGGCGGGCGGAACGGTCTGTCCGGGGCGCTGGATCGGCAGGGTGACGACGAAGTTCGCTCCGCCGAGGGGTGACTGCTCTACCCACACGCGCCCCCCGTGCTGCGTCACGAGGCCGTACACCGTCGACAGCCCCATGCCCTGCCCGTCACCATCCGGATGCGTGGTGAAGAAGGGCTCGAAGATGCGGCTGCGCACCTCTTCCGGGACGCCCGGTCCGTTGTCGGCGACGGAGACGTGCACCTGGCCATCCTCGACGGCGGTGGTGATCACGATCTCGCCGCCGTTCGGCTGCAAGGCCTGCTGCGCGTTGTTCACCAGGTTGAGGAACACCTGCTCCAGCTGGCTGCGGTCGGCCTCCACCTCGGGCACGCCCGCAAAGCGGAGCTCCGTGCGGACGTTGTCCACCTCCAGGCTGTAGCGCATCACGTCGATCACGCGGCGCAGGATCTCCTCGATGTCCACCCGGGAGATGCGCGGCGGCTCCTGCCGGGCGAACGAGAGCAGGTTGCGGACGATGCGTGCCGCTCGCTGAGCCTCGCGCTCGATCGTCTGCACCGCGTGGTCGCGCTCCGCGCCGTCCAGGGCGTGGAAGATCTGCGCGTATCCCAGGATCGCGGTGAGCGGGTTGTTCAGCTCATGCGCCACGCCGGACACCACCTCGCTGAGCGCGCTCAGGCGTCCGGCCGAGGCGGATGCGGCGGCGGCATTGGCCGCGGCCACCTGCGCGGCCGTGGGCGGTGGAGGTGGCGCGGGTGGCGGCGGGATGGGAGGCGGGGCGGGTGTCGGGGCGGCCGAGGCTGCCTCGCCGGCGCGAGCCGCGTCGCGCTGGGGAGTTCCTGGCTCCGCAGCCTCGAGGCGCGGGCCCAGCGGCCTCGCGATGCGCTCGATCGCCATACCATCGCGCGGACCGAGGGGCGCGCCGGAGGCGTACACGACCAGGAACCCGGACACGTCCGAGCCGCGGTACAGGGGCGTCTGGATGCGAGAGGTCATGCCGAACGCCGGCATGCGCCGCAGCGGGGACCCCGCAGCCACCTCGTTGCCGAGCCGCGTGGACATCTCCGGTTCGCCGCTGACGAAGACGCCGGCCTGGGCGGCATCCAGCGGAGCCCACGAGGCGCCACGGCCGATGCCGGCCATGGGCGCCGGGTACACCGCGACCACCTCAGCGGCCGGGCCCGGGGCCCGCGGGTCCCGGACGAACCGAATCACCGCTCCCCAGTCGAAGTCGATCGCCTCGCGCAGCGCGTGCAGGACGCCCCGCGCCGCTGCGGTAGGCTCGGGGAGATCCGCGATCGCCTCCATCGCGGCGACCTGCGCCCGCAGCACCACGCGGTCATCGACGCGCGGCAGCGCGGGTTCCACCGTGGTCAGCGGGGCGCTGGTGTGGAGGTGGACGAGGGCGACGCCGCCGCCGGCCTCGGTGGGCACGATCTCCACGTCCACCGGCCGCAGCGATGGGCCGAGGAAGCGCACAACGCCTCGCCACGAGCGCCCGGAACGCACCGCAGCGGTGGCCTCCGCCACCGTGGCGGCCTCGGAGGGCGCCGCCAGCGAGGTCCACGCGTATCCGCGCAGTTCCGCCGGTCCCTGGACGCCCAGCAGGATGCACGCGGCGGCGTCCGCCGCCACGATGGTGGTGTCAGCGCCGACCACTAGCCAGCCGTGGACCGGTTGCCCGGACCCGGTCAAGAACATGGTGTGCCACCCCGGGCCCCGTCGCGCATTCTATCGCCGTCCGCCGGTGTTGCCGGTACGTGCGTGCACGACGGGGTTCATCCTGTCCGGGCAGCCGCCTCGGCGGCCGTTACCAGACGTAACTCACATGTCGTATGGATTCTCGACGGTCCTTGTGACTGTCTTCATGCGGCCCGCGGTAAAGAATCCGCCCACCTGCTCCTGACCAGCGTGTCAGTGGGCACGACTTCGGGCGTGGGGAGTTCTCCCTACTCGCCTGTCAGGGACCTCCCGTGTCGGCCGGGATCGGCCCGTAGAAGGGCGGGGCCCGGTCAGTTCTGCTGTTCCAGCGTTCCCCAGCGCTCGGCGACCGTGCGGGCGGCCTGGCGGTGGGTCACCTCCAGGAGCACCGTCAGCAGGTCCCCGGCGCGTTCCAGGCGGCGGCGCATGTTCAGCGTCTCCAGCAGGCGCTGCAGCGAGGCGGGCTCGACCATCTCCAGCCCGGCCGCGCCGATGGCGTCCGCGAGTGCGCTGGCGGTGGGCGGCACGGTCACGTCCCGCGCCCAGGCGCCCTGGATCGTGTGGCGGAGGCGGATCAACTGCTCGTAATCGCGGGCGATCCGGTCCATGAACGCTGCCGGCGGGTCGCCCACCTCGTCCACGGGGTACTCGACGTCCGCGGCGAGGTACGGACGGTCATGGATCAGGCTGGAGACGCGGAAGCGGCGCCCGCCGTGCCCGGTCACCGCCAGCCGGCCGTCGCCCAGCGGCGTCACGGCCTCGATGTGCGCGGTGGTGCCCACGAGGTGCGGCGTCGCCCGGCCGCCGACCTCCTCGCCCTGCTGGATGAGCGCGATGCCGAACGGCTCGGCGGTGTCCAGGCATTCCCCGATCAACGTCAGGTAGCGCTGCTCGAAGGCCTGCAGCGCGAAGGGCATGCCGGGGAACAGCACGAAGCGCAGCGGGAACAGCCGAAGGAACGTCATGCGCGCGTCACCCGCATTCCCTCGCCCTGCGGGAGGCGGCTCCCGCGTGGGGAGGGATGTTACGCCGGTTGCAGCGCGTGAAGGCGCACCGGCAGACCCGCGCCCGTGCCCTCCAGCGGCAGCAGCGACATGATCGCGCCGCCATCGTAGTAGTGGGGGACGTATACAGTGCCGGGCGGCACGCCGTCCTCCAGGCGCAGCGCGATGCGCACCTCGTGCGTGCCGTCCGTCAGCACCACCGTCTCGCCGTTGCGTGCTCCGAGCGCCTCGGCGTCGCGCGGGTTCACCCACGCGGTCTCCTCGCGGTGGAGCTGGTCGGCCTCCTCGGAGCGGATCGAGGCCCCGGCCCAGGAGGTGAACAGCGAGCGGTTCGTCGTGAGCGCCATGCCCTCCGGTGCCGCGGCCGGGGCCGCCACGGGCTGCACCTGCGCGCGGTACGTGGCGTTCGAGGGCAACGCGCGGACCTGGCCGGGGGCGGCGTCGATCGTGCTGTATGCCGGGAACGCGGCGACGTGGTCGGCCATGTCGCGCGCCACCTCGGCGAGCGTGCCGAGGTGGCGCGTGCCGCCCAGCGCGTGGGCGAGCGCGGACAGGATCGCGATCCCCTGCTGCTCCTGGCCGCGCGAGAGCGCGCCGGGGCGCTGGCGCAGGACGCGCCGGTCGGCGTTGGTGATCGTCCCTTCCTCGGCGTGGAACGGCGTCTCGGCGAGCACCACCGTGGCGTGCTCCGCCGTGGTCGAGCGCACGTCGTCGATCACCACGAGGGCGTCGAGCGCCTTCAGCGCGGCGAGGATCGCGTCCGTGCCCGGCGCGTTCAGCAGCGGGTTGTCGCCGTGGATGACCATGGCGCGGATCTCGCCAGTCCGGACCGCCGCGATGATCTCCGGGAAGGACTTGCCGTTGGCGCCCGGCGCCACGCCCATGTCCGCGATGCCGTTGACGTTGGCGTCGGTCGGGAGCAGCAGCAGGCCGTTCGCGGCATCCTCGCCACGGATCGCGATCGCCAGGTTCGCGGCGGCCTTCGCGGTCTCGCCCTGGAGCGAGGCGTCCACGGCGTTCGGAGCGAAGATCACGGTGGCGGTGGCGGGTGATGTCCTCGCCCGCTCGACCACTGCGAGGGCCCTCGTCCAGGCAGCGCCGTCGATGCCCGACGGTGCGGTCTCGCCCTGCGCCAGCGCGTGCGCAACGGCGGCCTCGTGGCCCGGCGTCACGCGCAGGGCGGCGTCGGCGAAGGCATCGAGCTCGCCCCAGTGCGCGGAGATCAGAAGCAGCGCTGCCTTGCGCTTCAGCACGGCGTCCTTGATGCGCAGCGACGCCACCTGGTGCGATTCCTCGAGGTCGCCAGCGATCGCGATGATCGCGTCCGACTGCTCGATCGCGGTGAGGCTCGCGGGCAGGCGGTGCGTGCCGAAGGCGGCAGTCAGCGCGCTCGTGACCGCGCGGTGCACGGGGCCGTGCGAGAAGTCGAGGTGCGGCGTGCCGATCGCCTTCGCGACCTCGACGAGCAGGTGCGCCTCCTCGTTCAGGGCGCGGGGGGACCCGAGCACGGCGACGGCGCCCGCGCCGTGGGTGCGCTTCACGCCCTCGATCGCCTCCACCGCGCGCTTCAGCGCCTCGTCGAAGGATGCGGGCAGCAGGCGTTCCCCGGCGCGGACCAGCGATCGCGTGAGGCGCTCGCGATCGGAGACGGCGACGTAGCCGAAGCGGCCACGGACGCAGATCTGGTCGCGCGAGATGGGGTTCACGCGATCCGGCCGGACGATCACCGGGCGGTCGTCGGTGGTGCCGTACGAGATGGTGCAGCCCACGGAGCACTCGTTGCAGACGGAGTTCGTCCAGTCCGTGGCGAGGCCGACCCACTTGTTGGGCTTCTCCATCAGCGTCGCCGTGGGGCAGACATCGATGCAGGCGCCGCAGAAGTCGCACGTGGACTCGTGGATCTGGCCGCCGGTGCCGAACGCGATCATCGTTGTGTGGCCCTTGCCGGAGAGCGACAGCGCGCCGGTGTGGCGCAGGTCGTCGCAGGCGCGCACGCAGCGGGTGCAGATGATGCACATCTGCGGGTCGAACTCGAGGTAGGGGTTGCCGCGGTCCGGCTGCGGGGGCGGAACTTCGTAGTACGAGCGCGTCTCGCCGACCCACGGCTCCTCGAAGTCGCCCTGGTCCATCATCTCGCACGAGGATTGCAGCTCGCAGCGGTAGTTCTTGGAGCATGTCAGGCAGCGGTGCGTGACCACGTCATCGCGCAGGCAGATGTCGCCCGGCATGCAGTGCACCCGGCGGTGGCAGGTGAGGCAGCGGTCGGGGTGGTTGGCGAGGATGATCGAGAGCACGGAGTTGCGCGTGCTCTTCACGGCCGGGGTGTCCGTGGTGACCTTCATCCCCGCGGCTACCTGCGCCACGCACGCGAGCTGGATCGGCGTCGGCCGTGCGCCCTCGATCTCCACGAGGCACGTGCGGCATCCGGCGTACGGCTCCAGCCCGTCGATGTAGCAGAGGTTGGTGATGGAGACGCCCTGCTCCTTGATCACCTCGACCAGGCGACGGCCGGGAGCGGCGTCGATCTGCTGGCCGTTCAGCGTGATCTCGACCACGTTGACCCCACCCCTCGTTTGCACTGCCGCCGCGCGATGGGCCGGCTGGCCGATGATCTTGTCTGCGGGCTATCCCTCGCCGCGATCGAGCTTGCCGGGCAGCCGCTGCGGCCCGAACGGCTTGCCCACACCGGCAATCGGCACACGCGAGCGCGCCGTGGGCACCGTGGTCGCCAGCGGGTTCGCTTCCTGCACCTGCCCGTTGGGGTACCGCCCGCCGGTCCCGGCGAGGTACCGGCGGGCCTCCGCTGTCAGCGTCTGGCGGTCGCGGTACATCGACTCGAAGACGTAGACGGCGTCGTCATAGCGGCCGCCGGACTGGATCGCCTGGTACGGGCACGCCTCCGTGCACAGGCCGCAGTACATGCAGATGCGGAAGTCGATCTCGTAGCGGTCGATGGCGAGCGTGCCATCCTCGCGGGGGGAGGTCTGGACCAGGATGCAGCCGTCGGGGCAGGCCTGGGCGCAGGTGGAGCAGCCGGTGCAGCGCTCCTCGAACCAGAGGAGGTTGGTGCGGGCGCGCACCGGAACCTCGCGCTGCTGCTCCGGGTAGTTCACGGTGATCGCCGGGCGGAACACATGGCGCAGCGTGGTCACCATGCCCCGTGCGATGCCCATTCCGTAGGCCACGACGCCTCGATTCCGCTTGCGATGGGCGAGCCGCCCGGGAGGGAGAATATCCGAGGCTGGCCCCACGGGATACCGGTCGCCCCACGGTGGCCTCGGGCTTCCCGAATGCTAGCACAGGCATCCCGCGAAACGGCGGTCCGGCCGTGCGCGCTGGACTCCCTGGCGCCGCCCGCCTAGTCGTGGATGCCGAAGAGGCGGCGTGCGTCCGGCAGCAGGTCCGGCGTGTCGAGGTCGATCCATACGGCGGGGTCACGCTCGAACGGCACGCGCACGGGCGGGTGGCGCTGGAGCACCGCGCGCAGCCCGAAGGTGGCGTCCGTGACGGCAGCCAGCTCCGCGATCAGCCGCCCGGCGACGACCACCGGGTGGCCGCCGTGCTCGCCGCCGCCCCCGTCCTCGTACCGGGGCTGCACGGCGTCGCAGTCGCCCTCGCGGCGGGCCTCGACAAGGCGGTCGATGATCGAGGGGCGCGTGGGCTGGTCGACGTTCTGGATGACCACCGCCTCGGGGGGGATGCCGCCCGGGCGCATGAGCGCGCGCGCGCCCTCCGCCAGCGAGGTGGCGCGGCCCTGCGGCCAGCGCGCGTTGAAGACGATGTGCTGCTCCGCCGCGCCCAGCACCCGGCGGACCTCCTCCATCCTCGCCCCGCAGACGATCACGATGTCGTCGACGCAGGAGGCCATGAGCTGTGCGTACTCCCACTCGATGAGCGTGCACGATCCCCAGGGCAGGAGCGGCTTCGGCGATCCCATCCGGCGCGAAGCGCCGGCGGCGAGCAGGATCGCGGCGATCGTCATGCGCGCGTCCTTAGTCGCTCGCGTGCTTCGCGCGCCACGCCGTCACGGCGTTGCGCACGGCCGCCGCCGCGAGCACGGAGCAGTGCACCTTGGACTTCGGGAGCCCGCCGACGGCCTCCGCGAAATCGTCGCGCGTCAGCGCCTCGGCCTCCTCGGCGGTGCGTCCCGTCACCATCTCCGTCGCGACGGAGGAGGTGGCGATCGAGGCGGGGCACCCCGACGACAGGAACGAGGCCGCGGCGATGCGCTCCTGCCCGGCCGGGCCATCGAAGCGCAGAAAGAGCCGCATGGAGTCGCCGCACACCGGGTTCGTCACGAACGCCTCGACGTCCGCGTCGGGCATCGCCCCCGCATTGCGCGGGTTCGTGAAGTGGTCGATGAGCGTGGCGCTGTAGTGCTCCGCGGAGAGTGACTCGGGCATGCGTCTATTCTCGCACGCGCGCCGCACGCCTGCCGCACGCGCGCCGCACGAGGCGGGCGGCTCCGGCTGCGCTGCGCGCTAGCGGGGGCGCGCCTCGCCGTACGTGGCCTGCACCGTGCGCAGGCAGCGCAGCCCGGCCAGGGGCGCGTCCTTCGCCAGGGCGAGCACGCGGATGCGGCCGAGGCCCGCGGGGTCCGTCAGCACCTCCGCCGCGCGGCGGTCGGCGAGGAAGCGCAGCGCGTCCTCGTGGGCGCGGGACTCCGCGGCGCGGAGCGCCTCCGGCAGGCCGAGGACGGTGAGCGCCTCCGCCTGCGACGCCGGGGGTGCGGCCTCCCACCCGTCCTGCACCAGCGCGGCGGCGGCGAGGGAGGTGAGATCGACGTGGCAGGTGATGTCCGTCCGGCCGGGTTCGGAGAGCGGATCCGGCACCGGGGAGTGCGCCCGGAACGCCATCAGCGTCCCCTCGCGGCGCCACGAGGCGTACAGGTCGCGCGCCTCGTAGCCGTAGTCGATCGTGAGCACGTACCCGCGCTCCACCTTCGCCTTGATGCGGCGCATCGCCTCGATCGCGGCCAGGCCCACCTCGGCGCGCGCCCCGTCGCCGGGCAGCATGCCGAGGCGCGCGAAGTACGCGGCGATCTCCGGCGTGCTCGGCGGCCCCTCTACCAGCGTCAGCGCCCCGGGCTCGTCCGGGCTCCGCGCGACGTACCACTCGCGCCACTCGACGCTGTCGGACTCGCCCAGGCGCGTAACCAGGTGCACGGGGAGCGCATCGAAGAACTCGTTGCTGATGACGACGCCGCTCATGCGCGCGGGGTCCGTGAGCCACTCGTCGAGGAGCGCATGGCGGGCGCTCAAGCCCACCGCGGCGATCGCCGCGCGCTGCGCCGCGATGCGGTTAGGGTGGCCATCCAGGAGCAGGGGGCACGCGGCCGCGAAACAGGCGGGGGCGCGGGCGCGGAGCCACGTGAGCACCGCGACCGAAAACGCGCCCGACCCCGCGCCGATCTCGACGAGGTCGAAGCGTGCGGGAGCGCCGAGGCGCTGCCAGCACTCCTCGACCTGGCGGGCCCAGAGATACCCGAAGATGGCGTGCACCTCCGGGCTCGTCTCGTAGTCGCCGCGCGCGCCCCACGCGAGGTCGCCGCGGCTGTAGTAGCCGTGCTCCGGGTGCCCCAGCGCGAGCGCCATGAACCGGGCGAACGTGATCCGCCCGTCCGCCGCGGCGTCGAGGTCATCCTCGATGAAGCGCGCGAGCGGCGTGCTGCGCGCGGCCAGCGCGAAATCGTCGAGCGTGGGTGATCCGTCCAGCGATGGTGGTTCGTCAGGCATGCCGTCATCGTACCGAGCGCGGTCGGAACGCGCCGCGGTCGGGCAGCCCACGCGCAGCGAGTTACAGGGCGTTCAGCACCGTCACGTGGTTGCTGGTGATCTCGTCGACGCCCCAGGCGGCGAGCTCCATCGCGCGGTCGACGTCGTCCACGGTCCATGCGCCGACACGTCCGGCGCGCTCGCGCACCAGCGCCACCTCGTCGGGCGTGTGGAGGAGCGTGTGCCGGATGGCCACCGCCGTCTCCGGAAGGCGCCCGGCATCGCGCGCGGCGAGGTACGCGCGCAACTGCCGCTCCGAGCGCACGGAGTAGCCGACGCGCACCCCCGGGAGCCACGCGCGCACGCGATCCGCCAGCGCCCAGTCCTCGCACGTCACGCGGATGCGCGCGCGATCCGCCTCGCCGTCGACCGCGCGGGCGAGGTCGGGCGCGGGGTCGCCGAACCACGATCGCAGGTCGATCACGACGTCGGGGCCGCCCGCGGTCGCATCGAGGATCTGGCGAAGCGAGACGGCGCCGCTCCGGCGGCGAAAGCCGCCGCGCCCGGCGAGCAGCCCGAGCACGCCGATCGGGCGCTCGTGGTGCGCGATCAGGCGATCGCCGTGGACCCACACGTCCGCCTCGATCGCGTCGACCGCGGGATGGCGGGCGAGGGAGCCGAGGTCGGCGTCGCGGATGTTCCCGGCGCCGTGCAGGATGCGGGTGACTGGCATGCGATCAGCGCGCGGCGGCTAGTGCCCGGCGCTGGTCCCCATGGCCTGCACGAACACGCTGCGCGGGCGCGCGTGATCGAGCTCGACGAGGAAGAGGCTCTGCCACTGCCCGATGCGGGCGGCGCCCTCGTGGATCGGGACGCATTCGCTGGACCCCAGGAAGAGGTGCTGGCAGTGCGCGTGGCCGTTCGCACATTCGCGGTCGGTCATGTTCACCGTGCGGATGGAGAAGTCGTTGTGCTCGTAGTAGTCGCCCGCGGGCGCGATGCGGGAGAGCACGCGCGCCATGTCGTTGAGCAGCAGCGGCTCGTGCTCGTTCAGCACGATCGCGGCGGTCGTGTGGTTCGACATGATCATCAGCTGGCCGTACTGCACCCCGGAGCGCGCGACGACGTTCTGAATGTCCGCCGTGATGTCGATGAACTCGAGCGCGTGCGAGGTTTCGTAGTTCAGGGTTTCGGCGTAGGCGATGAACTGCGTGGCGGGGACGGCCGCGGCGTGGACCGTCTGGATCAGCGACCGTGATGCGCTCTCGACCATGCCCTTGCCCTGTCCTCGACGGTAGGCGCCCGGCGGCGTTGCGGCACCCCGGAGCGTATCAACGAATGAGGGCGGGCGCTACGCCCGGCCCAGCGCAGGCCGGTCGCGAGGCTCGTCGCCGTCCCCGTCGCCGCCGTCATCCACGGCGTGCCGCCGGAGCGAGCGCACCGTCTCCGACACGGTCTGGATGTCGCGCGCGCCGGCGCGGTAGCGGACGTACTGCTCCAGGTCCGAGAGCGCCGATCGCACCTCCCCCAGCCGTTCCCGGAGCATGCCCCGGTCGCGGATCTCGTCCAGGTCCCACGGGTACAGGGCCAGCAGGAAGTCGATCGCACGTGCCGCCCGCTCCTCGTCGCCGTGCTGGAGCGCTCCCGCCTTCAGGTTGTGGAGCAGCCGCTGCAGGACCTGCCGTGGGAGGAGACTGGCGAGGTAATGCTCTTTGAACGGCACCCGGGCGCCGAAGGCGCCGCGCACGAGTTCCTGGCAGTTCTGGCGGGTCAGGATACGACCCCCGTTGAAGACATCCAGGAGCAGCTCATCGGTCTCATCGTCGGGCTCGGCCGGGGTGTAGCGGCAGATCACGTGGCCCGGGAGGCCGACCGGCTGCACGTCCAGCCCGGCACGCTGGCACACCTCCGCGTAGACGATGGCGAGGGTGACGGGCACGCCGGTTCGCTCGGACAGCACGTCGCTCATGTAGAGGTTGCGCCGATCCTCGTAGTGATCGGCGTTGCCGCGGAAGCCGAGCTCGCGGAACAGGAGCTGGTTGACGGTCTGCATCATCGCGCGCGCGCGCGGGCGGGCAGGCTGGCGCGCGATCTGCTGGACCAGCGTCTCCGCCATGTCCTGGAGGCGCCGCTCGTACGCGTCGATGTCGATGTGCGGGTACTCGCCCTGCGCGATGAGGAGCGCCGCGCGCGCCAGGGGGACCTCGTCGGGCGGCCCGGCGACGGTCTCGCGGAAGCGTTCGAGGGTGGCCTCCAGGGGTGTCACCGCGGGGGCCGCGTGCGCTCCGGGGTGAAGCCCTCGAAGCGGATGATCTTCAGGGCGGTGACAGTCAGCAGCAGCAGCACGCCCACGATCCGGATGTCCGAGTAGGCGACGAAGTACGCGAAGACGGGGACGCAGAGGAGCGCCACGGCGCCGCTGAATCGCTTCGAGTGGGTGACGGTGTACAGCGCGACGGCGATCCCGGCGGCCGGGAGCGTCGCGGAGGGCACCAGCGCGAACAGGCCGCCGATGGCCGCCGCCGTGCCGTTGCCGCCGTGGAATCGCAGGAAGACGGAGTAGTCGTGCCCCGCCACAGCGAGCAGCGCGGCGAGCACAGCCTGCGTGTCGCCCAGGCCCAGGAGGTACGCCACCGAGACGGCAGCCATCCCCTTGCCGATGTCGCCGATGGCGACGATGAGCGCCGGCGTCAGGCCAACGTTATCCCAGACGTTCATCGTCCCCGGGTTGCCGTTGCCGATCGTGCGCACGTCGCGGCCGGTGAGGAGGTAGACCACGATGTACGAGGTGGGCACAGAGCCGAGCAGGTAGGCAATCGCGAACGTCATCGCGACCGTCACGTCAGACCTCCCCTGGTCACTCCTGGATCATACATCCGCCTTGCGCATGGGGCCGTGCCGCGCGGCACTGTCAGGCGGCACTGTCATGCGGCATGTTGGCGCGGGCTGCACATGCCGCGCATGCGGGCCTCGCGGCGCGTGACACACAATCATCGTGCCGCCGGGTCTGACCGGCGATTGCCGGCGAGTTGCAGTCCGGTCGGAGCAGGGGCTGCCCCCGGAGAGGCGCTCCCCGAACCGACAGGAAGGCTACTCGCCGAACGCGGTGAACCCGGTGGGGGCGTCCGCGCGACGCTCGGCCGGGCCGGGCGCCGTCCACGTCACCGAGCCACCTTCGGAGGCGGCGGCGAATGGCGGGCTGCTCGGTGACGGGGTGCTCGATGATGAGGTGGTGGGCGGCTGGGGCGCAGGGTCCGCTTCCTCCGCGACCACCTCGTACGCGTCGGCGAAGTCGTCCTCGTCGCGCGGGATCTCGAAGCCGGCGATCCCGAACGCGGCGCGCTCCGCCATCTCCCTGATGCGCGACAGGTCGCCACCGACCGCACCGACGCCGAGGTTCACGCCGAACGCCGCCAGCCACGAGGGGATGTGGAGCCACGACCACGGGGTGTCGCGCACGCGAGCAGCCGCCACCAGACCCGGGACGACATCCTGCACGCGGATCTTCACGTCGCTGATCGAGAGTTCGATCGGCTCGCCCGCCTCCTGCTTCCGGCGGACCTCGGCAGCGACGCGCCCGACGATTGCGCCGGCGATCGCGGCGAGGGCGATGACGAGCAGGAAGCGGATGCGTCTCATCATGGCGGTCCTCCGGAGCGAATGTCGCGACCCTCCGACGTTAGGGCGCGCCGCCGCGGCCGGTCAAACCTCGATGCCCCCGCGATCGCGCCGGTCGACAGCGTCACTCCAGGCGCGATTCTACCCGCGGGCTGCTGCGCACGATCGTGCGCGGATCATACGGGAATTGTGGACAAAAGTAACTGATCACCGGCGTTGACTAGTGCGCACATTCCATGCTCTAATCCTCGCACTGCGCCGCCGATTCCGGCGCATCCACGACCGGGGGCGTCATGGCCGGGATGTTCGACCTGAAGAAGTTGATCGCGGAAGCGGTCGGCACCTTCACGCTCATCTTCGCCGGGTGCGGATCGGTCATGCTCTTCACCGCCAATGATCGCGTCACGCTGGTGGGCGTCGCGCTGGCGCATGGCCTGGCGATCGGCCTCATGGCCTCCGCGCTAGGCGCCGTCTCCGGCGCGCATTTCAATCCCGCCGTCACGATCGGCATGTGGGTGACGCGCCGCATCGAGACGCTCGCCGGGGCGGGCTACATCGCCGCCCAGCTCATCGGGGCCGGGCTCGCAGCGGCCGCGCTCGCCACGCTCTTCCCGGAGGGCCTGCGTTCCGCCGCCACCCTCGGCACGCCGACGCTCGGCGCGGGGATGGACTTCGCGCGTGGCGTGGGCCTCGAGGCGATCCTCACGTTCTTCCTCGTGACGGTAATCTTCGGCACGGCGGTGGACGCACGCGCGCCGAAGCTCGGGGGCCTCGCCATCGGCCTCACGATCACCATGGACATCCTCATCGGCGGCCCGCTGACCGGCGCCGCCATGAACCCGGCGCGCGCCTTCGGTCCCGCGCTCCTGACCGGCCACTGGACGGACCACCTGGTCTACTGGATCGGCCCGATCGTCGGGGCGGTTGCCGCGTCCCTGCTGTACCACTACCTGTTCATCGAGGAGGCCGAGCCGCCCCTCGTTCCGGCGCGGTGACACCGCGCAGCGTTTCAGACACCTGCATCTGTCGAACTTAATACCCCCGCCGCACGGCAGATGTTGGTGAGAGAGCGGACCGCAAGGTCCGCTCTCGCCTTGTCCGGACCGCACCCTCCGGAGACGGAGCATCGAGCCCCGGCGCCGCGTGGACCGCGTCAGCCGAGACCGGTCGAGCCGTGCCCGCCCGCGCCGCGCGCGGTGTCCTCCAGCGCCGCGACCTCGCGCCAGGCGACCGCAGCCGTCCTGGACACCACGAGCTGCGCGATGCGGTCACCGTCGCGCACGGTGAGCGGCTCGGCGCCCGGCAGGCGGTACAGCGTCACCATCAGCTCCCCGCGGTAGTCCGCGTCGATCGTCCCGAAGACGGCCAGCACCCCGCGCGCCGAGAGCCCGGAGCGTGGCCGCACCTGCACGTCGGCGCCCTCCGGCGCGGCGACGGCAATGCCGCAGGGGATGCGCACGGGGAGCTCGCCGACCTCGACGGGTGCGTCGATGCACGCGTGCAGGTCATACCCCGTCGCCGCCGGGGTCTGCCGGGCCGGCACGCGGGCCCCGGGACGCAGGCGCACGAAGTCGAGGACGAGCGGAGCGTCGCGACTAGCGGGCGCGGTAGCGTCGATGCGGGTGGTCACAGGGCGTATCCCCGGGGAGGAGCGCATTCAGCCTAAGGCCGCCGGGGGCACGGCTGCCGCCTCAATCCACGCAGGCGTCCACAATCCGCGCAAGGCGGGCGCCGGTGCGCGCTACGGGTCGGGCCAGAGGCTGCGCATCATCGCGTTCACGTCCACGGGCGGGCGCAGCACCTCGACGTCGGCGGGGGTGAGACCCTCGGGCGGTTCCCAGTCGTCGGTGAGCACGACGATGCGTGCGGCCGGCGCGGCGCGGCGTAGGCGCAGCGCGGCCTGGGCCGCCGGGATCCCTGTGCCGCCGAGGACGAGCAGGTGATAGCGCGCCCGCGTCACCCAGTTGATCGCGGATTCCACGTCCGAGGCCAGGTCCACGCTCATCCCGAGCTCCTGCAGGATGAGCACCGTGGCGAGTTCCGCACGCGTGTCCGAGAGGCAGACCAGCGCGGAGCCCTGTGCGGACATCCCCCTGCGGGATCGAGGGGCGTCGTGCGCGGCGTCGGGTCGTTCCACGGCGAGCTCCTCCTGTTAGTTATCGGCACCGGATCGCCACTGCGCAGCGCGGAACCGGGCACAGTGGAGGAATTGCGCACTGGTAGGATCACAAAGTGGAAATGACAGGATGGAGATGATGGCAGCGCCTGGCAGTCTCCGGCTCCGCGTGCACCCGCGGCGTATCCTCGTCGCGCCCCGGGTCACTCGGGTCACCCCCCTCGAGGCGCCCGGGGCGGACACGACGGCGGAGGTGGCGATCGCGGGCATGGTGTGCGGCGCGTGCGCGGCGCGGTCGCAGGCGGCGATGCTGGCGGCGCCCGGCGTGCGCGCAGCGCGCGTCGACCTCGACGCCGGGACGGCGACGCTCCGGCTGGCGTCGGGCGCAGCGCTGGATGTCGCGGGGCTGCAGTCCTCGCTCCAGCGCGTGGTCGTCGGCATGGCGGCGCGCCGGGCCATCGAACGAGCAGCCGCAGCGCTGCGGCGTGCGCGAGCGCGGACGAGGGAAGGGCGGTCGAGTTGACCACGCGGGCACGGAGCAGGGCGGCACACGGCGAGACGGCCACGGCCCAGGCGGCGGCGGTCCAGACGGCGCGGACACAGGTCGGCGCTCACGTCTCCTCGTCCGGCGGGATCTTCAATGCCGTCACGCGCGCACAGCAGATTGGCGCCGAGGCGCTGCAGATCTTCGTCTCCTCGCCCCAGATGTGGCGTGCCACCAATCACACCCCCGAGGCGATGACGAAGTTCCGCGAGATGCACGCCGCCGCCGGGCTGGGCGAGGTGTGGATACATAACATCTACCTCGCGAACCTCGCCACGGAGACGCCGGAGCAGCTGGAGCGGTCGATCGGCTCGGTGGTCAACGCGCTGACCGTGGGCGCCGGGATCGGCGCGCGCGGCGTGGTGCTGCACACGGGATCACATCACGGCGCCGGCCTCGAGCCGTTCATCGCGCAGGTGCGCGACGCGCTCCTCGCGATCCTGGACACCACGCCGGGCGAGACGACGCTGGCTCTCGAGACGATGGCGGGGCAGGGCGGGGCGATCGGCAAGGACTTCGAGGACCTGGGGACCTTACTGCGCGCCGTGGACTCGCCGCGGCTGCGGGTCTGCCTGGACACCTGCCACACGTTCGCCGCCGGCTACGAGCTGCGCACCCCCGCGGGCGTGGAGGAGACGATGCGCGCGTTCGACGACGCGATCGGCATCGAGCACCTCGCTGTCGTGCACGCGAACGACTCGAAGACGCCCCTGGGCGGCCTGCGCGACCGCCACGAGAACATCGGCGACGGCCACATCGGTGCGGACGGGTTCCGCGCGATCTGCGCGCACCCGGCATTCGCCGGGCGGGCGTTCCTGCTGGAGGTCCCGGGGCTGCCGACTGCCGCTCACCCGAAGGGCGATGGCCCCGACGCCGAGAACGTGGCGCGCCTCAAGGCGATCCGCGACGAGGTAGCCCCCCAGGCGGGGCGTTCCCCCTAGAGCCCCAGGCGCCGTCCGGGGGACGGGCGCACCTCGCGCGGCAGGCCGGCCATGGCGCGGAACTGGTCCTCCCAGTGGAGCACCTCGTAGACCAGGTGCGCGTGCACGGCGCCGGTGTCGGTGGGGACCTCCGGGTCGGCGTCGAAGATCTCCATCAGCCGGGCGGCCATGGTGTCGTGGTCCATCGCCGGGTCGCCGGACTCCTCGCGCACCCGGCGCTCGGTGGCGAACACCAGGTCGCAGAAGACCGAGGGGATGAAGGTCTCGAACTCCTCGCTGACCATGTTCGCGACCCAGTCCGCCCCCTGCTGCTCCAGGTCCTCGTCCACCACCGTCCCGCTCCCCTCGGCTGCCGCGCACGTCCTGCCCGGGCGCGTGGAGCGCGCCGCGTCGAATGTAGTGCGCTGCGGGCAGGGCCGGAAGTTCCAGCCGCGGATCAGCAATCGTCGCACCATCGTGCGACGAACTGCGGGGGCGGCTCGCGAGGGCTGACCGAACGCCGCGCCCGCGGCGCACGTTCAGGCAGGTGCAGGGCGTCCACCGGGGGGCGAATCGAAGGGGCCAGGGTGAGCGCGAACATTCCGCATGGAGTAGCGAGCATGATCAAACACAGCCATTCCCGCATGATCGCGGCGGTGGCCGCCGCAGGGATCATCGGACCGGCGCTGTTCAGCATTCCGGCCCTGGCGCAGGTGGGCAACCAGGCTCCGGTCGCCGCAGACGATTCGTACGCCATCATCCAGAACACCGCGACGGTGCTCGCCGTCCTCGGCAACGACACCGACCCCGACGGCGACACGCTGTCGATCGCGTCGATGTCGAGCCCCGCGCACGGCGGCCTCGTGCTGTCGTCGGGGACGCTGACCTACACCCCGGTCAGCGGGTACCTGGGGACCGACTCGTTCACGTACACCATCAACGACGGCCACGGGAACACCGACAGCGCGACGGTGAACCTGGTCATCGCCGCCACCATCGGCGTCCCGGTCGCTGTCAACGACTCGGCGACGGTGCCGATGAACGTCGGCACCTCAATCGATGTGCTGTCCAACGACACCGACCCGGACGGCCAGACCCTGACCATCACCGCGGTGACGGCGCCGGCGCACGGCACGGCGGTCATCGTGGGTGGGACCTCGATCACCTACACGCCGGCGGCGGCGTACTCGGGCGGCGACACGTTCACCTACACCGTGAGCGACGGGTTCGGCTCCAGCGCGACGGCGACGGTCACCGTGACGGTCACCTCCACCGGCGTGGCTCCGGTGGCGCAGAACGACTCGATCAACGTGCTCGTGAACACACCCGTGATCATCGCGGTGCTCGGCAACGACACGGACGCTGACGGCGACGCATTGACCGTCACCGCGGTCACCACGCCCGCGCACGGCACGGCGACGATCTCCGGCGGCGCGCACACGGTGACCTACACGCCGACGGCGGCGTACGTGGGCGGCGACTCGTTCGGCTACACCATCAGCGACGGGCACGGGCACACGGCAACCGCGACGGTCACGATCGTCGTGGTCGCGCAGGGCACGCTCTTCGCCAACAACGACAGCGCGACAACCCAGGTCGACACCGCGAAGACGGTCTCGGTGCTCGCCAACGACGTGGCGTCCAACGCCTCGAACACGCTGGCCGTCGCCTCGGTCACGACCCCGGCACACGGCACCGCGACCATCAACGGCAACGGCACGATCACGTACACCCCGGCCAGCGGATACACCGGCGGCGACGCCTTCGTGTACACCCTGACGGAGACCGGCGGCGGTACGGCCACCGCGACCGTGACCATCACCGTGCAGGCGGCGCCGGTGGGCGGCCTCAGCGGCCAGAGCGACAAGGACGACTGCAAGAAGGGCGGCTGGGAGGACAAGGGCTTCCGCAACCAAGGGCTCTGCGTCGCCGCGTCCAACCATGACGCCCACGCCGCATCGGCCAACCTCGATGACGACGATGACGACGATGACGATAGTGACGGGGGCTGGAGCCACGGCCTCGGCGCGCGCATCCAGCAGGCGCTTCACGCGGTCGGCAAGGGCGGCCACGGGAACGGCCACGACCGCTAGGCCGCTCGGCCAGTCAGCCGGCGGCGAGCACACCCCTCCAGCTCGCCACCACCGGGGCCCGCCACACGGCGGGCCCTGTGCTGTCTGCGGCACTGGGGGCCCGGGCCGGCGGCGCGGCGAGGCGAAGCGAGGCGAGGCGAGGCGACTAGGAGGGGCGGCGGAGCAACGCCTGTAGCTCGCGCCACTCGCCCGCGGACATACCCGCGCTCGAGGCGTCTACAGCCTCGCCCGCCAGCATCCGGCGCACCGCCGCCAGCGCCTGCTCGGAGAGCTGCGCGCCGCCGAGACGGTAGTTCAGGAACGCCGAGTGTGTCATGGGCACCCACCGCTCCAGCACTTCGTTGATGCGCTCCGCGTAGGCGCGGATCTCCCACTGCGCGTGCGGGTCGATGCGCAGGCGCAGGAAGTGCATCAGGTTGTGCAGGTCGGTCTTCCAGTACCACTGCGTGTAGAAGTTCAACGAGAGGTTCATGCGCGCCAGCTCACGCGCGATCCCCGGGCGCTCCGGATCCGAGGGCGCGCCTCCGGTCCCCTCGTTGAGCAGCTCCTCGTAGTGCGCGTAGGCCCGATCCGCGTCGTCGCGCAGCAGCTCCTGCACGCGCCGGGCCTCCTCGGCGTCCAGCGCGTCGCCGCGGCCCTGGCGGTTCGAGGACGACTGCACGCCGATGTGCTCCGCCGCCGGGATGTAGAACTCCCGGTCGAGGATGGAGTAGCGGGCGGAGTACTCGTTCACGTTCGCGGTGCGGTGGCGGATCCACTGGCGCGCCACGAAGATCGGCAGCTTCACGTGCAGCTTGATCTCGCACATCTCGAACGGCGAGGTGTGCCAGTTGCGCATGAGGTAGTTGATCAGCCCCTGGTCGTCGCGCGATCGCCGGGTGCCGCTCCCGTACGACACGCGGGCGGCCTGCACGATCGCGTCGTCGTCGCCCATGTAGTCGATGACGCGGACGAAGCCCTTCGCGTCACCGAGCACGGGGAGCGCTTCGTACAGGATCTCCTCCATCGCTGGCACCGTCGCGCGGCGCGTGGTGTAGGTCTGGTCGCGAAGCGCCGCGACCTCGGCCTGCTGGTCCGCGGTCAGGGGATCCGGCTCGTTCGATCCGGGGCGGGGTGTCTGGGACATCGGGCGTGCTCCCACCGCGTCCCGGGATCGCGCGTCCGGGGGACGAGGTTGCTCGACAGATCGCTTGGCTGGGGGGCCTCAGCGTACCCGGATGGGAGCACGTGCGCGACCGCCGCACCGGGGGGCTAGCGGCGGCCCGTCCTCGGCCGCCCATGGCTGACCGGGATGGCGCCGGGGGCCCACAGCCCGCAGGACGTCTCCAGCTCCTCCAGGAAGGGCCCCACGCACTCCTCGCCCTCGCGGACGATGTGAGTGCAGCACATCGCATACGGGTCCCGGCGCGAGGGGTCGAGGCTGCGCTTGAGCCAGTGGCATTCGATGGCCAGGCGGGGCCGGGTCGGCTGTGGGTTCATGCTGCTCCAACGGTGCTGTACCAACTATAGCGACCGCCGGGGATCCGCAAGGCGCGTGCTTGCCCGCCCGGAGCCATGCGAGGCTTCACACACTCGCAACAGTTCTGCAATGACGCCTCAACGGATGGTCGCGAAGATCATCCCTGTCGGATGAGACACACGGTCAAGGAGGAAGACACGATGGTCATGACCAAGGCCTGCCCCCGGTGCCGCGGCGACCTCGCGCACGTCCGCGATGTCGGCGACTCGTACCACTCGTGTGTGCAATGCGGCTTCGTGGAGTACCACCCGGGAGCCTCGACGCGATCCCTCCACGAGGTCGTCGTGGAGCGGCCGCGCCCGGTGGTCCGGGAGGACGCGCCGCGGCGGCGCCTGCTGCGCCGGCTAGCGGAGCGGCAACGCAGCGCCTGGGTCGCCTGACCGTTGGGCGTTACGCGCGGTAGCGCCGGAAGATCGCCGCGGCGTTCTGTCCGCCCAGGCCGAAGGAGTTCGAGAGCACGACGTTGATGTCCGCCGCGACGGCCGTGTTGGGCGTGACGTCCAGGTCGCAGTCCGGGTCCGGCACCTCGAAGTTGATCGTGGGCGGGACGACGCCGTGGTGCAGGGCCAGCACGGACGCCACCGCCTCGATCCCCCCGGCCCCCGCAGCGAGGTGGCCCGTCATCGACTTCGTGGAGGAGAGGTGCACGCGCTTCGCCGCCTCGCCGAAGGCGATCTTGATCGCCTGCGTCTCCGTGCGGTCGTTGTACGGGGTGCTGGTGCCGTGAGCGTTGATGTAGTCCACGTCTGAGGCATCGAGGCTGGCGTCCTTCATCGCCCGCTGCATCGCCATCGCCTGCCCCAGGGGGTCAGGGGCGGTGTCATCCGTGGCGTCGAACGACCAGCCGACGCCGGCCAGCTCGCAGTAGATGCGCGCGCCGCGGGCCAGGGCGGACTCCTCGGACTCCAGCATCAGCACGCCCGCGCCCTCGCCCAGGATGAAGCCGTCGCGCTTGGCGTCGAACGGGCGCGAGGCGTGCTCGGGGTCGCCGTTGTTCTTCGACAGCGCGCCCATGCGCCCCATGGAGGAGAGCGCGAGCGGGGTGACCATGGCCTCCGCGCCGCCGGCGAGGAGCGCGCGCACGTGGCCGAGGCGGATCAGGTTCATCGCGTGGCCCAGCGCGTCCGTGCCGGAGGCGCACGCGGTGTTGATCGTCGAGTTGGGCCCGCGCACGCCGAGCTGCCGCGCCAGCCGGGCGGAGCCCATGTGCTGGCCCATGCGCGTGATGATGAACGGATCCACGTTGCGCGACCCGCGCTCCACGTACGTGACCCACTCCGGGCCCATGTTGAAGCAGTCACCGGAGGTCGCCATCACGACGCCGATGTCGTCGCGCGTCTGATCGTTGACCTCGAGGCCGGAGTCGGTGAGCGCCTGCACGCCGGCGGCGTGGGCGAACTGCGCGAAGCGGCCGGTGCGCCGCGCCACCTTGCGCTCCAGGTAGAGCTCGGGGTCCCAGTCCTTGACCTCGCCGGCGATCTGGACGATGAGCTCGGCCGGATCGAACTGGGTCACGCGGCCGACGCCGCTGCGCCCGGTGCGCAGCCCCTCCCAGTACTCGGCGACGGTGTTGCCGATGGGGGTGACCGCACCCAGGCCGGTCACGACGACGCGATGGATCTCTCGATTCATGCCCGGCTCCGCTCCGACCGGCCGCGCGGCCCGGTCGTGGCCCTGTGTCTACGTAACTGGTGACTGCGCAACTGGCGGCTGGACTAGAGGCTGGCGATGCTCTGCAGGAACTCCCGGATGTTGAGGCTCAGGGCGGACGGCTGGTCGGTGGGCACCGAGTGCCCCGCGTCCTCGATCAGCGAGACGCGCGATCCGCTGACGCGGCGGTGGAGGCGCTGGATCGCCTCGGGCGTGAGCATGTCGGTCTCGGAGCCGCGCACGATCATCGTGGGGCACTGCACGCGGTCGGCGCAGTCCCAGAGGTCGGACAGCCGCCGCTGGCCGGGATCGGGGTCCGGCGGGCGCGAGGTGGGGTCGCGGAAGACCGGGTCGAAGTCCCACACGTACGCGCCGTCATCGTTGACGGTCAGCGAGGCGCGGACGCGGCGCTCGATCTGCTCCGTGGTGGCGTAGGGGAAGAAGTCGCGGAACGCCTCCACGGCATCGTCCAGGGAGGCGAAGGACGGGGCGGTCGCCAGCAGGCGGCGGATCGTCTCGATACCCGACCGCAGCACCTCGGGCGCCGTCTCGATGACGACGAGGGCGGTGACCATCTCCGGGTGCTCGGCCGCGTAGCAGATCGCGTTCGCCCCGCCCATGGAGTGGCCGATGAGCGTCACGGAGCGCAGGCCGAGGCTCTCGATGATCGCCTCGAGGTCCTCCATCTGCGTGGCGCGAGTGTAGTCGCGGTCGCTGGCGCGGTCGCTCAGCCCGTGCCCGCGCTGGTCGATGGCGATCACCCGGAATTCGCGAGCGAGGTCCTGCGCCGTCTCGTTCCAGACCTCCGAGGTCTCGGCGTAGCCATGGAGCAGCACCACGGCGTGACGGGTCCGGGTGTCGCCCCACTCGCGGTAGTGGAAGCGGAGGCCGTTAGCCTCGACGAACTCGTCGCGCGGTCGGGTGGAAGTGCTCATGCGGCGGTGTCCCTCGGAGTGAGAGCCCGGCGGATGCCCGGGGCTCGGCGGAGTGGTGGCGCGGTCGGTGGCACGAATGTGTGCGAAGTGGAGCGATCATATCAGCCGCTCCGGCCGGCGGCTTCATTTCATACGCGAACGTGATGAAGATGCGCTGAATGAGACCGCGAGATGTCGAGGCGCGCCCGGCGCGCCGGTCGCGAGGGGTGTCGGCGGGGGCCGTTTGCAAAGAGTCCTAGAAGACCCCCGGCCCCCGACAACCGATCAACCATAGGCCCTGTTGCCGCGAACCGTTCGGAACCCTCCGCGCTAGACGGACGCCTCCACGGCGTTCACCAGCGGCAGGCCGTCCGCAAGGCACGTCCACCCGTGTCCGCGGTCGTGCGAGGCGTACAGCCGCGATCCGGCCGCCACGAACGCGACATCCTCCAGCTCGTGCGGGCGGACGACGGCCGGCACGCGCGCCCATTCGTCCTCCCCCTCCAGGAGCACGCGCGACCACGTCCCGCCGCCGTTCGTGGAGCGGAAGAGCGCCCCGACACCCGACGCGGAGCGCGCCAGCGAGAGCACGAGGGCGTCCGTGGGGCCCGGGAGCACGGCGAGGCTGCCGCCCCACGCACGGTCGAGGTCGGTCAGGGACTGGATCCACGTGTACCCCTCGTCGCCGCTGCGGTAGAGGCCGGAACGGGTGGTGACGTAGAGGCGGCGCTCCACGTCCGGGTGCCGGTAGAGGTGGAGCACGTGACGGTCGATGCCCTCGTCGCGGCGGAACCACGAGGCGCCCTGGTCCCCGGTGAACCACGTGCCGCCGCCCTCGAACGCGACCACGAGGCCGCTGCGCACCTCGACCACGCCGGTCACCGCGGGGGGCGCCGGGCGGGGCGGCAGCGCGTCGCCGTCATGCCGGAGGCTGCGGGTGCCCTCGAGCTCGGTCCACGCTTCTCCCTCGTCGATGGAATGCAGGAGGCGGCCGTCGCCCGTGCCGAGGTAGAGCGCGTGCACCCCGATCTGCACCGTGCGCACGGCGCCGCTCCACGCGCGGCGCCACGCGACCCCGGCGTGCACCCACGCTCCCCCGTCGCCCGGCGCGCCCGCGATCGCCAGCCCGCCGCGGGCGTCCACCGAGGTGATCTGCGGGCCGTCGATGCCCCGCTCGGGCGGGCTGCCGGGGATGCACTGCAGCAGGCCGTCATCGACGCCCAGCAGGATGCCGAGCGGGGTCGGGCGGCGCATGCCGGGCCGGGTCAGACGCGCGCTGTCACGCATGCTCGCGTGGCGCCGCCCGGTGCCGCTTCACGGCCTCCACGATCGCGGGAAGGGCCTCGCCGGCGGGAGCGCGCACGACGATGCTCGCGAGATCCGTGAGCCCGGTCTGCTCCGGGTTCACCTCGATCAGCGGGACGCCGCGGCGGGCGGCGTCGATGGGGTAGCCCGCTGCGGGATAAACCACGCCCGTCGTGCCGACGACCATGAACACATCGGCCTGCCACGTCTCCTCGGCGCAGCGCTGCAGCGCGGCCGGGGGGATCGGCTCGCCGAACATCACCGTGTCGCTCTTCACGACCCCGTGGCAGCCCTCCACGTCGCAGCGCGGCGGGAGCTCGTGCGCGTAGACGGGGTACTCGGCGCGCGGCCATCGCATGCCGCACATCAAGCAGCGCATCCAGTGCCGGTTGCCGTGGATCTCGGTCAGGGAGCGCTGCCCGGCGCGCCGGTGCAGGTCGTCCACGTTCTGGGTGATCAGGTGCGCCAGGATGCCCAGCGACTCGAGCTCGGCGAGGGCGTGGTGCCCGGGGTTGGGCTCGGCGGCGTCGATGGCCCGGGCGAAGTCCCCGGGCGCGTCCTCCAGGCGGCGCTGCCACCAGCGGGCCGGGTCGTCGGCGAAGGTCTGGAACTGGTTCATCGGCGGCTCGCCGTTGAGCGTCCACAGGCCGCCCTCGCCGCGATACGTGGGGATGCCCGACTCCTTCGAGATGCCGGCGCCCGAGAGCGCGACCACGTGGCGGGACACCGCCAGCAGCGCGCCAGCCTCCTCGATGGCCTCCTCGAAGGCCTCGTCGCTCGTCGGCTCGTGCGGTTCGCGGGGGTCGTTCATCACGCCGCGCATGGTATCGCGTGCCGGGTAGCGCGTGCGGGGTCCGCCGTGGCTCGCGCGGCGGCGTTGCCGCGGGAGTGTCCTCGCGGACGCTAGAATCGAGGCATGACACTCCCGGACGCCGTCGAGATCGTGCCTGCCGCCGAGCCCCTCCGGGCGCGCGTCACCGTGCCCGGCTCCAAGAGCGAGACCAACCGCGCGCTGATCCTCGCCGCGCTGGGGGAAGGGCGCGTCACGCTGCACGGCGCCCTCTGGTCCGACGACACCGAGGTCATGGTGGATGCCCTGCGCCGCCTCGGCGTCACGATCGAGATCGGCCCGGACGACCGCGAGCCCTCGAACCGCACGATCGCCGTCGACGGCGTCGCGGGGCGGCTCGCGCCGGGCGGGACCGAGGCCGCGCCGCTCGAGCTGTACGTCGGCAACGCGGGCACGGCCGCGCGCTTCCTGACAGCCCTGGTTTCGCTGGGGCAGGGGGCCTACCGCCTGGGCGGGACGCCGAGGATGCACGAGCGCCCGCAGGCCGCCCTGTTCGATGCGCTGCGCCAGCTCGGCTACCGCGTGGAGGCGGCGGGGGGACGGCTCCCCGCGGTGGTCTTCGGCGGTGGTCCGCGGCCCGGGCGGTGCACGGTGAGCATCGCCGAGAGCTCGCAGTTCGCCTCGGCGCTGCTGCTGTGCGCGGGGCTCGGCGGCTGGGACGTGACCGTCACGGACGCCAACGCCGATGAGTCGCCCTACGTGGCGATGACGGAGCAGATGATGCGCGCGTTCCCGCAGTCCGGTGACTACCAGGTGGAGGGCGACACCTCCAGCGCGAGCTACTTCGTCGGGGCGAGCCTGCTGGAGGAGCTGCGCGGGGGAGCGGAGAACCCCGTCGAGGTGGCGAACTGGCCGCAGTCCGGGTGGCAGTTCGATGAGCGCTTCCGCGCGTTCTGCCTGGATGTCCTCGGAGACCGCATCCCGGAGCGCGTGTCACGCCTGACGGACCTCGGCGACAGCATCATGACGGCGATCACGGTCGCGCCGCTGCTGTCGCGCCGCGTCCGCTTCGTCGGCCTCGAGCGGCTGCGCGTGCAGGAGTGCGATCGCGTGGCCGCGCTGCACGAGGGCCTGACGCGCTGCGGCGCGCGTGTCGACATGATCGGCGACGACCTGCTGGTGCACCCCGCCCCGTCCCTGCACGGCGCGCGGATCGAGACGTACGAGGATCACCGCGTCGCGATGTGCTTCGCGATGCTCGGGCTGTTCGTGCCGGGAATGGTGATCCTTAATCCGGCCTGCGTCTCCAAGACGTTCCCGGACTTCTTCGCGAAGCTGGCTGCCCCCATGCCGGACGGCCTGGGCGCGACGCTGCGCGACGCGGCCACCGGCCGCCCGGTGGCGGCGGGCGAACTCGCCGGCTAGCCCGCGAGCGCGTCATACTCGGATCACGCACCTGCGGCCGCGCCGGAGTCGGGATGGCCCCTCGTGCACACCACTCGGAGGAACCGTGCCCACGCGCAGACTCGCCCGGTACGCCACCGTCGCCGCGATCGTGCTCGTCGTCGGCGGGATCTTCGTGTACCGCGACGTCCTGCCGGCCATGACGGGAGCGCAGTACGGGCCCGTCAGTTCCTCGGCGCATCCGGCGATGGGGCAGCCGGCCCCGGACTTCGTCCTGCAGGAGGCGGGCAGCGGGCGCGTGGTGCGCCTGTCGGACTATCGAGGCAAGTCGGTCGTGCTGAACTTCTGGGCCACGTGGTGCGGCCCGTGCCGCTCCGAGATGCCCGAGTTCCAGAAGACCTACGCGGCGCGGGACGGCGACGTGGTGATCCTCGCAGTCGACTACCGGGAGTCGGATGAGCTGGTCAGCGCCTTTCGGCAGGACTTCGGCCTCACCTTCCCGCTGCTGATGGACCGGCAGGGCACGGTGCGCGAGCAGTACGGCGCGCAGGGGCTCCCCGCCACGTTCTTCATCGACCGCGACGGCATCCTGCGGGCGCAGAACCTCGGCCCCGTCGTGGGGCAGTTGCTGCCGGACGGGCTGCGCGCCGCCGACCAGGGATCGCGCTAGCCAGATGACCGGCGATCCCCCCACCGGCTACCCCGGCGACGCCGCGACCGAGGCTCCTCGCATGCGCCTGGACTACGCCTTCCTCTGCGACGCAGCGACGCAGCACGCCGGGAAGGTCAACGCCCTCGGCATCGGCATCGACCACATCGGCGTGTCGGCGCTGCCCGCGCTCCATCCCCGCCTCACGCTGGTCGTGCGCCTGGTGTTCGAGGGCGCAGGCGGCGCGTCGCTTCCCCTCGTCGTGCGCATGGTGGACGCCGACGGGCGCGACGTGGTGACGCCGGTGGAGGCGCGCTTCGATGTGCGGGCCGCGCCCGGCCGTCAGCACGAGGCGGCGACCCTGCTGGTGGATCTGCTGAACCTCCAGCTGACGACCACCGGGCCGCACGAGGTGCAGGTGTCCAGCACCGGCACCCCCATCGCCACGCTGCCCATCGAGGTCGGGCGGGTGGCGGCAGCATGAGCGCCACGCTCATCGACCTGTGGCCCGCGGTGGCCGCCGCGCGCGCCGCGTTCCTGCAGGCGATCGAGGATGTCACGGAGGAGCAGGCGCTCCTCCATCCCGGCGGCGAGCCCGCCGAGTGGTGCGTGCTGCAGGTCGCCCAGCACCTGCTGGGCTGGACCGAGAACGTCGATGACGTCATCTGCGCCCTCGCCGAGGGCCGGGCGGCCGCGAAGCATCCGCGCGGCTACCTGCCGTCGGACCCGCCCGCGACCCTGGCGGAGGTCCGGAGCGCACTGGTGCATGCCTCCGCGCGCTTCCTCGCGCTCCCCGCGCGTCTCCCGGCACACGCCGACCCGTCCCCCACCGTCCCCCACGAGGTCTACGGCGCGCTCAACTACCTCGACTGGTTCGCCCGCAGCGCCCCCCACGACGCCGATCACCAGCAGCAGGTGCTGGCGATCAGGCGCGGGTGGTGAGGGCACGGGTTTGTGGTACGAGGAGGTCGGCCCGCGCCCGCAACGGTCCACTAGTTCCGTTGCCCCTGCGGCGTGAGGCGGAGGTGAGCGCCGGTCGAGGCCGCATTCTCGACATCGGTTCTGAATCGATCCAGCAGTTCGATAACAAGCTCGTGGAGTTCTTCGCAGGTCAACTCATCGACATCGACCCGGCTCCCATGCGCGATCAGATGGCGGTTCTTGACCAAGACCCCATCGATCTGAAGACCCCGCGACGAGTATGGAGTGGGGTCGACGCCGATCATGGTTGTCACGTCCGTGAAGGTGGCGAAATCGAGATTCGAGAGCTGACTCACCGCCTGCTCCCACGGCACGCTGGCATCGGTGTCCAGGCCAGAAAGGAAGAAGCCGGCAACCTCCGCGTGCAGGGTGATCCGTTGGGCGGCCTCGAGTTGAGTGAATCGTCCGCGCAGGCACAGCGCGATTAGCGCCGCAGTGAGGTCGCGGAACTTCAGCCCTTGGTGTGCGACAAAGTTGAGATACGCCATCGCCGCGGTCTTTACGAACCCTTCCCAGTGGGCGTACGCGAGACAAACACCAACTCGACACGCGTACGCCTTCTTCTCCCCCTTCGAGTTCTGCCAGGCGAATCGGGCCGTGCTCATTTCCCGTCGACGCCAAGTAAGGTCACCGTCGATGAAATCTTGCAGGTGGTTAAGTGTCCGGAGCCTCATCAATGGAACCGTGCGCGTCCGAGGGGGATGATTACCGGGATCCGCGAGGACGCGCGCACTCCTGATCCAACGTGGCTCAGGAAAGCCTCGTCCTGCCATGCCCGCTGCGCCTCCGCCACTACCCTCTCCGGATTCGTTGTTGCTGAGTAGGAATCCGAATTGTGCCCGATTCCGAGCGCCACGAATTCGAAGGCCGACAGTAAGAACGAGCCGAGGAAACGGTCTCGGGCAGGAGCGAAGCGGCGGAAGGCGTCAGAGCCGATTGCGGTGTCGAGATAGTCGAACGTGCGCTTGAAGGCTTCTTCTTCCCGCTGCCGGTCGAACGAGTCGCTGGTCGCGAGTTCCACGATCTTCTCCGTCAGGAACTCGCCAATATCACCGACGCGCTGCAGGTCCTCCTCCGGAAGGTTGCGGAAGACGAGGAAGCGCACGGCGAGTTCCATATCGTATTGCTCTTCCGACAGCCGCTCGGAGAGTGAGATGGTTCGCTGGAAAGGCGCGTAGTCCGCGAGATCGTCAATCCAGTGATAGAAGTCGGGGCTGACAGTAATCACGAGGCAGTTCCGGAGTTCCTGGTCGGTCAACGGTGAGCCACCGGTATTCAGCCGCTGGAACAGCTCGTACTTACTCTGCTCGTCGCTCTCCTTTAGGATGATCTTCACGTCGATCTTGCCGCGCTTGATCAGCAGTTGATTCGTCGGGCCTATGGAGTTCGCCGCCTCCTCGTCCCAAACAGTGCTTTCGAGGGATGGGAGATAGCGGGTCGCACTGAGCGTCAGCGGAGGGAGGAGCTGCTCGTTCTCGTCTCTGAGGACTCCGGCGAATTGAAACAGGGTCGACAGACGTTGAACTCCGTCGATGACGTCCCAGACGCCATCGGCTCTTTGTGAGACGAATATTGAGGGGAGCGGGATTCCGAGGAGCACGGATTCGATGAGTCGCGATTTCTGCGTCTGAGTCCACCGGAAGAACCGCTGAAACTCGGGGTGGATGTCCAGTTCTCGATCCCGGTAGACGTTGAGTAACTCACCGATTGACATTTGATACCCATCCGAATGGATGGTCGACCGGCTCGCCGTGATCTCGTCGTCAAGAGTCATCTCACCTCCACGTTGCCGTTCGAGCCGCATGTTAGCGCACGGGTCACGGCCAAGGCGGTGTTACTACTCCCGAGTCGCGCCCCGCGCGCCCTGTGTCCGATACTGGACGCGACTGGTCACGTCGAGGCGAGGGACCGATGGCTGATCCGCTGAACTTCCCGCCGGACTCGGAGCTGCGGTGGTACGGGTCGCCGACGCCGGGGGCCGCCGTGCGCGCCGTGATCGGGCTCCTGCACCCGGGGGAGATGGGGGCCGCCGTGGGGGCGGCCTGCATCGCCGCCGGGGCCGAGGTGCTGTGGGCCTCCGACGGGCGGAGCGCGGCCACGGCGTTGCGAGCCGACCAGGCCGGGCTGCGCGACGTGGGCTGGCTGAACGGGCTGGTGAACCAGTCGCAGATGGTGCTCTCCGTGTGTCCCCCCGACGCCGCCGAGGCGGTGGCCGGGGAGGTGGCGGACCTTGGCTTCAATCGCCTGTACGTGGACGCGAACGCCATCGCCCCGGCGACCGCGCGCCGCATCGCCGAGCGCGTGGAGCAGACGGGCGCGGACTTCGTGGACGGCGGCATCATCGGCGCGCCGCCCGTGCGGCCCGGCCTGGCGCGGCTCTACCTCTCCGGCCCGGAGGCGCAGCGCGCCGCGCGGATGGTGGCGGGCGGTCCGCTGGAGGTGGTGGTGCTGGACGGTCCGGTGGGTGCCGCCTCCGCGCTGAAGATGGCGTACGCGGCCTGGACGAAGGGCACCAGCGCCCTCCTCGCCAGCATCGAGGCGCTCGCCCTCACTGAGGGCGTGCACGGCGCGCTGCTGCAGGAGTGGGCGAAGTCGCAGCCCGCGCTCCTCGACCGTTCGGCCGGCCTCGGCAGTGCGGCGGCGAAGGCCTGGCGGTGGATCGGCGAGATGCGGGAGATCGCCGCAACCTTCGAGGCCGCAGGCCTGCCCTCGGGCGTCCCGGCGGCCGCCGAGGAGATCTACCGCGCGCTGGCCCCGTTCAAGGACGACGCGGACGCGCCCGGCGGCGCCGAGCTGGCACGCTTCCTGGTGGAGCGCGAGCGCGCGAGCGGGTAGCCGAGGGCGCGAGCGGCCCAGCGCACGGCGCGCCTCGGGCCGAGGAGCACCAGCATCGCGACGAGGGCGGCCCACCCCTTCCCCTCTCGGCGCGGGAGGGGTTGAGCCTGGAAGGGGCTGCGCCCCTTCCAGCATCCCGGCTCCGCATCAGCGCACCTTGCGATTGAGAGGCCCGCCCCGCTGATCCCGCGTGTTGCACCGGGCGCACGTCGGCGGCGCCGAGCTGGCACGCTTCCTGGTGGAGCGGCGCGCGCGAGCGGGCGGTAGCGCGAGGGCGCCCGGGGCCCAGCGCGCGGCGCGCCTCGGGCCGAGGAGCGCCAGCATCGCGGCGGAGGGCGGCCCACCCCTTCCCCTTCCGGCGGGGGGTGAGACTGGAAGGGGCTGCGCCCGTTCCAGCATCCCGGATCCGGATCTCAGGTCGGAGCGCGAGGGGGCGCGAGGGGGTGGGCCACCCCGCGCGGTTACCTCGACGCTGCGGCTACCACTGCTGCCCGATGCCGCCACGGTCGCCGAAGAAGCCGGCGGGCCAGTTGCGGCCGGTCATCATCGCGCGGTCCACATCCTCGGGCGTCGCGATGCCCGCCTCCACGATCTCCTCGGCCTCGCGCCGCGCGGCGGCGAAGACGCGGTTGAGGACGAAGCCGTACGAGCCGGGCGCGTCCTTCACCATGCACACGGTCTTGCCGGCCTTTTCGGCGATCTCGCGGATCGTCTCGGTCGTGTCCGGCGAGTTGTGTGGTGTGGTGATGACCTCGCACATCTTCATCGCCGGCGCAGGGCTCGCGAAGTGCATGCCGGCGAAGAGCGGCAGCCGCGCCGGCGACACGTCCCGCGAGACATCGGCGATCGGGAAGCCCGAGGTGTTGGAGACGAAGATCGCCTCCGGGTTCACGAGGCCGTCGAGCTCCGCGAACAGCGCCTGCTTCATGCTCAGCAGCTCGGGGATCGCCTCCACCAGGAATTGCACGTCGCGGATGGCGTCCAGGTCCGTGGTGAACGTGACGCGCGCCATGGCGTCCACCGCGCGATCGAAGTGCAGCTTGCCGACCTCCACGGCGCGCTTCAGGCCCCACCGGCCCTCGAAGATGGCGTCGCGCGTCTCGCCGATGATGCGCTCGTTCAGGTCGCGCACGATGACCTCGTAGCCCGCGAGGGCGAGCACCTGCGCGATGCCGCCGCCCATCACCCCGCCCCCGGCGATGCCGATGGTATGCACATCCTGGAAGCGCACGGTCCGTTCCCGTCTCGCGCCCTCGTTGGCGCGACCTACCCGCAGATCCCGCGCACCACCTGGTGCATGATCTGCGTCCCGATGCGCAGGTTCTCGATCGAGATGCGCTCGTCGTTGCCGTGGACGCGGCCCTGCTCGGAGGGCCCGGTGATCACCGGGACGAAGCCGTACGCCGCGGCCCCCCGGCGCCGGAAGACGCGCGAGTCCGTGAAGCCGGAGGACACGCTCGGCAGCACCAGCGCATCCTCCAGCACCCGCTTCGTCTCGCGCGCCATGATGCGGTACAGCTCGCTGTCGGACGAGGTGGTCGGCGTGGATGCCACGAAGACGCGCTCGAGCTCGATCCGCGGGTCGTCGATGACGCGCTCGAGGTCCGCGATGAAGCGCTCGGCGTCGTAGCCGGGCACCAGGCGGCAATCGAGGGTCGCCTCGGCGGTGGCGGGGATGACGTTGTGCTTCACGCCCGCGGTGAGCGTGGTGAGCGAGATCGAGTTCATCTGGATCGACTTCAGGCGCGGGTTGTCCTCGGCGATCTCGGCGAGCACCTGCGCCGTGGGCGGGTGTTCGAGGATCCCGGCGGCGTACAGCTGGCCGAAGTAGTCCTGGACCTCAGGGGTGACCACGTACGGGCGTTTCCAGGAGAGCACGCGGTTGAGCGCGCGCACCAGGTGATCCGCCGCGTTGTCGTCGTGCGGCACGGAGCCGTGCCCGGGGCGGCCGTGCGCCCGGAGCGTGAGCCACAGCGGCCCTTTCTCCGACACGCCGATGTTGATCGTCGTGCGCTCCACGCCCAGCGCCTCCGTGGAGGCGCCGCCACCCTCGTTGATCACGTAGTCGCAGTCCAGGAGCTCGGGGTGCTCGCGGTCCAGGAACTCGATGCCGTGCGTGGAGCCCGCCTCCTCGTCCGCGACGGCCATGAAGACGAGGTCGCGCGTCAGCGGGAGGCGGTGGCGGTGGTGGATAAGGAAGGTGATCAGCTCCATGATCGCCTGGCTCTTCATGTCCAGCGCTCCGCGGCCCCACACGTAGCCCTCGCGGATCTCGCCGCCCAGCGGCTCCACGGTCCACTCGTCGCGCTCGAAGGGGACCACGTCCGTGTGGTTGAGCAGGACCACCGCCTTGCCGCGCGAGCCGTCGCCGACGAGCCGTGCGACCAGCGAGGTGCGCCGGTTGCCCGGGTCGTACGTCTGGTACGGGATGCCCTCGGCGTCCAGGATGCGGCCCAGCCACTCGCAGGCGAGGAACTCGTTGCCCGGCGGATTGACCGTGTCCACGCGGATGAACTCGGAGAGCCACTCGGTGGCCTGTTCCGTCCACGCATCCCAGTCGATCTTCGGCTCGGCCATGGCGCTTCCTGTGTATCGCATCGAGCGGGTCGCCCCTGGCTGGCCGGCCGGGCGGGGTGGCGTGCACCCGGGGCCTTCTGGCCGCATCTTTGTGGGAGATCGATGGCCTGTCAAACGCGAGGGCGCCCGCGGGTGCGCCGCGACGCGCACGGGAGGCGAGCTGGTGATCGTGCGTCGGGTTATGGTGCTGGAGTTCGTGGTGCTCGCCGCCGGCGTGATCGCGATCTCGTGGGCGGCGCCGCTGATCCGCCTGGCCGCCCCCGCACCGGCGTTGACGATCGCAGCGCTGCGACTGGTGGTCGCCGCGCCGCCGATGATCGCCATCGCCGCGGCGAGGCGGGAGCACGACCTGGGGAGCCTGCGCCCGCCTGATCTCGCACTGCTCGGGCTGTCCGCCGTCGCGCTGGCCGCGCACTTCGCGTTCTGGGTCGTCTCGGTGCAACGCACCTCGATCCTCGCGAGCGTCGTGCTGGTCACCATGCAGCCGCTGTTCGTCGCGATCGGGGCGCGGCTCTTCCTCGGCGAGCGCCCGAGGCGCGAGGTGAACGCGGGCATCGCCCTCGGCATTGTGGGTGCCACGCTGCTGGTGGCCCAGGGCGCGGGGGACGCCGGGACGCTGTCCGGCAACGTGTTCGCGCTGGTGGGCGGTGTGATGTCCAGCGTGTACCTGGTCATCGGGCGGGGGGCGCGGCGGCGGCTCTCCACCGCCTCGTACGGTGCGGTGGTCTACAGCCTCACGGCCGTGCTTCTCGTCGGGCTCGCGCTCGCGACGGGGACGCCGCTGGGCGGACAGCCGCCGTCCGCGTACGCGTTCATCGTGCTGCTGGCGCTGGTTCCGCAGCTCATCGGACATAATGCGATGAACTGGGCGCTCGGCTCGCTCTCCGCGGCGGTGGTCGCGGTGGCGATCCTCGGCGAGCCGGTGGGCGCGGCGCTGATCGCGGCGCTGTTGCTGCACGAGGTGCCGGGCTCGCTGGAGCTGGCGGGCGGTGCGATCGTGCTGGCGGGCGTGTACGTTGCCCTTCGCGGCGCGCGCTCCGAGCTCGAGGCGCTGCGCGAGCCGATCGCGGTGTAGTCGACGACGCTGTGCCCCACGGGGCGGGAGTACTGCCATGCCGCCACTGCCGACGACGGGCCCGTTGCAGGACATCCGCGTGCTGGATCTCACGTGGGTGCTCTCCGGGCCGTTCTGCACCGCCACGCTCTCCGACCTCGGCGCGGACGTGGTGAAGCTGGAGCGTCCGCCGTACGGCGACGTCGCCCGCACGACCGGGCCGATGGTCGAGGGGGAGTCGGGGTACTTCTTCTCGATCAACCGGGGCAAGCGATCGATCTCGCTCGACCTGCGGCAGGCGGAGGCGAAGGCGATCTTCCTCGACCTGGTCAGGCAGTACGACGTGCTGGTGGAGAACTTCACACCGGGGAGCATGGACGCGCTGGGGCTGGGGTGGGAGGCGCTGTCGCAGGTCAACCCGCGCCTGGTCTACGCCGCGATCTCGGGGTACGGGCAGACCGGGCCACTGCGCACGAAGCCCGCGCTGGACGTGGTGATCCAGGGCGCGGGGGGCGTGATGTCCGTCACCGGCGAGCCGGGACGAGGCCCCGTGCGCCCCGGCCTCTCGCTGGCCGACATCACCGCGGGGCTGTATTGCGCGGTCGGCATCCTCGCCGCGCTCCACGATCGGGAACGATCGGGGCGCGGGCAATTCGTCGACATCTCGATGCTGGACTGCCAGGTGGCCGTGCAGGAGAACGCCTTCATGCGCTACCACCTGACCGGGGAGCTGCCGGAGCGCATGGGCACCCGCCACCCCACGGCGGTGCCGTTCCAGGCGTTCCAGACGAAGGACGGCTACATCGTGGTCGCGCTGGCATGGGGGGTGCCCAACCAGTGGGCGCTCTTCTGCTCCGAGCTGGACCTGCCGGAACTCATCGATGACCCGCGGTTCTTCTCATCGGCTGCGCGAACGCGCAACCACGCGGAGCTGGAGCCGATCCTGCAGGCGGCCCTCCTGACGCGGACCTCGGACGAGTGGCTGGAGGCGTTCGCCCGCTTCGAGATCCCCTCGGGGCCGCTGAACAACATCGCGCAGGTCGCCGCGATGCCTCAGGTCGCCGAGCGCGACATGTTCCGACCGGTGCACCACCGCGTGCTGGGCGACGTGCCGCTCACCAACACACCCGTGAAGCTCTCCGCGACGCCCGGCGGCATCCGGGGCACCTCGCCGGACATGGGGGAGCACAGCCGCGAGGTGCTCGCGGAGCTGCTGGGGCTGGACGCGGCACGCCTCGACGACCTGGTCGCGAGGCACGTGGTCTGGGAGGAGCGCCCCGAGGTCGATCTCGGGTAGGCACACCCATCTTCAAGCTCACCCGCCACGGCGCTGCAGCGGTATGAGTGGCGACCGGCAGAGCGGCTCGCTCCGCTAGCCCCGTCCTGTGAGCGTGCGACGGGCCGACATGATCGCCTCGTAGGCCGGTCGCGCATCACTCGCAAGCTCGAACCGCGACCCACTCCGCGTCCCCCACATGCCCCATCCCCAGTTCCACGGGGTGGGTGCCGAGAGAAGCCCGAAGCTGATTGTCCCGCCTCCTCTTACCGCCTGCGCGAGCGTCACGTCCGTCAATGTGTCCAGCGCGAGCGACTTCACCCGGCGACCGAACCAGTCGGAAGCGATGAGGACGCGTTCGGAGGTCACTCCATAGGCGGTATGCGAACGCTGGTATGCGTCGACGAGGAACCGCCCGACGGTCATGTACAGGCCGAGCGCCAGGAAGGGGATGCCCCAGAGTTTGAAGAAGAACGGGGCACCCGTGAGTAGGACTTCGGATTCCCAGAATAGGGCGAACCCGAACCAGACAATGCTGATCGGGATCAGAAAGGCGTCTTCGATCCGGACGTGGAAGCCCTGCCGAGGCTGGCCCGTCCATAACAGCTTCTCAGCCGGGCCCAGTTCTTCCCGGAGTACCGCGTCGACGTGATCCAACGGACTCCCTCCTGCGGTGTCACTGCGGGTGGTCGACGTTCTCCAACCGCGTGAGAACCCGCCGCCAGGTGGCGTGGCCCCGATCCTAGCCCTCTGAGGGGGCGCGGTCCGATTGCGGGGAGTCCGGGTAGGCCCCCGCGGGCGGCATTCGGACACTCACGCGCAGGAAATTCCCGGCATGGGGTTCCCGGTCCTTGCGGCTTTGTGACAAAAAGCGCAAGATTTCCCCTTCTCGGTCTCTCGACCTTCGCTATGATGTCGAGTCCCCGCCCCTTCTTGGCGCCGGGGAGTTGTGTAATTGGAGCGGCAATGGAAGCGCCGGGTATGCCGCAGGCCCAGGGCCTCTACGATCCCAGGCTCGAGCACGACTCCTGTGGTGTCGGGTTCATCGTGCAGCTCAAGGGGAGGCGCTCTCACCAGATCGTGCAGGACGGGCTCACCGCCCTCGCGAACCTGGAGCACCGCGGGGCCTCGGGCTCCGAGGTAAACACCGGCGACGGGGCGGGGATTCTCATCCAGGTCCCGGACGCGTTCTTCCGCCACGAGCTGGCCGCGCAGGGCATCCGGCTCCCGGAGGCCGGTCAGTACGGCGTCGGCATCCTGTTCCTTCCCCGCGACGAGGAGATCGCCCGGCAGATCCGCGGCATCTTCATGACCATCGTGCAGGAGGAGGGCCAGCACTTCCTCGGTTGGCGCGTGGTCCCGACGGATGCGGCGGCGGCGAACGTGGGTCCGTCCGCGCTCGCGGCGGAGCCGACGATGTTCCAGGCGTTCGTCGGCCGGGACGCAGAGCTCGAGGGCGACGAGGATGTCTTCGAGCGCAAACTCTGGGTGATCCGCAAGCGCTTCGAGAAGGCCGCGGAACGTTCCGGCCTCCGCGGGGCCGAGGGCGTGTACTTCCCCTCGCTCTCCTCGCGCACGCTCGTCTACAAGGGGATGCTGACCGCGACGCAGCTCGCGAAGTACTACCCGGAGCTGTCCAACCCGCGCGTGGTGAGCGCGCTGGCGATGTTCCACTCGCGCTTCAGCACCAACACGTTCCCCAGCTGGAAGCTGGCGCACCCGTACCGGATGATCTCGCACAACGGCGAGATCAACACGCTGCGCGGAAACGTGAACTGGATGACCGCGCGGGAGGCGCTCTTCGCATCGCCGCTGTTCGATGACATCTCGAAGATCGTCCCGGTGATCGACGAAGCTGGCTCCGACACGGCATGCCTGGACAACGCCCTGGAGTTGCTGGTGCACTCCGGCCGCCCGATCGCGCACGCGATGATGATGCTCATCCCCGAGGCATGGAGCGGTCACGAATCCATGTCGAAGGAGAAGCAGGACTTCTACGACTACCACAGCACGGTGATGGAGCCGTGGGACGGTCCCGCCTCCGTGGCCTTCACGGACGGCCGCAACATCGGCGCGGTCCTCGATCGCAACGGCCTGCGTCCTTCGCGCTTCTACGTCACCAAGGACGACACTGTGATCATGGCGTCCGAGGTCGGCGTGCTCCCGATTCCCCCGGACCGCATCCTGACGAAGGGTCGTCTCCAGCCCGGCAAGATGTTCCTGGTGAGCATCGAAGAAGGCCGGATCATCGACGACACCGAGTTGAAGAACGGGCTCGCCACGGCGGCCCCGTACCGGCAGTGGCTGGACGAGCACATCCACCCGCTCGACCGCCTGCCCTACGCCGAGCCGGCCCCCGCGCTGACGGAGGAGCAGCTGCGCGAGCAGCAGATCGCCTTCGGCTACTCGCTGGAGGATCTCAAGTACATCCTGGGACCGATGGTCAACAACTCCGAGGAGTCGATTGGCTCCATGGGGTCGGACACGCCGCTGGCGGTGCTCTCCAACCGCGCGCAGCCGCTCTACAACTACTTCCAGGAGCTGTTCGCGCAGGTCACCAACCCGCCGCTGGATGCGATCCGCGAGGAACTGGTCACCTCGGTCTACACGAACATCGGGCCCGAGGGGAACCTGCTCAACACCGGCCTCGAGGACGTGCACCTCGTCAAGATCGACTCGCCGGTGCTGGACAACGCGGAGATGGCGCGCATCAAGGCGCTGCACCACCACCCGACCCTGAAGTCGGCCGTGCTCTCCACGCTGTTCCCCGCCGCCGAGGGCGCCGCGGGGCTGGAGCAGGCCATCGAGCGCGTCTTCGCCGACGCCGACGCGGCGATCCGGGGCGGCGCGAAGCTGCTCATCCTCTCGGACCGCGGGGTGGACGCGGATCACGCGCCGATCCCGGCGCTGATGGCCGTCGCCGGCCTCCACAACCACCTCGTGCGCGACCGCAAGCGCACCCAGGTGGGCCTGGTACTGGAGTCCGGTGAGCCGCGCGAGGTGCACCACTTCGCGCTGCTGATCGGGTACGGCGCCAGCGCCATCAACCCGTACATCGCGCTCGAGAGCCTCTCGCGGCTGCAGGCAGACGGGTACGTCCCGGCCGAGCTGTCGGAGGACGAGGCGCACAAGCACTACCTGAAGGCGCTGAAGAAGGGCGTGGTAAAGGTGATGTCCAAGATGGGCATCTCCACCGTGCACTCCTACCGCGGCGCGCAGATCTTCGAGGCGATCGGCCTCGGCCAGGACTTCGTGGACCGCTACTTCACCAAGACGGTGTCGCGCATCGGCGGCATCGGCCTGCAGGAAGTGGCCATGGAGACGCTGGTGCACCACGGCCGCGCGTTCCCGCCGCGGGATGGCGGGCGCCACGACCTGGAGTGGGGCGGCCAGTACCAGTGGCGCCGCGACGGCGAGTTCCACCTGTTCAACCCGGACACGGTGTTCCGCCTGCAGCACGCCACGCGCACCGGCCAGTACGACGTCTTCCGCGAGTACACGAAGCTGGTGGACGAGCAGAGCCAGCACCTTGCCACCCTGCGCGGGCTCTTCCAGATCAGGCCCGCCGGTCCGGCCGTCCCGATCGAGGAGGTCGAGCCGGTCGAGGATCTGTTCAAGCGCTTCAAGACCGGCGCCATGTCGTACGGCTCGATCAGCGCGGAGGCGCACGAGACGCTGGCGATCGCGATGAACCGCATCGGCGGCAAGAGCAACACCGGCGAGGGCGGCGAGGATCGTCGACGGTTCACGCCCGATGCCAACGGCGACCTGCGCCGCAGCGCGATCAAGCAGGTGGCCTCGGGCCGCTTCGGCGTGACCAGCGAGTACCTGGTCAACGCGGACGAGATCCAGATCAAGATGGCGCAGGGCGCGAAGCCCGGCGAGGGCGGCCAGCTGCCCGGGTCCAAGGTCTGGCCGTGGATCGCCGAGGTGCGGCACGCCACAGCGGGCGTGGGCTTGATCAGCCCGCCGCCGCACCACGACATCTACTCCATCGAAGACCTCGCGCAGCTGATCCACGACCTGAAGAACGCGAACTCCCTCGCGCGCATCAGCGTGAAGCTCGTCGCCGAGGTCGGCGTGGGCACGGTGGCTGCGGGCGTCGCCAAGGCGAAGTCCGACGTGGTGCTAATCAGCGGGTACGACGGCGGCACCGGCGCCAGTCCGCTGACGTCGCTCAAGCACGCCGGCATGCCGTGGGAGCTCGGACTGGCCGAGACGCAGCAGACGCTGGTGCTCAACAACCTCCGCGACCGCATCGTGGTGGAGGTGGACGGGCAGCTGAAGACCGGCCGCGACGTGATCATCGGCGCGCTGCTGGGGGCGGAGGAGTTCGGCTTCGCCACTGCGCCGCTGGTGGTGATGGGCTGCGTGATGATGCGCGTCTGTCACCTGGACACGTGCCCCGTGGGCATTGCGACGCAGAACCCGAAGCTGCGCGAGCAGTTCTCCGGTCGCGTGGAGCACGTGGTCAACTTCTTCCGCTTCATCGCCGAGGAGATCCGCGAGTACATGGCGGAGCTCGGGTTCCGCAGGTTCGAGGACATGATCGGTCGCGTTGACCTGATCGACGCGCAGGATGCCGTGGACCACTGGAAGGCGCAGGGGCTCGACTTCTCGTCGATCCTCTACCGCCCGGAGGTGGGGCCGGAAGTGGCCGTGCGCCAGGTCCGCGAGCAGGATCACGGCCTGGAGCGTGCGCTGGACTACGAGTTGCTGCCGCTGGCGGCCCCGGCGCTCGAGCGCGGCGAGAAGGTCATCATCGAAATGCCGATCCGGAACGTGCACCGCACCGTGGGCACCATCCTCGGCAGCGAGGTCACGCGGAAGTACGCGAACGTGGGACTCCCGGACGACACGATCGACATTCGCTTCACCGGCTCGGCGGGCAACAGCTGGGGCGCGTTCCTGCCCGCGGGCATCACTATGCGCATCGAGGGTGACTCGAACGACTACCCGGGCAAGGGCCTCTCCGGCGGGAAGCTCATCGTGTACCCCCCGAAGGATGCGACATTCGTCCCGGAGGAGAACATCGTCATCGGCAACGTCGCGCTGTACGGGGCGACGGGGGGCTCGGCGTTCTTCCGGGGCGTCGCCGGGGAGCGTTTCGCCGTGCGCAACTCGGGCGCCCTCGCCGTCGTCGAGGGGACCGGCGACCACGCCTGCGAGTACATGACCGGCGGTCGTGTCGTCGTCATTGGGCGCACGGGGCGCAACTTCGGCGCGGGCATGAGCGGCGGCATCGCGTTCGTCCTGGACGAGGCCGGCGACTTCGCGACGCGCTGCAACATGGAGATGATCGACCTCGAGCCGCTCGAGGAGCCCGAGGACCTTGAGTTGGTCCGGGGGCTGCTGGAGCGGCACGTCGGCTACACCGGGAGCACGGTGGCGCAGGCGCTGCTGGCCAGCTGGCCTGACGCGGTCTGTCGATTCAAGAAGGTCATGCCTCGCGACTTCAAGCGCGTCCTGATGGAGCGCGCCAGGGCCGAGGCGCAGCAGCCGGTGGTGGTGACGAATGGCTAAGCCCACGGGCTTCCTCGAGTTCGGGCGCGAGACGCCCACGCGACGGCCGGTGGTCGAGCGCCTGGGTGACTGGCTCGAGGTGTACGAGGACTTCCCGACGGAGGCGCTGAACCGCCAGGCCGCCCGCTGCATGGACTGCGGCATCCCGTTCTGCCACCAGGGCTGCCCGCTGGGCAACGTCATCCCCGATTGGAACGACCTGGTCTACCGGAACCGGTGGGAGGAGGCGATCC
>Ga0172380_10001177_pt1 | contig 46188 bp, 35 predicted proteins | sample Leawe162metaG_FD_119747 | JGI IMG/M metagenome (GOLD analysis project Ga0172380, IMG submission 119747) | Leachate microbial communities from a municipal landfill in Southern Ontario, Canada - Leachate well 162 metaG | ecosystem: Engineered > Solid waste > Landfill > Unclassified | place...
CCCTGGGCGATTTCGTTGCCCATGAAATTGAGTTTTTTGCCGGGAGTGGTCATCTGATAAGTCAGCAGCAGGCGCAGGTTAGCGAACTTCTGCCAGGCATCACCGGGCATTTTGGACAGCAACGAGCCCTTGCCGTGCACCACTTCGTCGTGCGAAAACGGCAGCACGAAATTCTCGGTGTAGGCATAGAGCTGGCCGAAGGTGAGCTGGTTGTGGTGATAGCGGCGATGCACCGGGTTATGGCGGAAATAGCTCAGGGTGTCGTTCATCCAACCCATGTTCCACTTGATCGAGAAGCCCAGGCCGCCCAAATAAACCGGGCGGGATACGCCCGGCCAGGCGGTAGATTCCTCCGCCATGGTCAACGCCCCGGGGAATTCTTCATGCACCATGATGTTCATCTCGCGCAGAAAATCCACCGCATCGAGGTTTTCGCGTCCGCCGTATTTGTTCGGAATCCATTCGCCAGCCTTGCGCGAATAGTCCAGGTACAGCATCGAAGCGACGGCATCCACGCGCAGGCCGTCGAAGTGAAATTCTGATAACCAGAAATGCGCGCTGGACATCAGGAAGCTCTTCACCTCGTTGCGTCCGTAATTGAAAACGTGCGTGCCCCATTCCTCGTGGAAGCCGAGGCGCGGGTCTTCATGCTCATACAGCGCGGTGCCGTCAAAACGCGACAGCGACCAGTCATCCTTGGGAAAGTGCGCGGGCACCCAATCGAGGATCACGCCAATGCCGGCCTGGTGACAGCAATCGACAAAGTGGCGCAATTCATCGGGCGAGCCGAAGCGGCTGGTCGGCGCAAAATAGCCGGTAGTCTGGTATCCCCACGATTCGTCCAGCGGGTGCTCGGAAATGGGCAGCAGTTCGATGTGCGTGTAGCCCATGCCCTTGACGTAGGGCACGAGGTCGGCGGCCAATTCGCTGTAGGTGTAGAAACGCCCGTCGGGGTGGCGTTTCCATGAGCCAACATGCACTTCATAGATGTTGATCGCGCTATGCAGCCAGTCCCATTGCCCGCGTTGCACCATCCATTCGCCGTCCTGCCAGCGATGTTGGCGGGGCAGGGCGGCAAGGGATGCCGTGCCGGGGCGGTGTTCGTAGCCTTGCGCATAGGGATCGGTCTTGGTCAAAAGATGCCCGGTGTTGCGGTTGCGGATTTCGTAACGGTACAGCGCGTGTTGCGCTATCTCGGGGATAAACAATTCCCATACACCGCTGGAGCCGTGCGAGCGCATCGGGTGGACGCGACCATCCCAGTTGTTGAATTCGCCCACCACGCTGACGCGCTCGGCATTCGGTGCCCAGACGGCGAAGCGCACCCCTTTCACGCCATCCACCTCGATGCCGTGCGAACCCAGCATCCGGTAGCCTTGGCGCAGCTTACCTTCAGCGAACAGGTACAAGTCTTGCTGCGAAATATGCGACGGGAACTGGTAGGGGTCGAAAACCTCATGAGTCGCGCTGCCATAGTACATGCGCAGGCGGTAGGGGCGGGCGGGTTCACTGCTGCCGCGCCATTCAAAGACACCGTCGGCATGTATGCGCTTGAAGGCGGCTGGCTTCGCCAGTGACGTGTCGCGGGATGTGGCCTCGCCACAGTTCAGCAGGTCGATCCCGGTAGCATAAGGTTCATATACCCTGACAACCCACTCCGAGCCTTCACGATGCAAGCCGAGAAAGCCGAACGGATCATGGAGGCGGGCTTGCAGTAGCGATTCGATTGGTTTCTTCACTGGCTCACCATAAGTTCTTGTCTAGTAGGGCGATTGTAAACGATAATGACCATGCATCAACAAGGTAAATAAAAAGGGAGCGCACAGCAATGAAATCCAAACCGGATTATCTGCAGAGAAAATATCATCTTGCCTCGGGTGAATTGGCATCACGCTTTGTCAGCCGCCTCACCAAAAACACCTATGCGATGATATTGGCGGGCGGGCGCGGTAGCCGCCTGTATCAGTTGACCGATTGGCGCGCCAAACCGGCGGTGCCTTTTGGCGGCAAGTTCCGTATCATCGATTTCGTGCTGTCCAATTGCGTCAATTCCGGCATCCGCCACATCGGTGTGGCAACACAATACAAGTCGCACAGCCTGATCCAGCATATCCAGCGCGGCTGGTCTTTCTTGAGCGGTCAATTCGGCGAATCCGTCAGCCTGCTGCCCGCGCAACAGCGTGTCAGCGAGAATCACTGGTATCAGGGAACCGCCGATGCGGTATACCAGAATCTGGATATCCTGCGCGAGGAAGACCCCGATTTTGTGCTGGTCCTGGCCGGAGATCATGTTTATAAAATGGACTACGGCAAATTGCTCGCCTTTCATGTTGAAAGCAAAGCAGACATGACGGTCGCCTGCCTGGAAGTGCCCGTAGCCGAGGCGACTGCGTTTGGCGTGATGGCCGTGGACAAGAACTCCCGTGTCGTGAAGTTCGACGAGAAACCCGCCCATCCTGCATCCATTCCCGGCAAGCCGGGCCAGTCGCTGGCCAGCATGGGCATCTATGTGTTCAACGCGCGTTTTCTTTTCGACCAGTTGGTTCGCGATGCCGATGACACGCACTCCAGTCATGATTTTGGCAAGGATTTGATTCCGTATATGGTTTCAAGATACCGGGTATTTGCACAAAGCTTTGAACAAAGTTGTGTCGGCATAAGCAACGGCCAAGGACCCTATTGGCGCGACGTGGGCACCATCGATGCCTACTGGGAAGCCAATATGGAGCTGACCAAGGTCACTCCCGATTTGAATATGTACGATCAGGAATGGCCGATCTGGACGCATCAGGAGCAGTTGCCGCCGGCCAAGTTTGTGTTTGATGACGAAGACAGGCGCGGCGTGGCCATTGATTCGCTGGTTTCCGGAGGGTGCATTATCAGCGGCTCGACGGTGCGTCGCTCTCTGCTGTTTTCTGACGTGCGTGTCGACAGCTATTGCACTATTGAAGATTCGGTATTGTTACCCAAGGTGCATATCGGGAGCCATGCCACGTTGAAGCGCGTTATTGTGGACAAAAGCTGCATTATTCCTGAGGGGCTGGAGGTCGGGGTTAACCCGGCAGAAGATCGCAAGCGCTTTCATGTCAGCCCGAATGGCATAACCCTGATAACCCCGGAAATGCTCGGGCAGAAAGTTCATAGTCTGCGTTGATTTGAAAAATATTAGCACTAATAAATTTGCAGTTTTCCTATGAAAAAACCTGTTAATCTGGTTTTCCTGTGGCACATGCACCAGCCCGATTACCGCGATTATTCCTGCGGCGATTTCGTGTTGCCGTGGACCTATTTGCATGCCATCAAGGATTACACCGACATGGCGTACCACCTTGAACGGCATCCCAAAGTGCATGCGGTGGTGAACTTTGTTCCGGTATTGCTCGACCAGCTGGATGATTACACAGACCAATTTGCTACCGGCCAGTTGCGTGATCCCCTGTTGCGTTTGCTGGCGCACGAAAATCCCAGCGAGCTGTCTTCGGAGCAACGGCAGCTGGCGCTGAATGCCTGTTTCCGCAGCAATCACACCAAGATGATCGCCCCCTATCCGGCCTACAAACGCCTGCTGGATTTGTTCACCCGCTTGCAGACGGACGGGGAGATCGCCTTGTCCTATTTGTCCGGACAATATATGTCCGATCTGCTGACCTGGTATCACCTGGTCTGGTGCGGCGAGAGCGTGCGACGCGAACACGCGCTGGTAGCGCGGTTGATGAGCAAAGCAGAGGGGTTCAACCACGAAGATCGCAGGCAGTTGCTCGAATTCATCGGCCAATTGATTGCCGGCATCGTGCCGCGCTATCGCAAGCTGACCGAGTCCGGGCAAATTGAACTGTCCGCCACGCCGCATTATCACCCGCTGGCGCCGTTGCTGATTGATCTGGCCAGCGCCAAGGAGGCTATGCCCGATGCGCCTTTACCCAAATCCCCGCATTACCCCAAGGGCCGGATGCGCGTAACCGAGCATGTCCGCCTCGCGAAGCAAAGCCACCGCAAGCGGTTTGGCGCCGAACCACAAGGAATGTGGCCAGCCGAAGGATCAATTTCCTCGGAAACGCTGGAGGTGTTGGCTGCCGAGGGCTGCCGCTGGACCGCCAGCGGTGAAAGTGTATTGGTCAACAGCTTGCGCAAAACCAAGCACGCAGTTCCAACGCAAGCACAATACCTGTACCGGCCTTATCGCATGGAAAAGGGCTGTGATGGCCTGCAATGTTTCTTCCGCGACGACCGTCTGTCCGATCTGATCGGCTTTGAATATTCTCGCTGGCACGGCAAAGATGCCGCAATTCACTTCATCAGCCAGATCGTGGACATCGCGCAACATGCAGCAGAAGGTGAAACGCCGGTAGTGAGCGTGATTCTTGATGGTGAAAATGCCTGGGAGCATTATCCCTATAACGGCTTTTATTTTCTTGACGAGCTTTATGCGGCTCTAGAAACACACGAGCAGATTCGCACCACCACTTACAGCGATTACCTCAAAAAGCAAAGCAAGGCGGTTCCTGCGACACAACTTCCGCGTGCGCATTACCTTGAAAGCATCGTTGCGGGCAGTTGGGTTTATGGCAATTTCTCGACCTGGATAGGCTCTCCTGACAAGAACCGTGCATGGGACTTGCTGTGCGTCGCCAAGCAGAGCTTCGACATGGTCATGTCCAGCGACCGGCTTAGCCCGGACGAGCAGAAAGCGGCTGAAAGGCAACTTTGCTCTTGCGAGAGTTCCGACTGGTTCTGGTGGTTTGGCGATTACAACCCCTCGCACTCGGTGGTCAGTTTCGACCGCTTGTACCGCCATAACCTGACCGAATTGTATCGGCTGCTGAAATTGCCCCCGCCAATGAGCTTGCTGGAGCCCATCAGCCTGGGTGGCGGCTCTCCCGAAGCGGGCGGCTCGATGCGGCGTGCATCCGAGTAAAATATGGGTTGGCTGGCATTTCTTGAAATCCGAATCAAGGCACGCTTATGCTAAATATGCGAGCAAGCGGCATACTGCTGCACCCAACATCATTACCCGGCAGGTTCGGTGCGGGCGACTTGGGGGAGGACGCGTACCGATTTGTCGATTGGCTGAAAAGCGCCGGTCAGACTTATTGGCAAATGCTGCCACTGGGTGAGATCGGACCCGGTCATTCTCCTTACATGAGCAAATCCGCTTTTGCCGGCAATGTCCTGCTGATCGACCTTGATGAGTTAGCCAGGTATGGATGGCTGGAGCAAAGCGATCTGGAGCCGCTGCCGGAATTTAGAACCGAGCGGATCGATTTTGCGCTGATGCAACCCTTTCGGATGCAGCGCCTGCGCCGTGCTGCAAATAAATTCTTCATTACAAACAATGAAATACAGCATGAATTTAATGAATATTGTAATGATGAAAAGGATTGGCTGGAAGACTACGCGCTGTTCATGGCAATCGCCGAGCACCACAACCAACAGCAATGGAACTTCTGGCCGACCGCGCTGGTTCACAGAAATGAAAGGGCACTGAGCAGGGCAAGAATAGAATATGCCGAAGAGATCAACTTCTGGAAATTCTGCCAATGGCGATTCGCGCACCAGTGGTTCCGCTTGAAAGAATACGCCAACTCGCACGGCATTTGGATAATCGGCGATGTGCCAATTTTTGTCGCCTATCAATGCGCCGACGTGTGGGCACACCAGGAATTGTTCAAGCTGGATGAAGACGGGAACCCTTTGGCCGTCGCCGGCGTGCCGCCCGATTATTTCAGCGAGACAGGGCAGTTGTGGGGAAATCCTGTTTATTGCTGGGGAACCCACGAAAAAACTGGCTTTGCCTGGTGGGTGGCGCGTGTTCGGCAAGCGCTACGCCTTACCGATCTCGCACGTGTCGATCATTTCCGGGGGTTTGCCGCCTATTGGGAAATCCCCGCTGACGCACCCAACGCCATCGACGGGGAATGGGTGCTGGCACCCGGAAATAAATTGCTCCAGGCTCTACAGCAAAGCTTTCCCTATCTGCCCATCATCGCCGAGGATCTGGGGGTAATCACCCCGGATGTGGTCGAACTGCGTGATAAATTCAATCTCCCCGGCATGCGGGTTCTGCATTTCGCATTTGCGGAAGGTCCAACCAACCTTTTCCTGCCGCATCACTATATCCCGAATACCGTTGCCTACACGGGAACTCATGATAACGACACGACCTTGGGGTGGTGGAATACCCTAGCTGACAATGAGAAAGCCTATGCTAAGCAATATCTGAAGAGCGATGGACTGAATATTCAGTGGGATATGATGCGGGCGCTCTCGGCCTCGGTGGCGAATACGGTCATATTTCCCATGCAAGATGTTCTCGGGTTATCCGGCGAACACAGAATGAACTTCCCGGGTCACCCGGAGAGGAACTGGGAATGGCGTTTCTCCTGGCCGCAGGTCAAACAAAAATATACGCATAAATTAGCCGCGCTGTCCGCCGAATATAAGCGACTTCCGGAATGCCTTCGTCCTTACAATCGGTGAGCAGGTGAGTTGGGGCAACAGCCTGCAAAACGCGCTGGCTAAAAAATTGAAACAGACAGATAAGCTATTTGACATAATATACATTATGCGAATTTCAGGGTAAGGCAAAGCGGAACGGTTCCGCACCAGTAAAGGCTTTCAGAGGCGCACTTTTTCGCTGCAAGCCCGAAACTGTTCCACATTCGAAAACAGCAAGACCCCCTCAAAGCCTTCTACCAGCCGAGTCTGGCCGAACTGAAGGCCGTTGACGCGGTGCTGGTCGCACAGGTTCGGGAGGCTGGCGGTTTTGACTTTGGCACTAGCCCGCATGGGCTGTCTGCCGATGGGTCAAGGCCGGTGCAGGAAACACGCGAAGCGTCGAGTGTTGGGTATCGTCATCGCGCTAAACATGGCTATCATCGGTCTACTAATCGTCAATACGATCATCACTAAATAAATTTCCCGCGTGGAGCAATCCCCGATCAGATAAATCAAAGCCCTCTTCGGAGGGCTTTTTTGTTATCAACAAAATCTGTTTATGGCTTCAGTATGCTTCCAGATTGGCACCATCCAGATTCAGCGAGTGGCGCCAGAACTGGTCGTCGCGGTCGAACAGCCGGTAGGTGCCGCGCGGCCCCCAAGTGCCTGCCGCATAGCCGTTGATGAAATCGCGTTCCATCGCCCACACTTTGAGAATCGGATCTACTACACGCCATGCCGCTTCCACTTCATCAATGCGCAGGAACAGCGAATGATCGCCGTGAATCACGTCCAGCAGCAGACCTTCATAAGCGTCATAGTCCTCATCGCCGCCCTTGCGGTACGTCGCATCCAGGCTGATGGCGCGGGTATGCAAATCCAGGCCGGGCACCTTGACCTGCATTTCCATTTTCATGCAATCGTTGGGCTGGATGCCCAGCATGATCCAGTTCGGTTGCGGCGGGCCGTGGCGCGTGTGGCGCAGCAAGTCCTGGGGCGGGTTTTTGAAGCGGATGCAGATTGCCGAGCTGCCCTCCGCCATGCGTTTGCCGGTGCGCAGGTAGAACGGCACCCCCGCCCAGCGCCAGTTGTCGATGAACAGCTTCAGCGCCGCATAGGTTTCCGTGGTGCTGTCAGCGGCCACACCGGGCTCTTCCAGATAACCGGGAACCGTCTTGCCGTCGATGGTCCCACTGGTGTACTGGCCGCGGAAGGCGTGGGCATGCACCGAATTCTGGGTAATCGGGCGGATCGCTTTAAGCACCTTCACTTTTTCGTCACGCAGGTGTTCGGCAGTCATGGTGACCGGCGGCTCCATCGCTACCAGAGCCAGCAATTGCAGCAAATGGCTTTGGATCATGTCTCGCAGTGCGCCGGCGCCTTCATAGTAATCGGCACGTCCTTCAACACCCAGGGTTTCGGATTGGGTGATCTGCACATGGTCGATATAGTGGTGATTCCACAGCGGTTCCAGCAGGATGTTGGCGAAGCGGAACACCAACACGTTTTGCACCGTACCTTTGCCAAGGTAGTGGTCGATGCGGTAGATCTGCGGCTCGTTCAGGTGCCGGTACAAGCTGGCTTGCAGGGTTTGCGCGCTGAGCAAATCGTAACCGAATGGTTTTTCGATCACCACGCGGCGCCACCCATTTTTCTCCTGCAGCAGTCCTACCTTGCCCATCTTGTCGACGATGCCGGGGTAATCCGCCGGGCGCACCGCCATGTAATAGACCACATTGGGCGGGAAAACCGGGTTTTCATCGATCAACTGCCGCAAACGCGAATAGGCCTCATCGTCGCCCGGCGGAATGGCGAAATAATGCAGGCGCGCACAAAAGCGTTGCAGCGCGGCTTCATCTATCCCTTGCGGGTAAACCTCCCGCAAAATCCCCGTAATAATGTCCGTCCATTCGCCGTGCTGCCGTTGCGTGATGTCGCAGCCCAATATCACCATTTGCTCCGGCAGGCGCTTTGCCATCTCCAGGCGGAATAAGGCCGGAAATAATTTTCGGCGGCTCAGGTTGCCGCCCGCGCCGAATATCGCCAGCGTACAGGGTTCCGATGTTTTCATCATTTTTTACCCGCTTGTTTGACTGCATGGCCGCCGAAAGCGTTGCGCATGGTGGACAGCAGCCGGTAGCTATAACCAGTCTCGTTCTGGCTGGCAAAGCGCATCTGCAAGGCCAGCGTCAGCACCGGTGCGGCGACGCCCTGATCGATCGCCTCCACCACCGTCCAGCGCCCTTCCCCTGAATCCGGCACGTAAGGTGCAATGGCTGTCAGCTCCTGGTCATGCTTGAGCGCTTCTGCGGTGAGGTCGAGCAGCCAGCTGCGCACCACCGAACTGTGCCGCCATAACTCGGTAATCTGCGCCAGATCGAGCGCGAATTCTTTTTTGCCGCGCAGCAGTTCCAGCCCTTCGGCGAAGGATTGCATCATGCCGTACTCGATGCCGTTATGGATCATCTTGGTGAAGTGCCCTGCCCCGACCGGCCCGACATGCGCCCAGCCGCGATCTGCGGCTGGTGCCAGTGCCTGCAAAATGGGTGCCATTATTTTGGCAACCTCGTCGGTCGCACCGACCATCAGGCAATAGCCGTTCTCCAGCCCCCAAATACCACCGGAAGTACCGGAATCCATGAAGCCGATGCCCTGCTCCGCCAGCCAGGCGCCGCGCCGCTGGCTGTCGTGGTAGTTGGAATTGCCGCCGTCCACGACGATGTCACCCTTCGCCAGCAGCGACGCCAGCGCGCGAATCTGCTGCTCGGTAATTTCTCCGCTCGGCAGCATCAGCCATACCACGCGCGGGCCGGATAATTTCGCGACCGCATCTTCCACCGAAGCTGCGGCCAGCATCCCCTCCTCTTTCGCAAGCTGCGCGACCGCTTCCGCCGAGCGGTCAAATCCGACTACCTCGATCCCGCCCCGGCGCAACCTGCGCACCATATTGCCGCCCATCTTGCCCAATCCGATCATCGCCAGCCGCATAAATCCTCCCGAAGAAATAATGTAAACTACGTGGGCGCTACACGCCGTGCCATATAGCCTGCCGTAATGGCGTTGCGGATTATGCACCAAATTTCTTGAATAAAATATAGGCTGAGATTTTGCGGAAGCACGCCTATACTGCCCGTTAAACGAGGAGGAAGTGATATGCCCAAAGCGTCAAAAAATGCCCCGCAGGAACCGCTCAATCTCAACCTGGATTCAGTCAAGCAATCCCTGAACAACCACCTCATTTTTGCTGTCGGCAAGGACCCCATTACCGCCACCGACCGCGACTGGTTTTTCACCCTCGCGGGCGTGATTCGCGACCGCCTGATCGAGCGCTGGATGGAAACCATGCGCCGCTACTATCAAAACGACGCCAAGCGGGTGTACTACCTCTCCATGGAATTTCTTATCGGGCGCAGCATGATGAACAGCGTGCTCAATGTCGGTTTCCTCGATGAAGTCCGCCAGGCCTGCATCGATGCCGGCGTCAGCCTGGACCGGGTGACCGAGTTGGAATTCGATGCCGCGCTCGGCAATGGTGGGTTGGGAAGACTGGCCGCCTGTTTCCTCGATTCCATGGCGACTATCGGCCTGCCCGGCTACGGCATGGGCATCCGTTACGAATATGGCATGTTCAACCAGAAAATCGAAAACGGCTGGCAGGTGGAGCATCCTGATAACTGGCTGCGCTACGGCAACCCGTGGGAATTCCCGCGCCCGGAAGTGCTTCACCCGGTAAAGTTTTACGGTCGCGTGGTGCAATATGCCGATGAACAAGGCAACCTGCACCATCACTGGATAGATAGCGAAGACGTCATGGCGATGGCCTACGACACGCCGGTTCCGGGCTATGGCCTGAACACCGTCAACAACATGCGCCTGTGGTCGGCCAAGGCCTCGCGGGATTTCGACCTCAAGTATTTCAACGAGGGCAATTACATCAAGGCGGTGGAAGACAAGAACGAATCGGAGAATCTCTCCAAGGTGCTATATCCGGTCGATACCACCAACATGGGCAAGGAACTGCGCCTCAAGCAGCAATATTTCTTTGTCAGCGCTTCATTGCAGGACATCCTCTACCGCTTCCGCAAGCACCATAAGACCTTCGAAGAATTGCCTGACAAGGTGGCGATCCAGCTCAACGACACGCACCCCGCCATCGCCATCCCGGAATTGATGCGCCTGCTGGTGGACATCCACCAACTGGATTGGGATCAGGCCTGGCTGCTCACCACCAAAACCTTCGCCTACACCAACCACACGCTCATGCCGGAAGCGTTGGAAACCTGGCCGGTGACGCTGTTCGAATCGGTGCTGCCGCGCCATCTGCAAATCATTTACGAGATCAACCAGCGTTTTTTGAAAGGGGTGATGCACTGCTACCCCGGCGACAGCGAACTGCTCAAGCGCATGTCCATCATCGACGAAACGCATGGCCGCCGCGTGCGCATGGCGCATCTGGCGATTGTGGGCAGCCATCATGTCAACGGCGTGGCCGAGCTCCATTCCGAATTGATGAAAACCACCATCTTTGCCGACTTTAACCGCTACTACCCTGGCAAGCTCACCAACATCACCAACGGCATCACCCCGCGCCTGTGGCTGAACCAGGCCAATCCCAGACTGGCTGGCCTGATCACCAAGCGCATCGGCAAAGGGTGGGTGACCGACCTGTCGCAACTTCGCCAGTTGGGCAATCTTGCCGATGACCGTATCTTTCAGACCGAATTCCGCGCCGTAAAGCGCGCCAACAAAGAGCGTCTGGCGGAATTGGTCATGAGCAGGTTGAACTTTGAAATCAACCCGGACAGCCTGTTCGATGTCCAGGTCAAACGCATCCATGAATACAAGCGCCAGCTTCTCAACCTGCTCCATGTCGTCACGCAGTACAACCGCATCCGTTCCAACCCATCGCTGGACGTTGTGCCGCGCACCGTAATTATTTCCGGCAAGGCTGCGCCCGGTTATGTTGCCGCCAAGCTCATCATCAAACTTGCCAATAGCATCGCCGACATCGTCAACAACGACCCCGCCGTGCACGGCCTGCTGAAGCTGGCTTTCATCCCCAATTACGACGTATCCACCGCCAGCATCATCATTCCGGCGGCAGACCTGTCGCAGCAAATTTCCACGGCGGGCACCGAAGCCTCAGGCACCGGCAACATGAAGCTCGCCCTCAACGGCGCGCTGACCATCGGCACGCTCGACGGTGCCAACATTGAAATCATGGAAGAAGTGGGCGAAGACAACATCTTCATCTTCGGGCTCAACACACAAGAAGTGGCGGCGCTGAAAAATGCCGGTTACAACCCATGGGATTACTACCATGCCAACAGCGAGCTCAAATGGGCGATAGAAATGATCGCATCAGGCTACTTCTCGCCCGAACAGGCCGACCTCTTCCAGCCCATCGTCGGAAATATCACCCATGGCGGAGACAATTACCTGCTGCTGGCCGACTACACCGCCTACATTGCGGCACAGGAGCGCGTAGAGGCGCTCTACCGCGACCCGCAACAATGGACACGCCGCGCCATTCTCAACGTGGCAGGCATGGGTAAATTCTCCAGCGACCGCACTATAAGCGAATATGCAAACAAAATTTGGGGTGCAAAGCCGGTGCTCAAATAGAAGTGGGGTATCCAGCTATTTACGGTAACACCGTTAGCCAAGGATGAGTTGGCACGGAAATCTTCGTCAAGGATGTCCAATTAGCACAAAACATAATCGACGTGACAAAACGCGCTCTTTCCATCGCTGAACACAGCGGGCGCCTCAGAGCGAAAAATCCCAATCCTGATCTTTAGAATCGAACTTCAGGCCGAGTACCGTCTTGATGGCCTTGACCAGTGGGTGTATCTGAAAAGGCTTCGTGATATAGCCGTCGGCGCCGCCCAGTATCCCCTTGAGCACGGCCGCACGCGTCGCTTCGGCGGTCAGCATGATGACCGGCAGCCCCTTCAGCGCCGGGTGCTGGCGCATTTTGGCAAGCACGTCAAAACCGTTGGTATCAGGCATCCAGACATCCAGCAATACCATATCCGGCAACGGGGTGCGGCGCAATGCGGCGACGATTTCGTCGCGGTTGCCGGCCGTGCGCGTTTCGAATCCTTCGAGCTTGAGATACATCTGCAACAGGTTGCAGATATCTGGGTCGTCGTCAATGATGAGCACCTCCAGCTTGTGCCCAGCAGGGCGCACCTGCTTGACGGTCGGGCTGCGAGCCAGATTGACGCAGTAACCGTTTCTCCGGAGAAGCTCCGTATCGGCATCAGCCTCTGCACTGGCCTGTTCGCCTGCTTCGGGGCTGACGGCGCGCGACGGCTCCATGGTGAAAAAATCACCGGGGTCAAGTGCATCGCCAGTGGCAACGACACTCACAAAACCTTTTTTGACGAGTTCGTTCAGGCTTTCCCGCAGCACACCGGGAGCCAAATTGCCCGCGCGCTTGAGCACCTGCGCGACATTTGATAAGCCATCGATGAGCACCAGCGCCTCCAGTTGGGCCGATGCGAGCGATGTGCCAGGTTCGCGGAGCTCTTTCTCTCCGGCCTTCGTCAGCGCCAGAACATCCATTTCATCAAATGCGGGCAGTTGCGGCATCATCGGTATCTTCATATATTGCGAATCGCACCCTAAACAAAATCCGTACCGGTGACCACGGGCGCCTCCGCCAATGCAACCTGATTGCGTCCGGCGTGTTTGGCCTTGTAGAGCGCCTTGTCTGCCGCATCGCACAGTTTTGTGGCATCGCCGAAATACGCAACGTCGGCAACCCCGCAACTGAAGGTGGTGGAAAATTCTTTCCCCTCCGCCAGATGGCACAATTGCGAAAAGTCCTGGCGGATGGCATCCAACACTTTGACTGCCGTCGCTCCATCGGTATTGCTCAGGATGACCGCAAATTCTTCGCCACCATAGCGTCCTACCATGTCCGTCTCGCGCAGGCGCTGTTTGAGCAGGCGCGAGAGGCTTTTGATTACCCGGTCTCCGGCCGGATGGCCGTAGGTGTCGTTCACCTGCTTGAAATGGTCGATATCGACCATCGCAAACGACAGCGGCGTTCCGCGCCGCTTGGTTTGCGCCACTTCGCGATCCAGTTGATCCTTGATGGCGGTGTGATTGAGCAAGCCCGTCAGGCTATCGCGCACCATGAAGGAGCGCAGCTTGAGGGAACGCCGCACCCGGCTGGATACCGACGAAACCAGGTGTTGCGGCTGAATTGGTTTGGTTAGAAAATCGTCCGCTCCCAGACCCATGGCGAAAAGCTGTTTATCGAGATTGCTTTCGGCGGAAAGGAATACGATCGGGATACTGACGAAAGCATCCAGTTGCCGGATGACTTTGGCCAACTCCATGCCGTTGCAGCCCAGCATATAGATATCGATCAGAATCAGATCGGGCGTAAACTCAAGCAGCGGTGTCATGACTTCCAGCGGATTATTGACCGTTTTCACCGTCATTCCGGCCTGTTCAAGCACCGCAGCGTAATAAGTGGTAAGCGCCTCGGAATCATCCACGATCAATATTCGATATGGAGCGGGAGGCAGATTTGAGGTCAGCGCATCGAGTTTGTCGATCAGGCTGCCGATATTGACGGGCTTGTTCAGATAAGCGATGCCGCCGGCGCGCACCGCTTCCAGCCTTGAAGCGAACTCATCATGTGCAGTCAGGAAAATCACCGGGACAGGAATATCACGCCCCGGCTGAATTTCCTTCATCGTTTCAATCCCCCCTTGCTCGGATTCAGGGAAGGTCACATCCATCAGCACTACGGCATCAGGATTGTGCTGCATGGCAAGGCGAAAATCCTCGAGTGTGCCAAATACGCTCACCTCGTAACCAAAATAACTGAGTTGAACTTTCAGCAACTCCGCAAGCGCAGAATCATCCTCCACCACAAAAATACGGTTAAGGCTAACCGCCTTTTGACCAGTCCGTGCGGACTCAGTCCATCCTGCCAGATCCGAAGCCTCCCTGTGCATGGCCACTTGCTGAAGTTCGCTCAACAACACCTGTATGCGTTTGCGCTGCTCTTCGTCCGGCGCCGTCTTCGCCTGCCCGATCTGTTTGAGGTATTCTTCCAAGGTGCGCGCCACGTCGCTGAGCAAGGCAAAACCGAAAGTTTTGCCCGATCCGGTCAGGCTGTGCACCATGCGGTGCAAGGTTTGCAAACCTTCCTCATCCCGGTGATCCGCTGGCAACTGGCTCCACGCCTGCTCGATCTGCCCGAGTTTTTCGGGCAACTGCGCGGCGTAACCATCGCTCAGTTTTTTGAGCATGGCTTGCACATCTGAAGTGTCAGCCATGGCAACGCTCCCAGATAGCCTGCACCTGGACAGACAGCGTCATCGGGTCAAAGGGTTTGGGAATGACATCGACCGCGCCGATTGCCCGGTAGCCGGCAACTTCGCTCGGCTGCACCTTGGCCGTCATAAAAATGACCGGCGTGGAGGCGAACTGGGGCAATTCGCGCAGCTTGCCCAGCGTGGTCGGGCCGTCCATACCCGGCATCATCACGTCGAGCAAAATAAATTGCGGCTGAAAACCGGGCGCGCGATCTAGCGCCTCGCTCCCGGAGCTGCATATTTCCACCGTAAAGCCCCCCAGGGTTTCCAGCGCGAGCCGCGCCACGGTCTGAATATCCGGCTCGTCTTCCACATACAGGATGCGCGTCAACTTGTCCGCCATGCTTATCTCCTCTTATTGCAACAACTCTCAATTTTATTCAGTACGCTGGCCGCATTCAGCGGCTTGACCACAAAACCTGCCGCACCTTTTTTGATCGCCCCGCTAACTCTGTCCATGGTTGCCTCGGCGCTCACCATAATCACCACCGTTGCCGGGCTTATCTTGCGGATTTCTTCCAGCGCCTGCAAGCCATCCATTTCCGGCATGTTGATGTCGAGCAGCACCAGTCCGGGTTTGTGGCTGGCGCACAGCGCGATGGCATTTTTTCCATTGGCTGCTTCGCCGATCACCTGATAATCATCGCTATGCAGGATGAGCTTCAGCATCTCGCGCATCATGTGGTCGTCATCCACCACCAACACCGAGGGTTTCCTGTTTTTTTCCATCCTATTCGATCCTGATTAAACGTTTGATGGTCGCCAGCAACTGGGCATTGTCGGTGCGCGATTTCACCAGCGCCGACTTAATCTCATGCATGTCTTCGCGCCCTACTTCGCTGGCCGAGAATACCAGCACGGGAACCGGTGGGGTCGCGCCATTCAATAGCGGCAACAACTTCATGCTCGATCCATCCGGCAACGAGAGATCGAGAATCGCCAGATCATAATGGTTGTCCTCCAGCATCTGCCGCGCCTCGGCCACGCTGGCAGCATTGTCTATCTCGGCGAACTCGCCGGCAATCGCCTTCACCACCTGGAAAATATCGGGATCGTCCTCGACATGCAGAACTCTCGGACGTGTGCCTGGAGCCTGTTTTACGGCGTGCTTCAGCACTGCCATCAACTGTTCCTGATTGATCGGCTTGCTGATCCAGTCAACGACACTGAATGCCTCGCTACCCAACTCTTTGCGCCCCTCAATCGCATTGGCCGAAACCACTATGATCGGCAAGGTGGCGGTTGGCTTGGCGTCGCGCAGCTCGCGGATCAGCGCGCTGCCACTCTGATCCGGCAGCTCCAGATCCAGCGTCATCGCCGCATAGCTGCCCTGCGCCAATAGTTGTTTCGCCTGCCCTGCACTGTAGGCAATATCGGCTGCCAGCCCGGCCTGCTCCAGCATCAAACGCAGCAAGGCGGCAATATCGTGGTCGTCCTCGCAGATCAATACCCGCGTCTTCCCGGCGGCGCTATCGATCTCCACAGGCGCAACAGCGGCCTCTTGCCAGATGGGAAACTCGACGTAAAAAGTAGTCAGCACATCCGGCCGCGAATCGAAGCCGATGCTGCCGCCCATTTGCTCGACCATCGCCTTGGTGATCGAAAGGCCCAGGCCGGTTCCGCCTTTCTTGCGGGTATCGGAAGAATCGGCTTGGGCGAATTTCTGAAAAATCCTGCTGCGAAACTGCTCCGGAATACCGCTGCCATGGTTGCTCACCGCCACGCGAATACGCCCGCTTTCGCTCGTGACGGCCACACCCACCTTATCTCCGGATGGAGAGAATTTCGCGGCATTGGACAGCAGATTGGTCAGCACCTGCATCATGCGGTTCGCATCCACATTCACCATTACTTCATGCAGATCGCCTTCCAGTTCATAACTCACCTTGTGCTGTTCGGCATAGGCATGATTCGCATCCAACGCCTGCACCAGCAAAGGCATGAGTTTGACCGGCCGCATATCGAATTCCATCTTGCCCGCCTCGATCTTCTCCATATCGAGAATGTCGTTGACCAACAGGATCAAGCGCTCGCTGTTTTTGTGCGCGATCTCAATCAACGGCTTAACCGCTGCCGGCAACTCTCCCACCACCCCACCGACAACCAGCGCCAGCGAACCGCGAATAGAAGTCAGCGGCGTGCGCAATTCATGGCTCACGGTAGAAATGAACTCGCTTTTCATGCGCTCGACATTCATGCGCTCGGTAATATCCTCCTTGACCGCGACGAAATGGGTGGTTCTGCCCTCGCCGTCACGGATCGCGGAGATATGCATTTCTTCCCAGAACAATTCACCGTTCTTCTTGCGGTTTTGCAGCTTGCCGCGCCACTGGTTGCCGCTCAGCAGAGTTTGCCATAGAGTCCGGTACACTTCTACCGGGGTCAGCCCGGATTGCAAGAGGCGCGGGTTCCGCCCGATGACTTCTTGCATTGCATAACCGGTCAATTCGGAAAATTTGGCATTAACATATTCAATGCTGCCATCGGCATCGGTTATCACCACCGAAACCGGGCTTTGCTCGATGGCGCGGGAAAACTTACGCAACTCCTCCTCGGCGCGCTTGCGCTCGGTAATATCCTTTGCAATCCCGAGAAAAGCGTTAATCTCGCCGCGCCCATCGCGCAAAGCCGTAACCGTCAGCAATACCGGAAAGCGGCTGCCATCCTTGCGGATATAAGTCCACTCATGAGTATCCCCGCCAGGAATCTGCCTGGCTTTCGTAATGAATACATCGAATCCGGGCTGGACGGGTGTGCCTGCATCAGTCAACTCCTGGGCATGGCGTGCAACTTCATCCGCATCGTGGAATATTGCCGGTGTTGATTTTCCGATCAGCTCCTCGGCCGGATAACCCAGATGCATCTCCGCAGCGCGGTTGAACGACTGAATAACTCCATTGGTATCCGTGGTGATAATCAGATGGTCTGCACCATCGACAATGGCGCGATTAAGGTTGCTGATGCGGGCAAAAGACTCTGCCGCACTCTTGCGCTCGGTAATGTCGATCGAAATACCGAGCAGGTGGGTAGGCTTGCCGCTCTCATCGCGCAGGGCGATTTTCCAGGTTTGAAAATAGCGCGTATCTTTATTGGCGGTTTTGAACGGCTCTTCCGGGATTTCCAGCACCTTGTCAGATTCCAGAACCTGGCGGTCGGCGGCAGCAAAAAAATCCGCTTGCTCCTTGGGAAAGAATTCGTGGTCGCTCTTGCCGAGCAGATCGTTGCGTGAATAGCCCAGCAGCTTCTCTCCGGCACGGTTAAACAACTCAAAGCGCAAATCATTCGCCCGTTTGAGCAACACCATGGTGGGAATGTTCTCGATTATGGAATCCAGAAGATGTTTGGTTTGCCGCAGTTTCTCTTCATTCAGCCGAATCTCTTCCGTCATCTGTCGCGCCAGCTCCTCGGCGCGTTCGCGGCGGAAAACCAGGATGGACACCAAGGCAAACAGCAGCACACTGATGCCCCCGCCTAACATCAGAATGGCGGTCTCCAAGGGTGAATGAAAATCTGCCTCGAAGGCAGGGCTGCTATGCAGGCGCACGTTCCACCTGTGCCCGTAGGCCTGAATAGTGCGCGAAGCGCTCATCTCCGGCGGAGTGCGGCGCACTTGGGCGGCTCGCCCGTCTACCGAGGTATACATACGCGCGCCCTCCGCTTCCTCCTCGCCGTCAAAAACGACAAAATCCAGCATGAGCGCCCGGTTGCCCAGCATGCCTTTCATCAAGTCATCGATGCGATAAGGGCTGTAAACAAAACCCTGCAACGCTTCCCAACGTTGTTCCGGCGTGGCCAGCAGCTGATGCTTGCGATAAATCGGCAGATACATGAGGAAACCGGCCTGCTCCTTGCCGTGCATTTCCTGCACCAGCTTTACCTTGCCGGAGATGGCGGCCTTGCCGCTCTCTGCCGCCATGCGCATGGCCTTGGCGCGGATGGTTTCCGACATCATGTCGTAGCCGAAAGCCGCCAGATTGCGTCCGGAAAAAGGTTCCAGGTAAATGATGGAGGTGTAGAGCGACCGCTCGCCGGGTGGACGCACCGTATAGTCCGGAAATCCTTCAGCGCGTATCGCGGCAATATGCGCCTGCAAATCGGCAGGCCGGATGGCCTGGCTGAAACCGACCCCCTGGATTCCCTGGTAACTCTGGCTGAGACTCAGGCGTTCGACATAACTGTGCCACTCCGCACGATCCACCGATTCGCTGGCATCGAACAATCCCGCGCCGCCCAGCAGAATCTGCTCATGCTGGCGCAGCCGTTCCTCGATCGAGCCTATCACCTCGCGGGCATGCAACTCGAATTGTTGCCCGGCGTTCTTCATCGCCTGCATACGCAAGCCATACCAAGCTGCAGTAGTCAGCGAGATGCAAACTAATAATACGGCCCAGGCGGGACGATTGCGGCGGTCGAACAAGCGTTGCCAATTATTCAAGGTGTCTCCCGATTATTCGCTGGCGATTATTCACCGCATAAAGTTTTGGTAGGAGCGCAATTTACCTCGAAGAAGTTCTTGTGCCTGTGGGTATTGCGTGATTAACTTTAATGTCGCCCGATAAATCGGGCTCCTACACGGAATTTGGTTCCACACTCACCCTTGTTCATGGGCAAGGAGTTGCGGCGGCATCATGCGCTTCAAACGTTTTCCAGCGAGGCGGTGGCGCGCACCACTTCCTCCAGCGAGGTCAGCCCGCGCAATGCCTTCTTGAACCCGTCGTAACGCAGATTGCGGAATCCCTGTTGCACCGCGATACTCATAATTTCGTCATAGTCGCGCTCGCGCAGGATCGCTTCGCGGAGCTGCGGGGTGACTTTGAGAAATTCATGGATGCCGATTCGCCCGGTGTAGCCCGTCCCGCCGCAATGCTCGCAGCCTGCGCCTTTGTAGAAAACCGGCAGCTCTGCGCCTTCGCGCCAGTAAAAATACTGGCGCAACTCCTCGGGGTCGGGACGATGTTCGGTCTTGCAGTATTCGCACAGCCTTTTCACCAGGCGCTGCCCCAGCACGCCGATGATGGACGGCGCCACGATGAAACGCTCCACGCCCATCTCCAGCAAGCGCGTAGTGGCCTGGATCGCATCGTTGGTATGCAGGGTAGTCAGCACCAGATGGCCGGTCAATGCCGCCTGTGCGGCGATGCGCGCGGTTTCGGTATCGCGTATTTCGCCCACCAGGATGGCATCCGGGTCCTGGCGCAACACCGAACGCAATACCTCCTTGAAACCCCGGCCAACCTTGTCGTTGACCATCACCTGGTTCAGGGTCGGCACATCGTATTCGACCGGGTCTTCGACGGTGACGATGTTGATATCGCGCGTATTGATGAAATTCAGCGCCGCATACAGCGTGGTGCTCTTGCCCGAGCCGGTCGGGCCGGTCACAAACAGGATGCCCTGCTGATATTTCAGGGTGGTCTTGAACGGGCGCAACACCTCGGGAGAAAAATCCAGCTTGTCCAGATTCAGGATGGCGCTGGTATACAACGAGCCCAGAATGCGCATCACCACTTTTTCGCCATGCATGACGGGTAGACTGGAGACGCGCAAATCCAGCGTTTTCATCGGCAGCACAAAACTGAGCCTGCCATCCTGCGGCTTGCGCCGCTCGGTAATATCCAGCCCGGATGAGATTTTGTAACGCGATGTCAGCGGCAACGCCATTTCCTTGGGCAGGAACAGCCTGTCCAGCAGATCGCCGTCGATGCGAAAACGCACGACGACCTCATTTTTTTTCGGCTCGATGTGGATATCCGAAGCGCGCTCCTTGAGCGCCAGCAGAATAATCGAATCGCCAAGCTCGACCAGCGGTTTGGAGACGAGCAGCTTTTCCAGCGCCGCATCGCTCAATTCTCCCGCCTGAAATACCTTCAGGTCAAAGCTCGTCACCAACTCATCCACATGCTGTGCGGATTGATAATTGACCTTGATTGCCGAATCGAGCTCATCCTTGAAGCAGAAGACCGGGCTGATCGGCTTCATCAACAAACCTTCCAGCGCCGCGATAACCTTCGGATCATTGGGGGTGACCATCGCCACTGTCACCGCATCGCCCAAATGGTAAAGCGGGATAGCCTGGTAACGTTGCGCGATCTCCCCGGTCAGCAGGGAAACCATTTCATCCTGAAACAAGGTTTTGCTCAGGTTGACGTAAGTGCGGTTCAACTGGCCTGCCAGCAAGTCCCCGATCGTATCGCGGTCCAGATACCCATCCTGAATGATGAACTGCGCAAAATCGACCGCATCATTTTTTGCCGCCCGGATCATGCTCGCCAGCGGCACGGGGGGGACATTCGCCTTTTCCTGTAAATTCGCGATCAGCGCTTCCGTCAGCTCTATCATCAGAATTTCTTTCTGCGCTTGGTGAGCAGCTTGCGAATATCGTCCTGAGTAACACGCGCTTTATCGGTTGACTCCAGGAACTGGTTCTCTTGTGCCGCTTGCGCCGCCAGAAATTCGAGATCGAAGCGATGATCGGCATTTGCAACAACACCGCCCTCCCCTGCCGCAATCTCAGCCAAATTTGTGCCGCAGCGACCACAGAAAATATCGCCCGTCGCGGCGACAAAGCCGCAACGACAACGGACAGGTTCCAATGCGCCCCCGCATGTCGCGCAGAAAATATAACCCGTCGGATTGCTGTGTTTGCAGGTCATGATTGCACAACTGCCCTGCCCGCTTTGATTTCCGCCATATATTCGCCCCAGGTTGCGCTGATCGTCTTGTGCAACTCCTCGGCAGTGGTGTTCTTCAGGATGTAATTCCATGCCCCGCTATCGATGCACTCCTTCACGGTTTCAAGGGCATTCAACGAGGTCAGCATCACCACCAGCGTCCGGGGGTTGAGCGCCATGATTTGTTTCAGGACACTGATCCCGTCCACTTTCGGCATATTGATGTCGAGCAGCACCATATCCGGCGAGAATTGCTTGTACATGCTTAAAGCCTGCTCACCATCCGTGGCTTCGCCGACAACCTCTGCCCCTAACGAGGCGACAATCAAGCTGATCAAGCTGCGAATATGCGGCTCATCGTCCGCGATCAATACACGAGCCTTGCGTTTTTCCATGCACCCCTCTTAGTCAACATTTGCCAATGGCCGGATTCGCAAGCTTCCGTTACCAACCAAGGTTGTTATGAATACTAGCAAAAAAACCTTGGGGCGCGTGTGCCCTACCGCACAAACGCCCACAAAAAAGCCCGGTTCGAGCCGGGCTTTATGCTTAAAGTGAAGTCGTTTCAATAACGCCGATCTTCATAACGGTGTTTCGGCGAGCCTCGGCGTTTTTGCGGCTCATCATAACTATACTTCTGCGGTTCCTCGTAACGGCTGATCTGTTGAGCGTCGATTACGCTAACGCCGACCTGAAGGGTTGATCCTGGTTGATAAGGCAAAGTTGTGGCCGCTTCGCGCCCGTTGTAGCGGTAAGTCACGTTGTAGCCCTTGATTACTTCGCGGCTGGTTTCTACCTGGCGGCAACGCTCGACCTGTTCGGTGCGAGGCTGATCCGAGTTGGCGACGCGATCGCCGACCACCGCGCCGATGATGCCGCCTGCCGCAGTCGCGGCCTTGTTGCCGCTGCCGCCGCCGACCTGGCTGCCCAACAGCGCGCCCGCCACGCCGCCGACTATCGCACCGGCTGCCGAATGGTTGCTGTCCGCATTGGATACACGGTCGCCGGCCACCGCACCCACCACCGCACCGGCGCCGGTTGCCGCCGTATTGCCGCTACCCCTGCCAACCTGGCTACCCAGCAATCCGCCCGCGACACCGCCGACCACCGCCCCGCCGATGGAGCGTTCTCTGGGTGCAGCCTGCACCGTCTCGGTCCAGCATTCGCGCTTCGGCTCGCTAATGCGTTCATAAATCGGCGTGCTGGAAATCACGCTCGCGGTATCGGTAAAATCTGCCGCATAAGCGCCGCCGCACACCGTCGCCAACGCCCATGCCAATAAGTTTTTTTTCATTTTTACGCTCCTCGAAAAGGTTTCGCCGTCGATCACAACGGCGACATTATGACCGGGCATCCCCTGGCATGTTCAAAAAGAAGTGTTTCAAATTGTTGCTTAACGTCCGTCCGCAGGCTGCTTGCGATGCCGGATCAGCCCGCGAAAAGCGGGCAACAGGGAGAGCACGATAATGCCGAGGATGATTGCGGTGAGGTTGTTTTTGACGAGCGGAATGTTGCCAAAAAAGTAGCCCGCCACGGTCAGGCTACCGATCCACAGCACGCTGCCCAGTGCGCTGAACAGCATGAATAGACGGTAGCGCATCAGGCCGATGCCTGCCACAAATGGCGCGAAAGTGCGGATGATGGGAAGAAATCGCGCGAAGATAATGGTCTTGCCGCCATGCTTTTCATAAAAAACATGGGTCTTGTCGAGATGCTCGCGCTTGATCAGCCCATCGGCGCGTTTCAGCAGGGGCATGCCGATCAGCCGCCCGACCCAGTAGTTGGTATTGTCGCCGCTGAAGGCCGCCAGGATCAGCAAAGGTATCAGCAGCTCCAGTTGCAGCGCGCCCATCCCGCACAGCGCGCCCGCCACGAACAGCAGCGAATCGCCGGGCAGGAAAGGCATCACCACCAACCCGGTCTCGCAATAGATAATCATGAACAGGATGGCGTACACCCACACGCCATATTGCTGGGTAAGGGCCAGCAGGTGGGTGTCCAGATGCAGGACAACGTCGATGAATAAGGCAAGCAGTTCCATGGCCAGGAATGTCGGGTTACGCTTCGCTAACCCGACCTACGGCAGAACCTCTTCGGCTTCGGTCTTCTCCGGCTTGATGAAATCCTCGCGCGACACGCCGAACATCATCAGCAGCGGACTGGCCACCAGCACCGAGGAATAGATACTGAACAGGATCCCAATGGTCAGCGCCATCGCAAAGTAGTGCAGCGTCTCGCCGCCAAGCAGCAGCATCGCGCCGACCATCATCTGCGTCGAGCCGTGGGTGATGATGGTGCGCGACATGGTGCGGGTGATCGCGTTGTCGATAATTTCCGCCACCCCGGCCTTGCGCATGTTGCGGAAGTTTTCACGGATCCGGTCGAACACCACTACCGATTCGTTCACCGAATAACCCAGCACCGCCAGTACCGCAGCCAGCACGGACAGCGAAAATTCCCATTGAAAAAACGCAAAGAAACCGAGGATGATGACCACGTCATGCAGGTTGGCGATGATGGCGGCAAGACCGAATTTCCATTCAAAACGTATCCACAAGTAGCCGATGATACCCAGGCTGACCAACAGCAAGGCCAGCGCGCCGTTTTCAATCAAATCCTTGCCGACCTGCGGGCCGACGAATTCCACGCGACGCATTTCCACACTGGCATCTTGCTTGCGCAGCCCCTCCAACACATGCTCGCTCAATTTAGCCCCGGAAATATCCTGCTTGACCGGTATCTGGATCAGCACATCGTGACTGGAGCCGAAGTTCTGCACCAGCGCATCATGCATGCCCACTGTGGCAAGCTGCTCACGCACCTTGACCAAATCAGCGGGCTGCGCGTAATGCACCTCCACGACGGTGCCACCGGTAAAATCGACGCCAAAATTCAGCCCCTTGGTGGCGAGAAAAAATACCGCAAACAAGAAAGTCAGCAGCGAAATGCTGGTGGTGATTTTCCCGTAACTCATGAACGGGATGTCATTTTTGATCTTGAAAAATTCCATGTTTTCTATTCCTTTTAAGAGCTGCCCAAAGCGGCTTAACCTATCGCTACTTTGGCAAGGCGCGCCTTGCTCCCGTACATCAAATTCACCATCGCGCGCGACACCATGATCGCGCTGAACATCGAGGTGAGTATACCCAGGCACAGCACCACGGCAAATCCCTTGATCGGGCCGGAGCCGAACATGAACAGCGCAATCCCGGCAATCAGCGTGGTGATGTTGGAGTCCAGAATGGTGCCAAACGCACGGTCATATCCTGCATGAATCGCGGCCTGCGGGGTGACGCCATTGCGCAATTCTTCGCGGATACGCTCGTTGATCAGCACGTTCGCGTCGATCGCCATGCCCAACGTCAGCGCGATGCCCGCCATGCCGGGCAGGGTGAGCGTGGCCTGCATCATGGACAGCAGCGCCACCAGCAACAGCAGGTTCGCCCCCAGCGCCAGCACGGAAATTGTGCCGAACATCAGGTAATAGGTAATCATGAAAATCGCGATCATGATAAAGCCGATTTTGGTGGAATCGAAGCCGCGCTTGATGTTGTCCGCGCCGAGGCTGGGTCCGACGGTGCGCTCCTCGATGATCTCCATCGGCGCCGCCAGCGCGCCGGCGCGCAGCAGCAATGACGTATCTTGCGCCTCCACGGTGCTCATACTGCCAGTGATCTGCACGCGCCCGCCGCCGATTTCCTCGCGGATCACCGGCGCGGTGACGATCTCCCCCCTGCCTTTTTCGAACAGGATGATCGCCATGCGCTTGCCGATATTTTCGCGCGATGCATCCTTGAATTTGCGCGCGCCGACGCCGTCCAGATTGATATGCACGGCGGGTTCGTTGCTGCGGTTGTCGAAGCCGGGCTGCGCGTCGTTGATGCGCTCACCGGTCAGAATCACCTGTTTCTTCACCAGCAACAAATTGCCGTCGCGGTCCTTGAACGCCTCGGTGCCGAACGGCGCTGCCGCGCCCGGCGTGATTTGATGCTCGTCGTCCACCATGCGCACTTCCAGGGTTGCGGTGCGCCCCAGGATATCCTTGGCGCGCGCCGTATCCTGCACGCCGGGCAGTTGCACCACCACGCGATCCACGCCCTGTTGCTGGATCACCGGCTCGGCCACGCCCAGTTCGTTGACACGGTTGCGCAGGGTCAGCAGGTTCTGTTGCACGGCGGAATCCTGGATACGCCGCTGGGCTTCCGGTTTGAGCGCTGCCTGCAACAGGAATTCGCCGCCAGCTTCTTTGGCATCCAATACATAGTCGGTGAAACGCTGCTTGATTTCCTCTTCGCCCTTGCCGCGCGTTTCGGCATCGCGGAACCTCACCAGCAATACATTGCCTTCGCGACCGACACCGGAATAGGCAATTTTCTGGTCACGCAACGCGCTGCGAATATCGCCAGTGGTCGCTTCCAACGCCTTGCTCAGCGCGGCTTTCATGTCCACTTGCAGCAGGAAATGCACGCCGCCGCGCAGGTCCAGGCCGAGATACATCGGCAGTGCATTGAGCCCGCTCAGCCACTGCGGCGAACGCGACAACAGGTTGAGCGCGACCATATAGTCTTCGCCCAATTGGCTGGTCAGCACGTCCTTGGCTTTCAACTGGTTATCGGTATCGGTAAAGCGCGCCTTGACGCTGTTGCCGTCCAGCGTGACCACTTCCGGATTGAGGCCTGCCGCCTTCAGGGTTTTGTCCACGCGCTCCAGCAATGCGGTATCCGCCTTCAAACTGGCACGCAACGGCGATACCTGCACGGCGGGCGATTCGCCGTAAAAATTTGGCAGGGTGTAAATTAACCCGGCCAACAACACAGCCAGAATCAGCAAATATTTCCACAACGGATAACGGTTCATTGAAACCTCGATTAGTTAAGATGCCGGGGTCTGAGATGCTGGGGCCAGGGGCTGGGAGATGCTGCCCTCACCCCCCGACCTCTCACTTGATGGACTTGATAGTGCCCTTGGGCAGCACGGCTGTAATAGAGGACTTTTGCACCGTCACTTCGACGTTCTCGGCAAGTTCCACGCCCACATATTGCTCGTAGACTTTACTGACACGACCCAGTTCGCCGCCTCCCGTCACGACTTCGTCGCCACGTTGCAACGCCTCGATCATGGCCCTGTGCTCCTTGGCGCGCTTGCTTTGCGGGCGCAGGATGAAAAAATAAAACACCGCGATCAGAACAACCAGAGGGAGAAAATCCATGAGGCCGGCACCCTGCACCGGTGGTGCCGCTTCGGCATAAGCATTGCTGATAAACATTATTCAATCTCCGAGGGTAAATCAAAAGGCGCGCATTCTAACACGAAGCGCGTGACACCTTCACTGCTTTGCCGCCTCGCATCAACCTGAAGCGTGCCACAAAAACATCAAACGCATCCGCCTCGATGGCGGCGCGGATTTCGCCCATCAACTGCTGGTAATAATGCAGGTTGTGGATGGTGTTCAGGCGCGCGCCGAGTATCTCGCCGAGCCGGTGCAGATGGTGCAGGTAGGCGCGGCTGAAGTTGCGGCAGGTGTAACACTGGCAATCTTTGTCCAGCGGGCGCGTATCGAGGCGATATTGCGCATTCTTGATCTTAATGTCGCCGTGGCGGGTGAACATCATGCCATTGCGCGCATTGCGCGTCGGCATCACGCAATCGAACATATCGATGCCCTGCGTGACCGCGGCCACGATGTCTTCCGGCGTGCCCACCCCCATCAGGTAGCGCGGCTTGTCCTGCGGCAATTGCGGCGCGGTGTGCGCCAGGATGCGCAGCATGTCTTCCTTGGGCTCGCCAACCGACAGCCCGCCGATGGCATAGCCGTCGAAGCCGATGCCGGTCAGGCCCGCCAGCGATTCGTCGCGCAGGTTCTCGTACATGCCGCCCTGCACGATGCCGAACAGCGCGTTGGGGTTGTCCTCGTGCGCCCGCTTGCTGCGCTCCGCCCAGCGCAACGACAAACGCATCGAATCCGCCGCCTCGCGCTCGGTCGCCGGATACGGCGTGCATTCGTCGAAGATCATCGCGATGTCGGAATTCAGCACGCGCTGGATGCGCATCGATTCTTCCGGCGTAAGGAACAGCTTGTCGCCATTCACCGGCGACTGGAACTTCACCCCCTCCTCGGTGATCTTGCGCAACGCGCCGAGGCTGAACACCTGAAACCCGCCGGAGTCGGTCAGGATCGGCCCGTCCCAGCCCATGAAGCGGTGCAATCCGCCGTGCGCCGCGATCACCTCCAGGCCGGGGCGCAGCCACAGGTGAAAGGTGTTGCCCAGCACGATATGCGCGCCGATCTCGTGCAGCTCGGTGGGCGACATCGCCTTCACCGTGCCATAGGTGCCGACCGGCATAAACGCCGGGGTTTCGACAGTGCCGTGGGCGAGTTGCAAGATGCCGCGACGGGCGAGGCCGGAGGTTTTATGTAAAGTAAAATTCATGGTTTCCTGTCGGGCTCCGCCCGATATTATTTATTGACGGCGGGCAGAGCCCGCCCTACATCGCGCCCGATCAGCATCGCGTCCCCGTAACTGAAAAACCGGTATTCATTTTCCACCGCATGGCGATACGCCGCCAGCATCTGCTTCATCCCGCCGAACGCGCACACCAGCATCAGCAGCGTGGATTTCGGCAAATGAAAATTGGTCAGCAACACATCCACGACGCGGAAGCGGTAGCCCGGCGTGATGAAGATGCGCGTCTCGCCGCTTCCGGCTTGCAATTCGCCACCTTGAGCCGCGCTCTCCAGCGCGCGCAAACTGGTCGTTCCCACCGCGATCACCCGCCCGCCAGCATTGCGCGCTTGGGCCATCGCATCCACGGTGGCCTGCGGAATTTCATAGCATTCGCTGTGCATCGCGTGTTCCCGGATGTATTCGGCGCGCACCGGCTGGAACGTTCCGGCGCCGACATGCAGCGTGACATAGGCGATCCGTACTCCCTTGTCGCGCAAGGCTTGCAGCATCGCCTCATCGAAATGCAACCCCGCCGTGGGTGCCGCCACCGCGCCTGCCGCGCGCGCGAACACCGTCTGGTAGCGTTGCTCGTCCTCGGCATCCGCCGCATGGTTGATGTAGGGCGGCAAAGGCAAACTGCCGTAGCGTTCCAGCAGCTCCAGTACCGTACTCTCCCCGGCAAAGCGCAGATGAAAAAACTCGCCCTCGCGCCCCAGTACCTCAACTTCCAGCGTATCGGCACCCGCAAGGGGTACGCCGGTGGGTTCCCCGCTGCTGCGCAGCGACCCTGCCGTAGCGAGCAGCAGCAACCCCCCCGCTTTGGGCGATTTGCTGGCGCGCACTTGCGCCAAAACTTCATGCTCATTCAATACGCGCTCGACCAGCACCTCGATCTTGCCACCGCTGTCCTTGCTGCCAAACAAGCGCGCCTTGATCACCCGCGTATCGTTCAGCACCAGCACATCGTTCGGCCCGACCAGTTGCAACAAATCGGCAAAGTGACGATTTTCCAGCGACCCGCCATGCGCATACAGCAAGCGGCTCGCGCCGCGACGCGCCGGTGGATGCTGGGCAATCAGGCGCTCGGGCAGGTCAAAATCAAATTCATCAGTTCGCATCAACGACAACCAAATTTTACAAAAGTTGGGATTGTAGTTGATGTGACGCGCCGCTTCATGGATAATGCGCGCCTCTTTAGCCGGGGTGATGGAACTGGTAGACGTGCCGGACTCAAAATCCGGTGCCGCAAGGCGTGGGGGTTCGAGTCCCCCCCCCGGCACCAACAAAAGCAAGAAGGCAGGATTTCCTGCCTTTTTTCTTTTTGGCCTTTATTGCTTTTTGACCTTAATTTATTTCGGGGATCGGCACATGATCTGGAAACCGAACGTCACCGTCGCAGCCGTTATCGAGCGCGATGGAAAATTTCTGTTGGTCGAGGAAGAAACTTCACAAGGGGTGCGCTTCAACCAGCCCGCCGGGCATCTGGAAGCCGATGAATCGTTGCTGGCTGCGGTAACGCGCGAAGCACTGGAAGAATCGGCGTATTCCTTCACCCCACAACACCTGCTCGGCATCTACCACTGGCGTGCGCCGGAATCGGACACGACCTATCTGCGCTTCGCCTTCACCGGCACAATCACCGGACACGACCCCGACCGCAAACTGGACACCGGCATTCTGCAAGCCATGTGGCTGACGCCCGACGAAATCCGCGCCATGCAGGAGCGGCATCGCAGCCCGTTGGTGCTGCGCTGCATTGAGGATTACCTTGCGGGAAAACGTTACCCGCTCGATCTGCTGGTTCACTATGAGTAGCGAGCAAGCTCGCTCCCCCTATCCAACTTTCCCCCGCAAGCGGGAGAAAGAGCAAACGTGAAGAGCGACCATAAATCCCGCATAGTCGTCGGCATGTCCGGCGGCGTGGATTCTTCGGTCACCGCGCTGCTGCTCAAGCAGCAGGGTTACGAGGTGATCGGCCTGTTCATGAAGAACTGGGAGGACGACGACAACAGCGAGTACTGCTCGTCGCGCCAGGATCTGCTGGATGCGGTGTCGGTGGCCGATACCATCGGCATCCCGATCGAGGCGGTGAATTTCGCCGCCGAATACAAGGAACGCGTATTCGGCTATTTCCTGCGCGAATATCAGGCCGGACGCACGCCCAACCCGGACATCCTGTGCAATTCGGAAATCAAGTTCAAGGCGTTTCTCGACCATGCCATCCAACTGGGTGCGGATATTATCGCTACCGGCCACTACGCGCAGGTGCGCGAGGCGGATGGCTTGTTCCAGTTGCTCAAGGCTGCCGACGACAGCAAGGATCAAAGCTATTTCCTGCACCGCCTGAACCAGTCGCAGTTGGGTCATGCGATGTTTCCGCTCGGCAAGCTGCTGAAGTCCGAAGTGCGCGCGATCGCCAGACAGCACGCCCTGCCCAACCACGCCAAGAAAGACAGCACCGGCATCTGCTTCATCGGCGAGCGCCCGTTCCGCGAATTCCTCAACCGCTATCTGCCCACTTCACCCGGGCAGATGGTCACACCTGAAGGTAAAATAGTCGGCCAGCACATCGGTCTGTCGTTCTACACCATCGGCCAGCGCCAGGGATTGGGCATTGGCGGCGACAAGGATTCTACCGGCGAACCGTGGTTTGTAGCGGGCAAGGATATGGCGAATAATCGCCTGATCGTGGTACAGGGGCACGACCACCCGGCGCTGCTGAACAACCGGCTGATCGCGCTCGACAGCCACTGGATCGGCGGCACGGCACCGCTGCTCAATCATCCTTATGCCGCCAAGACGCGCTACCGGCAAGCCGATGCGCCGTGCCGTATCACGGCGCTGGATGGCGGTCGCTGCGCATTCGAGTTCGGCCAGCCGCAATGGGCGGTTACGCCGGGGCAATCCGTGGTTGTTTATGACGGCGAAGTTTGCCTGGGCGGCGCGATCATCGAACAGGGGCTCAACTGATTCGCGTAAAATACGCGCCTGTTATTGGTAGGTCGGGTTAGCGCAGCGTAACCCGACACATCCCGGAAAGCGCATCAGAAATTGTTGGGTTGCTTTGCATAGCCATCTGACTAGGCTGTCCAAGAACGACAGCCAAGTCATTGGTTAACGCTGCGCTAACCCAACCTACGAATTAATTTTTGTTTTCAGGGTTCAACATGACCACACTCACCCAACTCACCGCCCTCTCACCGCTCGACGGACGCTACCACGGCAAAGTTGACGCATTGCGCGATTACTTCAGCGAATTTGGCCTGATCCGTTTTCGCGTGTTGATCGAAATAGAATGGCTCAAGTCACTCAGCGCACAGGCTGATATTCCCGAAATCGCGCCGTTCTCCGCCACTACCCTCGCGCAACTGGACGCGCTCAACGCGAGTTTTTGCGAAGACGATGCCGCCGCGATCAAGGCCATCGAAAAACGCACCAACCACGACGTCAAGGCGGTGGAATACTGGCTGCGCGACAAGCTATCCGGCAATCCTGAGACCGCCAAAGCTCTGGAATTCATCCACTTTGCCTGCACCTCTGAAGACATCAACAACCTGAGCCACGCGCTGATGCTCAAGAACGCGCGCGAAGCGGTGATGCTGCCCGCGCTGCAAGCGCTGACCGAGCGTTTGAGGAATCTCGCGCACCAGTTGGCCGATGTGCCGATGCTGTGCCGCACCCACGGCCAGACCGCCACGCCCAGCACGCTGGGCAAGGAAATGGCGAACGTGGCGTACCGCCTGCAACGCGCCGGGCAACGCCTCGTCGCAGTAGAAATTCTCGGCAAGATCAACGGCGCGGTAGGCAATTACAACGCGCATCTGTCGGCCTATCCCGAATTGGATTGGGAAAGATTCGCGAAGCAATTCGTCGAGGCGCGCGGCATCGTATTCAACCCCTACACCATCCAGATCGAGCCACACGATTACATGGCGGAGCTGTTCGACGCGTTTGCGCGCGCCAACACCATCCTGATCGACCTCGACCGCGATATCTGGGGCTATATCTCGCTGGGCTATTTCAAGCAAAAAGTGGTGGCGGGTGAAGTCGGCTCATCGACCATGCCGCACAAGGTCAATCCCATCGACTTCGAGAATTCGGAAGGCAACCTCGGTCTGGCCAATGCGCTGCTGAAACACCTGTCAGAAAAATTGCCGATCTCGCGCTGGCAACGCGACCTCACCGACTCCACCGTATTGCGCAACATGGGCGTAGCGTTCGGCTACACCCTGCTCGGTTATGAATCGCTGCTGAAAGGGTTGAACAAACTGGAAGCCAATCCGCAGCGTGTGGCGGATGACCTCGATGCAAGCTGGGAAGTGCTGGCCGAACCGATCCAGACGGTGATGCGCCGCTATGGTGTCGAAAATGCCTACGACAAACTGAAAGAATTGACGCGCGGGCAGGAAGGCATCAACCGCACTTCGCTGCAAGCCTTCATCGCCACGCTGGAAATCCCGGAAGCGGAAAAACAGCGCCTGCTGCAACTCAGCCCGGACACCTATATCGGCAAGGCGGCGGAACTGGCAAAGCGCATTTGATCCGCCATACTTGGAAAAATCAGGCGTAGGTCGGGTTAGCGCAGCGTAACCCGACGTGATAGGTATGTGACGGTTGTCGGGTTACGCTGCGCTAACCCGACCTACGCACTTTCCCCCGCAAGCGGGAGAAATGGCAAACGTATCGCTGCGCGAGTTTTACGTTAAACCGGAGCCAAACAAGTAGCCCGGATGAAACGCAGTGTAATCCGGGGAGAAATACGATGCCCCCGGATTCCGCTAGCGCTGCATCCTGGCTACTGTCATGGCAAGTTTGTCGCCCCTGATTACGAAATTTGCCATAACCGTTTTCCCTACCCCCTCTACGCAGGCACATCTGCGCCGCAGCTACAACCCCAGCAACTTTTCAAGCTCCTCAACCGGCACGGGCTTGCCGAACAAGTAGCCCTGGTACGCCATACAGCCGTTCTGCTTGAGAAAGTCCAGTTGCGACGCGGTTTCCACGCCTTCGGCGATCACGTTCAGGCGGAAATTTTGCGCCATGCCGATGATGGTGCGCACCATGACCGCATCGTTCGGATCGGTCGCGACATCGCGCACGAAGCTTTGGTCGATCTTGATCTGGTCGAGCGGCAATTGCTTCAGGTAGGACAATGACGAATAGCCGGTGCCGAAATCGTCCAGCGACAATTTGACACCGAGCGCTTTCAGCGCATGCATTTTGGCCACCACGTCGGCGACATCGCTCAGCACCACACTCTCGGTCAATTCCAGCTTCAGCCGCGCCGGATCGATATGATGCTCGCTAATCACCCCGGCAACCGTCTCCACAAAATCCTGCCTCCTGAACTGTTGGGCGCTGACATTGACAGCAAGCCCCATGCCGCGCGTTTGTTCCTGCTTGCTCCATAACGCAAGCTGCTGGCAGGCGGTATCCAGCACCCACAGACCGATATCCAGAATCAGCGAGCTTTCCTCGGCGATGGGGATGAATTGCATGGGGGAAACCATGCCGCGCTGCGGATGATGCCAGCGCACCAGCGCTTCCGCGCCCAGCGGGCGCTGCTCGTTGTCCACCTGGATCTGGTAATGCAGTTGCAGCTCCCGGTTGGGCAGGGCACGGCGCAAGTCTGCCTCCAGCGCGGCGTGCGCTTCCACCGCATGCTGCATCGCGGGATCGAAAAAACGCACCGTGTTCCGCCCGGCATCCTTGGCCTGGTACATCGCCATGTCGGCGCGCTTGAGCAAGGCTTCCACCGGCTCCTTGTTGCCGTAATACAGGCATACGCCGATGCTCGGCGAGCTGTGATACTCGTGATTCTTGAGCAGGTAGGGCGCGGCCAGCGCCGCGCGTATTTTTTCGGCGATCAGCGCCATTTTTTGCGAAACCTCCTCCGCATTCAGGCCGACTTCCTCGATCAGCACCACGAACTCGTCGCCGCCCAGCCGCGCCACGGTATCCACCTCGCGCACGCAGGGCTGGATGCGCCTTGCCACTTCGACCAGCATCAGGTCGCCATAGTCGTGCCCCATCGTGTCGTTGAGCGTCTTGAACTTGTCCATGTCGAGGAACAGCACCGCGCCATAATGGCGGGTGCGCGCCGACACCGACAGCGCCAGATGGAACCGGTCGAGCAGCAGACGCCGGTTGGGCAGCCGGGTCAGCGCGTCATAAAACGCCAGGTTGCGGATTTCCTCCTCGGCCTCCTTGCGCGCGGTGATGTCGCTGAATATAGCGACATACCCCGTCGTTTCCTCCTGTTCGTTCTTGATGGCGGTAATGGTCAGCCACTTCGGATAAATCTGCCCGCTCTTGCGCCGGTCCCAGATCTCGCCAGTCCATGATCCGTTACTCAATAAATGTTGCCACATCGCCGCATAAAATGCCTTGTCCTGGCGGCCCGAACTGAGGATGCGCGGATTCTTGCCCAGCACCTCCTCCGGCTGGTAGCCGGTGATCTCGGTAAATGCCCGATTGACGCGGATGATGTTTGAATTGACATCGGTAATCAGGATAGCCTCGTGCGTCTCGAAAGTTGCCGCCGCGACGCGCAACTTATCCTCCGCCAGCTTTTGTTCGGTAATATCCTGCACCGCACCCACCGAGCGCAACGGCTTGCCCGATGCGTCGAATTCGCTGGTGCAATGCTCGCGCACCCATTTGATACGGCCATCGGCGAGCAGCAGGCGGTGCACCACATCGTAAGGCTGGCGGTTCTCCAGCGACCGCGTGTAGGCCTGTTTCACCCTGTCGCGGTCGTCCGGGTGGATCGCATTCAGGAAATTCTCGTAAGATGGCAAGAACTGCGCAGAATCAAGCTCGAATAGGCGGTAGATTTCATCCGACCAGCGCAGCTTGCCGCTCACCAGATCCAGCTCCCAGCTCCCCAATTGCCCCAGACGCTGCGCTTCGTTGAGCAAATCCTGATTGTGCTGCAACTCGACCTGATTCTCCCGCAACGCCTTTTCTATATGCTCGCGCTCGACGATTTCTTCCTGCAACTGCTCGTTGCTCACGTTCAATTCTTGGGTACGTTCCTCGACGCGGTCTTCCAGCGTGCGGTATAGCGCTTGCAGATTTTCCGTCATGCGGTTGAAGGCGCGCCCCAATGCGCCGATCTCGTCCCTGCCGGATTCGTCCACGCGCTGATTCAAATCGCCTTGGGCGATTTCGTCGGCGTTCTGTGCGATGCTCTTGAGCCGCACCACCATCTGCCGGCCAAAATAAAGCGCGGCAAACCCGCCCAGCATGGTCAACACCAGCAAAATTTCCAGGAGGTTTTCCCGCTGTAGCCGGATGGGCGCGAACGCTTCGCCGACATCCATCTTGACCACCACCCCCCAGCGCAATTCCGGCAGGTAGTGCCATGCGGCAACCACCTGCCTGCCCGCATAATCGATCTCCACGCCCTCGCCGCGCTCGCCCGTCAGGGCATAGCGCATCGGGGCATCTGTCGTTTTCAAATCGATCTTGCGCTGCATGGCCGCCTGCGGGTCATGCCTGAGCGGCGCGACAAACACGGCTTCGCCAGGCCCCGCCATTTTGGCCAGCACAGTTTCGCCGGTCGCGCCCAGCCCGGTGTTATCCTGCGCCACCCGGTAGATATGCTGGGTATCGAGCTGCAGCGCAACCACTCCCAGCAATTTGCCTTCGCGGATAATCGGCGCGCTGGTAAAGGCTGCGGGTGCGTTGGAGGGCGCGTAATGCTCGAAGCCGGAAATACCGCTCTCGAAGGTCATGCACGCTTCGTGGAACACCTTGGCCAGCAGTGAATCGCGATAGGGGCCGTCGATCAGGTTGGTCGCAAAATCTGCCTCATGCTTGTAGGTATAAATAATTTCGCCCTGCGGCGTAATCAGGAACACGTCATAAAACAGCATGTCCCCGCCCGTGCCGATATAAGCGGCAAAGTTCTTCTCGAATTGGCTTGCCGCTCTACGGTATTCCGCCGAACCGGTGCGATGGCGCGCATAGGTGCGCGACAAATCCGCCATGGCCGCTTCCACCAGCTTGCCGCGCGCCAATAATCGCGCATCCTGGGTCCGCTCGGCCAGGTAAGTTTTGATTTCCAGCGTCTTCTTGTCCGCCAGGCGCGACATCCGCGCCAGTGTTTCCACGCGCAAGGCGTCTTCGTTTTGCCGCAGGCTCAGATAGCCGAATGAAGCCAACGGCAGCAGTGCGACAACGATGAACCAGATCAGGAAACGCCAGGCGAGCGAAATACTTTTCGTTCCCCGTTTCATGGCTGCACTCCCGGCAACGCCTGCTGCAAGGCCAGCCATTCCGCCCGGTCGCGATAAAACGGAAAGGGCGCGGGATGAATCGGTTGCTCGGATTGCCAGACTATTTCGAACTGCCCGTCGGCGCGCGCCTTGCCGATATAGGCCTTTTTCCACAAATGCAGGGTGTTGTAATCGACCGCCACGATTCCTTGCGGCGCAAGCAGGGTTTGCTGCGCCAGCGCAGTTTTCAGCAATACCAGATCGGTTGAGCCCTGTTTACGAATGGAGTCGGCCCATAGCTTCACGCCGATATAGGAAGCTGCCATCGGATCGTCCAGCACGCGATCTTTGCCGAAGCGCTGTTTGAAGCGCGCAACAAAGGCCTTATTCTCGTCATTCTCCAGGCTCTGAAAATAATTCCATGCTGCGTAGTGTCCGGCTATCAGATCAGCGCCCATTGCAGCCAACCCGACTTCGGTCACGCTGGTGGAAAATGTTGGTGTGTTTTCTGCACCTATGCCCGCTGCACGCAGCGCGCGAAAGAAATGCAGGTTGCTGTCGCCATTCAGGGTATTCAACACAAAATCGGGACGCTGTGCGGTAATTTCCTTCACCACCTCTGCCATATCGCTCGATCCCAGCGGCACATAGCGTTCGCCCAACAACTGCCCGCCTTGCGCGAGCAGCACATCCTTAGCCATCAGGTTTGCGGTGCGCGGAAAAATGTAATCCGAGCCGATCAGGTAAAAGCGCTTGCCTTGATGCTGCAACGCCCATAGCGCCATCGGGATGATTTGCTGGTTGGGCGCCGCGCCGGTGTAGATGATGTCGGGCGATTGCTCCAGCCCTTCATATTGCAACGGATAAAACAACAGATGATGATGCTTCTCGACGACGGATTTGACCGCCTTGCGGCACGCCGAAGTCCAGCAGCCGAACAGCGCCTGCACGCCGTCCCGGGTGATGAGCCGCTCCGCTTGCTGCGCGCAATAAACGGCATCGGAGCGGCAGTCGGCAACGATCATTTCAATTGGCTGACCGTTCACCCCACCAGATAGATTCGCCTCTTCCACCGCCAGCCGCAGCGCATCCACCAGCGGTGTCTCGCTGGCCGCCATCGTGCCACTGAGCGAATGCAACACGCCGATCTTGATAGCCGGTTTGGCGCGCCCGGACTGCTGGACATACAACAGCGCGGCGGCCAGCAAAGCTACCGCCACCGAAATGACAAGCAGCAGATTGGATTTACCGCGAGGCAGTTTTTGCATGGAGGCGCACACTAAAAATAACTGGTGTTGATTCTAGCATGGCACGGCGGTCGGCCTGCCGCTACAAAACCAGCATCACGGAGTAAGATAGGCATACTTTTTCGCAATCGCAACTCAATAAGTGGAATACCCCGGCTCATGACCAGCAATAATTCAAATCTTCGCCCCTTCGATCCGCCACTCGCGCCTGATGGGGCATCCTACGTGCTGTTTCAAGACAATGTTGTGACGCTGATGGCGCTGAACAAAGGGCAGCAACTGCTCAAGGCGGGAAAGGCCCAAGAGAGCATCGCCTATTTCAACCGCTCTCTCATGGATAATCCCGACGAGTACGGCACATCATCTGCGGAGAGCGCGGCGAAAGAAGGCATCAAAGCGGCAAAAGCATTGTTGCGGAGACGGCAGAGATCATCGCTATCATGAAGGACATCATCTCACCAACATCAGGTAAGTTGTACCCGCTTCGCCATCACGCAGTGGAGCTGCTTATTCGAGTTGCAGCGCTCTGTCTGATTCTAATCGGAATAACCGTAATTTCACTTGGCTTCAGCGCAGAGGGAATCGGTGCCGAATGGGGTGTTTACTATGTAATCAGCCTTCTCCTTATACTGTGCGGCGTATGGGTAGATTGGCAACGTTCGAAGTGGATGGTGCAGTTACCCGCCCGCTGCCCAAGCTGTGACGGCGTAATGGATACCGTACTCATGGTCTGGGAAGAGCCTGACTTTGATAATTCCCCGTCGTATTACACAGAGTATCGTTGCCGCAACTGCCAACATAAACACACCAACGATTTTGCTGGAAAGCTCTTTTATGGATGGCCACCCAAGGCAGCATATGAAGCAGGTTGCTGCGAACCGCTGAAACTATCTGATGCATTGAAAACCCTGGTGGCACTCCTCGTGATGATAGGGGTCATCGCACTGCTCTATTGGCTTGGCTGGGTTGGGAACGAAGAGTGTAAACCATCCTGCTATTAGCCAAGTTCATTGTCGCTGCCGAATGGAGAATTCGGCATATTGTCAGCGGTGAGCGCGGCGTAGACAGGGTATCAAAGCAGCAGAATTATTGATGTGGCAGCGGCAAAAACAGGATGATGGCTACCATGAACGAATCATTTACAAATATTTCCCCGATTGCCCGGCATGAAGTCTCCGAGCTGATCTATTCGGGCAACAAGATTGCGGCCATCAAACGCTACCGGGAAGCGGCCAATTGCGACTTGATGGCGGCAAAGCAAGCGGTGGAAGAATTGACCGACCAGCTAAAAAACACCAACCCGGCTTTATTTCAAGCAGGCCAGCCAAAAAGCGGCAAGGGAGTCGCGGTATTTTTCGCAGTCCTGATCATCGGTGTAATCGCCGCAAAAAATATTCCGGAAGATTTTCAGAATGAATGGCTGGAAAAACTGGATGGTCTGACACAAACCGCAAAGCAAAAAGTAACCGGCAGCGCAGCCGCTGCCAAAGTGGCGGAGCCGAAACAACTGATCGACCCTCAACAAGTGATTGACCCTCAACAAATGATTGACCCTCAACAAATGATTGACCCTCAACAAGTGATTGACCACGACACGCCCTATCAGCCGATAGCGCCGGATAATGTCGCAGCCGATCCGACCTCGCTATACAGGCAGAAACTGGCCAACCCGGAATACGTGGCATGGCAAAACCAGCCGGGGATACCCAGCGGATATCAGGATTTTATCGAAGAGCACCACATCAAATATGCGCGCGCGCAAATATCCGGAAGTCTCACGTTACCCGCCAATACAAGTACGCTGAATATCCCGCTAATACCCGATGCGAGCATCGTTATCGACGGTGCGATTCAACATCAGGAATGGCTACGGGCTGCCCGAATAAAACTCGAACCGGAAACAACCGGCAGCATTTTGTATTTGCAGGCCGACAACGACTGGCTTTATTTGGCCGCCGATGTGCCGGGCGACACGACTCAAGGTGGCTACGACCAGTTTCGTTTCTACATTCATGTAGACATAGATCCCGCGATTAAAAATGAACGCATCCATGTTAGCCGGGGGGTCAGCCGGGGGGTCAGCCGGGGCGCGCCGGAAGCTTTGGGGGGAATCCGGGAAACGCGCGTGTCATGGCAGGGCGAACCGCCCAAAAACAAGGATGAAAACTGGAAAAAATATCCCCTATCCGATTGGCGCATCTACCGGCTGGCAAAAGGCGCATCCACCATGGAACAGCATCGCCAGTTCGAGGCCAAACTCAACCTCCGGGAAAGCGGGCTGACCATCGGCTCACCCTTTCCCGTGTTTGTCGAAATCGAAACCGACCCGCTCGAAGACGGGAAATCCAGAAAGCGTATGTACCTGGGAAAACTGGGCAACCAGAATCAGCCGGTATGGATGATCATGCGGTGACCTTTGCCTGATGGCTGCGGGTGCATTCGAAAGTGGTGGTCAACCCCATCCACCGTTCGCACTAAGCCAAGTAAGCACCGCATACGCGAGGCAAGGAACAGCAGCCACCAAGAGCAAACCCCCTCCATGCCCCCTCGCAAGCTCTCCCCCTTGTCAGGGGGAAGGCCAGTGCAGCTCCTCCCCTGACAAGGGGAGGCTGGGAGGGGTTTGTGCGCTACCAATATAATTTGTTGCGTCCCCGCAGATTGCGCCTCGCTCTCCACCCCGACGATCACGCTCAAGTTGCTCACCCGATCAATGATGTTCGGCAAGCCTATCTTGAAGATAAGCACTGATGCAGGGTAGCCGTTAAATCGCACCTAATGGGTGCGATAGCCACCAAACTCGCACCACGAACAAACGCCAGCTTGCCAGGTTCAATTGGCATCTCACTACAACGCATTGTAATAAAACAGTAATTAAAAGTGGCACGCATCCTGCTTTAACCACCGATGTGGGGATATTGTTATCCCTGCCCAATTCAAGATAAGGAGTCATGATGAAAACAAACAAAGCGAGCTTCGGTAAAGCTGAAAAAATGCTGCTGAATTCTCTGGTGTTGGCCGCATTGGCCGCGCCCGGTGTGGCAATGGCGGCAGATACACCGGCATCCCCGCACACGATTACCGCAAATATCGGTTTCACCACCGACTATATTTTCCGTGGTATCTCGCAAACCTCCACCAACCCGGCGCTGCAAGGCGGTATCGACTACATACGCTCCAGCGGCTTGTATGCTGGGATATGGGGCTCGAACGTGAGCTGGATCGCCGACAGCGGCGCAGTGGCGACCGGCAGCGTTACCATGGAGCTGGACACATACTTCGGTTTTCGCAACAGCTTTGCCGGAGATTTCACCTACGACATCGGTTTCATCCGCTACAACTACCTGGGCAGCTATACCGCTGCGGGCGGTTTTGCCAAGGCTGATACCGACGAAATCTACGGCGCGATCGGCTACAAGTGGATCACGGCCAAGTATTCCTACGGCCTGGGGCAATTCCTGACGGTTCCGGGCGCATCGGGCACCAGCTATTTCGAAGTCAATGCCAGCGTTCCCGTGGCCGACACCGGCATCACTTTCGGCGCTCACATAGGCAAGCAGAAATACAAGGGGGCGACTGCCGCAGCCTTTGCCAACACGCCGACTTATACCGACTACAAGCTGAGCGCTTCCAAAGACTTTGGCGGTTACGTGGTCGGCCTGGCATACACCGACACCAACGCCAGCCCGTTCTACACCTATCCCGCATTTGGCGGCGACTGGGGCAAGGGCACCGCCGCATTGTCGGTGACACGTTCGTTTTAATTAAAACCCGGGCGCGATAAATCTCGCCCCTACATAGGAGAATGTCATGAAAATGGTCGTCGCTATCATCAAGCCGTTCAAGCTGGACGAGGTGCGTGAAGCCCTTTCCGAGATCGGCGTGCAGGGCATCACCGTCACCGAGGTCAAGGGCTTCGGGCGACAAAAGGGCCACACCGAGCTGTACCGCGGTGCGGAATATGTGGTGGATTTTTTGCCGAAGATAAAGCTGGAAGCCGCCATCAAGGCCGACCAGCTCGATCTGGTGCTGGAAGCCATCGAGAAATCTGCAGGTACCGGGAAAATCGGCGACGGCAAGATTTTTGTCTCCGAGCTCGAACAGGTGATCCGCATCCGCACCGGCGAATCCGGTGCGGATGCGTTGTAAACCAGAAGCGTTATTAAGGGGTCATGCCATGAAGAAATTATTCGTACTCTTTGCACTAATGTTGCTGTGCGGCTCGTCCGTAGCGGCCTTTGCCGAACAGGTCGCCAGTGCGGCAGCGCCTGTGCCCAACAAGGGCGATACCGCCTGGATGCTGGTCGCCACCATCCTCGTCATCCTGATGTCGCTGCCCGGTTTGGCGTTGTTCTACGGCGGCCTGGTGCGCGTCAAGAACATGCTGTCGGTGCTGGCGCAAGTGTTCGCGATCTTCTGCCTGATCTCCATTCTGTGGGTGGTGTACGGCTACAGCCTGGCGTTCACGGCGGGCGGTGGCATGAATGATTTCATCGGCGGATTCTCCAAGGCGTTCCTCGCCGGGGTGGGTACCGATGCGGTGGTGGAAACCTTCAGCAAGGGCGTGGTGATTCCCGAGATGTTGTTCATGGTGTTCCAACTCACCTTCGCGGCGATCACGGTCGCGCTGACCGTGGGCGGTTTCGCCGAACGCATCAAGTTCTCCGCGCTGCTGGTATTCGCCGCGCTGTGGTTCACTTTTTCCTACCTGCCGATGGCGCACATGGTGTGGTTCTGGGGCGGCCCTTCCGCTTACGCCGACCCGTCCGGTTTCATCTTTGGCAAGGGCGCGCTGGACTTCGCGGGCGGCACGGTGGTGCATATCAACGCGGCGATGGGCGCATTGATGGGCGCGATCGTGCTGGGCAAGCGCATCGGCTACGGCAAGGAAGCGATGGCGCCGCACAGCCTGACCATGACCATGATCGGCGCATCGCTGCTGTGGGTGGGCTGGTTCGGTTTCAACGCCGGTTCCAACCTCGAAGCCACCGGCACAGCGGTGCTGGCGATGGTGAATACCGTGGTCGCGACGGCTGCCGCAGCGTTCTCGTGGATGCTTGCGGAATGGTTGTTAAAGGGCAAGCCGAGCATGCTGGGGTTGGCTTCCGGCGCGGTCGCCGGTTTGGTTGCGGTGACGCCGGCGTGCGGTTTCATCGGCCCGATGGGCGCCATTGTGCTGGGCTTGCTGGCGGGCGTGGTGTGTTTCTGGGGCGTCACCGGGCTGAAGAAACTGCTCGGCATCGACGACTCGCTGGACGTGTTCGGCATCCACGGTGTGGGCGGCATCCTGGGCGCGCTGGGCACCGGCGTACTGGCATCACCAAGCCTCGGCGGCACCGGCGTGTATGACTATGCCGCGGGCAAAGTGGCGGAGTATTCCATCATCGGCCAGGTCACCAGCCAGGCCTGGGGCGTGGGCGTGACAATCCTGTGGTCGGGCGTGGTCAGCTTCGTGCTGTTCAAGCTGATCGACAGGGTGATGGGGCTGCGTGTGCCGGAAGAAGCGGAGCGTGAAGGGCTGGATACCACCTCTCATGGCGAACGCGCTTACAGCCTGTAAATGCCGTAGGGGCGCAATTTATTGCGCCCTTCTTCTGATTTCTGATGTGTGAATAGATCAGGGCGCGATAAATCGCGCCCCTACGGATGGTATGACAACTACGAAAAAAACAAGGCTGGTAGTCATCGGCAACGGCATGGCCGGGATACGCGCGCTGGAAGAATTGCTCAAGCTCGCCCTGGATATGTACGACATCACCGTGTTCGGCGCCGAGCCGCACGGCAACTACAACCGCATCCTGCTGTCGCCGGTGCTCGCCGGTGAAATGACGATCAAGGACATCATGCTCAACGATGTCGATTGGTACGCGCAGAACGGCATCACCCTGTACCTGAACAAGAAGGTGACGCAGATCGACCGCGCGCGGCGCAAGGTAATCGCCGCCGACGGCACCGAAGCCGATTATGATCGCCTGTTGCTCGCCACCGGTTCCAATCCGTTCATCCTGCCGGTGCCGGGCAAGGATTTGCCCGGCGTGATTTCCTATCGCGACATCAAGGACACCGATGAGATGATCGAAGCCGCGTCGCGTTACCGCCACGCGGTGGTGATCGGCGGCGGGCTGCTCGGACTGGAAGCGGCGAACGGCCTCAGGCTGCGCGGCATGGACGTGACCGTGGTGCACCTGATGCCGTGGCTGATGGAACGCCAGTTGGACCGCACCGCCGCCGGCCTGTTGCAACAATCGCTGGAAGCCAAAGGACTCAAGTTTCTGCTGGAGAGGCAGACCGCGGAACTGGTTGCCGGGGAATCGGGGCGTGTATCCGCAATCCGATTCAAAGACGGCGAAATGCTTCCTGCCGACCTGGTGGTGATGGCGGTCGGCATCCGCCCCGACACCGGACTTGCCGAAGCCGCCGGCCTGCATTGCGACCGTGGCGTGGTGGTGAACGACACCATGCAGACTTACGACCCGCGCATCTATGCGGTGGGCGAATGCGTGTCGCATCGCGGCATCGCTTACGGGCTGGTGGCGCCGTTGTTCGAGCAGGCGAAGGTGTGTGCCAACCATCTGGCGCAGCTCGGCATCAGCCGCTATACCGGTTCGGTGACTTCGACCAAGCTCAAGGTCACCGGCATCGATCTGTTTTCCGCCGGCGATTTTACGGGCGGCGAGGGCACGGAGGAAATCGTGTTGAGCGATCCGTCCGGTGGCGTGTACAAAAAGCTGGTGGTCAAAGACGACAAAATTGTCGGCAGCGTGCTCTACGGCGATACTTCAGACGGGTCATGGTATTTCCAGCTATTGCGCGACGGCCAGAATATCCGCGAGTTGCGCGGCCGCCTGCTGTTGGGCCAGAGCCATCTCGGCAACAGCGGGCATCAGGGCCAGAACAATGCGGCGTCCATGCCGGACGACATGGAAGTGTGCGGCTGTAACGGCGTGTGCAAAGGCACCATCGTCAAGGCGATCAAGGAGAAGGGCCTGTTTACCCTGAATGATGTGCGCAAGCACACCAAGGCTTCTTCCTCATGCGGTTCATGCACCGGGCTGGTGGAGCAGATCCTCGCCTCCACCATAGGCGGCGCCTACCAGCCTGTGGATGCCAGCAGAAAACCCCTGTGCGGCTGCAGCGACTATACCCACGAAGAGATACGCAAGGCGATCGTCGAGCGCAAGTTGAAATCGATCCCGGAGGCTATGAGTTTTTTTGAGTGGCGTAATGTGAACGGCTGCGCTTCCTGCCGTCCGGCGCTCAATTACTATTTGTTGTGCGCCTGGCCGCATGACTACCAGGATGATCCGCAGTCGCGCTTCATCAATGAGCGCGCTCATGCCAATATCCAGAAAGACGGCACCTACTCGGTCATACCGCGCATCCACGGCGGGGTGACAACCCCCGCGCAACTGAGGCGCATCGCGGATGTGGCTGAGAAATATGACGTCCGCGAGGTGAGGTGTACCGGTGGCCAACGTATCAACATGCTGGGCGTAAAAAAGGAAGATTTGCCGAAAGTCTGGGCCGATCTCGACATGCCCTCCGGCTTCGCTTACGGCAAGTCGATTCGTACCGTTAAAACCTGCGTCGGCTCGGAGTGGTGCCGTTTCGGTGTGCAGGACTCGACCAGTCTGGGCATCGCACTGGAGAAGGCGCTCGACCGCATGTGGGCGCCGCACAAGGTCAAGCTCGCCGTCTCCGGCTGCCCGCGCAATTGCGCCGAGGCCACGATCAAGGATGTCGGCATCGTCGGCGTCGATTCGGGCTGGGAAATCTACGTTGCCGGCAATGGCGGCATCAAGGCGGAAGTATCGCTATTTCTTGTCAAGGTGAAGAGCGCGGAGGAAGTGATGGAATATTCATGCGCCTTTATCCAGCTCTACCGCGAGGAAGCGCGTTACCTCGACCGCACCGTGCATTGGGTGCAGCGCGTCGGCATGGGCTATGTGAAAAAACGCATCGTGGCAGATGCCGCAGGGCGTAAGGCTCTCCACGAGCGGCTCAAAGATGCGCTGTGCAATGAAAAAGACCCCTGGCAGGAACGCGTGCATGGCGCGGCAGCGCGGGAGTTTGTGCCGATCAGTGCGTAGGTCGGGTTAGCGCAGCGTAACCCGACAACCGTCATATACATATCACGTCGGGTTACGCTGCGCTAACCCGACCTACATTTTTGGAGATCACCATGAGCGAATGGATAAAAATATGCCCACTTGAAGAAATTCCCTGGCTCGGCTCACGGGTGGTGCAAACCGAAAATGGCGATATCGCGGTGTTTCGTGGTGGTTCGGACGAGGTTTTTGCGCTGAGAGACCAATGCCCGCACAAGGGCGGGCCGCTGTCGCAGGGCATCGTGTTCGACCGCAAGGTGACCTGCCCGCTGCACGGATGGACGGTGCAGCTCGACAGCGGCGAGGCCGTCGCACCCGACTGCGGCTGCACGCACCGCTACCGCGCAAGAGTGGACAAGGGCGAGGTGTACCTCAACCTCGATTGAACCCGGAAATTTCAGTTGACCGCTTACTGAAACGCACAGCTCAATGATTAAAGGGCTCCTCTAATAAAAATTCAGATTTCGTCATTCCGGCCCTTCGACAGAACTCTCAAGAAACAGCTTTTTATAGCTATATGCATCAATAAGTTACAAAACGCAGAGAATGGCCGAACAGCAGCCACCAAGAGCAAACCCCTCCTGGCCTCTCCTTGTCAGGCGGGTGCGATTCAAACTGAGGTGGAGTAATCTACCCGCCTTACCCACTGTTTTGATGAGAGGAGAATTTCATGGGAATGAGCGACGAAGCCTTACTGAATCGCCTGAACGCGTATCCGGA
>Ga0172380_10001178_pt1 | contig 46079 bp, 91 predicted proteins | sample Leawe162metaG_FD_119747 | JGI IMG/M metagenome (GOLD analysis project Ga0172380, IMG submission 119747) | Leachate microbial communities from a municipal landfill in Southern Ontario, Canada - Leachate well 162 metaG | ecosystem: Engineered > Solid waste > Landfill > Unclassified | place...
CCTCACTGGCATACCGTCACGCCCTCGGCGCACCCGGCATCTCAGCCCAGTGCGTGGGCTTGAGGATCGCCAATGGTCGAGCCCAACTACCTCGACTGAGATCGGCCTCGACCCAACCCTCGATCCGCTCCCGCTTCTGCTCGGCCCATCGTCCTGCGGCGACGTAGACACCATCACTTAGCAGCACCGGCCTGTCCGTGGGCGCACCCTCGATGGGCAGCCACCGGATCGTCCGCCAGGTCTTGCGCCGGGTCCACGCCAGTAGGACCGGGCCGCCGATGGAGCCGATCAGTGCCCCAACCAGGATGACAGCGTCGGTCCAGTCCATGGGCTAGCCGAAGATGTCCCGCAGTCCGCCGCGGCAGCGCGAATCGATCAGGCTGGCACGGGCACCTTTGGCTGCGGCCTCACGGACCTGCTCCAGCGCCACCCGAAAATCCTCACGGGTCGCGAACTCCCCGACATGGCCCACACCCTCGATGCCGAGCCTACCGTCAGGGCGGCGGCGCAGCGGCAGAATGCCCTCCATGCCGGCCTCGCCCATGAGGCGCGGCTGAGTGGAGCGCACAACGCCGCCTTGGGTGATCTCCGGGGCGGCATGCGCGGCCCCAACCACAGCAGCCGGCGCCGCAGCGACCAGCCCGAACTGCCTGCGACGGCAAACGGCCATGGCTTCCTCCAACGAAAAGCGCCCGCCGGAAGAACCGTGCGGGCGCTGCTCAGACTTATAGTCCGATAATGGCACATATACAGGGGTCAAGTTACACGGTTTGTCAAGATGTAGTTGTTGGCGGCTTGCTGGCGAGAGACTTGGCTATCGCCGCCCGTAATGTCGCCAAGTCGGCGACATCATCCATCGTCGACACCTGACAGCGAAACCCGTGCAGCGGGTACCTGGCGTCGAGGCAGGTGAACTCTCCGCCGCCGGGGTTGAACACGAAGCCCAAACCGTGCCGCGACGTCAGCTGCAGTATCTCGGCGCGAGCCTCCCGCTCCGTCATTTCGTCACCCCTTCCGCCGCCAGATGCGGCCCACCATCCATCCTCGGTCCCCGCGTCCAGCCCCTGACCTCGCACCAGATGTCGAGCCCGGCGACGTAGTTGTCGAACGCCTGCCCTCGCCGCATCCTACGATCTCGCTCGATCTGGGCCAACGACTTCGGCTCAGCGAGGCAGTCGACGACGGCGTCGATCATGATCCGCCGCTGATGTGCCAGCGCAACCCACTCCCGCCATGACGCATCGATGCTGGAGCCGAGATCAGCCCGGCTGCTGGCGCCGCGCGATTCGCCGTACCGCGATGATGCCGCACCCAGCCCGGCGGTGCGCTGGCGCCAGGCAAATTCCATCTCCTTCTCGGCGTCGCGCTGCATCCCGGACAGGCGATTGTGCCGCCACGCCTCCGACTGCCGGACGCGGGTCAGGTTCCGTCGCGCCTTGCGTGTCGACTCCGGATCGTCGACCGCGATCTCAACGGTCGGCGAGTGCACCTCCTGCCAGTCCAGCGCGTCCCGCTTCTTGGCCTTGGCGGGCTTCTTGCTCTCCCCGGTGAGCCGCCCGAAGCGGCCCTTTGCGGCGGCCTTGCGGGTCCGCTTCGACTTTCTCGCCTTCGACTTCCTGGCTTTTGCCATTGGGAGTGCCCCGCTCCGTTGAGTTCCGGCGGCCAAGAGGGTATGAACACCGGGCGAATTCATGAGCACGACACCCTTTCAGCCCCGGTTCCCGCCGGGGCTTTTCTTTGGTTGGCTCAGCGCTTCCGCTTCCAAAGCGGCCGACTTTCAGGCCACCAGAGCAGACCCGTGATTGGCCCGAGAAATGTGCAGAACATCACCGCCAATGTGACTGTCTGGACAGTGACTTCATTGAAGCTTTCCGCCCACGCCCAGATCGCAAGCGCCACGCCGCCAAGCCACCAAACGAGCCAGCCAGCAACAATCCAGGTCATCGCCCTCTCCCTTCACACAGTCGTGCATGCTCGGTCTCGATCAGGTGCCGTGAGATGTCCGGCAACCGCGCGAGATCGTCTGCCAGGAACACGAAAACACCGGCACGCCGCGCCCGCTCGACGAGTCGCCTAAGCTCATCGGTCGTCGTGGCCGCCTGACCTACGGCGCGACCAAGGCTGGTGCGCACATCGCTCCTGGGCGGGACGGCGTGCTCGCGGTAGCGGTGGCGGTTCATTGGCGCCTCAGCACGTCGAGCAGATATGCGGCGCCGGCAGAGTTGAGCTTGGCATCTCCGCCGTTCGATATCTGGGTGAGGATGACGGTTACGTCTCGCTTCATGTCGGGCTTGCCTGACGGATGTGACGACTGCGTCTCCGACCATGTCGGGCGCGGCGCAGGAGGCGGCGGCTTCGATGTCCATCCGCGCTCGCGGCGATGCTTGTCACCCACTGTGCCGTCACAGACCACCATGGCTGCGAACGCCACACACAGCGTGACAAAGCTGACCCCGATAACGGCCGCGCCTTTGTCGGCCGTGAGGGTTTGAACGCCCGTGAATGCGTCTACCGACGCCCACGCGATGATGATGGGGACGCCGATGCACAGCGAGAACCAAGCCAAGCCGACGACGATCATTGGCCAGCCCTCCGCTTCGCCGGCGCGCGCTTCGGCTTGTCGGCCGCCTGGGTCAGGCACGACGCAGCGAGCGCCCTGATCTGATTCCAGTCTTCCGTATCCAGCATGAAGCCGTAGATCTTTTGGCCGCCATCGCTCTCCATTTTGAGCGCGTATGGCCTCATCGCCAGCACCTTCGCCGCGACCTTGACCACCCGCGGTGACGTCCGTTCGTTGCGCTTCGTCATGCTGCTGCTCCCTGCTCGTAGTCCTCGCCGATGGGCTCCTCGATGTGCTGCGGGTCGAGGGCGTCGCGAAAGCGGGGCGCGTCTCTCAACTGGAGAGATCTTGTTTGAACAACCTTCTCCTTGCCGTCTTTCATACTGTCATTGTCCATGTGCATCGATTTGCCATTGGCAAACGCGTGCCTCTGACAAAGCCTAGGCAATGGCTGCGCTATAGCGGCGCTATGGCAGTGCCATCCTTGTGCCATCGATCTCATTGCACGACCTCCTCTGAGTCGCGCCGGCGGCCTCGCCAACGCTTCGCCGCGCCCTCCTTCCCCGCCTTGCTCTTCTTCGCGATAAGCTCTGCCGCCTCCCTCGCAACGAAGCGGGCGTACTCGTGCAGCCACCAGTCGCCTTCGCGCACCAGAAAGGCCTTCAGGACATCGCCATCCTCTCGCCATGCCTTCGCGTCCAGCTTGGAGATGGCCGCCAAGGCGACATCGTTGCTGGGCAGCATTCCGTCATTCTCGACTGCCGCCAGGATAAGGAGCAGGTAGCCGCCATGCTGACGCGTCGTCAGATGCAGCGTGTTTTTCAGGTAGAGCCCGATTTTGAACGGGAACCAATCCAAGCTCACGCGACCGACCTCCGCTTTAAAAGACCAAGGAGCATGTTCTGGAGCGCAGGCAGTCCAGCGCTCAGATGGAAGTCGTTCGCATCGGTGCCCAGATCCGGCGGCATCACCCAGGGCAAGGCTGCGCGTCTGGCGTAGAATTCTCCCGTCCCCAAACCGTCGAACTGCGCGACGGCTTTATCGTTGTCAGCAACGATGAAGGCGTAGCGACGCGTCTCAGCGACGGTCGCGACGTTCGATGCCGAGAAACAGCAGGTCACCCGCGCGGGCAAGTTCAGGCCGGCGAGCGCCGCCTTGATGGACAGGCCGGTCGCGTAGCCTTCGCACAGGACCTCCAGCCGACCCGATCCGATGGAGAACGACCCGCCGCTCATTCGACCGCCAGGAAGGTTTTTCTTCGCTCCGTCGGCGTAGATCTCCTGAAGCGACACGACCTCAGCGCCAACACGAACCGGCACCAACAGCACCCCGTCTTGAACCAGCCCCACGGCTTTGGGAAAGCCCTTCCGCTCAAGATACGGGTGCGTCTCAAAGGCTGCGGCCGCTATGCGTTGCTTTGCCAGATCGGCGGCGCGCTTTGCCTTCGCTTCCTCCTCTTCGCGACGTAGAGCTAGCGACGGCAGCGGCTTGGGTGGCGCCGATCGGCGCCGCTCGGGCTGCTGCTCGTGCCATATGGCGGTTTCGCCGGTTTCCCAGTTCTTGACCCAGCCACGGACACCGTCGGTGCGATAGGTCCCGTTCGTCTTCTTCGGGTGCAGCGCTGTACCGCACCGATGAATGCGGTCGTCTTCCAGTATCGTGCGCGGCATCAGCCCGATCGATTCGGCGACTTCTCTGAAACTAAGCCGCTGCATCGCGCGTCCTCCGCTTGGCAAAGCGCGCCATCTCACGCCGGCAGAACGATTCAACTTCGAATGTCGCCAGATCGGCGGCGACCGGCATCCCGTTCCATGAGCGCGGCGGCCAGCGGTCATAAACGCCCTTGTAAATTCCAGCCGCCCAGCGCTGGCCGGCCGCGACATCGCCCTGCTTGCGTTCTGTTGCCCACGCCACGAATGAACGGAACGCAAGCTGTGGGTCTTTCAGGATGGGATGGGACTGAAAATCGAACCGACGCGTAGGCTGGCTGCTCATGTCCAACCGTTGCGTTTCGCCGGTCACGACGGTGACATCCGACGGCCGCTTCGGCCGCTCCCGGCCGCAGCCCGGACAACACGAGACCGAGGGCGGCAGAACGGCCTGGCAGCCGAAGCAAAGCAGTTCCTTCTTGTCCTTGGCGGTTGTCGATCTGGCGACTCGATCCTTTTCGGCGCCCTCATTCAGCTCGTCGACGCCGTTTGCCCAGAAATCCACCGTGTCACGAAGAAACCGCAGGGCATTGCCAGCGTGGTCGATCACCAGCGCCTTGTCCTTCCCGGGCGCGGGCCGCATGACACGGCCGATCTGCTGGATGTGCGTCGTGAGGCTCTTCCTCAGCGGCCGGCACAGGATGCAGACCTTTACGTCGGGAACGTCGAAGCCCTTCGCGAGCGCATCACAACTCACCAGCCCAGTGATGGCGCTGTCGGGCTTCCGAAATTCAGTGATCTTGGCTCGGCGCTCGTCCTCGTCGTCCCGGTAGCTGATGTTCTGGAAGTTCAGGCCGATCTCGGCGAAGGCCCGGCAGATTTCCTCGCCGTGAGCCACCGTTGAAGAAAACACAATGGCCTTCGCCGCCTCACCGTAATGTTCGGTTGAACGCTTGATGTATTCGGTCACAACGTCGCCGACGATCTTGACGCCTTCCTGCTCGAGCCCCCGATCGTCCCATTCCCCAGTGGAGCTTAGCGCGACGCCGCTGAGGTCCATTTCCCTCGCGGCGTAGACTACCGGCCGAGTAAGCATGCCCGTCTCGATCAGGCCGTCAGTGGTGGCGACGTTGACGATCGCCGAGTAGTGCTTGCCGAGCCCTCGCGTAAACGGGGTCGCGGTCAGGCCGATCACCGCCACACTTTCCGGCAACGTTCCGAGCCACCGGGATGTCCCGTCGTACAAGGTGTGTGCCTCATCGATCAGCACAAACCGCAGGTCGCGGAGGTGATAGTCGAGGTACCCTCCTTTGCCGAGGCGACGCCCCAAGGTTTGTGCGCTAACGAGTTGCACCAGCGCGCTGGGTCGAGACCGCCAGTGCGCCGCCTGCATGACGCCATGGTCGAGGCCGTAAAGGTCGAGCGCCGACGACGTTTGGTCCACCAGCGCGCTGCGATCCGTTATGAAGGCTGAGCGGGAGCCGGCCTCCATGGCCGCCTTCATCAGCCCCAAGGCGATGATCGTCTTTCCCGCACCGGTCGGCGCACACAGGATCTGCCGCCGATGCCCTTTCCGGATATTGTCACGGGCGCTATCCAACGCGCCGAGCTGATAGTCGCGCAGCACCAGTTCCCGGGCTTGCGGGGCAAACAAGTCAGGCATCGGCGCGTCCTTTCCAGCCGGCGGCTATCGCCCGCTCTTTCCACATCTTCTCGCGATACTTCAGCGAGCCGTTCTCCTCGATCAGTGAGGCGACCCGGCGCGTCAGGGCGGCGACCTGTTTGGAGAGCTTGCCGTTCTCTTCCGCCAAGCCCTCTGCGCCGGACAGAGCGATGCGCTCATCTCGCTCAATCTCGATGTCGCGCGCCGCGGCTTCGGCTTCGGCCTGGAAGTCGGGATCCAGCACGACGCGGCGATTCTCTTTCTGCCGCTTATCCTTCAGTAGCTTCTCGAATCTTTCCTCCGGCACGGCGGCAAGCGTGCGCGCCCGATGGGCCAGATTCTTATCGATTCCCGCCTCTGCGAGGGTCGGTGGAGCATCGGGTTTAATTCTAACCCGATGCTGGTTCGAACCCGTCGGCGTCGCCTTCCCTGCTGTTCCCGCCTGTGCCGACATCAGCTCGCCAAGACGTCGCTCCGCTCGTATTCGTATCTCGGCGGCATCGATCTCCATCTGGCGGTTCTTTGCCTGCTTCGCGTAGGCGCGCACCGCATCCGCCTGTGCACTGATCTCGCGCACATCGTCGACGGTCTTCGCTTCCGCCACCGCGCGGCAGGCAGCGTCGTACCGGACGAGCGCCGGCGTGCGATTCGTTGGAAGATTTCCGCCGTCCATCACCTAGAGCTCCTTCAGGTTGAAACGAGCGATGAGGCGACGAGCCGTTTCGGCCGATATAGCCCCGGCCAGAGCGGCGCCGACGATGCTCTTCTTGAGCGACCGCCAGGCCTTCTTGGGGATGCGTCGCCATTGGTCACCCGGCACCGGCGGCTGTGGCAGTTGGTCGGCCATCAGGCGGCGTCCTTCTGATCGAGCTTGCCCGGCCGGATCAGCGGGATCTCGTGCGCCGGCCCGACGTGATCGTGAGCCCAGATGAACCAAGCGAACGCCTTGGTGCCGCCCTTGGCTTCGACGGCCCCGGACTGCAGCAGCTCGCCGGGCGGCATGTTGATGCGCCAGGAGAACGTCCTGATGCGTGCCAGGGGCGTCCTGATGCGCCAGCGCGCCCGTTTCTCGCCCTCCAGGAACGTGAGCGGCAGCAGGCAGGCGACCTTGTGACGGGCGATGGCGAGGGCCCTGTCGACGTACAGCGTCGGGTCCTTGAAGGGCGGGTTGCAGACGATGTTGTCGACCGCCACGGGGATCGGGTCGTCCGTCAGAAAGTTCTTCGGGCCGCTCTCGCTGATGCCGACATAGCCACGGTAGGTGACGTCGGTGCCGAAGCAGCGATGTCCCGCGGCGATCATGGCCTTCGGGATCGTCCCGATGCCGCAGCAAGGGTCCCAGCTCGAGCCGGCGAATCGCTCGACGGCCAGGAGCGCCTCGATGGCTTCCGGCGGATCGAGATAGAAGTCGTAAGCCCAGCGCTTCCTCATTTTCCCAGCACCTCCAGCGCCCTCGCCAAGGGGAGGTCGTCAAAACGCTTCCGGATCGAATTTTTAGGTCCGTATTTGTTGGCGCCGGTCGGGTGGTCCGGGCAGTCGATGTGTTGAATGGTGACGGACTCGGTGATCGCGAAGTAAGCGACGCGCCTGATGTCGAGGGCGACCAGAGCGATCAGATCCGTGTCGGCTGCCGAGTATCGCTTTACCCCAGACTTCGATCTGGTAATCGCAAACTTGTAGCAGGGCCTTGTTCCCATCCGGCCGGGACGCGACTTCGCGAAGCGTGTCGATTTCACTGCAACGCGGAGCAGCCGCCCAGAAACGTCGACGACAAGGTCGTAGGACAGTTGGGCCGCGGCGATCGATGCCCTGTACCCTTGAAGAATGAGATCGGCACACGCGATGTGCTCGCCTGCTGAGCCAATGGCGAGAGCATCGAAGGCGGCGCGCTTGTTTGTGGTGGTGACGGTCATGCCGCCCTCCCGAACAAGTCGCGCTGCGTGGCTTCGTTCGATCGCCGCCGGGCGTTCTTGGCCCACTGCAGCAGGACTGGCGCGAACCAGGTCCCGCGGAGCCGTCGGGCCTCAGCGAGGTACGCGCGGGCGCAGTGGCGATTGATGTCGCGTTCGGAGGGGAGGCGGCGCTTCATGCTGCCATGTCCCAAAGGGCCGCACTGACGAGAGCGCGTGCCATCCGGATCGGCACGGCGTTGCCGATCTGGCGGGTGACTTCGGTCTTGTTGCCGGCGAAGGCGTAGCCTTCGGGAAACGACGTGGCGCGCGCCAGCTCGGGCGGCTGCAGCATGCGATAGAGGATGTCGTCATCGTCGCCTGCATCGACCAGCGGCACGTAGCCCTGCGCACAGAGCGATGGCGCGGGGTCGTCGATGTCGCGGATGCGCGGCATCTGGCCGTCACGCTCGCCGAACGCCGAGGTGATGAACGCCAGCTCGCCGCGATGCGCACAGGTCAAGGTCGGCAACGGGCTGGTCAGGTCGCGCGCGCGGTTGCCGCCGCCATGCGTCACCGGGACGATCAGGCCGAAGCGCGCCAGCGCCGTCGCCGTCGGCAGAGGTTCGTCGACCGACTTCGCCGTGAGGCCGGAGCCGCCGCCATAGTAAGGCGCGATCAGCGCATGCGCGCCGCCGGTCGGGATGGTCGGGAGCGGCTGGCTGACCTGGCGGCCCTCGCTGCCCTCGCCCTGCGCCAACACGAACGGCTCGACGAGGGCGGTGCGGCTCACCGTCACCATCGCCGGCGCAGGATCCTCGACCGAGCGCGGGCTGCTGTTGCTGCCCTGCGCCAGGACAAAAGGCTCGACCAGGCCGATCCGGCTGTCAGTTGCGGCGAGGGTCGGCAGCGGCTCGCCAACGCTTCTCGCGGCAGGACCGCCCGTGTTCTGGCGGGTCGACACGACAAACGCACCGGCCTTTCGATCGACGCGCGCCGCCGGGATCGGGATGCGCCGTTCCTCGAGGTAGCGGGCCAGCCGCACGACGTAGCGCTGCGGCCAGCCGAACTTGACGATGCCGGCGTAGATCCGCAGCAGGGTCTTCGGGCTCAGCTCGCGCTTGCGGGCGTAGATGCTGGCGCCCTTGTAGCTCCAGTCGATGCAGTCGCGCGCCGCGTTCCACCGTTGCCGCGGTGCCAGCAGGTCGTGGCTGGGTTCCTTCGCGTGCGTCGGATGCGGCCAGCGGATCGGGCCGCGCAGGTCGCGACGCCGGAACTGGCCGAAATAGCGCACCCTCGTGGTCGGGTCGCCATAGTCGGCGCAGTTGAGGACCTTGTACGAATAGTCGTAGCCGCGGCGATCGAACGAAGCGACCCAGTCGTCGTGATAGGTGCCTTCCTTCGATCGGATAGGCTTGCCGGTCGACAGCGCCACCGGCCCCCACTTCAGGTATTCGGGCACGTTCTCGATCAGGATGCGGTCCACCTTCAGCTCGGTCGCCCAGGTGCAGACGGCCCACGGGTCCATGCGCTGCTGGTCGCTGGTCGGCCGGCCGCCGCGCGCGCGGCTGTGATGGGTGCAGGTCGGCGATGCCATCAGCAGGTCGAGCCGCCCGCCCGGCACCGCCTCGCGCGGCCGGATCGCCTGGACCTGCTTGCAGTAGTGGCGGGCGCGCGGGTGCATCCGCTGGTGTGTCTCGATCGCGCGGTCCCAGCTGTTGGCACAGACCAGGTCCATGATGCGGCCAAGGTCGTTCTCGATCGCCAGCTCGGCGCCGGTCGACGAACCGCCGGCACCACAAAACAGGTCGGCCACCTGGATCTTCCGCATCACTTCCCGCCCCTCATTGGCGCGCACGCCAAGACCAAGTCGAACTCGTCACCCTCGATCGGCCAGAACTCCGCCCGCAGCAGCCCGAGCAGCCGGTGCACGATCGGGGGCTTCGGCGGGCGGGTCATGAGAGCACCACGTCGATGCCGTGCACGCCCTTCATCAAGTGCCGCTTGAGCCGGCTGACCGGCGTGTCGCGGCCCTTGGCGTCCTCGACGACGACGTGGCCTTTCTCGACATCGAAGTATCGGAAGTCAGCCACGTAGCGGATCGCCGGCTTCTTGCGCGTCTCGCCGGCCAGGGTCACGGACGGGGCGAGCTCAAACCTCACCTGCCGTTCAAGCTGGCCGATCTTGCGATCCCGCAAGAGTGCCTGCAGATCATCCCAGCGACGGGCTTCGCGCTTGCTGTCGAAAGTGATGCCGCCCGACACGGTCTTGCGGGCGCCGTACTTATTGCGCTGCATCGGCGGCGCTCTCCTTGAGGCGTTCAGCGACGAACAGGATCAACTCGCGCTTCTTCCGTTCCTTCTGGCCCGTCCGCGCATTACGCACGGCCAGAAGGGCGGCCCGGTATTCGGCATCGCCGCGTGATGCCGCCATGATCTGTTTTCCGGTCATGCGCGAGTCTCGCTCCCTACAGGCCCAGTTTCTCGTCCAGCGAGGTCTTCGGCTTGTCCTTCTCGCCCATGAACATGTCGGGTTCCGGCACGACGAGGAGAACCGGACGCTCAACGCTGTCGATCACGATCAGGCGCTGCGGATCGTGGCGCGAGACGTCGACCTGAAGCTGCATGCCGTCCTTGACCTGCACCTTGACCAGCTTGCCGTGGATCGTGGGGAAGCCCTTCGACGCGATGATGCGCACGGCTTCCTGCACGAGATGCTCGGCGATCATGGTGCAGCCCTCGACCTGGTCGCGCTGTTCATCCGGCGACATCATCGCCCACGGCTTCGGCATGTTGCGGATGCGGTCGAGCAGGGCGTCGCGCAGATCGCCCAGCAGGGTCGGCGCTCCCAAGATCGTGTTCTCGATGGTCTCTTCGCTGGCTTCCATATCCTGCTCCTCGCTGATGCCCGTCGGGCGTTGGTTGCTGATTGAACCGCCCGCCGATCGTTGCCGGCGCGCGGGTACGCGGACGCGGTTACCGGGGTGCGGGAGTCGGGCGCGAGGGAGTCGGACGCGGGCCACCTGTGGGCTTGGCGACGATCTTCACGGCGCCTGCCTTGACCAGCGTGAGCTGCTCTTGGTCGAACGTCTGGCCGTCCTGGGGAAGGTTGTCCTTGAGCTTCCGCGGCACCACTTGATAGCGGACGCAGCCGTTCATGTAGCTGAAGCGCGCTGCCACGACGCCCTTGAAGCCGGTGATGATCTCTTTGACCTCGTCACCGAAGTTGAACTTGTCAGCCATGGGTCTTCTCCTCTTGATTGCCGGCTGCCGGCCGGTGCGGATCGTCACGCCGTCGCCTTCCTGATCGCGTTCTCGACGGCCGACGCGATCTCATCGGCTGCGAAGCCGAGATCGAATGCGTCGATACGCAGGCGGTTCACGGTGCACTCTCGCGCGAGCGCCGGGTCCTTGACGCCCATTCCCCGCTCCAGGAGCAGGTAGGCGCTGGCGTGCTGGGTCAGGGTGGTGGCGCGTGGCGTCATCGGCCCTTTTCCTCTTCGCGCTGCGCCCGTGCCGCGGCCTTGCCCCGGCGCTCCAGCTGTTCGATCGCCGTTTTCGCCGCGGCCCGCAGATTGCGATGCACCTCCAGCGGCCACGCCCGCTCAACGGACACCGTCACGAAGCCGAACCGGAACTCGAGCCAGAACAGCGTCGGCTCCGGCGACAGCGAGAAGCCGCGCCACCAGTGCAGCGAGAGGGTGAGGCCTGGGTTCATGCGTCGTACCGGCTGTAGCCCAGCGCCTTGCGACGGTCGGCTTGCTGCAGCTCAAGCTTCTTGTCGATCGCGGCGAAGTCGAGCCTGTGCATGACCTCCTCGACCGGCTTGAGCGTCTGAAGGAACGTCGTTGCGCTGTCCGACAGCAGGCCCATGGCGACGACCTGGGTGCGGAGATCGAGGCTGTCTTGCTCGACCTTGACGATCGCCCTCGCTGCCATGGCTTCGACCTCGGCCTTGGCGACCCGTCGAAGCTCCTCGCGCCGCTGCTTGCAGGCGTTCTCCCCTCGACCATTCCAGCCGATGCTGAGCGACGGCGCGAAGGTCTTGGGAATGCCCAGTTCCTCGCAGCGCTTGGCAACGTCGGCTTGCGCCTCTTTCACGATGGCAGCCGCCCGCTCAGCGGCAGCCTTCCATATGTCGTCGTTGTCGTACTCATAGATGGCGGCGATCTGGCGCTCGAAATCGGCGAGCACCGTCGTCTTCTCGGCTTCGATGTGAGCCCTCAGGACCTTCGCGCGATCCTTGATGATCATGCCCAGGTCGTGAGTTTCATGCCGCGCGAGCTTGCGGCCGCTGGGTGTTGGGTCGTTCATTTGCCCTCGCTCACGAGCGCCGCCTTGAGGTGGGCGATCGTCTCTTTGCTGCGCACCAGTTCGCCTTGGTCGGCCAGCTCCAGCAGGCGCTTGCAAAGCTCGTCGTCGGTCAGCATCGCCACGACGTGCCGGCCCTGCGGAATGGCCTTGCCCTCTTTCCAGTTCTCGATGGTGCGCGTGCTGGGCATGCGCAGCTTCCGAGCGATCTCCTTCGCCGTGAACGGCCGCAGCAATTCGGCAAAGGCTTCCGTCATCGAGTGAGTGGTGATGGCGACGCTGGACACTTTACGTTCTCCGCAACTTTTGCGCGTATTCGATTCCGAAGTTCTTTCCATGCGTTTGCTCCATCCTCTGGGAATGAAGCAGGCCAATACATGGAAGGCTCTTGGACCCCTCACGAACCGCATCGCTGCCAGGCTGACGGCAGTTCGTGAGGGCAAGATTTTCGCGGGCGACGCTGAGCGGCCCGCATACGAAGAAGGTGCGGCGGCCGGCACGTACACACCGGCCGCCGCGGGTGAGCCGGTCAACCTCGGGGAGGAGGAAGGGACCGTCGCTCGCCAATATCGAATGAAGACCGCGGCATCCCCGCCGCGCACGGCCGAGACGGCGGAAAGCCCCATGCCCCCGCGCGCCGTCTCGGCCGGTCCCCTCAGCTGGTGATGGTGTCGTCATGGAGCCACCTGGGCGAATGTCTCGTGCGCCTTCTTTGCGCCGAATGTTCCAGCCAGCTTGTTGAACAGGAGCCGTGCTTTCGTGCCCTTCGGCGGCCGGGTTCGCTTGTTGAACTCGGGGTGTATTTCGCGGCAGCGCTTGCGGCCCTCGGCAGCCATCGCCAGCAGCTTCTCGCGCTCTGGTCCGGCCCAGCGGCGGCGCATGGCCTCGCTGTGCTTGGCGCGGGCCTCAGCCGACATCTTGATCCCCTTCGGGCGGCCGGTGCGCGGGATCTTCTTCCACTCCTCGCGGTCCGGATGCGACTGCAGGCGCCGGCCGTTGATGGTCCGGCCATCGACCGGCCGCACCCAGCCATGCAGCTTGATCAGCGCCCTGACATGCCCGCGCCCGGTCTTGAACTGGCGCGCGATCTCCGCAACCGTGAGGTCATCGCGCTCGCAGGCGGCCTTGAGAGCGGCAAGCTCCTCGCCCGCCCACCGCTCGGGCTTCCGCGTGCCGTGAAGGCGCCCACTACGCTTGGGAATGACCCCCAGCGCGCGGAGGCGAAGCAGGATCTCGGGGACGCGCCGGGCCATCTATCCCGCCTTCCGCTCGTTGCCGAACGGCTCGCGGAATTCGAGCACCGGGCCGGGGAAGCCGACCTGGTCGAGGCCGGCGGCAATAATGCCGGGCCACAGCTTCCCGACCTCGCGCAGCACGAACGTGTTGCCGGCGCGGGCAACGAGCTCGACGTCCTGCCAATCGGCGCCGTAGTGCGGTCGATAGAGGGCGGCGGACATCTACGCCTTCCCCAGCACGATAGCGTGCAGGAGCCGGGTGCGATCGCCCTCTGTCTGCGGCGGCAGGCTGTCCCGCAGGATCATCGCCAGCACTACAGCCTGGGTCTGCTCATCGCGCAGGGCCTCGAGGTGCAGCGCCTCCTTGCTCTGGAAGATGTCGAAGATGTTCCGTTTCGAGCAGCCTGCGGCGTGGGCGATGTCCTCGACCGAGGGGCGAAGCGCGCCGCCCTTCATCAGATCACGGCAGGTGGTCAGGACTCGCTCGGCGGTGCGGGCGCGGCGCGCGGTGCGGCCGTCATTCTTCGGGGTCGACATCAGCCCTTGCCCTTCCCGTCCAGCAGGTCGCCCAGCATCTCGCGGCGCGCTGAGCGCTGGTCGATGAACCACTCCAGCGCCGCCATAGCCGACGGCTCCCGCCCCGTGACGACGCCAGCCGCGATCAGCTGGTCGCGCGCCGCGGCTTGCACCGGATCACTCGGCGCCGGCGACATCGGGGCCACCAGCTCGGCTATCGTGCGGCGGGCGATGGCGTTCATGTCAGCAAGCCCTCCAGATCAGGAACGCGATCACCGCCGCGTTCAGGACCAGCGAGATCGCCGCGAGACCGATCGCAAGCTTGATTTCCGGGAGCGTGCCGTAGCCGGGCGCGGTGTCTTGGCGGTAAAGCGCCCAGCAGTCAGCCGCCTCGACCGCCTGTTGCGGCGCGCCCAGCCAGCCGGTGCGGCGAATGTCGCGGGCGGTCATGCGGGCACGCGCTGCTTATGAGGGCCGGTGACGCGGATACATTGATCGCGGCCGTCTTCGCGGCGAATTTTGGCAGAGAGTTCCGCCAAGATTCTGGATGTAAAGGGGTGATCGATACACGGGACGCCATTGCTGACAAACTCAAGGTGCCAAACATCGATTTCTTTGAAGCGCGCCGCCGACGCGAGATAGGCGCGGGCGGCGACGCGCGTGACATTAAGGTCGTCAACATCAACTTCCACACGGAAACGACCACGCGACATCGAGAACGGGCCGTGAATGGGCGATGCCAACACTCGCTCAAGGTGGATAAGGTCGATCTGTTCGCTCACGGCCGTCCCTCCTGAATGATTCCCCCGATCGCAAAGAGCCTCGTGGCGCGCGCATCCATCTTGGTCGCGGGGAAACGCTTGCGAGGGCGCTGGGCCCAGAACTGGCGGAGTTCGGCGAGGAGGTCGCGGGCGAGGGTGAGCATGTCAGTTGCTCCCGGCGCGAGGCTTGCAGTCGTAGGCGACGCCATCGGAGAAGAAGGTACCGACGCGCGCGCAGTCCTCAGCAATCGATCGGCGCTTGGCCTCCATGCCCCAGCCCGCGATGCAGATCAGGAAGAAGGCAACGAAAAGACCTATCCCGATGCAAGCGATGCGGTCGCTCATGCGGCGCTCGCTTCTTCATCCAGCTTCTTGCGGGCAGCCTTGAGATGCTGTTCGCGCAGCTCCTTGAGGGGGCCGCTACCGGGAACACCCTCGTTCTCCCAGCGCCAGACGGTGGAGACTGAAACCCCCATCGCCTTGGATAGCTTCAACAAAGCGGGGCCGACGCGCTTCTTTTTGGTCGGCTTACGCTTCCTGATCTTGGTCGTCGGCTTGGCTTTGATCATGGTCAAAGACTTTTCCATATTGGAAAAGCTCAGTCAACTTACTTTTTCCTAAACGAAAATTTCCTTGTGCCGATGCCCGATACAGAATGCGACATGGAGAAAAAAGAGATCGCCGCCCTGCTCAAGCGGGAGGAACTAACGCGCACCGCTCTCGCGGAGCATCTTGGCGTCACTCCATCGGCTGTCACAAAAATGTTAAACACGCGACGGCCGCTCCGGCACGACGAAATCGTGAAAATACGAGAGTTCCTTCGAAAGAACGGTGTGGCGCCGAGCGCAGACACATCCACTCAAGACGTGCGGCGGGTTGACACACCCCCTGTAATTCCCTCACGCTCTGCAATGCCTATGGATGTTCCGATCTTGGGCACGGCCTGGGGAGGCGAGTCGGGGGACTTCACGATGAATGGAGAGACGGGCGCTTTTGCTCGTCGGCCACCCAGATACGAGGGGCGCGCCGATGTTTTTGCACTTTATGTTCAAGGGAACAGCATGGAGCCCCGCTATTTCGCGGGCGAGCTGATACTGGTCGAGAAGCGCAGGCCGCCTCAGAACGGCGACAACGTGGTGGTCGAATTGCACCCAAGCCCAGACGGCACGTGTGAAGCCTTCCTCAAGGTGCTGGTCGCCCGGACGCCGACAAAACTCCGCCTCCGGCAGTACAATCCAGCCAAAGAAATCGAGATCGACCTGGCGAAGGTCGGACAAGTTCTCCGCGTTCTAAACACCGTCGACTTGCTCGGCATTTAACGAACCCGACGGCTGGGGTGGGATAACCACGCCCTAAATTTTTCCATTTTGGAATTGACTGGCTTTTCCGTTTCGGAAATACTCGGTCTCGTTCGGCACCTTCGCCGACACGGGCCGGGCCGCACCCGGAGCGAGCGAGACAGCGGACCGGCGCCCCCAACGCCGGTCCATCGCTCCGGGAGGGCTCCATGTCCGACATCGCCATCAACGCCGCCGTCCGTCACCCGAGCCGGGGCGTGGGTACCGTCAAAACCCTCGTCTACAGCTACCCGAAGCGCGAGCCGGTGAAGGCGTACGTCGAATTCCCCGGTATGGGTTTCGGAAAGTGCGCGGTGACGTTGCCGTGCGGGGTCAAGGACTTGACCGTCGTCGAGGCGGCGCGACCGGCACTGCGGCTGATCGAGCCGGTGGTCGCCTGATGCCCGGCTCCCTCTCCCCGGTCTATCCGTCGGGCTTCTCGACGCGGGGCGCCCCAAAGGCGGATGCCGAGCTCGTGGAGCGCATGCGCGATCCGCACTTCCGCATCGGCTGCCTGGAATTCGAACTCGAGATGGCGGCCAACGAGCTGCGTCGTGTGGTAGAGCATGTGAAGGGCGACTTCCGGCGCCGCGCGATCGTGGATCGCTGCGAGGCCATCGAGCGGACCCTGCGGCTTTGCAGGGCGGCGCTGGAGCCGGCGGCCGAGGCTTCCGAGTGCGTGCCGGTAGCGGCGACGGGAATCGCAGCATGACCCCCCCCGACCCCGAGGTCCTCGCCGCCGCGATCAAGCTCGCCGAGGAAGGCCTGCAAGTGTTCCGTGGCATCGACGACCCGGAGATCAAGAAGGAAGTCGTCCTTAACGAGGCGATCTTGGCAGCGGCGAAGGCGTATCAGCCGATGCGGGAGGCGCTGGAGAGCGTCCGGCAGTATGGCGCCGACACCTTGTCGGGCCGAGCTGATGGTGGTCCCGACGATCGCAAGTGGCAACGCGATGCCGTGCGGGAAATGACACGTCGTGCCGGCGCGTTTGGCTTCGCGGCCCGCCCGGTCCCTCCGAAGATGACAGCCGCCGATCTGGGATGCCGCGAGCAGACCTGCCAGCAGGGTTTGGGAGATCCTCCCATGGATTGCGGATGGCCGGAGTGCGGCTGCGGCTTGCGACTGCTCGACCCGCCTCCCGCCGCCTTTAACCCGGCAGGCCCGGCATGACCGCCCGCCTCGCCCACGCCGAATACCTGGCCGGCTACCTCGCCGGGACCGACGCCGTCCCGGTGCGCACCCACTACGCCAACCACGAGCCCCACTACGCGCGCGGCCTGCAGGCCGGCATCGCCGCGAAGTGGTGCGGCGTCGATCTGTCGGGAGGGTGGCTGTGACGCTCGATGAAATGAAAGCTGCCGGCGTGAAAGCCGCCAACATCGAGCACGCCCTTGAACGTCTCAAGAAGGCGGAATGGACGCTCGCTTTGGTGAACAAGTACGCCGCAGCGAATCGTGGATCGCAATGGAATCCTGAGCTGCGGCTGGACAAGGGCGACGGTTACTACGACCGGCCCGTCACCATCCATGTGGCGATCCCGCACGAGATCGTAATGCAGCAGGCCATCAACGCCGTCGTCACCGCGCGCCGCGCCGTCGTGCAGGCTGGTGGCGAGCTGCCTACCGCGAGCGAACAAGTGCAGCGAGGCCGCCAATGACCCCCGCCCGCACCTGCCTCCTCCTCGGCCCGGTAATGGTGCTGGTCGGCGTGATCCTGATGACGATCTTCGTCCCGCGCGCCGGCAGTCGCGCCGCACAGGACGAGTACGAGACGCCCCGGACTCATCAGCTCTGGGTCTGCGTGACGACGGTCTCCTGCAGGCCGGTCGGGCGGCCGAAGAATTCGACGGCGTGCGCGCTGGATGCGGCTGCAGAGGCGAACGTGTTGCCAAAGGGGGCGCGGGTCTCATGTCAGAGGATTGTGAAATGAGCGCCTATCAGGTCGCCCGCGCCGAACTCACCGTATTCTGGGAGAGCGTAAGATGAGAGGATTCCGCACTGTCACGCATCGCTTTCAGGAAGTGACGCGCCAGCAACGGGTTTCGGTGAAGTGCCTCGGATGCGGGAAAGACCGCCGCCGCACCGTGACGGTCACGAACACCATCAATCCGTACAATCGCAATGAACTTGGCGAGGTGCGGTCTCCGGCCGAGGTGCTGGAATGCGTTCGGGCTGAGCTTGCCAAGCGGGTCGGCGAAACCGTCGGAAAGTCGATCGTCTGCAAGACCTGCCTGCAGGAAGGCGACGCCGCATCCTATCAGCAATCCGGGCAGGAACCCACCCCATGACCGCCTATCAGGCCCCGCGTGCAACAGAGGAGGGGAGCGTGACCGACAAAGAATGGATGGCCATGACCGACCTCCAGTGGCTGGAGCATCGTGTCGCGCGGTGCGCTGCCGAGGGCTGGACGGCAAACAAAGAGCGCTATGAGCGCGTTTTGAAGGCACTGACCGACGCTGAGTCGACCTCCACCGCACTGCGGGAGATGAGAGAGGCGTTGGAGGAGGCTGAGCGCGCACTACTGATTGCCAGTCAAATACTCACTGACGATCACAAGATTGCCCTAAACGGCAGACGCTGGGGCAATGTGGCTTTGGTCAATCTTCGCGCGGCCATCGAGAGGACTGCCCCGTCCTCTGACTCCTGCGGTCTGCGGGAGGTTTGTCAATCAATGCTGGACGACCACATGACCAGCGAGACGCACCATCCCAGATATGTGCTGGTGCCCAAAGACGCATTCGAAAAGGCCCGCGCCGCCCTCACCCCCAAGGATCCCGCGTGATGACCACCTGCCCCCACTCTGCCGAGCTTCACGAGGCAATGGTCAACAGCCCCGAATGGAAGCAGCGCGAGCGCGAGGCCGTTGCTGCAACCGAGCCGGCACCGACGCAGCCGACACCGCGACGTCTCGCGACCTGGCTGGCCCGGCTGCTGGGCATCGGAGGGAGAGCCTGATGGACGACGTGCTGATCCAGGAGACGCAGACGCTGTTCCTCGCGCGCCTCAACGCCGGCCATCCGGTCGCGGCCGAGGCGCTGCGACCGGACATCCGCGCGCTCTGCCGGTCGAGGAACGCAGCGATCGCATGCGAGGCCGGGCGGCTGTTCGGGGCGATGGAGCGGCGGCGGATGGGTGACGGGGGAGATGGGGCATGAAGAAGCCGATCGAGCCCGTCTATCTCCTGTTGGGCGCGAAAGTCCGGAGTCTACGCGAAGCGCTGGGGTGGACGCAGGACGATCTCGCGAAGCGTATCGGGCACACCAAAGCCAATCTCTCGTTCTTCGAGACGGGGCAGCAGCGGATCGCATTGCACGACGTCGAGAAGATCGCCCTCGCGTTCGGCACGACGCCCAAGCACCTCATGAAGGGGATATGGACGTGACGAGCGAATCCGCCTTCAAGCGCGACGACACCGGCACCACCACGAACGGCTGGCCGTACCACGTGCTCTGCGTCGATCTCGACGGCGCCGTCGGCCCGCTGGTCGTCGTGATCAGCCCGACGAACGCCAAGCAGTATCCGGCGCAGTACCCAGCCGATGGGCGGCATCCGACGCAAAGGTATCTCGACCTCAAGCCGCCGAAGGTGCGGGCATGAGCGCGGGCTACATCGCGACGCAGGCGCGCTCGGTGCAACTCGAGTCGTGCCATTGCGGAACGACGCAGCTACCGACGTTGAGGCGCATGGGCAGTCGATCAAACCTCATGCAGTACGTCTGCCGTGCCTGCGGAGCCAAAGGCGTCAACTCCATCAGCGGAGAAGGCGCGGCGAAGAACTGGAATGCCGACATGGCAGCCAGGAAGGGGACGCGATGACGCCGCGCCACTTCCGCGCTCGTCTCGTGAAGGCCGGTCCGTTCATCGGCGTCCGGATGTTCTTCGGGCCGCCCGTCATCGATGGCGAGGAGCTGGATCGCAGTCCTCGCTGGCAGGTCTCGGTCGGCGCCGAGACGACGTCGCATGCCGTGCTGATGCTGGGCAACGATGAGATCCCGGTCGAGGTCGAGGATATCCTGCTGCGATCCGTCGAGCCCGTGACCGAGGCCGAGTGGCAGTACCTCGTCGCGCATCAGGCCTGGGCCTCCGAGCACGCGCCAGACCACCCAAAGGCCGAGCCGCGCCGCGCGGTCGACTTCAACACCATCCCCCTACCCTTCTAGGAGCGCCAGCGATGCCCGACGTGACAGACACGATGCTTTCCGATGACGCGACCCGGCACGGCATCGGCGGCAACAATCCGCCGGATCCCATCGAGGCGCTGCGCGTCCATCTCCGCGACACCTATACCGACCTCGCCAAGCGCTTCGCCGACATCATGGCGATGGCTGACAGGCTGCCGGCTGCGATGGATGACGACGCCGAGGCCAAGCTGACCGAGGCCATCAAGGTCTGCACGAAGTTTTCGCGCAACGCCGAGGTCTGCCGCCTCGAGGCGAACGAACCGCACCGCGCCCTGATCGCCGCCACGGACGGTTTCTTCAAGGCCATGAGCGACAAGGTCGACGGACTCAAGAAGAAGATGAACACCGAGTATCTGACGCCTTATCAGCAGGAAAAGACCGCCCGAGAGAAGCGACGCCGCGAGGAAGAAGCCCGCGCCGCAGAGGAGGCGCACAAAGAGCAGGAACGTCTCAAGCGGGCCGAGGAGAAGCGCCTCGCCGAGGCCAAGGCCGCGGAGGAAGCCGCACGCAAGGAGGCCGAACGCAAGGAGCGCGAGGCCCGCGAGGCCGAACAGCGCCGGAAGGAGGAAGCAGCCGCCGAGGTCCGCCGCGCCGAGGAGGAGAAGAAGGAAGCGGCACGCAAGATCGCCGCCGCCAAGGAGGCGAAAGACAAGGAGGCCGCCGCCGCCGCCAAGGCCGAGAAGGAAGCCGCGCAGCGCGCCATCGAAGAGGCGAAGGAAAAGAGCCGCCGCGAAGCCGCCGAAGCCAAGGCCGAGGCCGATCGCGTCGCCCTGGAGGAAGCCAAGGAGCGCGTCCGGCTGGCCGAGGAGCGCCGGGAGCAGCAGCGGATCGCCGACAAGGCGCGAGACGACGCCGCCGCCGCTGCGCAGCGCGCCAATGCCACCAAGAAGGCTGCCGGCGCGTCGCAGGCCGACATGTCCCGCACCCGCACCGATCTCGGCGCCATCGCCTCGCTGCGCACCGTTTACGAACACGAGGTCACCGACCACGACGCGGTGCCGCGCCAGTACACGCGGGTCGACGACGGCCTCATCGCCGCGGCGGTTCGGGCTGCCACGGTCGACGGCAAGTGCACTCTGAAGATCCCCGGCGTCCGCATTTTCCCCCGGACGGACTCGGTCGTTCGCTAGCCCACGAAGGAAACAGACATGGACACGCTAACCGACATCGCCGACAGCCGCGGCATCGGCGACAACCAGCCGCCCAGCGCGCTCACGACCGCGATCGAACTGACCTCGACCGCCACGTCGTGGCTTGCCGAGCGCCCGGAGATCGCTGACGCCGATACCGCCAAGGAAGCCGGCGAGATCGTCGACAAGCTGCGGGCCACAAAGAAGAGCCTCGCCGCCGCGCAGAAGGACGATCTGGCGCCGCACAACCAGGCGATCACCGATATCAAGGCGCAGTACAAGGCGCCGGCCGACCAGCTCGAGGCCGCCCTCAATGCCTTGCTGGCGCTATCCGCCGCCTGGCTGAAGCGGGAGCGCGACCGCATCGCCGCCGAGAAGGCTGCCCAGGAGGCCGAAGCCCGCCGTCTCCGCGAGGAAGCCGAACGGGCGGAGCGGGAAAAGATCGAGGCCCAGCGCCGCCTCGAGGAAGAGCGCCGACGGCTGGCCGCCGAAGAGGAGGAGCGTCGTCGCGCCGCAGCTGCGGAGGAGCAGACCGAACTGGAGCGGGTTGCCGCCGAGTCTCAGGCCGTTGCCGATCTGGAGCGCGTCGAGGCCGAGCGCCAGGAGGCGGCACGCGCCGCCGCAGAGGCCGACGCCAAGGACAAGGCGGCAAAGGAGGCCGAGCGCGAGGCCCAGCGGAAGGCCCAGACGGCCGCCATCAAGAGCGCGCCGGCTCAGCGTGCCGTGACGCTGCGCAGCTACTGGAGCGCCGAGATCGTGGACGAGGCCGCGGCGATCGACAGCTATCGCGAGCACCCCACCGTGCGCAAAGCGATGCTGGCGGCGGTGTTGCAGGCCGCCAACGAAGAAGCCCGCACCGTCAAGGACGAGAGCAAGGCGCCTCCGGGCGTCCGGTTTGTCAAGGAAGAGCGGGCCCAATGAGCGCGCTCAGCGAGGACGGCCTCATCATCCTGGTGAACAGGATCGAAGCACTCGCCGGCAAGGCATGTCGGGCGGCTGAAACAGAGGCCCGCAATGGCAGCCTGATGGAGCGCAACAGGAAACTGCGAGCCGACTTCGAGGCCGCCGAGGAGAAGATTGGCGAGTGGGCTGAATACGCCAGCAAACTCCGCGACATCATCGCGGCCGGACAAAAAAGCGGGAAGGACAAGCGGAAGGTGATCGCTTTGCCGCCGATGCCGAAGCCGTTCGAAACCGAGATCCCCTTCTAACAACGGAGCAAGTCATGGAAACCTCAACAGCCACCGCAGCCAAGACCGACACACCGCAGGCAGCGAACCAGGTTGCCGAGCGGCCGAAGCCCCCGCTAGTCGGAGGCGGCAAGGTGTCGGCCATTGTCCCGAGCGACATCGACTCGATCTGGCGCCTGGCGACGATGGTCATCGCGGCCAAGATGAACCCCAAGTCTCTCGACAGCGTCGAGAAATGCACGATCGCCATCGTGCACGGCCTTGAGGTGGGCTTGACGCCTATGGCTGCGCTGCAGTCGATCGCCGTGGTCAACGGCATGCCCTCGATCTGGGGCGACGGCCTGATCGCGCTGGTCCGTGCTTCCGGCCTCCTCGAGGACATCCAGGAGACCGTCGAGGATGACCAGGAAGGGCCGACCATTGCGGTCTGCAAGGTGAAGCGAAAGGACTCGCCGAGCTGGGTCGTGCAGAGCTTCACGCGCCCGCAGGCGATGAAAGCCGGGCTCTGGCGGAAGCAGGGACCGTGGGTGCAGTACCCGCACCGCATGATGCAGATGCGAGCCCGCGCCTTCGCGTTGCGCGACGCCTTCCCCGATGTGCTCCGCGGCCTGCATTCAGCCGAGGAAGTCAGCGACATGGTCGACATCACGGCGACGGGATCGGCCACGACGGCGCCGCCGGAGCCCCGGCGATCGGACTTCGTGTTCAAAGGCGGCGCCCAGTCCGCCCAGACATCCGACGCCGACGAACAACCGGAACACGATCCCGAGACGGGCGTGATCGGTGAGCAGGGCAAGAAGTCCTGGACGATCCCCGACAGCGTGGTCGGCCAGCAGGCCAAGCTCACCGCCATCCACGATCTGCTGGGCGTCGCTGAGGTAAAGGCAGACGTCGACGACATCGAGGCCGAGCACAAGGAATTCCTCGGCAAGCTCGGCCAGCAGCGCAAGGACGAGACGATGAAGGCCTTCAGAGATCGCAAGGCCGAGCTGCCTGAAACGCTGGAGCCGAGCGCGAAGTAACCACCCGGCCGGCTCGCTCAACGGGCCGGTCGTCAATCCAGAGGGAGAGCCAACGCGATGAACGTCCCCGAGAAGCTGGCCCGCGAGATCCGCCGCGTCACCGAACTGCGCTGCCGATACGAAGAGATCGGCAAGCTACCGAACGTCATCGTAGGCCCGGCGATGATGCTGATGGACGCGGCACTGGAGCAGGCCTGCAAGGCGGCCGGCACGCTCGACGCAGTGGCCCAGATTGCGGCGCAGCAGGGGCTGGAGGGTTTCGAGAAATGAGCCACACCGAACACCCCGTCCAGCAGGACATCGAGCGCGTCGTGCTCTGGACCACCGAAACGCTCGTCGGTCGACTGCTCGAATCGTACCGCGTCGGCTACGACGGCGTCACCTGGATCGAGGCCTGCACGAAGTCCGGCATGCACGCCAACATCCCGTACGTCCGGGTGTGGCGCGGTGACGTCGCGGTCGGCGAGTGGTGCCAGCACAACATCGTCGGCGTTTACTTCAGGGCGCCTGTATGAGCGCCCGCCGCTTGGTCACGCTTCCGGCCGATATCGACGAACGTGCCATGAAGTTCTGCGCAGATGTCGGACTCAGCATTTCGAGCGGCCTCGCCATGCTGATCGTCGCCGCATTGGATACCGTCGATGGTGTCGAGCCCGCCCAGCTTTGCAACTGTGACCAAGTCAAGACCTGCTCGGCGATCTTCAATAAGGAACACGTCGGGCAGTGCCGGCGGCAACACGGCAGGAAAGAAACATGAAGTTGCCCCTCCCCATCGAAGCTCTCGACGATCGCCTGGCTATCGTGGGGCGCTCCGGCTACGGCAAGACCAACGCCGCCAAGGTCATGGCCGAGCGCTTGCTGACTGCCGGCGCGCGAGTCTGCATCCTCGACCCAACCGATGCGTGGTGGGGTCTCCGCCTCAAGCCAGACGGCGTGCACCCCGGCTTCCCCGTCGCCATCTTTGGCGGCCAGAAGGGCGACCTCGCGCTGAACGAGCATGCCGGCGAGACGATCGGCACTGCCATCGCGACGAGTTCGCAAAGCACGATCGTCAGCATGGCCGACTTCGTGGGAGAGAACGCCCGGCGCCGGTTCGCATCGGCCTTCCTGGCTGCGCTCTACCAGCACAACCGCGAGCCCTTGCACCTCATCGTTGACGAGGCCGACACTCTGGCGCCCCAGAAGCCGATTGCGCCGCTCGACGCCGAGGTCCTCTCGCGCATGCAGCAGATCGTCCGGCGCGGTCGCATCCGGGGCTTCGTGCCGTATCTGATTACGCAGCGGCCGGCGGTGCTCAACAAGGACGTGCTGTCACAGGCCGACGGGCTGATCGCGTTCAATCTGATTTCCAGCCAAGACCGCGATGCCATCGGCAACTGGATCGAGGGCCAGGCCGACAAGGCTGAGCAGAAGGCTCTGCTGGCGACGCTGCCGAAGCTGGAACGCGGTACCGCCATGGTCTGGCTGCCCGGTCGCGGCATCCTTCAGCAGGTCGAATTCCCGCTGTCGGCGACCTTCGATAGCGGCCGCACACCGAAGCGTGGCGAGGCCAAGCCCACCGCCACACTGAAGCCAATCGATGTGGCCGGACTGGCCGGCAAGATTGCGGCGGTCGAGGAGAAGCGGAAGGCCGACGATCCCAAGACGCTGCGGGCGGAGATCACGCGGCTCACGGCCGAGCTGGCGAAGAAGCCGGCGGGGGCCCCGGATGGCGCGCAACTCGAGGCGGCTCGGCGGGAAGGCCGCCAGCACGCCGAGCGAGCGCACAGGCCTCTATGGATCGCCACTGAGAATGCCTGCAGGCGGCTTGGCGGCATCATCGACGAGGTGACCGAAATGCGCCGGAACCTGCAAGATGCAATCGACGGCATTCATGTTGCGGTCGTCGATCCTCAGATGCCGACACCCGGCATCACGCACGCCCGTCAACCGTTCACCCCGGCTCCGACAAGCGCCCCGGCCGTTTCGACAAGCCAGGCGGCGAAAGTGTCAACCGCCGGCGCCCTGAAACCCGCCCTGCAGCGCGTCGTCAACGCCATCGGCTGGTGGCGGCAGATCGGCCAGGATCCGGTCGACCGTTCGCGCGCCTGCGTCGTCGCTGGCCTCAGCCCCAAGGCGTCGACCTTCGGCGTCTATATCGGCGAGCTGATCAAGCTCGGTCTCGTCGAGAGTTCACCGGGCAAGGTCGGGCTTACCGCCGAAGGTCTGGCGCTCGCCGTCGTGCCGGCCGGTGATACCCGCGAGCAGATACATGACGTGGCTCGCGGCCTGTTGGGCCCGCAGGAACAGCGGGTGTTCGATGCCATCTATGCGGTCTATCCCAGGGAGATCGCGCGCGTCGATCTGGCGAATGCTGTCGGCCTGTCACCAACCGCCAGCACGCTCGGCGTCTACATCGGCGGCATCGCGGCCTACGGCATCATCGAGAACGGGTCACGCGGGCATGTCCGCGCGGCGGGATGGCTGTTCCCGTGATCGCCGGCCCCTGGCCCGACCGCGAGGCATTCGAGCGCTGGTGGGCCGCCAACGTCATCGCCCTCAACCGCCTCGCCGTCACGGACCCGCGTGAATACGAGCGCGTCGCCGCAGCCATCGAGAAGTTCAACGCCGAGCACCCGCACTGAAGGAGAGATCAATGGAAGCCGTCGAAGCCGCCGCCACCGCTGAAATCATGCCGCCCGTCGCGCCCTGGGAGGCTCTGCCCGAGGGCCAGTACGCCATCGTCGAACTGATGGGCCACACCACGCTTGTTGGCCGGGTCACCGAGATCGAGCGGTTCGGGACCAAGATGCTCGGCATCGAGCCGCTGTTCGCCGGGCAATTGCTGCCGGTCGTGCTGCAGGGCGGCGCCGCGATCTACCGGCTAACGATGTGCTCGCCGGAGACCGCTTGGAAGGGCCAGCACAAGCCGGAGCATATCTGGCGGCTGCCGGATCCGATCAAGGCGATCGTGCCGGTGGCCTTGCTGCCAGCTCCGGTGTCGGCGGCGAGCCGCACTTTCGGAGAGGCGGCCGGCTTTCACAATGACGACCGCGACGACGGCCCGGAGTTCTAACCATGCCGATCTTGAACTGCTACGTCTCCGACGAGACGCTGAAGCGCTTGACGCGATTCGCGGACCGGCGACAGGACGGCCGCTCGCCGGAGCAGTTGGCAGAGGCCGCGATAGAAGAAGCCGCGATGGAGGCCGAGCGGTCGCTGCCGAATGACAGGTGGGTGCCCGCATGAAAGCCCTCACGATCTGGCAGCCTTGGGCGTCGCTCATCATGGCCGGCGCGAAGCCCTACGAATTCCGAGGCTGGGCGGCGTGGCCGTCCGTCATCGGCCAGCGCATCGTCATCCATGCCGGCGCGCCGATGATCGAAGCCGACGAGATCCGGGAGCTGTTGCGTCGGCTGGCCGATCCAGCAGTGGCTCGCTTTACCGGCCTCCTCCCGGAGAAGGCCATCCCGATCCTCGAACGAGCCCTGAAGGAACCGGCGATGTTCCCGCGCAAGCACGCGCTGGGCACCGCGCTGCTCGGCAAGCCAGTGCTGGCGTCGGACCTCTGGCCGGAAGCGTTCACGTCCGACAGCAGCCGCCTCGAGCAGAGCAACTGGGCATGGCCACTGACGGACCTAGAGCACTTCACTCCCCCGATCCCGTCGCGCGGCGCGCAAGGGTTCTGGCAGTGGGGCGGGAAGACGCCGAACACGCGGGCCGCGGCTGCCTGATGCCGACCCGGATCCAACTCTCTCGCGCGAAGGGCTGGCGCATGCCCGCGAACACCGTGAAGGTCGATCGCTCAACGCGCTGGGGCAATCCGTTCGACTTCCGGAGGTCCGACTATTCCTGGGCGGCGCTGTCCTTCGGCTGCCGCGCGGACGCCGCCGGCCGACAGCAAGCCTCGGTGCGCGCCTTCCGCGACTGGATCGACCCGCCGCACGGGCGGCAGACCGTCCGCATGGAGCAGCAGCCGAAAATGGTCGGACCCGGCGGCGAGGTGGCGCTCGGCCCTCGAATCGAAGCCGACAAGGCACCCTCGCGAGACGAGGTGCAGGAATCCCTGCGCGGCAAAAACCTCGCTTGCTGGTGCAAGCCAGGCGCGCCCTGCCACGCCGACGTGTTGCTGGAGATCGCGAATCGATGACCCCGCGCCAGATCGCCCTCGCCCGCCACGCGCTCGGCCTCACCGCCAGCTGCCTGATCACCCGCCGGAATCACTTTGTCGCCGGCCCGGGGCACGACGATTTCGCGGACTGGCAGGCCATGGTTGCGGCCGGCCAGGCGACGCGGCGGGAGAACAAGCACCTGCCGCCGGGCGACGTGCTGTTCCGCCTCACCCGGGCCGGCGCAGAGGCGGCGTTGCTACCCGGCGACATATTGAACCCGGAGGATTGGCCTTGATCCACGCCCGCATCACCTTCGCCGCGCACGACATGAACGCCTTCGCCGATCTTGGCCGGATCACCGTCGAGCAATGGCATGCCGCGCACGACATCGGCCCCGGGGATCCGGACGCATACAACACGCTCCTCCTCGACCTGATGGCCGACGAAGACACGATGACCGATGAGAAGGTCGTCAGCGTGGCTGCCGTTGCCGCGCTCCTCAACTGGCCAGTTGCCGAGGTCATCCAGCGCGGACGGCAAGCCGTTGCCCGGCAACTCGACGCGGACAACGAGCGGATGCGCGCGTGGCGGACGAGGTCGCGCCCATGACCGCCGCCACGATGCTCGCCATGGGCTGCAGGCCCTCTTTGCAAAGGAACATGACATGACCAGCTATAGTGTCGACGGCAGTCAGAGAGTGCCGATCAAGATGTGGACCAACGGCGTGCCGGTCGAAGATCTGGCCGCCCAGCAGCTGCGCAACGTCGCAACGCTGCCGTTCATCCACAAGCACATCGCGGTCATGCCCGATGTTCACTGGGGCATGGGCGCAACGGTCGGCTCCGTGATTCCGACCAAGGGCGCCATCGTGCCGGCGGCCGTCGGCGTCGACATCGGCTGCGGGATGATGGCGCAGCGGACCACTCTAACGGCCGCGGACCTGCCGGACAGCCTACTGGCGCTGCGTACTGAGATCGAACGCCGCGTGCCGCACGGGCGCACCAATAACGGCGGTCCGAGTGACCGCGGCGCATGGCACGACATTCCGGACAAGGTCGCGGCAACGCTGCCGGAGAAGATGGCGACGGACCTGTTAGCCCTGTTCGATAAGCATCCGAAGCTCCGCAAGCAATGGACGCTGGAGCGAGCCCTCAGCCACGCCGGCACGCTCGGAACCGGCAATCACTTTGTCGAGGTCTGTCTCGACGAGGAAAGCCGCGTTTGGGTCATGCTGCACTCAGGCTCGCGCGGCATCGGCAATCGGATCGGGACTTACTTCATTGAGCGAGCCAAGGAGGACATGAAGCGCTGGTTCATCAACCTGCCAGACGCCGATCTCGCCTACCTGCCGCAGGGTTCCGATCTGTTCAAAGACTATTGCGATGCCGTCGAGTGGGCGCAGCAATACGCACTCTACAATCGTCGCCTGATGATGGACGCCGCACTCGGCGCCCTTTCACAGGAAGTGCCGAAGCCCTTCACCTGCGACTGCGAGGCCGTGAACTGCCATCACAACTATGTCTCTTGGGAGCATCATTTCGGCGAGAACGTCATCGTCACCCGCAAGGGTGCCGTCCGCGCTCGTGAGGGCGAGCTCGGTATCATCCCTGGCAGTATGGGCGCGCGCTCGTTCATCGTCCGCGGCAAGGGCAATCCGGAGAGCTTCTGCTCCTGCAGCCATGGCGCCGGCAGGGCGATGTCGCGCGGGGCGGCGAAGAAGCGGTTCACGCTGGACGATCACATCGCTGCGACGGCGGGCGTCGAGTGCCGGAAGGATGCCGATGTCATCGACGAGACGCCCGGCGCCTACAAGGATATCGAGGCCGTCATGGCGGCGCAGTCCGATCTCGTATCGGTCGAGCACACGCTGAAGCAAGTCGTTGTAGTGAAGGGCTGACGATGCGGCCCCGTAGCTCAGCTGGATCAGAGCGCCCGGTTCCGGACCGGGAGGCCGCAGGTTCGAGTCCTGCCGGGGCCACCACGCCATGCCTCCACTTCGTCGGCTTCCGCGGCGACGAGTACATCAGCGCGCGCCGGATCTGGGGCCGGCCGGACTTCTTCCACCTCGGATGGGACCTCCGGGCGCAGCGCGAGATCGCTCCGGGGGACGTCGTGGTCTTTGCGCGCGGTCCCGCCGATCAGGAGCCGCAGGCGCGGTCGTTTCCGGATATACTTGAGAAGGAGGAGGACTAGAGATGCCGTCCAACACGCAGCTATTGAAGCAGTTCGGCCTCGTCGCCGAGGAAGACGTCGCCAAGCTGCTGGGCGTCTCCGTCAAGACCCTGAAGAACCGTCGCCGGGAGGACCTGCCGGCGTTCGTCAAGGCAGGGCGCCGCCGCCTGTTCAAGGAAGACTCGGTCAAGGCGTACCTCGACGCCCGGATCGTCAACCCAGCCGCTTGAGCGCGTCGTGAATGCTCACCGGATCGATGCGGGCATAGACGCGCTGGAGAATCTTCCAATTCCTGTGCCCGGAGATCAGCGCCACCTGGGGGATCGGGACGCCGGCCTCGAGCAGCGCAGACAGCGAGTGCGCCCGCAAGTCGTGCAGATGTAGATCCATCACCTGGGCCCGGAGCGCACATTGGTGGAACGCCACCGACACGCTCGGCCTCTTGTAGGGGAACGGGCTTTCGAGATAGCGCGGCCGCTCCGCCACCAGCGCGAAGGTATCGACGCCCCGGAACGCGATCAGCGGCACCTCTTGGTGGTTCGTCTCCTTCACCCGGGCGTCGGGATGCTTGCGCGATCGGATCATGACCGTCCGACGCCTCTCACTGATATCGCTCCACTGGATGCCCAGCAGCTCCCCGACGCGCAGCGGCAGGACCGACAGAATGCGGATGATGACGGCCAGGTCGATCGCCGTCTGTTCGCGGGCGTCGGCAACGGCGATCACCCGCTCGATCTCCTCCTGCATGGGACGCCGCGCCCTCACCCCGGACTTGCCGGCCACCCCCAGGCGCTTCGCCGTCGCAATGGCCGCATCCACGTCCGCCAAGGGCACAGGCGTTCCCCACAGGGCATGCGCGGTCTTCAGGACCTCCCGCAGATAGCTCAGGCGTGTCGAGACGCCGCCAGCCGACAAGCCCAACCCCGTGGCGTAGGTCACGAGCGCGCCCGGCTTCAGGTCGGACAGAAGCCGGGCGCCAAGGTCCGCCTTTAGCGTCTTCAGTTCGTTGGCTTTGTTGAGTCCCCAGCGCCGGACCGGCCAAACCTCTTTGTCGTAGCGGTCGATCAGCGGCCCCAGCGCGCCCAGCACCTTGGCCGGAGCGACCTCGGCGAGGTCCGCCTCGCGCTCTCGAGCGCGTGCCCATGCCTGCGCGTCTGCCTTCCGGTCGAAGGTCTTGGTAGCCTTCAGGTCGACCCGGCGTATGATCGCCTGCCAACGTCCATCGCGTTGCCGAAACGTCGCCACGAAGCCCTCCCCGACTGTGACAGGTCACACCATACGGGAATGGCACAGGCTCGTCACAGCGCGAATAAGGGCGGGCGGGATTGCTTGGGAATTTGGGCGGTCGCGGGAACGAGCGCCGGGAGCATTTCGGACGGTGCAGGAAGGATCAGGAACCGCTATGGCAGGCCTCGATCCGATAGCCGTCGGGACGAAAGAGCCCGCCGTTATTGCCTCGGATCGCCTTTCGGCACGCTCTTGTCACAGTTGACACACCCGCCGCCCCTCGTCCGTGAGGCACACCGAATACCCGCCCTCGACCAGGAGCCAGCCGCGATCCACGGCCAGCTGCACGGCCTCGACCGTCTCGGCGACGTCGGAGATCCCGGCCAGCGAGCGCCACTGCATCGGCCGACCGGCGGTTGCGTCGTAGAGCGTGCGCATGATGTGCAGCGCCAGGGCTTCGGGCTTGGACGGCATGGGCGGGTAACGGGGCGGCCGGTGTTAAGTTTCTCGACCGGGCGGGATGCTGGCAACTTCCAGCGCGCCAGCGAGTTGAAGTGAAAGCGAAATACCCTTGCCGTTGATGGGGTTGCCAATCCCGCGCGCCGGTTGTACAGGGCCTCTACACTCCAGTCGGACGTCCGGTTCCTGCATCAAAATGCGAAATCCGGTTGGAAGGCAAAGTGTGTCCGGATTTCAAGAAGTGGCCCAAAAATCGCCTCGCTTGATGCCCACGTCCGGAGATCAACGAGGAGATAGAAATGACCAATCGTGCTCCGCTCAGGGCTTTCGAGGCCGAGGGCATCCAGAAGCCGGATGGTCGCGCCGAACAGGCGGCGATCGATATGTCGGTCGACTACAGCGACGAAGTAACCACGGAGCAAATGGCCCGCCTCGAGCGTGCTTACAAGCACATCGACAAGAGCCGGCTTCGGTCCAAGACGGGACCCGCCTGGTAAGCACTTCCAGCTAGTGTCCGACCAGCCGCCAACCGACCCGGTCGAACCGACCTGGTATTCTACGGCACCAAAACCTCTCGATGTGGTTTGGTGCCGTTTTCCGTTTGAGGACGTCGTTGGCTTCAAGGATCGGCCGGCCTTGGTTCGCGACGTTTTGGAGGACAGCGGCGACCGCGCAGGTCAGATCTGGGTGGAAGTCTCGTATGGAACGTCGCAGGTAGATAAGCCGGCAACGGCGGGCAGCTTCTCAATCGTCCCCTTCAGCGACCTGCAGCAAATCGGATTGCACAAGAACACAAGGTTCGAACTCTTCAAGACAATCCTGCTCCCTTGGGCGCTTGAGAACTTCCCCAATTGCCCCGGCAAGCCGGCGCCAATCCTCGGTCATCTTACGGGTCGGCAGAAGGTTCGCCTTCAGGAGTTTCAGAAGCGTATCGACCAAGCGATGGCGGCGATGAAGAAAACTGAAAGCGTCGATACCTCGCTAGCCAAGACCTAGCCGGATGCAGGCCTGAAAAGGGCGGGTTTGTAACTCGCCCTACTGCCGCCGCTCCGACCGCCACTCCCATGCCGGCGAAGATATCCAGCCGCGCAATCTGGCCTCGATGATCCGCCAATCCGGCCTGCCGAAGAAGCTCTTCCGCTGAGCGCGCACGCCCTCGCGCCGACATGGGAATTCCCATATCGGGCGCGGCTTCGTTTGTTAGTTAGATCGTTTGTTAGTTCGCACAAACGAGAAAAAGCCCGCCGACCCAGTGAAGGGCCGACGGGCAAAGGTGGCGCACGAAGCATGGGCCGCGTGCTGAAACTGGACTATGCTGGCCTCATGACCATCCCGTCCGCCATCCTGCTCGCCGCCCTCTGGGCCATCGCCATCGCGAGCGCGATCCTCGTCGTGCGCTTCTGGCGTCGCCCGCGCGCATCGGAGCCGCTGCCGACGCATCTGCTCGACCCCGACTATTGGAAGGATCGGCCGATCCACGCCAACAAGCTCGTGGTCGAGCACACCCCGATTATGGCCGTCATGATCACGGCGTCGAAGATCGAGGCCCAGCGATGAGTCTGTTCGCCTACGTCAAAATCGACCGGGGCGTCCTGCCGGCGAGCATCGAGGCCAAGGGGATCACGCATGCCCAGACGTACGATCTTGATGGCGACGCAGGCATGGCTTGGAATGCGCAAATGCTTGCCGATGGGCGTCTGATCGTCGATGGCGAAGAGGCAGTGGGCGACCGTGAGATTGATGTCTTCGTGGTGACCCGCCCAAGCGGTCGGGAGCGCTGCTACGACATCGCGGCGACGTACCACTGCGGCCGCTTGGTCAGCCTGGATGTCCAGCCGTGGCCGGTTGAAGACGTCGACGAGAAGCCGCGCGGCTTCTGGGCGAGAGCCCTGACGACGCTGAATGCGATGGTCGGTCGCCGCACTCCCGAGGTGAGGTAGTCCATGTCATGGGCGACCCAGCCGAAGCGCTACCTCGTATTCTCCTTCAACCATTATGAAGCGCTGGGCGGGTGGGCCGACCATCAGGGCACATTCGATACCCTGCCCGAGGCCCTCGCTTGCATGGATGATTGCGCCGGCAAAGATCGAGACGCTCACGTCGTCGATCTAGTCTCGGGCGAGATCGTCCGCGAGCGCATCAAGGGTGGGCCGGCGGAACCTTCCGAAACGAAAAAAGCGCCGCCCGCCGGTTAGGGCGAGCGGCGTAGTTTAGGGAGGAAACGCCCTCGTCGGGCATGTCGGCTCCGGATCGCTCCAGACCCCGACCTTGTGTGCGCCTCAGCGCATGTTCATGGATGCTCCCGCAGGCCCTCCGGCAGCGGCGGCAGCGAAACCGTCTGGCCGGCCAGGGCGTGGGTGCAGTCGCTCAGGAACTCGATGGCGCCGCCCCGCAGGAAGTAGTGGCAGCGCATCGCTTCGACCTTCACGCCGTCGGGAAAGGTGTGCCCCGGCGAGGAGATGTTGACGCTTGGCGAGAAGGTCGGACGGTCGACGTTGCCATCGAACGTCCACCGAGCGCCGCTGTGGTTCGGCCGGTCGACGTGGATGGCATGCATCTCCTCGCAACCGGGGCACCAGTGCGAGAAGCCGCCCGCAAAGTTCCGTAGGGCATTGCTGACCTGGCCCATGCTCACCCTCCCGTCGTCGGCTTGAAGACGCACCGCACGACGCCACCGCGGACGCAGACCCACCAGTCCTGATCGATCGACGGATAGAGCCCCTGCCCGACCAGGTGGCGCGGCATCAGGACGACGTCGCCGGCGCCGGTCACGATCTCGACGCCGGCCGGCGTCTCGCGGAACTTGGCGGCATGCTCGCGCCGGCAGTCGGCGGGCCCGCAGCAGTGGACGCCGTCGCGGTCGACGTAGCGCGGGTTCGCCATGATCCAGGCGGCGTCGCCGTGGGCAAGCACCGCTGCCGCCCACATCGTAGACAGAACGAACGCTGCCGAGAAAATGATAGCCAATGGGCGGGTCGACAATCCGTTGTGGCTGTCCGGACGGATCAGCCACGCCCATAAGGCCGCAAAAACGGCCAAGTTGAAGGTCGCGACGGCGATCAACAGGACCAAGCTCACGGCGCCCATCACGGGCACGTCGCCTCGAACCGGGCATTGAGCGAGCGGGCCCGACCGTTGGCGGCGCGCACCTCGGCCACGGTCTGCGGCGTGTCGGCTTTGCCGTCATAGGTGATCTCGCGCACCGGGAAGCCCGGCCGCATCGCCTCACAGGCCGGGGCAGAGGTCGGCATGGCTGTCACCGGCGGCGGGGCTTCACCACCAAGACAGCCGCCCAGCGCCAGGCTAACGGCGCAGACTGCGATCGTTCGGATCATGTTCGGGCTCCGGTCTGGATTCGGCTTCACGGGCAGCATCGGTCGCGGCGCGGATGGTCGCCGTGCCGGTCTTCATGTCGGCGTTCTGCTGTTCGGCCCGGCCGAGCTCGCGGCTGACATCGGGCGCCGGCGGCTTCTTCACGAACAGCCCGACCAGCAGCTCGAGCGCCTTGGGCAGCAGCGCGCCCAGCAGGCCGAGCCACGACATCAGCCGCCCGCCGGCTTGAGCTTCGTCACGCCGTGTTGGGCGAGCGCCGCTGTCAGTTCCTCGATCGCTGCCATCGCCGCCTTGGCGGCGTCGAGCTTGTCGCCGTCGGTACTGTTCGCCGCCGCGAACACCCGCTCGCTCCGTTCGATGATCTCGGCAGCCGCCGTAATCCCGCTGTTCACATATTCGTTGATCGACCTCGCGCAGACGGCGGACTGTGCCAGCGCGTCCTGGCAGAGGACATTGTAGAGGCCGACGGTCGCTGTTGCCGTGACCAAGGCCAGCTTGGCGCGGCCGAAAGTCTGGTCGGCTTTGTCCTGCCGTTCCTGCTGGGTTCCCCCGCAGGCCGTCAGCGCAAGCATCATCGCGGCCGCAAGGGCCGTTGCCATCTTCTTCATCGCTCTCTCCTGGGTGGGACCGACCGGCGGCCGGCTACTTCTTCGACTTCTCGACGAGCTCGTCGCCCTTCGGGGTGACCGCCACGACCGTCACGTCGGGGATGCTCTCGACCTTGCGGATCTGCGCCGTGGTGCTGGCGCTCTTGCCGGCGAACAAGGCGCTGATGATCGGCAGCAGGACGCCCAACGCGCCGACGATCACGGCAACGCCCTCCCCGATCTGGCGGACCATCTCGACGGCCTTGTCGGCATCGTCCTGCCCCATGAAGCCGAGCGCGACGGCGACCGCCACGCCGGAAGCAACTGCAGTCACGACGTGCCGAGAGACGGCCACGACCTGGTCCTTGGTAAACCGGCCTCCGAAGAGACGGCGCAGGAGCTGGATCATCGGGCGTGCCTTTCGTACGCGTTGGCGATCTTCGGTGCGTAGACATCCACGGCGCCGGGCCCGTTGTAGCCGGCGGCGAAGGCGTGCCAGTCCTTGCGCTGCAGGGCGTCCTGCAGGGGCCGATTAGCGAGGATGAACCGCACGAAGAGATCGAGCTGGCCGGCCTCCGTGAATGCAGCAGCCTTGAATTCGTAGGGCGTTGGGAAGCCCAGCGCCGCGAAGTGGAAGCCCATGATCTGGAAGAGCCCCCAGCTGGTCGCCTGGATGGCGGCGCGCTCGTCGAGCGCCGAGGCTTCGTCGAACTGTGCCCACGCCTCCAGGCGGGTCTTGGCGGCAACCGACGGCGTCCACTGCTGGCGCGAGATATGCGGGTGGCTGTCGTTGAACCGGTAGTCGGTGAGCTTGCCGAACCAGTGCGCCTCGAGGCGGATCGGCGGACGGGGATGCCCGGCGATCGTCCACATGCTCTGCCCGCTGGCCTCGACTTCGGCGACGGCCTTCACGGCCGCAACGTCGGCGCCGAGCTTGGTAGCCGCCGCCTGATATTCCTGTTCGGTCATGACTCTCGCCCCTTCACTTTTTCGTCAGCAGGTGGAACACGACGGCGGCCAGCCCCAGCACGGAGGCGCCGCAGACGCTGATCACGGCGACCCACATCCGGCTCGAAACCACATCGAGCCGGGCGTGCAGGGCAGTCTGCCCCTGGGCCATCTGTGTCAGCGCCGTCAGGATTCCGGTGTAGCGCTCGGCGCACACGGCCTCGTGCAGCTCGAGCCGGGCATTGGCGCGGACCGCGGAGAAGTCCGGCGCGCGATCGTCGTCCTCGCGCGCCATGATCAACGCCTCCCGAAAGGGTTCGGCGACCGATATATCGGCATAGGCCATGCCGGGACTCCCTGTAGGTGAAACGATACGCTTGCCTCAGCCATTGCCGGCCTCCTCGGGTCGGTTGTGGTCAGGGCCTCGGCCGTGGTGGCACATGGTCGGGGCCCGCTGCTTAAACTCGGGTCGCCGCCCTCAGCCGCAGCCGTAGACGCAGGCGATCTGCTTGACCTCGTCGGGATCGGCGAAGGTCATGTCCTCGCGGGCGCGCGCGACGGAATGGCTCCGCACGATGTTGTCGGCCTGCTTCATTGCCTTGCCCGGCGTGTCGGAGGCGCAGAGGAGATCGCCCTTGGCGATGTCGCCGCCCTGGCCGCAGACATTGACGCTGCCTTCGCCCACGGCATTGATGACGACGAGATCATGGGTGGCGAGGTAGTAGGACCACTCCGTGACTGGCGTGATCCCATCGGCTTCCGTCATCGCCGCCGGCGCCCATTCGGCGATCGGCGTGTAACGGCTGACGAAGACGCCCAGCACACCGGCCTGGTTTGCTGAGGCCGACAGCGTCATCGTGCAGAGGACGTCGGAGATTGACTTCGCCACGACGGCGTCATCGACCAGGAGATCGCCGACCTCCGGCTCCACTGCGATCGGCAGCAGCCCGTCATGCGCTCCTGTGAAAGGGCCGTACCCTGTGCCGCCAACGGCATAGACTGACCAGCTGCCGGCGCCGCTGGAGCGGCCGACGTCGGCGGTACCGCCAGTCGAGCTGGCGCCGCGGATCGCGGCATTTGGCAGTGGTGAGCCCGCCCCGGCTGTGGTCTGCGAGGCTTCGATCGTCCACCCGCCGGTGCTCTGGAACTTCGCCGCACCGCCACCGTCGCCGCCACCGCCGCCGGTCGTCGATTCGTTGACGGCCCGGATCGGGTAGGAGATCGGCAGGTTGCCGGCGATCTGCAGCACCCCCAGCCCGGTGGTGATGTCGCCGCCGAAGGTCGCCACAGGCGTCGAGACGCCGCTGATATTCACATACGGCGTGATGGCGTTCGGGAACAGCCCGTCGCCGCGCATCTCGATGCGGGTGTTGCCGCTGCTGGTGCGCAGGATGGCGCCCGTGACCGTGCCGGCCGTGAGCGAGCCCATGTCAGCGGCGATCGCCGATAGCGTCGAGACGCTGAGCTTCGCCGCGGTGACGGCACCGGCCGTGATCTTGTCGGCGGTGATCGCGTTGGTCGCGATATTCGCCGCCAGGATGGAGCCATCGACGATGACCTCGCCGCCGCCCTTCTTCAGCACGGAGACCGAACCGACGCGATAGGTGCCGCCGGACAGGTTCGATCCCGACGACTTGTATATCTGGACCACGGCCTGGGTCGCGGTGGCCGGCACGACGATATTCGCCGAGGTCGTGACCTGCTCGCTGTAGGAACTGCTGCTCGCCGAGGTCCAGGTGAGGACGTTGCCGGTGCCGGAGACCTCGGCATTCGAGGCATCCATGAACTTAAGCTTGACGTTGATGCCGACGTTCGGCGTCGAGATGCGCTGCACGACGGCCTTCAGAACGTAGACCTGCCCCGGCGTGACCGTGAAAACGTTCTCGTTCTGGATGATGCCCGTCGAGAAGCCGGTCGAGATCGCGAGATGGTAGCCGGAGCCGTTGTAGCCGTTGCCCGCGGTGACCGACGAATTCGCCACCGTGGCCCAGCCATCGGTGCCGAGGCTGAAGCTGTCGTTGACGACGAAGTTCGTGAAGTCGGCAACCAGCAGCTTTTCCATCGTCACGGCCTTGGCCGCGAGCTTGGCGGTGACGACCGAGCCGGCCTTGAGCTTCGGTGTCGAGATCGAATCGTCGGCGATCTGCGTCGTGCCGATCGTGCCCGTCAGCTTCGCCGCGTCCATGTCGGCGATCTGGTCGTCGGTGATGGTCCCGGTGATGTCCCCGGCCGGGACGGCGGCCGTCCATCCCGGGATGCTTTCATCGTAGCGGTAAAGCTTGCCGTCCGTGGTCAGGTAGACCATGCGACCGTCGTAGAGGTCCGTCGAAGGCAGGGTATCGACGATCTCGATGCCGACGACTGGCTGCTCCTTCGTTGTGATGACGACCGAGGCGGCGTTGGTCGAGTAGACGCCGGTAGCCGAGCGGAACTTGATCAGATAGGTCCCGATCTCGGTCAGCAGCACGGCGTTCGTCGTCGTGCCGGCGCCGGTGAAGATCGTCGTCGCGGTAGCCCAGGTGGCGCCCGTGGTGACGGCCTCGAAGCGGATCTCGACGGTGCCGTTGCGGGCGCGCTCGTCGACCGCGGCATCCCATTCGAAGGTCGTGAAGCCTGACACGCCGGCCGTCTGGGTGAAGCCGGTGACGTCTTCCGGCGGGGCGGTGTCGCCGGAGACGGTCACGCTCTCCTGGATGAAGGTCGAGCGGCGCTCCACAGTGTTAATCGCGGCGACGCGGACGTGGTAGTAGCCCACGGCGACGTCATCGACGGTCCAGTGGGTCTCCGTGGTGGCGGTGCGGCCGAGGATGTGGGTCTGGTCCCAATCCGTCACCGACTGCAGCTTCATCTCGACCTGGTAGCCGATCAGGAAGCCGTCGGGCGACGGGTCCCAGTCGATCAGCAGCCGGCTCTTCACGCCCTGGCCGGGCGCGGTCTCGTAGACCTCCTCGGTGACGGTGAGGTTGGTCGGCGGCGCCACGGTGTTGGCGTCGGGCCCGTCGGTGCCGTCGTTGGGATCGACCGGCACCTCTTCGGAGGTCGCCCAGTCGTAGGCCTCCAGCGAGGTCGCCGCCAACTCGAGATCGACGCCGAGGGCATTATCCTCGACCGCGAACGAGGTCGATCGCACCTCGAAAACCTTGTCGATCCAGCCGTAGCGCTCGTAGGTCAGATAGACCGTATCGCCGGCCTGCACCCGCCAGGCCGAGAGGTTGCAGGGCAGCGTCACCCGCAGCTCGTGACGGCTCAGCAGCAGGTCGATCTTGGCGATGCGCTGCGCCATCGAAGCCGCCCGCGTGAACGGCAGCATGATGTCGCGATAGATCGCCTCGCCATCGATCGTGGCATAGGAGTCCGAAACCACCGGCGGGAAGTCGGCTTCCTGCCAGAACCGGACCGGGTCGATATAGACGCCCTTCACGGCGTTGAAGCGGTCGCGCCGCGAGGTCAGCGTCTGGATCTTCGGCCCGCTGCGAAGATCGTTGGCGGTCAGCGTGATCGTCGGCGTCTGATAGACCCCGGCCAGGATGCGCCAGCGCTCGCCATCGAACGGGGCGCGGCCGCGCATGGCCCCCAGCAGCCGGCCCAGCACTTCCTTTGGCTGGTCGCTGGACTTGAACGAGCCGTAGGTCTCGAACCGGCTTTCATAGCCGCCGGCCACGAGCTCGACCTGTTCGTCGCAGGCGTTCGCCGCCGCGATCAGCGCGGCCTCGTCGATGCCGGTCGCATAATCGACCCCGAGCCCATAGGTCGGATCGCAGAGATAGTTCGCGACACAGAGCGCCGAATTGACTGACCAGCCCGTGGTATCGGTGCGGGGGTCATAGACGTCGTTCTTGCCCTTGATCACGGCGGTGATGTTCGGGATGTCGCGGAAGATCGCCTGATCGAATTCCAGCCGGACGTAGAGCCCGGCCATGCCGGCGAAGGTGTCGTCCGACGTCAGGACGGCGCTGCATTCCGCCAGCAGATCGGCGTCGATGGTCTGGCCCGGCGCGCCCTTGAACGGGCGGACCCTGACCTTGCCGGCGAACTGGCTGGGCGACGGCACGAAGCCGTTCGAATCGATGACGAGATCGCCGGGGGCCGCAGAGCCGGCGTTCTCATAGGACACGAAGGCTTCGTCGCCGATCCAGATCTGGGCGAACTGGTGGACCTCATGGCCCGCCATCAGCACGATCAAGTGGAGATACTTGTTGCTGTTGGTGGTGTGCATGAAGCCGAACACGCCGCCGACGCGGGCCTCGCCGTAGATCACCTGTCGCGGCGCTGTGGGTTGGCGGACGTTGATCTTGTTGTCGATTACCGGCTGCGACGTGCCGGGGAAGGTCTGGCCGCGCGCGGAACTGGCCGGCTTCAGGAGCGACGAGGCAGCGTAGGAGATCGCCAAGGTCAGGACGGTTGCGACGACAGCCGACGCGACGCCCGCCCAGAAGGCGGACATGCCGACCGCGAGGAAGATCGGAATGAAGAGAGGCCCGGCGTGGGCCTGCCCCGGAATCAGCATCAGGGCGAGCGCAAAGAGACCGATCAGCAGCATGCCGACCTGCCGTTGAGGTTTGCGTGGTGCATCGATATGCTCGCTCTATGCGGAAATTGATCGTGGCGGCCTTGGCCGCACTGGCTTTGGGGGCGTGCGCGCCGTCAGTGCCGCTCGCCAGCACTCAGGCCGACGCCGAGGGTAAGCAGTTCCAGCCGCCTGCCGCGGGATCGGCGGCGGCGTATTTCTATGTCTATGGCGCCGGCGACAGCTTTGCGGTCACATCGGGTCCGCGGCACCTTGGCACCATCGGATCGAATGCATGGTTTCGCGCCGACCTTCCGGCTGGTCCCCAGGAACTCGGCTGCGCGATCGATACCTGGGCTGTGGTGACTTCGCCCGCAGCCCGCGCCGACCGGCGCAGCTACTGGACCGGCGAGTCGAAGCGTTCGGTCGATCTCGTCGGAGGGCAGACCTACTTCTACGAAATCGGCGTCCGCGCATCGATGGTCGCGGTGACCTGCACCATCGCCGAGGTTTCGCCGGCAGACGGCAGGGCCGCCATACTTCAGCGGCGACGGGCTCTCGATCCGCGGTAGCTAACCCACCTTCCAGACATTGACGGCCCGATCCAGCGGGACATGCTCCAGCCCGTTCGGGCCAGGCCCGCATAGGGTCTGCCCGGTGCAGACGCAGATCGCAGGCCGCCCGTCCTGATCGATGATGGCGACGTCACCCCGGCGGATTTCCCGCCAGTTCTGGGAAGGTCGCCCCAGCGGCGCACAGGCTGCGCTCCCGAGCCCGCCGTCCTCTTCGATGACCCGCATCGCCTCCAGCGCCGACGACCAGGTGACCGGCCGCATTTCCTGACCGGTGATCGTGGCCACGGCGCCGAACATGAAGGTCGCACAATCCTGCCGGCCCCATTCGAACGGCACGTTCTTGTTCGCCAGCATGTAGGCCGCGAGCCGCTTTTCCCAGCCCTCGATGCGCTTCATCCCCGCCCCCAGTAAATGACCTTGTCGGCGTACTGGGCGATGTACCGCAGGGAGGCGTCGCCATCGTGCAGCAGCTTCTGGTGTTCGTCGGTGTAGCGCCACTCGCGGGCGCGCTCCAAGTCGATCAGCTCGTTCTCGTACTGAAGCGAGATGATCGGTTTCTCGGGGTTGCTGTCGTCGATCTCGCCGACGTCGAGCCGGCCCCGGCACATGATCTTCGGTGTCGAAACGATGGCGCCGCTCGCATCCAGCAGGCCGAGCCGGATGATGCCGTAGCGCCGGGTCTGCAGCTCCTCCAGCGCCAGTTCGATCTGGTCCGGCGGCGCTCCGGACAGTTTCAGGGTGAAGCCGCGCGCCTCGATGCTGTCGGTTTCCTCGACCGCAGAGACCTCCAGCATGTTGCCGAGGCCGAGCCAACTCTGACTGTTCCACGACAGCGTGCCGATGCCGGTCCAGAGATACTGAACCGTCGAGAACTCCAGTTCGAACAGCAGGATCGGCCGGACGACCGGCGCCTGGAGGCCGGTCGCCATGTCTGTGGTGAGGCCGCGACTCACGGCCGGAGATCCTCGATGGCCTTGATTGTAAGGCGCTCATAGATGCTGGCCGGACCGATCGACCATTGCGGCGTCTCGCTGAGCATGAAGCGGCCTTTGGCCCCGCTGTAGGTTAGCGCCGATGAGGACAGCGCCGCCCGCAGCGAGGGCCAGATCTCGCACGACGGCGTCGAGCCCAGGGTGACGTCGACCATGACTTTGTGCAGCCACCGGCTCGAGCCGAAGCTGATCCAGTCGCCGGCCAGCAGAGTTCCGGTGCCGCCGCTCAGCGTGATCGTATGCGATCGCACCGAGCCCGTGGCGGTGACCGATCCCGAAACCGTCCCGCGCGGGGAGGCGCCGGCGGGATCGCCCATGGTGAAGGACCCCACGGCGCCGCGCATCGACGCGAAGAACGCGACCCAGGGTTCCGCCGTGGCGCGGTCCATGGGGTCGAAACCGATGTCGGCCTCCCACCGTTCGGCGCCGGGCCACTCGTAGACCTGCGGCACCAGCGAGAACGGCGAGACGTTCATGCCGACGACGTTGGTCTGCCGGATCGTGACCTCCGACGGACCGCGATGCGTCAGGAACGCACGAGGAAAGGTGATGGCCATCAGCGGAACACATCATCGAGGCCGCCACGCTTGCGGCGGTTGATGAGCGCGGCCTGTGCGCCCTCTTCGGTAGACTTCTTCACGTTGCGCATCCCCGAGGCGAATTGTTGGGTGGTGACGAACTCACCGACATGCACGGTCTGGTTCACGATCACGGTGGTGTTCTCATTGGCGGCAGCACCGCCATGCATCTGGACGCCGAGGCTGCCGTTCGGGCCGCGACGCAGCGGCATGATCGCCTCCGGTCCGGCCTCGCCCATGACGCCGGTCCGCCTGCCCGACATCGGGAACATCGTGGCGCTGTTCACGATGCCGCCTGAGGCGAAGGGCACGACGTTGCCGTGATGGAAGGCGGCGCCGTGGGCGAAGGTGAAGCCCGATCCCGCAGCCACTCCACCGCCACCACCGAAGATCGAGCCGATGAGCCCGCCGAGGCCGCCGCCGGCGCTGCCACCACCCGGAAAGGCGGCTTCGAATAGCTGCGCCGCCGCCATCTCGATCAGCTTCTCCGCGATCCGGTTCAGCGCGTTCATGGCAGCGTTGCCGAAGGCCTCCCATACCGTTTGGCCGTTCATCAGCCCTTCGCGCATGTCGGAGAAGAAGCCCTTGAAGACGTCCCGGCCGAGCCCGACGACCTCGCTGAGCTGCTGCGTCCGGGCCTTGGCGGCAGCCATCGCATCGGCCGACTGCTTGATGGCGTCGACTTGATCCGGGGTGAGTTCGATTCCGGCGCGGCGGGCCTCGTTCAGCATCTCCGTCGAGAGCCGCAGCGCATCGGCGGCTTCAGCCGACATGAACAGCGCCTGCCGCTCCATCTCCTGCGCAGCAATGAAGTCGGCCGACTTGGTCTTGGCGTCGTCCATGAACTTCGCCGTGGCGAGGGCATTGTCGGCCTCGGCCATCGCGCCGGCGAGGTTCTTGAGTTCGACGATCTGCGCCTGGCTGAGGACCTTTCCGTCGTTCTGCGCCTTGTTCAGCAGCTCCTGCTCGTGCTTCAGACGGGAGGCCACCAACACGGTCTGACCGACGGCCTCGGTCTCGGCCTTCTTGGTGAGAATGTACTCCTTGGCGGACTCGATGGCCTTGGCGTAGGGGTCGGAGCCGCTGGCCTTCGGGGAGGGATTGCGGGAGCCGAGGGCGTTCGTGGCCGGAGCGCGCGCGCCCTTGAGCGCGGCTCCCGACATATCCTCGCCATAGAAGCCGCCGGACACGACGTCCCTCGATCCGAGGCGGGCAAGATCCTCGCGGATCATGGCCTCGCGGCCGGCATTGTTCGGGTTCTTGAGTTCCGACTCCAGTTCGGCGCGGCGGCGCGCGGCGGCCTCGGCCGGGGTCTCCAGTCGCAGGGCGTTCGGACCGCTGCCGATTCGGCCCTTGGTGCGCGACTCGTCAAGGATCGACGCCCAGAAGCCTTCCTTGGAGTTGATCTGCTCCATCAGGCCGTTGATGGACTTCAGCAGCTTCTCAAGGGTTTCGAGGCCGGCCGTGGCGATCGGAGCGCCGAGCTTGGCATAGGTCGTGTCGGCCGCCAGCTGCGCCCGCACCAGCGCGTCCCCGACCCGGTCCCAGGCCGCGATGACATCCGTGTCGAGAATGGCCCCAGCGGCGCGCGCCTTGGCAATCACGACGTCGTTACCGGCCGCAATCTCGGTGAGGATCGTCGACATCTTGGCGCCGGAGCGACCGAACAGATCCATCAGGACGGCGGTGCGCTCCGAGGACGACCCGATGTTGAGGACGCCCCGGGCGACCTCTGGCAGGACCTCCGCCACCGGCCGCAGTTCGCCCTGTGCATCGAGCAGCTTGACGCCGAGGCGCTGGAAGAGGTCGATCTGCTCCTTGCCGCCGTCGGCTGCGGCACCCATCGACTTGGCGAGTTTGGTCATGGCGGTGTCGAGCTGTTCGGTCTGCACGCCGGCCTGAGCGCCGATGAAGCGATAGGCCTGCAGCTGATCGGTATTGATGCCGATCTGCTCGGCCTGCTCGCCGAGGTCGGCCGCCTTCAGCGCGCCGGTCCAAATCTCATGGGCCTTCTGGACCAGCGCGTAGCCAAGCGCGAGCCGTCCCAGCGCTTTCGTCGTCGTGATCAGCTCGGAAACAGACGTCCGGGTCGTCGTCGTCGAGGCTGCAATTGCTGCTCTCTGCGCTTGAAGCGCAGCAACAGACGCCACGATAGCGCGACCTTCCTCTGATGTGGCCGTGACACCAGCACGTCGGAGGGCCGAATACCTTTCCCGCTCTGTCGCATTACGAGCAAGCTGCTGCCTCTCGAACGCCAGATCGCCGACGACGCCCTGCACGACCGAGCGCCGCTGAGTCTCAGCAGCCTGCTGTTTGGCCAAAAGAGTTGCCTCTTGCGCTTGCTGGGCCTGGAGTGCCTTGGCACGCGCTGCATGGGCGGCGGCTACTTGCTGCGCCGCAGCCGCTTCTTCTGCTGCGCGTTGACGCGCGAGCGTTGCGAAGCCTGCCGCCTGTTGCTGTGCGAGCTTCATGGATTCCGCCTGCGCCCTCTGCGCCGAGCGCTGTTCCTGCAGTTGACGGATATGCTCAGTGATCGCCCGCCCCTCGGCAGACGACGCGGCGACTCCTGCGCGCCGGAGGGCGGTGTATCGCTCCTGCTCCGATGCGCTGCGGGTCAGTTGCTGGCGCTCGAATTCGAGATCGCGGATCGTGCGCTGTATCTTCTTGGAAAACTCCTCGGTCGCGCGGCCGGCCTGGCTGCCCGCTGCACCCCACTTCTGCGCAGCGCGCTCAGCCGCGCTCGCCGCCGGAACCATCTCGCGCAAAGAGGCCGTCGATTCCTTGACGGAATCGCTCTTGACCTCAATGGAGAGCGAGGCGACCTCAGCCATTGTTCTCTCCCTTGGTTTGCTTGAAGACGCGGCGACTGCCGAGCCCGCCGAGAATGGCGCGGACGCCCACGCCATCGGTCGCGGCGGCCGCAACCTTCATCGCCGGACCGTTCGGGGCCGCCGGCTTCTGGCTGGGCTGCAGATAGACGTCGTCGATGGCCTCGATGATCCCGATCTCCCAGGGCGTCAGGCTGACGCCGGACAACCGGATGAAGGCATCGAGGTCGAGCCAGCCGACGGGCTGCGGGCCGGAGAACCCAACGGGGGCCCGCTTCCTCAGCCGGAGATAGGCCTGCCAGAGATAGGACAGTTCATCGGGGAACGGCGGCAGCTGAAGC
>Ga0172380_10001179_pt1 | contig 46056 bp, 47 predicted proteins | sample Leawe162metaG_FD_119747 | JGI IMG/M metagenome (GOLD analysis project Ga0172380, IMG submission 119747) | Leachate microbial communities from a municipal landfill in Southern Ontario, Canada - Leachate well 162 metaG | ecosystem: Engineered > Solid waste > Landfill > Unclassified | place...
CAGAACCAGCCCTCATCGGCACCACACCGGGCCTCGGGCGACAAGAGGGGGCCTTGGCCCCTGCGCTCGAAGCACGATCACCGCCCGGATCGAACGCTACCAGCCGACCTCCACGCAGGTGCGGTGCGACTCGGGCTCCACCTGCAGCGTGGCGTGCTCGATGTGATAGCGCTCGCGCAGCAGCGTCTCCGCCTCATCCAGCACGACGTGTGCATCGACGTCGTCGGCCGTCATCAGGTGCAGCGACGCGACCTCCATCTCCGAGGTCAGCGTCCAGACGTGCAGGTCGTGCACATCGATGACACCGTTGATCTTCACCAGCTCGGACCGCAGGGCCTCGAGGTCGAGCTCCGGCGGAGCGGCCTGAACGAGCACACGCAGCGCCTTGAGGCCCAGCCGCGCGGCGCGCGGGAGGATGAAGAGCCCGAGCGCGGCTCCAAAGAGCGGGTCGGCATGTCGCCAGCCTGTGGTCATGATCACGAGCGCGGCGGCGATGACGCCGATCGAACCGAGCAGATCGCCCACGACCTCTATGAACGCTCCTTCGACGTTCATGCTTTCGCGCGCCCCCTCGCGGAGGAGCCACAGGCCGATGACGTTCACCAGCAGCCCGGCGACCGCGACGATCAGCATCGGCGTGCTGAGGACCGCGGGCGGATCGCGGAAGCGCTGCACCGCCTCGAACACCACGTACCCGGCCACTCCGAGCAGCAGCAGGGCGTTGACCAGCGCCGCGACGATCTCGAGCCGATAGAAGCCGAAGGTGCGGTGCGGCGCCTGTCGAGCGCGATTGGCCGCCACGATTGCGGCGAGCGCCATGCCCAGTCCGACGGCGTCGGTCAGCATGTGTCCCGCGTCCGAGAGCAGCGCAAGCGAGTTCGTGACGAGACCCGCGATGACCTCGACGATCAGGAATGCGATGACGAGGATGAACGTGAACGCCAGCGGGCGGAGATGGCGGGCTCCGGCGCTGACCGAACCGGTCTCGTGGTTCATCGCTGGACGCCCCGTGGTCATCACCTCGTGCCGCGACGGGTGCGGCTCGTGGAGTCGTGATCAACATCGACGATACCGCCGTGATCATCCGGGCGCTGACACGGCGTATCAGCGAGACACGGTCTCGCGACCATGGGCTTCTGTCCTCGACCCGGACCAGCTCGGTGATTCGATGGAGCACAACCAACCCGCGCAGGAGAGGAGACGCGCGGACAGACGGCTCGTTCCCTGCCCCACCGCGGGCGATGCACAGCCCATGCGCGAGTGATCGCCGACTCATTCGGTCGTCGCCCTATACTGCACTGGTTCCATCGCAGCGATCCGGGGACCGGGGGTCGTGGGTTCACTTCCCGCCTCCCCGACCATCATCTGGACGCGGCTGCAGCGTCCGGCGGGCGCTACTGGACGGCACGAGCACGTCTCGCCCCGCCCGAGGCGACCGGTCAGCGGTTCCTTCGTCCCTGGAGGCTCCCTCCGTGAAGCACCTCTTCGCCACCATTGGCCTCGCTGTCGCCATCGGTGGCGCTGCAGCGCTCACGCCGTTCTTCGCAACGGTGGGCGCGGGCATGACCCTGGCCGCGATCACCGCGGCGCTGTCCGTGCTGCGTTGGATGCGGTCGCGCAACCGGCGCGCGCCAGTCGAGCCCGACGCGAGCGGCCGAGGATAGAGCAACGGGAGGCCGCACGATGGCCGGCGAACCGATCCCACCCGCATCCTCGACGCCCCCGGGGGACTCGCCCGGCACGCCAGCACCCGTCGCAGCACCGCGGCGCCTGCTGCGCAGCCGTGAGGACCGCATGCTCGGCGGCGTCGCCGCGGGCCTCGCGGAGTACCTGGACGCGGACCCCGCGCTGATCCGCATCGCGTGGGTGGCGCTCATCCTGCTCACCAGCGGGCTCGCGCTCCTCGCCTACCTCGCCGCGTGGGCGCTGATCCCCGAAGCGGGCGAAAGCGACGAGGCGGGGGAAGGGGCGGACGGCCCCGCGCGAGGCGTCGCCGGCGCCGCATCGGGACAGGCCGTGCCGGAGAGCGCCCGCGTGCGGCGGCACCACCGGCGCCGAGGCTCCGGCGGCATCTTCTGGGGCGTCCTGCTGGTGCTCATCGGCGTGGTGGCGCTGCTCCGCCAGCTCGACGTCGCGCTGCCGCCGGTGCGAGCGATGCTCGCGGGCGCGCTAGTGCTGGTCGGGCTGGCGATGATCGCCGCGGCGCGCCGGCGCATGCACGGCGGGCTGCTGGTGCTGGGGCTGCTGCTGGTGGCGGCACTCGCGGCCCGCGTGCCCCTGTCCGTGCCCCCCGGCGCCGAGGGGAATGCGAGCGCCGGCGACCGGCGCGTGGTCGTCTCCGCGCCCGCGGATCTGGAAACCGGATACAACCACGCCTTCGGCTCCATGCGCCTGGAGATCGCGGACGCGGCGCTCCCCGCGGGGACCACGGCGCTGGCGGCGAACATCGCGTTCGGGTCGCTGCAGCTGGCCGTGCCCCAGGGCGTCGGGGTCCGCGTCACGGCGAACACGGTGCTCGGCTCGGCGCGTGTGCTGGACACGAACCTGGACGGTCTGGGCTCCGCACGCGTGGTCACCAGCCCGGGATACGAGCAGGCAGCGAAGCGCCTGGACATCCACCTGAATACGGCGTTCGGCTCCGCACGCATCGAGAGGGGTGCACAGTGAGCGAGTTCCACTTCGGCGGCGCGCTCGCGGGGCTGACGTTCGCGGTGGCCGGCGCGCTGTTCCTGCTCGACGAGGCTGGTGCGCTTGCACTGGATACGCGCCTCGTTCTACCTTCCGTATTGATCGCGCTGGGGATGTCGGCGATCGTCGGCGCGCTGGCTCGCCGCGATCGCACCTCATAACGGGCGTTCCGGAGCGGAAGACGTGATGCCCCGCCGTGCAAGACGGATAGGCTCGCGCGTGGCATAATCCCCCCGCCCGGCGAGTGCGCGGGCACGCTAATATTCATCGCGCGAATCGCACCCGGATTCCCGGGCCGCCCACGGTCCTGGTCGAAATGTTGAACGGAGAGGACGCCGAATGCAGGCACTCAAGTACGCACGCGCCTCGTCGGTGGATGAGGCAGTCCAGCTGCTGCGCGACGGTGGACCCACCGCCCGCGTGCTGGCGGGCGGCACCGATGTCATCGTGCTGGCGCGCGAGCGCCGCCGGAAGATCGAGCTGTTCGTCGATGTGAAGCACATCGACGAACTGAACTCGCTCTCCTACGACCCCTCCGCCGGGCTGACCGTCGGTGCGGCGACCCCGCTGTACCGCGTCTACGGCGACGCGGACGTCGTGCGGCACTACCCGGCGATCGCCGAGTCCGCGCACGTCATCGGCGGGACGGCGATCCAGGGTCGCGCGAGCCTCGGCGGGAACCTCGCCAACTCGTCGCCCGCGGCGGACTCGATCCCGGCGCAGATCGCGCTGAGCGGCACCGTGACGATCGCCGGTCCGGGCGGCCGCCGCCAGGTGGCGATCGCGGACTTCTGCACGGGCCCCGGCCAGAACGTCCTCCAGCCGGGCGAGATCCTCGTGTCGCTGCACTTCCCGCACCCCGCGGCGCACAGCGGACAGGCGTGGGAACGCTTCATTCCCCGCAACGAGATGGACATCGCGGTCACCAACGCGTGCACGTACCTGGTCCTGAACGGCGACACCGTCACGGACGCCCGGATCGTCATCGGCGCCGTGGCGCCGACGGCGCTGCTGGTTGCCGACGCGGCGAAGGCGCTCATCGGCAAGCCGCTGACCGAGGAGACGATCAAGGCCGCAGGCGAAGCCTCGAAGGCCGCCGCACGGCCGATCGATGACATGCGCGGCTCGATCAAGCAGCGCAAGCACCTCTCCGCGGTCCTGACGGAGCGAACGATTCGCCGCGCCGCCGAGCGCGCGCGCGGCTAAGGGAGACAGTCAATGACGATGACCAACACCTTCGTGCTCCACGCGATCATCAACGGCGAGGAGCGCGAGTTCCTCGCCGATCAGCGTGACTCGCTGCTGGAGGCCCTGCGCGAGCGTGCCGGGATCCGCGGCCCCAAGGAGGGCTGCAACAACGGCAACTGCGGCGCCTGCTCCGTCCTGCTGGACGGCAGGCTGGTGAACTCCTGCCTGGTCATGGCCGCCGAGGTGGAGGGCGCTGAGATCACCACCGTGGAGGGCATCGCTACCCCGGAGGGCCTTGACCCCATCCAGCAGGCGTTCCTGGAGGAAGCCGCACTGCAGTGCGGCATCTGCACACCGGGCTTCATCGTCGCCACCAGGGCCCTGCTGGAGGAGAACCCGCACCCGACCGAGGAGGAGGCCCGCTTCTGGCTCGCCGGGAACCTCTGCCGGTGCACCGGGTACGATAAAATCATTCGCGCCGTTCTAAAAGCCGCGGATCAGAAGGGCTCCTAACCCATGGTTGCGACGGACAAGCCGGCCTACCGGGTCGTTGGCACCCGGCCGATCCGCCCGGACGGGACCGACAAGGTCACCGGGCGCGCCGCCTTCGGCGCGGACATCAAGCTCGAGGGCATGCTCTACGGGGCGATCCTCCGCAGCCCCCACGCCCACGCCCGCGTCCGGCGCATCGACACCTCGAAGGCCGAGGCGCTCCCCGGCGTGTTCGCGGTCGCCACGAACGCGGACTTCCCGCGCGTGGAGAGCGGCAGCCTGAACATCGGTGAGGGCACGGCCAACCCTGTGTGGCTCATCGACAACCTGCTCGCGGGCGAGAAGGTGCTGTACCACGGGCACGCCGTGGCGGCCGTCGCCGCCGTCGACCAGCACGTCGCCGAGGATGCGCTCCAGCTGATCGACGTGGAGTACGAGGTGCTCCCCGCGGTCGTGGACGTGCGCGAGGCCATGCTGGACACCGCGCCGATCCTGCACGACGACCTGCGCACCGCCGTCCGCGCCGCGGGCGTCCCGGCCGCACCCGACCGCCCGACGAACATCGCGCTGCACATGCGCCTGGAGAAGGGCGACCTGGAGGCCGGCTTCGCCGACGCCGACGTGGTCATCGAGCGCGAGTACGAGACGTCGATGTTCCACCAGGGGTACATCGAGCCGCAGAACGGGTCGGCGTGGTGGGACCAGGACGACAACATCACGATCTGGACCAGCGTCCAGGGCTCGTTCAACACCCGCGACCAGCTGGCGGCCGTGCTGAAGGTGGACCCCTCCCGCATCAAGGTCGTGCCGATGGAGATCGGCGGCGGCTTTGGCGGCAAGAACCCGATCTACCTCGAGCCGGTCGCGGCCATCCTGTCCCGCAAGTCGAAGCGCCCCGTGAAGATGTGGATGTCGCGTGACGCGGTCTTCCTCGCCACGGGACCGACCTCCGCAACGTACAGCCGCGTGAAGATCGGCGCGAAGCGTGACGGCACGTTCACCGCCGCCAGCGCATACCTCGCGTTCGAGGCGGGCGCGTACCCGGGGTCGCCCGTGGGCGCGGGCGCGCAGTGCGCCTTCGCGCCGTACAGCATCCCGAACCAGACAGTGGACGGCTTCGACGTGGTGGTGAACGGCCCGAAGACGGCCGCCTACCGCGCCCCGGGCGCACCCGCCGCGGCGTACGCGGTCGAGGCCACGATCAACGAGCTCGCCGAGATGCTGCAGATGGACCCCATGGACGTCCGTCTCAAGAACGCCTCGCGCGAGGGCACCACGAACGCCGTGGGCGCCCCCTGGCCGACGATCGGCGCCGAGGCGGTGATGCAGGCGGTGAAGAACCACCCGCACTACACCTCCGAGCTCCAGGGCGAGGATGTGGGCCGCGGCGTGGCCCTTGGCTTCTGGTTCAACGGCGGCATGGAGTCCTCTGGCACTGCCTCGGTGCAGGCGGACGGCCGCGTCAGCCTGATTCTCGGCACCGTCGACATCGGCGGCTCACGCGCCTCGATGGCGATGCAGCTGGCCGAGGTCCTCGGCCTGACGATGGACGACGTCAACCCGCACGTCGTGGACAGCGACTCCGTCGGCTACAACGCGACCACCGGCGGCAGCCGCGTCACGTTCCAGGGCGGCTGGGTCATGCACGACCTGGGCATGGCGATCCGCCAGCAGATGCAGGCGCGCGCCGCGGCCATGTGGGACGTCTCCCCGGACGACGTCGAGTACCACGACGGCTACATCGCCGGCCCGAACGAGGTGAGCGGAACGCCGCGTCGTCTCTCCTTCAAGGAGATGGCGGCGAAGCTCCCGGCCACCGGCGGGCTGATCACGGTCTCCGCAACCTCGCGCCGGAACACGCAGGGCCCGGCGTTCGCGGGGCACATCGTGGACCTCAAGGTCGATCGCGAGACCGGCAAGGTGCAGATCCTCCGCTACACCGCGGTCCAGGACGTGGGCACCGCCATCCACCCCTCGTACGTCGAGGGGCAGATCCAGGGCGGCGCCGTCCAGGGCATCGGCATGGCGCTGAGCGAGGAATACGTCTACGACGATCAGGGTCACCTGCGGAACGCGTCTTTCCTCGACTACCGCATGCCGGTAGCGAACGACCTGCCGATGATCGACGTCCAGATGGTGGAAGTGCCGAACCCCGGTCACCCGTTCGGTGTGCGGGGCGTGGGCGAGGTGCCGATCGTGCCGCCGCAGGCGGCGATCCGGAACGCGTTGAAGGACGCGATCGGCGTCAACTTCTACCGCACGCCCGTCAGCCCGCGAGTGATCCTCGACGAGCTGCTGCCCAAGGACTGAGGTCCGCGTGGCCGTCGTGCACATCCCGGCCCACTGGCGCGACCGCACCGGCGGTCGCGCCACGGTCGAGGTGCAGGGGCGCAACCTGCGCGAGGTCATCAACAGCCTCGACGCCGCGTGCCCTGGGATGAAGGCGCTGATCACGGACGAGTCCGGCGACGTGCGCGGTGAGATCGCGATCGCGATCAACTCCGAGATCACCGAGAGCGGCATGCTGGAGCCCGTGCCGGAGGGCGCCGAGGTCTTCCTGGTCCCGGCCATCGGCGGTGGTGCGCAACTGGAAAGCGCGCGGCCCGGGTAGCGGCGCCGCGCGCGAACGCAGGCGCCCTGGGATGCTCACGCCGTCACGGCGAGGGCGAGCGAGATCAGCGCGGCAAGGGCCCACTGCCAGAAGTTCACCCCGTCCAGCATCGCCTCCGGCCCTTCTCGTCGCCCCGCACTCCTGTCTTCAGTGAACGCCGGTGCGGGCGCGATCGTTCCCTGCCGAGCATTTCGGGTCGGTCGTCCGGGCTTGCCTCGCCGGAGGCGCGCGGCGTATGCTCGAACCAGTGGAGAACATTTGAACTGTTCACTGGCGTGTGCCGGTGAGCGGAGCGCGAACATGCCGCAATCGCAGCCAGACGCCTCCCGGCACTCCCGGGCCACCTCGCGCCGTGACCTGCTGCGGTTCGACTTCCACCGCGACCCCGAGCAGCTCTCAGGCGCGCTCCAGGCGCTGCTGGACCGCTCCGGCGTGCCCGCCGAGGAGCGTATCCGCGTGCTGGGCGGTGCGCTCGTGCTCGAGGCCCTGCGCCCGTACTGGAGCGACAGCAGGACACCCGCCGAGGCGCACGCTCTGCTCCGCCGCGACGATCCCGAGCTGGCCGACGCCATCGAGGCGATCGCGCCGATGCTGCTGGGGCGCGCGCAGGCGGAAGCGGACGCGCGAGCCGCCCTCGCGGCCGTCGCGGCGCTCCTGAGCCGCCAGTAGCCGCCCCGGCACCGGCGGATCCCCGCACTCGCCCTTCGCCGGACCGCTGCCAGCGCCATCCCCCTGTCGGAGAGCCGCCCGTGCCCCGGCATATACTGATCAGACGGTGAAAAGGCACCAGGCGCCCCCTGTGAGGCGCCCGTGAGCCCGGCGGCTGGGAAGGCGCGCGAACATGGCACGGGCAATCTGGCGCGGCGCGATCTCCTTCGGGATGGTCAGCATCCCGGTGAAGCTGTACACGGCGACCGAGAGCAAGGACGTGGCCTTCCGCCAACTGGTGGCCGAGGACCTGAAGCCCCTCAAGCAGCTTCGCTGGTCGCCCACCCTCGACCGCGAGGTCCAGTACGAGGAGCTGGTGAAGGGCTACGAGTACGCGAAGGACCAGTACGTCATCATCGACGACGAGGACTTCGAGCAGTTGCCGGTCCCCAGCAAGCACACCATCGCCATCACCGGGTTCGTCGACGCCCGCGAGATCGACCCGGTCTACTACGAGAAGGCCTATCAGCTGGATCCGGACGAGGTGGGCGTACGGCCCTTCGCCCTGCTGCTGCAGGCCATGGAGCAGAAAGGGCTGGTTGGCATCGGCAAGCTGGCCCTTCGCCAGAAGGAGCACCTGGTCGTGCTCCGCCCGGCCGAGGGGCGCGTCATGCTCGAGACGCTCTTCTACCCCGACGAGGTGCGTCCCTTCGAGGGCATCGACGTGTCGGGCGTGCAGCTCGCCGAGCAGGAGCTCCAGATGGCCTTCGCGCTCGTCGACATGCTGCATGAGCCCTTCGACCCCACGAAGTACCACGACGAGTACCGCGACGCGCTGATGAGCATGATCAGCACCAAGTTGGAAGGTGGCGAAGTGGTCGCCGGCGAGGAGCAGGCCCCGGCGGCGCAGACCGTCGACCTCATGGCGGCGCTCCGCGCCAGCATCGAGGCGACGCAGGCGCGCAAGGCGGCGGCGACACCGCCACCGGCGGGTGCCGGGGACGGCCAGGACGAGGCGCCGGCGGCGGCCACGAAGCGCGCTCCACGCAAGAAGAAGGCGGCGGCGGGCTAGCCGGCCCCCTCCTCGCGCCGCCCGCCCCACCGCGGGCCTACCGCCACCTCGATGCCCCGTTCACGCACTCCCGACCGCTCTGGCCCGTCCGAGAATCCGGGCGGGAACAGCGTGGGCGCGCCGTCCTCCGGTTCCCCCGGCACTCCGGAGCCCTCCAGCACCCCTGACGCCCCCCTCGCGCGGTACAGGGGGATGCGAGACTTCGCGCGCACGCCGGAGCCCCCCGCCTCACCGCCCGCCGACCACGCCCCGGCGCACAACGCCGAGCCGCTCACGTTCGTCGTACAGAAGCACCGCGCGACCCGACTGCACTTCGACCTCCGCTTCGAGGTGAACGGCGTCATGCCCTCCTTCCCGGTCCCGCGCGGCCCCTGCACCGATCCCGCCGAGCGCCGCCTCGCCGTGCAGACCGAGGATCACCCGCTGGACTACGCCACCTTCGAGGGGCTGATCCCGAAGGGCCAGTACGGCGCCGGCGAGGTCATCGTCTGGGATCGCGGCACGTACTCCCCGGACGAGCACGATCACGAGCACGGGGCGCTGGTCTTCGAGGATCGCGTGGAGGCGAGCCGTCGCATGGCCGCGGGGATCGCGGCAGGCAAGATCTCCGTGACGCTGCGCGGCGAGCGGATGAAGGGCTCCTGGTCGCTCGTGAAGACCACGCAGGCCCCGGACTCGTGGCTGCTGCTGAAGCACCGCGACGAGGCGGCCAACGGGCGCGATCTCACCGCCGTATACGACAGCTCGGTGATCTCCGGGCTGACGATCGCCGACCTGCAGGCCGGACGCCGCCCCGCCGCGCTCCCCACGCCCGCGCCGCTGCTCGCCTCGGACGTGCCGCGCGCCCGCCGCGCCGCGATGCCCGCGAACGTCGAGCCGATGCAGGCCACGCTGACGCAGCACCCCTTCGCGCACGACGACTGGACGTTCGAGCCGAAGCTGGACGGCGTGCGTGCCATCGCCCGGCTCGAACGCGGCGTCGTGCGCCTGAGCTCGCGGCGCGGCAACGAGATGACGGCCCAGTACCCGGCGATCGCGGCGGCGATCGGACGCCAGCCCGCGAACACGATGATCCTCGACGGCGAGATCGTGGCGTTCGATGAGAGCGGCGCGCCCTCCTTCGAGCGCCTCCAGCCGCGCATCAACCTGACGAACACCACGGAGATCCGCCAGGCCGACCGCGACATCCCCGTCGTCTTCTACGCCTTCGACCTGCTCTACCTCGACGGCGTCGACCTGCGCCGGGCGCCGCTGGAGGAGCGCCGCGCGCTCCTCCGCCGCACGCTGATGCCCACGCCATCGCTGCGCATCGTCGAGCCGTTCGAGGTAGACGGCCTCACGGCGTACGAGGCGGCCACGTCGATCGGGCTGGAGGGGCTCGTGGCGAAGCGGCGCGGCTCCGCGTACGAGAGCGGGAAGCGATCGCCGAGCTGGCTGAAGGTGAAGGCGCGCACCTCGGACGACTTCGTGGTCGTCGGGTACACCAGCGGGCTGAACTCCCGCGCGTCGACCTTCGGCGCGCTGGCGATCGCGACGCGCGACGAGTCCGGAACGATGGTGTCAGCGGGCCGCGTGGGCAGCGGATTCGACGAGGCGACGCTGCGCTCGCTCCTCGACCGCCTGCGTGCGCTGCACACCGACACCCCGCCGTTCGCCGCGACCCCGGAGCAGGCGGCGGGCGTGACGTGGGTGCGGCCGGAGATCGTGGTGGAGGTGGAGTACGCCCAGGTGACGGCCGACGGCTACCTGCGCGCCCCGGTCTTCCTGCACCTGCGGGACGACAAGTCCCCGGCCGAGGTGCGCCGCGCCGCCACCGTCGCCGCGCCCGCACCTGCCACCGCCGCACCCGCCCCCCCGGCGAGCGACGCCCGGTCCGGCATGACCACACGCCCCGCGCCACCGGCACCACCGGCACCACCGGCACCACCGGCGCCGTTCGTGCCCCGCGACCTCGACGAGCAGATCGCGTCGGTGATCGAGCAGGTGGAGACCGCGCGCCGGCAGGCGACCGTCGAGGTCGCGGGCGCGCGCATCGCGGTCACCAACCTCGACAAGGTGATGTGGCCCGCGGTCGAGGGCCAGCGGGCTCTGACCAAGCGCGACCTGCTGATCTACTACGCGCGCATGGCGCCGTACCTGCTCCCGCAGCTCCGCGACCGCCCGCTGACCATGACGCGCTACCCCAACGGCATCGACGCCGCGTTCTTCTACCAGAAGCACGTCGAGGCGCTGCCCGGCGACTTCGTGCAGACTGTGCGCGTGTTCATGGACAGCCGCGACCACGATGCGATCCTGGTGAACAACCTGCCCACGCTCGTGTGGCTCGCGCAGGTCGCCGACCTCGCGCTGCACACCAGCCTCGCGCGGGCGAACACGCAGCCGGACGCGCCGCACCTGTCCACCACGTACAGCGGCTCGAGGGAGCAGATCGAGCGCTCGCTCCTCAACTACCCCGACTTCGTGCTCTTCGACCTCGACCCGTACATCTATCGCGGCGACGAAGCGCACGGCGCGGAGCCCGAGCTGAACCGCCACGCCTTCGAGCAGACGGCACAGGTCGCGCGCTGGCTGAGGGAGCTCCTGGACGCGGCGGGGATGTCCTCCTTCGTGAAGACCTCGGGCGCGACCGGGCTGCACATCTTCGTCCCGGTGCTGCGGCAGTACGACTACGACACGATCCGCGAGGTGGCCCAGACCATGGGCGGCTTCCTGGTGCGCGCCCACCCGCGCGAGGTGACCACGGAGTGGAGCGTGGAGAAACGGGCCGGCAAGGTCTTCTTCGACGCCAACCAGAACGCGCGCATCAAGAACCTCGCGTGCGCCTACTCGCCACGGGCGAAGCCGGGCGCGCCCGTCTCGATGCCCCTGCGCTGGGACGAGCTCGATCGCATCTTCCCCACGGACTTCACGCTGCTGAACGCGCACGAGCGCGTGGCGCGGGTGGGCGACCTGTGGGCGCACATCCTGGATGCCAAGCACGATCTGTCGGCGCTGCTGGGCCCGGTGAGCCCCGGCGCGGGCTAACGCTCGCCGCGCGCGCCCTCGCGACGGATCGCGTTCACCACCGCGAGCGCATCCGCGATCGGCGCGACGTCATGCACGCGCACCACGTGCACACCCGCGGAGGCGGCGAGGACGTTGAAGGCGATCGTTGCCTCCAGCAGGCCGGGTGCGTCCTGCCGGTCGCCGCGGCCCATGAACTCGGCGAGGAAGCCCTTGTGCGAGGCCGAGATCAGCACGGGGTAGCCCTCGGCGACGAGCGCCGGCAGCCCGCGCAGCAGCGCCGCGTTGTCTGCCGCCGACTTCCCGAACGCGAACCCGGGATCCAGCCACGGCATGACCCCCGCCGTGCGGAGCTCTGCCGCGCGGGCCAGCAGGAAGTCGTGCACCTCGGCGTTCACGTCGTCGTAGACCTGGCTCACATCGCGGTGGTGCTTGGGGCGGCCGCGCATGTGCATGACGCAGCCGGGGAGGCCGAACTCGGTGGCGACCGCGCTCATGGCGGGGTCCGTGAACCCCAAGACGTCGTTCAGCAGGTGCACGCCGACCTGCGCAGCCGCGCGCGCCACCGAGGGCGTCCACGTATCCACCGAAACCAGCAGCCCCTCGGCGACCGCCGCCTCGATCACCGGGATAACACGCGCCGCCTCCTCGTCGGGGTGGAGGTCGCGGCCGTACGAGCGCGTGGAGTGCGCACCGATGTCGATGATGTCCGCGCCCTCTTCGGCGAGCGCGAGCGCGCGCACCCGCGCCTGGTCCACGGGGACACGGGAGAAGGCGACGGGCGAATCGTCGGAGACGTTGAGGATGCCCATGATCGCCGTGCGGTCGGTGACGTCCAGCACGCGGTCACGAAGGTGGAGCAGCACGTCTGTCCTTGCCGTTGCCCGATCCAGTGTAGAGGCCGGGCGGCGCCGGGGAGGCGAACATGCGAGCAGGCGCGCCCGAGATTGCGGGCGAGCCGGTGCGCCCTCTACGCTTCCCCTCCAGCCCGGCGCGACGCCGGGAACGTGAGAGGCGCGACATGACCACCGAGGCCACCCCGCCGCTGGCGGTGGACGGCGGCGCCCCGCTGCGCGCCGGGCCGTACCCCCCGGCGCCGGTCTTCGCACCGGCCGCGGACGCCGATCCCGTGCGCGCGCTGGAGGCGGAGTTCGCCGCGCTCCTCGGCGTCACCCGCGAGGGCTCCGGCGCCGGCGTGCTGGCCTACGGTTCGCACGAGGCGGCCTATGCGGCGGCGATGGCCGTGGCGGGCGTCACCGGCGGCGAGGTGGTCGTCCCCGCGCTCCTCGGCCGCCCGCTGGCGACCGCGGCCGCAGCCGCCGGGGCGCTCGTGGTCCCGGCCGAGGTGGAGACGGACATCGCCGCCCTGTCCGCGCGAGGACTGGCGCGCGCGGTCTCGGAGCAAACGACCGCCGTGGGCGTGGCGCACGCCTTCGGCCACCCGGCGGCGATGACGGAGATCCTCGCGGTCGCGGCGGAGCGCGGCGTGCCGGTGATCGAGGACGCCTCGGACGCCGTGGGCGCCGCCTATCGCGGGCGCCCCGCGGGCACGCTGGGCGTGGCGGCGGTGTTCGCGCTGGGCGAGGGGCACGTCCTGTCGGCGGGGGCGCCGGGGCTGCCTGCGGGCTTGGCGCTGCTGGTGGTCCCGGACCCCGCGCGCGCCGAGGTGGCCCGGCGCGCCCTCGATGTGGCCGGCGCGCTGGACGCCGCCCGCGCGGCGGTGGCGCTCGCGGAGCTGCGCGCGCTCCCGGCATCGCTGGAGGTGCGCCGGCAGCTGGCGTGGGAGCTGACGTTCAACCTGCGCGGTATGCGCGCCGTGGTCGGCATGCCGCACAGCCGCTGGGTGCACCACGCGTACGACCGTTACGTGGTGCGGCTGCGCGGGCTCCTCTGGAAGCGCCCGCTGGAGGAGACGCTGGCGGCGATCCGCGCCGAGGGCGTGCCGTGCGAGGCAGCGTGCGGCGCGCCGCTGCACCTCGATCCGGAGGTGCGCGCGGCGCTCGGGGACGACGAGCGGCTGGCGGTCGCGCACTTCGCGGCGTCGGAGCGGCTGCCGAGCGAGTTGATCGCCATCCCGCTGCACGCGAACCTCACATCGAAGGACATGGACGACGTGGCGCAGGTGCTGCGCAAGATCGAACGGTGGAGCACATGAGCGAACCAACGCCCGGGGCGCAGGCGGTCCTCGTCGCCATCGACTTCACACCCGCCGAGGTGCGGCTGGCGCTGGCGCAAGTCAACGGGGAGCTGATCCTGCGCGAGACGTACCCGCTGCCGCCGCTGGCCGACGAGGCGGCGTGGGCCTGGGAGATCGGCGGACGCGTCTCCACGCTCTTCGCGCACGAGGGGCAGAAGCGCTGGGCCGTGGGCATTGCCGTGGCCTGCCCGGGCGACGTGGACGAGGCGACCGGGAAGATGACGCGCTGCCCGGGCCGCCCGGAGTGGGACGGGCTGGCGGTGGTGGACGCCCTGCGCCGCCACATCGACGCACCGATCGTCGCGCTGGACCGCACGCACGCCGCGCTGCGCGGCGAGTCCGAGCACGGCGCGGCCACCGACGCCGCCGACGCGATCTACGTGTCGCTGGCGGGCACCCCCGCCGCCGCGGTGAAGACCTCGGGCCGCATCGTCAGCGGCGCGCGCGGCGGAGCGGGAACGCTGCCCGACTTCCCGGTGCTGGACCCGGACGCGCCCCTCGAGGAGGAGACCGTCGAGGAGATCGCGGGGCTGCTGTCGGACCTCGCGGCGTTCCTGGACCCGGCGGTGCTGATCCTGGAGGGCACCGACGCCCACCTGGAGACGCTGGTCCCCGCCGTGCAGCGCGCCGTCAACGCGGTGGCGCCGGGCCCGAAGGTGGTCGCGGGGGCCATCGGCGAGAACGCGGCACTGCTGGGCGCGCTGGGCGCTGCGGCGATCGTGGCGTACGAGGGGGAGCGTTCCGCGTGACGAGCCCCGAGGGCCGCAACGATCGCGCCGCGCCGATCCGCATGCAGTTCCGTCGCGCGGACGCGGGGACGCTGCTCGGCGCGCTGGCGTGGGTGCTCGGCGCGATGCAGATCATGCGCGACCGCGGCCACGCCGAGGGCGACGAGGAGTTCCACGAGCTCTACGACAGCATCGCGCCGAAGGTCGATCGCCTCATCGAGCAGCTCAACGAGGCGCGCCGCTCGACGATGACGCAACCGCAGTTCGAGGAGCCGATCGAGGCGGCCTACGCCGAGGTCCGCGCCGCCTTCGAGGCGTGGATCCAGCTCACCGCCACCGACACCCTGGCCGCCACGGTCGCGTCCCGCGTCGAGGCCAGCGCCGAGGGGACCGCACCGCCGCCCGACGGGGACGGCGGCACCGATGACGCGTAGCGCGCCGTGACCGCGGACGCCGGCCCCTCGGCCCACGTGCGCGACATCGTGCTGCTGCTGCCGCTGTACCGCTTCGACGGCCCGCCGCGCATCGAGATCGCCGAGGGGCTCGCCATCGTCGAGGCGCGCGACGCCCGGTGGCCCGCGACGCACGCCGTGCGCCGCACGCTGCGCCTGCCGGTGGCGCCCGGCGGAGGCGCGCCGCGCCCGGAAGATGCGGCCGCGTACACCGCCGCGCGCGAGGACCTCTGGATCGTCATGCGCGCCCTGCACGCGGTCGCGCTGGGGCGCTGCTACGGCGAGCGGGTCGTGCAGGACGCCGGTAGCGCGTCGCAGCACGGCTGGCGCATGCCCGTACTCCCCTCGTTGGACGGCGGGGCGCTGGACGGGCATGCGCTGGAGCGCCCGGGCAGCGTCGATGTCATCCGCTGGTGCCTCGAGGAGCCCGCGCGGCGCCTCCTGCGCGTCCCGCTGCGGCGGCTGCACTCCGCGCTCCGGCGATCAAGCGACGAGGCGCGGCTGGTTGACCTGCTGTCGGGGCTGGAGTCGATGCTGCTGCCGCACTTCGACGCCGATCTCGCGCTGCGCTTCGCGGTCCGCGGGTCCAGCCTGCTCGGCGCGAACCTCGACGAGCGCCAGCAGATCTTCCTGCGGCTGCGCACCGCCAGCCGCGAGCGCGACCGCGTGCTGCGCCACGAGGACGACGCGATCACCACCCCCCTCGAGGCCCTCACGGACGACCTCCGCCGCTGCATCCGCATCTGCGCCGAGCGCATGGCACTGACGCACGAACCGCTGACGGCGTACATCACGGGGCTGGAGACGGAGTTGATGCTCTAGGTGGGAGCGGATACCGTCGCAGGGCGCGCGCTGCCCTCGACGCGCGGATCCAGATCGCCGCCACCGACACCCTCGCCGCCACGGTCGCGAACCGCATCGAAGCGACTGCGGTGGAGGGGGAGATAGGGCCGGAGGGTCGAGAGACGACGGCAAAGTAGGCTGGACGCCCCCCCGGTGAGGACGTTCGTTCGAAATGAGGGGAGGCCGCCTTGACCCAAGTCGAAACGGTGGCGCTTTGGATCTCAATCATCGGCGGAACCGCGGGAGTGGCACTGTCGATCTTCGCCATCATCTTCGCTATCTGAGTTAACGACCGCGCGGATCGGATCAACACGGCAACGATCCAGTCGCTGCAACGCATTGACCAGAACGTCACGAACTTGTCCGTGCAGACGCAGGACCTTATTCGCGCCGCATGGGAGAAGATGCTCGCCAACGTCGGAGCTCCTGAAGTTCCGTCCCCCGCCAATGACGTTACCGCGATCGCATCGGGGATCGTGGCCGAGGTCCGCGCGGACCTTCAGGCGGACGCGAACCGCGAAGGTCCCGCAGCAATTGCCGCGCTCGCGGAACGGCTCGAGAGACTCTCTGACTCAGTGCAAGGGGCCCTGAACGCCGCACAGTCGTCCGGGGACATCTCGGTCGACGCGATGAAGGAGGCCTTGGAACTGCTCTCCGCTCCGGCTCAAGCGATCGCTCAAGTAATCGCCGGAGGGGGACATCTGACCTCGCGCGAGTACCTCTTACTCACCGACGCCACCGAGACGAGCGACGCACTAGGTGAACTGCGTCGCGAGGGACTACTGGTGCCACTCGCTGGTTATCAGGCCGACGGCACTGAGGACCCGACGCCCGTCTACTACTTCCCGCCAGGGATGAGTGATTCACTTCAGGTGGCTGCCCTCCTGAACCGCGCCCCCTTCGGAGATCTCCTAGAAGTCCGGCGCAAGTTAAGAGAGGTCGGCTACATCGAGCGGACCCGCGCGTTTCAGGACGAGATGGACGGTACGTAGCGACGTCCAGCGTACGCGCGTTGCCGCCGCAGCGTGCCGCGCGTCTTGATGCGCGCCCCCTAATACCCCCGGTACTTCGTAGCCAGCGGCAGGCGGCGGTCGCGGCCGAAGGCGCGGGGGGTGATCTTCACGCAGGGGGCGGACTGGCGGCGCTTGTACTCGTTGCGGTTCACCATGTCGATGACACGCTTCGCCGTCGCCTCGTCGTGGCCGAGGGCGACGATCGCTTCCAGCGACAGGTCGTCCTCCACGTAGGCCTCGATGATCGGGTCGAGCACCTCGTACGGCGGGAGAGAGTCGGTGTCGAGCTGCCCGGCGCGCAGCTCCGCCGAGGGGGGCTTGTCGATCGAGCTCTGCGGGATCACCTCGGACACCGTGTTGCGGTACCGCGCGAGCTTCCAGACCAGGGTCTTCGGGACGTCCTTGATCACCGCGAAGCCGCCCACCATGTCGCCGTACAGCGTGGCATAGCCGCAGGCGTACTCCGACTTGTTGCCGGTGGTCAGCACCATCGACCGCGGAGCGTGGTTGGAGAGTGCCATCACCAGCAGCCCGCGGATGCGCGACTGCACGTTCTCGCCCGCGGTGCCCCAGTCCCCGGCGGCGGGCCCCCCCGCGCCGAGCTCCGGCGCGAGGGTGTCCAGCGCGGCGGCGTGCATCGCCTCGATGGGCATCGAGATCGTGCGGATGCCCAGCCGCTGCGCCAGGTCCACGGCGTCCGCCACGGAGCCCTCGGACGAGTAGCGCGAGGGCAACGACACCCCGGTGACGTGCTCCGCACCGAGCGCGTCGACAGCGATCGCCCCGACGATCGCAGAGTCGATGCCCCCCGACAGAGCCACGTACACGTGCTCGAAGCCGCTCTTCCGCACGTAGTCGCGCGTCCCGATCACCAGCGCGTCGTACGTCTCCGCCAGCGCGTCGGGGGGCTCGGTGCCCCGCATCGCGAGCGCCGGGCGCGACGCATCCGCGGGCTCCTCGGAGACCCACACCTCCTCGGCGAAGGCGTGCGAACCGGCCTCGCGCATGCGGCGCAGCCGGGAGTCGTGGAGCTGGCGCTGCACGATCGCCTCGATCGGGATGTCCACGACGACGAGGTCCTCCTGCATCGAGGCCCCGCGCGCCATCACCGCCCCGGTGGCGTCGAACACCAGCGAGTTGCCGTCGAAGACCAGCTCGTCCTGCCCGCCCACCTGGTTCACGTACGCCAGCGCCACGGTGTTGTCCGCCGCGCGCGTCGCCAGCATGCGCTCGCGGTCGCGCGTCTTGCCGGCGTAGAACGGCGAGGCGTTGATGTTCACGATCACGCGCGCCCCGGCGACTGCCTCGTCGCTGATCGGGCCGGCGGGATACCACGCGTCCTCGCAGACCGTGATCCCGACCTGCACGCCCGCGATCGTCACCACCAGCGGCGTGTCGCCGGGGTGGAAGTAGCGGTCCTCGTCGAACACGCCGTAGTTCGGCAGGTGCTGCTTGTGGTACATCGCCACGATGTCGCCGTCCTCGATCACGGCGGCGGCGTTGTACAGGTGCCGGTCGAACTCCACGCAGCCCACGATCAGCGCCGGGAGCCCCCGCGCCTCCTCGGCGAGGCGCTCCAGGCTCTCCTGCGCCGCCTCGATGAACGAGGAGCGGAGGAGCTGGTCCTCCGGGGGGTACCCGGTGATCGCCATCTCGGGGAACGCCACCACGTCCGCGCCCTGCGCCGCCGCCCGGCGCGCCGCGTCCAGGATGCGCTCGCGGTTGCCATCGAGGTCGCCGACGGTGGTGTTGATCTGAGCGAGCGCGACGCGAAGGATGTGCAAGCGGCGACTCCCGGGCTGCCCGGCGCGGCACGCGCCTGGGATGTTCACACAGTAAGCGTACCGAATACGCAAACTCTCCAGCCTCGATGGTAGGAGCCCGCGCCTCGGGGCGTCAATCGGGACGAGCGGACCCCTGCGAGTGGCAATGCTAGATTGAACGCAGCCCGCCGCGCGCTCGCGTCGCGACGCCGGCGCGGGCCATGTCGCGTCAGGCGGTTCGGAATGCCGGCTCCCCGCACCCCTCGATGGCTGCTCGCGGCGGCGCTGCTCGTGGCCGTGCTGCTGTCGCTCGCGGCGGCGCCCCGCCCGGCGCTCGCGGACGCCGCGGAGCCGCCGAACGGGATGATCGTGTGGCTGCAGATCCGCACGCCGAAGACGGACGTGACGTGCACCGGGTTCATGGTCGGGCCGCACACCATTGCCACGGCGGCGCACTGCCTGTACAATCCGGAGTTCGGCGGCTGGGCGAGCAGCGCCTTCGTCACGCCGGGCATCGACGGCCTGAACGCGCCGTTCGGCACCGAGTGGGCCACCTCGTTCGACGTCAGCCCCTCGTGGGTCCAGACGCTGCGCCTGAACGCCGATTACGGCGTCATCACGCTCGGCTCGGACGCCCTGGGCACCGCCACCGGCTGGTTCGACGTCTCGACGCCGTCGGACTCGGAGCTGGGCACGGGCGTCTTCGCCTCGGCGGGGTACGGGACCAGCGGACAGTACGGCACGCTCTGGCGCATGCCCCGCCCGCAACTGCTGGCCGACTACGACGAGGACTTCCTCGCCTACAACTGGGGCACCACGACCGGTGAGAGCGGCGCGCCGATCTTCGATCCGGTCCCGGCAGGCCGCTACCGCGCCGTGGGCCTGATCAAGGGCGCGTTCACCTCGCCCGGGGAGCGCGCCGAGTTCGGCCTGCGCATGACCGCCGACATGGTGCGGTTCTACCGCGACCGGGCGAGCGGCCCCCCGGCCGCCCCGGTACAGCAGACGATCCCCACGCTGTTCACCGGAGCGGTGGGCGTCCCCGTGCGCATCAGCAGTCCCGTCACGCGCGCGAACACGCCCTCCGTGCTGCAGTCCTCCGCCGACCAGGTGACATGGACCACGGTCGCCGCCGCCAGCACGGACGCACGAGGCGTCGCGACGTACACCGTGACGCCGGCGGACACCCGCTACTACCGCGTGGTGGTGCAGGGCATCGGCACGGGCCGCGTGGGGCGAGGGTTCGTGACCCCCGCGCCGACCTCCGGTCCCGGCGGTGGCGGATTCGCCTCCGCCCCGGCGTACTCCTCGTCGCGCGTCGCGCTCGCGGTATTCCAGGGCGGCAGCGTCGAGGACCTCAACGTCGCGCTGGTGAACGCGGGCGCCCGGGCTGCGTGGGTGCAGAGCGCCGCCGGCGAATGGCGGCTGTACGTCGCCGGCGGCACGTTCGTGAACGATGCGTTCCTGGATGCGTTCCCCGCGGGCTTCGCGACGGCGACACCGATGACCCTGGTGGGCGCCTGAGCCCGGCCTCCCGGGTCGCTCTGGCGGGAGACCGGTCCCCGTAGCCGACGACGCTCCCCTGCGGCACACTGGGATCACCCACCTGGACGAATCGCACCAGAACCGGGCCCGCGTGCAACATCGTGCCCGCCCGATGTCTGCGGTGCGGCAGGCGCGCAGCCCGGAGGCGACCATGCTCAGCCCTGACCTGCTGCGCGCGACCACAGAGGGCGTCGTCACGGCACACGGCAGCATCCCCCCGGGGATGCCGTGGTGGCAGGCGTGGAGCTTCGATCCCGCGCTGATCGTGCCCGTGGCGATCGTCGGCTGGTTCTACCTGCGCGGGCTGCGCCGCTGGGAGCACCGCAGCCGCGAGCACCCGTGGTGGCGCACCGCCCTCTTCGCCACGGGCCTCGGCATCTACGTGCTGTCGATGGAATCGCCGGTGGACCGCCTGGGCGCGCACCACTTCTCGATGCACATGGTGCAGCACGAGCTGGTGATGACGTACGCCGTCCCGCTGATGCTCCTCGGCGCCCCGACCACGCCGCTGCTGCGGGGGATGCCGGGGTGGATGCGCCAGGGCATCGTGCGTCCGCTGGCCGGCCGCGCGGCGACGAGGTGGGCGTACCGCGCGCTGACCCATCCGGCGGTCACGATCTTCCTGATGACGGTGGTGGTCTGGTCGTGGCACCTGGTTCCCGGGTGGTGGGAGGCGTCCCTGGCCGATCAGAAGGTGCATGACGTGCAGCACGTCTCGTTCACGCTGGTGAGCTTGCTCTTCTGGTGGAACGTGATCGATCCGAAGCCTCTGCACTCTCGGATCGCGCACCTGCCGCGCGTGCTGTACATCTTCGCGGGCACGATTCCGAAGCACGTGCTGGCGGCGATGCTCACCTTCGCCCCGCACACATTCTACCCGACGTACGAGACGGTGCGGCGCGTCCTGCCCATCGACCCCGCGTCCGATCAGCAGCTCGCGGGCGTGATCATGTGGGTGCCCAGCGAGGCGATCACGCTGATCGCCATGGCCATCGTCTTCTTCACATGGCTGCGCATCGGCGAGCGCCGCCAGCGGCGCGCCGACGCCGAGCGCTACGGGAGCCCGGCGCTCTAGCGGCGCGGCGAGTCACCAGGCACCTCGAACCGTGCACGCGCGTCACGTCGTGACACGGCGAGGCCCGGCGGTGAGCCGGGCCCCGCGTGGCGTGCGTGGCGTGCGTGGCGTGCGTGGCGTGCGTGGTGTGCGCTTTGTGCCGGGCGTGCGACCGCGGGGCTAGCGAGCGGGAGTCGTCCCCGGTGCAGGCGCCGCAGGCGCCGCGGCCGGCTCCGTGACGCTCGTCTTGCCGCCGCCGACCACGTCCGTGCCGTCGTTCCAGAAGATGGCGCTCAGAGTGATGATGATCCCCGCCCCCAGCACCAGGCCGAACGCGAAGAGCCGCGTCAGCAGTCCGTGCTCGAAGCGCAGATGCATGAACATCGCCACCACGACGGCGAACTTGAACGCGGAGAGCACCAGCAGCACCGGGACCAACGTGCCGCCGAGGATGTGCGCGTTGTAGGACGCCCAGAGCTCCACGGCGGTCACCACCGTGAGCACGAGGCCGATCATCACGTATTCGCGGATCGTGGTGGGCGGGTGCTCGTCGTGCGCGCCGGAGTGGGCCGGGCCGGATGCCGCGACGTGTGCCTCGTTGCTCATGGGACCTCCGATCGGGTCGGGCCGGGTCAGTTGTTCGGGATCAGGTACACGATCGTGAAGATCACGATCCAGACGATGTCGACGAAGTGCCAGTACAGCCCGGCGATGTCCACGTGCAGCGCGCGCTCACGCCCGAGGCCAGTTCGGCGGTTGGCGGCGAGCAGCAACGACAGAAGGTAGAGCACGCCGACGAACACGTGCGTTCCGTGGAAGCCCGTCAGCACGAAGAACGTGGTGCCGAACTGGTTGGTGGTCAGCCCCAACCCCTCGTGCACGAATGAGGCGAACTCGTAGGCCTGGAAGCCGAGGAAGCCGAGCCCGAGCACGATCGTGGCGAGCAGCATCGCCTTCATCATGCCGAGGCGCCCGTGCTGCGCGCCGTATACCGCCAGCACCATGGTCAGCGAGCTCATCAGCAGGACGAACGTGCTGGCGGAGGTCACCGGGATGTTGAGGATCTCCGCCGGCGTCGGTCCCGAGATCGAGTCGCCCTTGAAGATGAGGTACGTGGAAATCAGACTGCCGAAGAAGAGACACTCCGATGCGAGGAAGATCCACATCAGCACCTTCCGGCTGTCGATGCCGGTGGAGGTGGGGTGCTGGGTCTCGTGCGTGGCTGCTGCCATCTCTACGCTCCTGCTCGCGGCTGTGCGCGGTTCCTTGAACGCTGCCGGCTAATCGGTGGGCTCCAGCGCCCAGCCCCACACCCCGAAGATCGCCGTCGCGACGCCGAGCGCGGCCACGGCGAGGTGCGACATGGCGCCGATCGCCAGCAACAGCACGCCCAGCCCGAGGATCAGCGGGTAGTAGGACGGCGGCGGCATGTGGATGTGCAGGTGCTCCGGCACGGGGGCCGGGGCGATGTTGTGGTCGCGCGCGTACCACAACGGGTCGCGGTCGCGGACATCCGGGATCACATCGAAGTCATGTGCCGGCGGCGGCGACGAGGTCGACCACTCCAGCGTCGCGCCGCCCCACGGGTCGTTCCCCGCATCGGCGGGGCGCCGCATGGTCTTCAGGAAGTTGATCACGAAGACGAGCACGCCAAGTGCGATCGTGTACGACCCGATGGTCGCGACCATGTTCCACTTGTCCCAGCCCAGGTCGGCGTCGTACGTGTAGATCCGTCGAGGCATCCCGGCGAGGCCCAGGAAGTGCATGGGGAAGAACGTCAGGTTCATGCCGATGAAGATCAGCCAGAAGCTGATCTTGCCCAGCGTCTCGTCCAGCAGGCGCCCGGTCATCTTCGGGAACCAGTAGTAGATACCAGCGAAGATGCCCATGATCGCGCCGCCGAAGAGCACGTAGTGCAGGTGCGCGACGACGAAGTATGAGTCCTGATGGTGCGTGTCCACGGGCGGCGAGGCGTGCATGACGCCCGAGATGCCGCCGATGGTGAACAGGGCGATGAACGCGACCGCGAAGTATGTCGCGGTGACGAAGCGGATGCTGCCGCCGTACATCGTCCCCAGCCAGTTGAAGATCTTGATGCCGGTCGGGATGCCGATCGCCATCGTGCTGGCGGAGAACACCACCTGCGGGACGGGGCCGAGGCCGGTGGTGAACATGTGGTGCGCCCAGACGCCGAAGCCGAGGAAGCCGATCGCCGCTCCCGCGAAGACGATCGCGGAGTAGCCGAACAGCGGCTTCCGGGACATCACCGGCAGCACCTCGGAGACGATGCCCATGGAGGGGAGGATGAGCACGTAGACCTCGGGGTGACCGAAGATCCAGAACAGGTGCTGCCACAGGATCGGGTCGCCGCCCGTGGACGGCGAGAAGAACGACGTGCCCCACACGCGGTCGAAGTAGAGCTGCAACAGCCCGACCGTCAGCACGGGCAGCGACAGGATGAGCAGGAACACCACGACCAGCGTCATCCAGATGAAGACGGGCAGCCGCATCATCGTCATGCCGGGGGCGCGCATGTTGATGATGGTGACGGCGAAGTTCAACGACGCGATCAGTGATGACAGGCCGAGCGTCAGCAGGCCGACGACGTAGAACGTCATCCCGGAGGTCTTCGCGTACTGGATGCCGCTGAGCGGCGCGTACCCGAACCACCCGCCGTCCGGCGCGCCGCCGATGATGAAGCTGCTGTTCAGCAGGAAGCCACCGGCCAGGAAGACCCACAGTGAGAGCGCGTTCAGCCGTGGGAAGGCCACGTCGCGCGCCCCGATCTGCAGCGGGATGAAGTAGTTAAAGAAACCGGCGCCCATGGGCATGATCGCCAGGAAGATCATGGTCAGGGCGTGCATCGTGAAGAACTGGTTGTAGCGCTCGGCGTCCAGCACGGTGCCGTTCGGCACGGCCAGCTGCGTGCGCACCGCCACCGCCTCCAGGCCGCCGAGGAGGAAGAACAGGAAGCCGGAGATGGCGTAGACGGTGCCGATGCGCTTGTGGTCGACGGTGGTCAGCCACGACCAGAGGCCGGAGCCCTCCTTCTCATGCGTGATCGCGCCGATCGCGGTGGCCATCTAACAACCTCCAACCACGCAGCGCCCCCGGTGGGGCCGTGCGTCTTGCATCGTGTCAGCGGCGGGGCGGGGCACCGTCACTTCAGCCCTTCGAGGTACGCGACGAGCTTGTCGAGCGCGTCCTTCGAGAGGGGCTGCCCCTTCAGGAACTCACCCATCACCGTGCCGGGCTTCACGCTATCGAGATCGGACAGCCAGCGGCGGAGGTTGTCCGGGTTGTTGTCCATGATCCCGGAGCCGAGCGTGGTGCGTGACGCGAAGTGCGTGAGGTCCGGGCCGATCTTCCCCACCGCAGCGGCCTGGCCCTGCACCGCGTGGCACCCGACACAGCCCGATGCGACAAACTGCTGCTCGCCCGCCTTCGCGAGGTCGGCGGTGGGTGCGGTGCGCGGCGCGGCGGTGGCCTTCGTCCACGCGTCGAAGTCGCCCTGCGTGCTGACGAAGACGCGGAAGCGCATGTTGGCGTGTGAGAGCCCGCAGAACTCGGCGCACTGTCCCAGGTACGGCTCCGGTCGCGCCTCGGTCGGGGTGAACCAGAGGTGGTTGTCGTGCCCGGGGACGTTGTCGGTCTTGCCCGAGAGCTGCGGCACCCAGAACGAGTGGATCACGTCCTTCGAGGTGAGGGTGATGGAGACCGGGCGGCCGACCGGGAGGTGCAGCTCGTTGGCGGTGGTGATGCCCTGCTCGGGGTACTGGAATTCCCACCACCACTGGTGGCCAATCGCGATCACCTTCAGCGCGTCGTCGGGAGCGGGCTTGCTCGTGGCGGCCATCGCGGAGAAGGTCGGCACCGAGATGGCGACGACGATCAGCACCGGGATCAGCGTCCAGATCACCTCCAGGCGGGAGTTCCCGTGGAACTGCCGGGCGAGCTGACCGGGGCGCTCGCGGTAGAGGATGCTGACCACCAGCGTCAGCACCATGATCGCGGCGAAGACGATGCCGGCGAGGATGAAGATCAGGCGGTAGACCCCGTGCACCAGCTCGGCGTTGTCGGACCGCGGGACCCACGTGGTCATCGGCTGTGCGATGGCGTCCACCGACTCGGCGAACGCGAGGTAGATGAGGCCCGTCAGCACGCCGACGACAACAACGGCGCCAACGGTCAGGATCAAGCGCCCGGTGCGAGTGCCACCCAATTCCGTCCTCCGTACACCAGGGCCAGACCACCGGCAGCGGGCGAGCAGAGCGTCCGTGACCGGAAGTCGTCGTGGGTATGTGGTGAGATTTCACTTGGGTAAATAGCACCAGAACTCGCGCTGGGTCAAGCATGAGGCTCACCCGGTTTAGCAATTTCGAGCGTTGAAACTGCTCCGCGGGCCTCGGGCGGCGGTCCGCGGGGACGCGCGAGTCGCTGGTTCCGATCGTTGATTGTGCGGCCCGATCACGCATAGCCTCGATGCAATGCAGATGAGCCGTGGGCGCGTGTTGGCCGCCGGTGTGGGAGTGGCGCTGGTCCTGGTGATCGGCATGCTGGCCTACGCCATGACCCGGGGTGTAGGCGCCACGCCGAGCGGGCGACGCGACGTCGGCGGACGCCAGATGGCCCCCTTCTCGCTCGCTCGCTTCGACGGCACGCCGTTCGTGCTCAACCAGCCCGCGCCGGGGCCGGTGTTCGTCTACTTCTGGGCCTCGTGGTGCGTCCCCTGCCAGGCAGAGGCGCCGGTGATCCAGAAGCTCTGGCCGGAGTACGAGAAGCGCGGGTACACTTTCGTCGGGGTGAACATCTGGGACGCGGAGAGCGACGCCCGGCGGTTCATCGACCAGCAGGGGCTCACGTTCCCCGTGGTGGCAGACGCCAACGGCCGCGTGTACGTAGACTACGGGGTGGAAGCACTGCCCGACTCGTATTTCCTGGAACCGGGATTGCGCGCCCGGATTCGCTACCAGGGAGCCCTGACCGAGCCGACGCTGCGGGAGCTGCTCGACGAGTTGGCGCGCCGCGGGGGAGCCTCATGACTGCGATCCTGACCAGCCGCCGCGCCCGCCTCGTCGCGCTGCTGGTCGTCGCCACGGCGGCGATCTCCGTGCTGGCGTTCCGCGCCGCGGGCTCCACCGCCTCCTACTACATCACGCCCGAGGAGTTCCTCCGCAACGAGCGCCTGCACGACCAGCGCGTCCGCGTGGCCGGCCGCGTCGTGGAGGGCTCGATCCAGGAGCAGGGCGGCCGCCCGATCGCCTTCGCGATCATGGGAGACGCCAACGACCGGGTACAGGTGGACTACCCGAAGGGCGTCATCCCCAACATGTTCGGCCCGTGGGCCCTCGTCATCGTCGAGGGCACGGGACGCGCGGACCGGCGCGTCCAGGCGGACTCGATCATCATCAAGCACGAGAACGAGTTCTACGCCGACAAGCCGCCGGACGGCTCGATCTCGTCGCATTTCGTGCCGGAAGCGACTCCCACCGCAACGCCCGCCCGCTAGCGGGCATGGAATGAGCCGCCCGTGAACGTGACCGCCACGCTGGGAGCCGCTGCGCTCCTGACGGCGCTCGCCACCTCGGCGGTCGCCATCGTTGCGGCGATCCTCGGGCACCGGCGGGGCAGCCGCCCCCTGCTGCTGGCGAGCCGCCGGGCGATCTACGCCACCGCGCTGCTCACCACGGCCGCCACCCTGGCGATGGCGTACGCGCTCGTCACCAACGACTTCGCGATCGCCCACGTCGCCTCGGTCTCGTCGAGAAACATGCAGCTGCCGATGAGGTGGGCATCGCTCTACAGCGGCCAGCCGGGCTCGCTGCTCTTCTGGACGTGGACGATGTCGCTGTTCATGGCGGCGTTTACGGCGATCACCGTCCCGCGCATCCCGTGGGGCGCGCCGCACGCGGTGGCCACCATGGGCGCGATCCTCGTGGGGTTCCTGGGGGCGCTGATCTTCCTCGCCTCGCCGTTCCGGTTGAGCCCGGTCACCCCGGCCGACGGGCAGGGCCTCAACCCGCTGCTGGTCGATCCCGGGATGCTGATCCACCCGCCGTTCCTGCTCATGGGCCTGGTGAGCACTTCGGTCCCGTTCGCCCTGGGCGTCGCCGCGCTGCTCTCCGGGCGCCTGGACGCGGCGTGGGTGCGCCACGCGCGAGCATGGGCGCTCGCCTCGTTCCTGATCTTGAGCATCGGCAATCTCCTCGGCGGCTGGTGGGCGTACACGGTGCTCGGCTGGGGCGGCTACTGGGGGTGGGACCCCGTGGAGAACTCCGCGATCCTGCCCCTGTTGCCGATGACCGCCTTCCTGCACACGCTCATCGTCCAGGAGCGTCGAGGGATGCTGAAGACGTGGAACCTGCTGCTGGTGCTGACCGCCTTCGCGCTGGCGGTGTTCGGGACGTTCAACGTGCGCTCCGGCCTGGTCGCATCGGTGCACTCCTTCGCGCAGTCGCAGGTGGGACCGTACTTCCTGGTGCTCGTCGGCGCGACGATCGTGGCCTCGGTCGGGCTGATCGTGTGGCGATTGCCCCGGCTGCACGCCGAGGCGGACCTCGACGCCCTGGCATCGCGCGAGACGGGGCTGATCCTCAACTCCTACGTGATGATCGCGCTGGGCCTGGTGATCCTCGGCGGCACGCTGTTCCCCGTGTTCTCGGAGCTGCTCCGCGGCGTGCGAGTGACCGTTGGGCCGCCGTTCTACAACGAGGTCACCGCGCCGCTCTTCGTGCTCATGCTGCTGCTGATCGTCGTGGGCACCGTCCTGCCGTGGCGGGGCGGGGCCGTGCAGCACCACGTCCGGCGCTTCCGCGTGCCGCTCGCGGTCGCGCTGGTCTCCTGGGTGGCGCTGGGAACACTCGGGATGCGGGTGCCGGCGGCGCTGGCGGCGACGGGGCTCTGCGTGACGATCGGGTACGTCACGCTGCGCGAGTACGTCGTCGCCGCGCGCGGGCTGCGGTCCGCGCGAGGATCCTCGTGGCCGGGCGCGCTCGCGGGCGTGTTCGGGCGCGATCCGCGGCGAACGGGCGGCTACCTGGTGCACCTCGGCGTCGCGATCATGGCCGTCGCGGTGATCGGCTCCACGGTCTACCAGCAGCAGACCCGCCACACCGTCTCCCCGGGCGAGACGTTCGAGGCCAGCGGGTACACGTTCCGCTACGAGGATCTCGTCGCGCGCCACCCCGGCGTCAACGGGATCGAGATCGAGGGCGTGACGCGGCTGCAGGTGACGCGCGACGGCCAGGAGGTGGCCACGCTGGAGCCCGGTCGCCGCTTCTTCACGAACTTCCCGGAGCAGCCGACCGCGATCGTGGCCGTCGACGCCACGCTCGCGCGCGACCTGTACGTGTTCACGCAGGGCTGGGACCAGACGCGCAGGGCGGAGATTCAGGTCTTCGTGAACCCGCTGGCGCAGTGGCTGTGGATCGGCGGCGGCGTGTACGCGCTGGGCGGCCTGCTTGCCTTCGGCGTGCTCCGCCGCGAGCCCGTGCGCGCCAGCGCCGGCATCCCGGCTGCGTCCGAGCCGCGCGCCGCCGACTCCGCCGCGGGGCCCGCATGATCCGCCGGCTGCCGGCGCTGCTGGCCGTGCTCGCGGCGGCCTCCATGGGCTTCGCGGCGCTCACGAGCCCGGCGGTCGCGTCCGCGCAGACCCCGTCGCCCACGCCCACGCCGCCGGCAGCGGCCCCCACCCCCACCGAGGAGCAGATGATCGCCGTGGAGCACCAGCTGCTCTGCCCGCTCTGCGTCAACGAGCGGCTGGACGTCTGCACAATCGCCGTGTGCATGGACATGAAGGACCTCATCCGCGAGCGCCTCGCGGCCGGCGAGACGCCCGAGCAGATCGTCGCGTTCTTCGAGGCCCGCTACGGGCAGCGCATCCGGGCGGACCTGCCCCGCCGCGGCTTCAACCTCGTGCTCTTCGGGTGGGTCGGCGGGGCGATCCTGGCGACGGGCGCAGCCGCAGCGTACGTGCTGTACGCGATGCGCCGGGACTCGCGGCTCCGGCGCGCGCGCGCCGCCTCGCCCCCCATGGACGACGCTTGGGTCGACCGCCTCCTCGAGGACACGGCGGACGGCGCGCCGCGGGACGATGCGCCGGGGGGCGCGCGCTGATGGAGTGGCTCGTGCTCGCCGCGCTCGCCGCCCTCGCCGCGATCTACATCGCCCTCCCGCGCCGCGAGGATGCCCAGCCCGACCGCGAGGCCGGCGCCACCGCCGACGACCTGCGCGCACAGCGCGACGAGCTGGTGGCGGCGCTGCGCGACCTGGACGACGACGTGGCCGCGGGACGGATGACCGCGGAGGACCGCCGGCGCGGCCGCCAGGAGATCGGCGAGCACCTGCGCGACGTGATGGAGCTGCTGCGCGCGCAGGAGACTCGCCCGTGACCCGGCGCGCGCCCGGGCTCGCGGCCGCGTTCCTGGTGGCGGCGCTCGCCGTGACCTTCGGCGCCGCAGCGCCGATGCGTGCCGGCGCGCAGGCGGCAACGGCGCGCATCACCGGGGCTATCACCTCGGGCACGCCGGGCGTCGCGATCCCCGACTCCGTGCAGGTGCGCGTGATCGTCCTCGAGGGAAGCACGGTCGTCGAGGCGATCCCGGCGACGGTGAGCGGGGGCCGGTACACGGCGACCGCGTCGATCGCGCCCGGCCGCGTGTTCATCCCGCACCTGAACTACCAGGGCGTCGACTACTTCTCCGAGGCCGCGTCGTTCACGACCGGCGGCAGCGAGGCCACGCGCGATTTCCTGGTCTACGAGACGACCCACGAGGCTCCGCAGCTCGCAATCCTCTCCTCGACCGTCACCGTGGTCGCGATCGATCGCGAGCAGCACCAGATCGGCCTGCTGCGCGAGGATGTCGTCGTGAACCCCGGCGATCGCGTGTTCGTGGGCGACGCGCAGGGGATCACGCTGCGCATCCCCGCGCTCCCGGGGACCGTGGACGCCAGCGGGGACAACACCGACGGCAGGTTCGCGCTGGACGGGGACATGATCACCACGGCAGCGCCGATCCGACCGGGCAGACCCACCTCGATCGTCACCCGCTACATCGTGGGCTACGATGCGGCCGCGGATCAGTACGCGCTGCGCGTGACCTCGCCGCTGCCGGCGGAACGCATCGCGGTGCGTGTTCCCGTGGGGTACGTGGGGAGCGTGAAGGCGGGCACGGGCGCGCGCCGCGCGGCGGACGAGCGGCCCGCCCCGCAGGAGCAGGGACCGGTGTTCCAGGTGGTGGAATCCACGGGCAGCGTTCGCCCCGGAGGCGGCATCGTCGTGAACCTCGCCGGCCTGTCCACCGCCGCGGTGCAGACGAATCCCCTTACCGGCACGCGCGGCGCGGCGATCGCCGCCGCGATCGCCCTCGCGATCGTCGGCGGCGGCACGGCGGCGGCGATGCGATGGCGCCGAGCGGCGTGACCAGCCCCATCGTCGAAACGCACGGACTGACCAAGCGCTACGGTGGCCTGGACGTCGTGCGCGCCGTCTCGCTGGCGCTGCCCGCGGGATCACGCACCGCCCTCGTCGGCGCGAACGGCGCCGGCAAGACGACGTTGCTGGCGATGCTCTGCACCCTGATCGCACCGACCGAGGGCGACGCGACGATCGCGGGGCACGCGCTCCGCGCCCGCCCCGCGGCGCTCCGTCGTGCCATCGGTGTGCTGGCTCACCAGCCGATGCTGTACGAGGAGATGACCCCGCTGGAGAACCTCCGCTTCTTCGCGCGGCTGTACGGCGTGACCGATGCCGAGCCACGCATCGAGGAGCTGCTGCGCGCGGTCGGCGTGTGGACGCGACGGCACGAGCCGGTGTCCGTGCTCTCCCGGGGCTACCACCAGCGCCTGGCGCTGGCGCGCGCGCTGGTGCACCGCCCGGCGGTGCTGCTCGCGGACGAGCCGGAGACGGGCCTCGACCCCGAGGGCGTGGAGATGCTGGACGAGCTGGCGCTGCGCGCGCCCGGGCTCACCGTGATCGCCGCGACGCACCGCGTGGACCGCATCGGCGCCTGGGCCACGGGCCTCGTGCGCTTGGAACACGGGCGTGCGGTCGAGGACACGGCAAGCGTGGCGGGGGCGCGGACGTGAACGCGGGACTCGCGGTGGTGGCGAAGGACCTGCGGCTCGCGTGGCGCGACCGGGCAGGATGGGCCTCGGCGGGCGCATTCGCGACGATCGCAGTGCTGACGTACTCATTCGCGTTCGACCTCGCGACGGGCGACATCCGGCCGCTGCTGCCCGGGGTGCTGTGGACCACGTTCCTCTTCGCCAGCATCTTCGCGGGGGGCCAGTCCTTCGCCCGCGAGTCGGAGGAGGGGACGTTCGACGCCCTGCTGCTGGCGCCCGTCCCCGCCACGGTGATCTACCTCGGCAAGGCGACGGCCAACGTGATCGCGATGCTGGTCATCGAGTTTGCTCAGTTGCTGCTCGCGACTATCCTCTTCGATACGAACCTGCTTTCCCCGGAGTTGCTGGTGATTGTCTTCATCGGGACGGTGGGCGCGGTGGCGCTCACCACGCTCCTGTCGACCATGTCGGCCTCCATGCGCGGGCGTGCGATGCTGCTCCCGGTGATGGCGCTGCCGCTCCTGATCCCGCTGCTCATCGGCGCGGTCCGCGCGACGGGCGCGTCGCTGGACCTCGAGTCGGGGACGGCGCCGTGGACCCTGCTGCTGGGCGTCTTCGCGCTCTGGAGTGCGCTGCTCTCCGTGCTGTTGTTCCCGATGGCGGTGGAACGATGACGATGATCGTGTCGACGCTCCGGGCCATCTACGGCTGGCGCTGGTCCGTGCTCCCGCCCGTGGCCGGCGTCGCCGTGATGGCGATGGTCCTCGGCGCGCTGCTGGTCGCCCCGCGCGAGGTCGTCGAGGGCGACGTCCAGCGCCTGCTGTACATCCACTTCTCCTCGATCCTCGCGGCGTACGGGGCGTTCGCCATCGTCTTCCTCGCCTCGGTCGTCGTGCTCTGGCGGCGTGACCTGCGCTGGGACGCGGTGGCGCGAGGCGCGGCGACCGTGGGCGTGCTCTTCACCGGCCTGACGCTGGCCACCGGTGCGATCTGGGGGAAGCCGATCTGGGGCGTGTACTGGACGTGGGACGCGCGCCTGACCTCGACGCTGATCCTCTTCCTCATCTACGCGGCCTACCTGCTGGCCCGCTCGATGGCGGACGAGCTGGACGAGCAGGCCGCGCGCTTCGCCGCCGTGTTCGCGATCATCGGCGCGCTCGACATCCCGCTGATCATGATGTCCGTGCGCTGGTGGCGGACGCTCCACCCGCAGCCCATCGTGCTCCGAGGCGCCGAGCGCCCGGCGCTCCCGCCGGAGATGCTGATCGTGATGATCGTCGCGTTCATCGGCGTCGGCGCGCTGGCGGTGTGGCTGGGGGTGCTGCGCACCGAAACCGAGTGGCTGGCAAAGCGAACGGCGGCGCTGCGGGCCGCAGCGGACCGCCGCGAGGGGGCGTGATGCAACTCGAGTACCTGTTTGCCGGGTTCGCCGTGTTCTGGGCGGGGATCTTCGTCTACCTGCTAATGCTCCAGGGGCGCCTGCGCAGCCTCCAGCGGGAGGTCGACCGGCTGGAGGAGCGCCTCGCGGAGGCCGACCCGGCGAAGGCGTCCCGCTAGGGGCCGGCCCGCCCTGGGTGTTTCGCACCTGCCGTTAACGCGGCGTGGCCGTAGGATGCTCTCACACCTGTCGCTTCCTCACGGGGGATACATGCGTACCTTCCAGACCCTCACCGTGGCCAGCGTACTGGCCACCATCGTCCTGATCGCGATGGGGTCCACGGTGCGGACGAACGGCGCCGGCCTGGGCTGCCCCGACTGGCCGCTGTGCTACGGCGGCATCCTCCCGCCGCTCGAGATCCTCGCGATCTTGGAGTGGGTGCACCGGTTCATCGTCACGATCATCAGCGTGCTGGTACTGACGCAGACCGCGATCGCGTGGTTCCTGCGCGGCCGCGATCCGATGCTCTGGAAGTTGGGCCTCCTCTCTGTCCTCGTGCTGTTCATCCAGGCGCTGCTCGGGGGCGTCACGGTGCTCCTGGGCAACGTTCCCTGGTCCGTGGCGATTCACCTCATCGCGGCGCTCACACTGCTCGCGGTGCTGACGGTGATGTCCGCGTGTGCGATCCTCGGGCCGAATCGCACGCGGATCGCGGGCGCGGAGCGTGCGGACTTCGTCCGCGCCGCGATGTGGGCGGCCGCGTCAACGTGGATCGTGCTGCTCTTCGGCGCATATGTGGTGCAGGCAGGCGCAGGCCCGGCCTGCACGACGTGGCCCCTGTGCGACGGCGCGCCGATTCCGTTCCTGACCGGCAGCTACGTCTCCCACGTCCACTGGCTGCACCGCATCACCGTGGTGCTGGGCGCCGGCGTGATCACCTGGCTGTTTCTGTATGTGCGCGGCATGCACGGGGCGGGGCGGATGCTGCAACGCGGCGCGCACTCCCTGATCGGCCTCTATGGTCTGCAGGTCCTGAGCGGCGCGCTCAACATCTTCAGCGACTTCTCGCGAATCGCGCTGGTGCTGCACCTCGCGCTCGCCAGCGCGACGTGGGCGGTGATGGTCGCCGTCTGGTACGCCGCGCGGTTCGACCACGCGGCGGCGGCCCACGCCCCGCGGCGCGTACCGGACGAGGCTCGCGGTGCACGTGCCTGATCAGCGGGCGCTCCGCTCCGTCCATGGGGGCGCGTACGAGGGGACGGAACCGATGACCCTCTCCGCCGTGCACCGCTCGTGGTCGGCCGTCGTGCACGACTACTTCACGCTGACCAAGCCCTCGATCATGCTCCTGCTGCTGGTGACCACCGTCCCCGCGATGGTGCTGGCGCAGGGCGGATGGCCCGGCACCTGGCTGGTGCTCGCCACGCTCGTGGGCGGCGTGCTGGCCTCCGGCGGTGCCGGCGCGGTCAACATGTACATCGACCGCGACATCGACGCGATCATGAAGCGCACGAGGAGGCGTCCGATCCCGCGGGGCACGGTCTCGCCGCGCGCCGCGGCGATCTTCGGCTGGACGCTGGGCCTCGCCTCCGGGCCGTGGCTCTTCTTCACCGTCAACGCGCTGTCGGCGGCGCTGGGGCTGGCGGCGTTCCTGTTCTACGTCGGTCCGTACAGCCTGTACCTGAAGCGCCGCACGCTGCACAACACCGTCCTCGGCGGGGTCGCCGGCGCGATCCCCCCGCTCATCGGGTGGGTCGCCGTGCGCAACGAGGTCACGATCGAGGGGGTGATGCTCTTCGCGATCGTCTTCTGGTGGCAGCCCGCGCACTTCTGGGCGCTGGCGCTGGACCTGGAGGAGGATTACCGCACCGCGAACATCCCGATGATGCCGGTGGTGCTGGGCGCGGCCGAGACGACGCAGCAGATGGTGCTGTACGCGGCCGCCACGTGGATGGTGACGCTGATCTTCGGCGCCGAGGCGCACCTGAGCTGGATCTACTTCGCGGTGGCCGCCTTCGGCGGCGCGGGCTTCCTGCGCTGCGCCGTGCGCATCTACCGCGCCGAGGGCAAGGCGGGCACGCGCGCGATGTTCCGGTACTCCACGCTCTACCTCGCCGCGCTCTTCGCCTCGATGGTGTTCGACCGGCTGCTGCTGGGCTAGCCCGGCCTCACCCGGCGGGTGCCTCAGGCGTCCGCGAACGCGAACGAGAACCGCGCGAGGATCAGCGTCCCGGCCATCCACGCCGTCATCACCAGCAGCGCGGGCCACTGCTGCACCAACGACTCGTTGTCCAGCGCCAGCGCGCGCATGGCGTGGAGCATGTGCGTCAGCGGCAGCAGCTCCACCAGCGGCTGTACCGCGGCCGGGAGCGAGGTCGTGGGGAAGAACGATCCGCTGAGGAACATCATGGGCATGGTCACGGCGTTCGCCGCCCCCTCCACCGCGCCGCGGCCGTGCACTCGCCCCGCGATGATCACGCCGATGTTCAGGAAGATCACGGTGCCGTAGACCGCTACCAGGATGAACGAGAGCCCGCCATCGAAGACGTGCGCGCCCAGCAGCTGCGCGACGACCGCCAGCAGCAGCACCTGCGCCAGCGACACCAGCACATGCGCGCCCAGGACGGACGAGAAGAAGCGCCACGGGGGCAGCGGCGTCGCGCGGATGCGGCGGAGCACGCCCTCCTCGCGGTAGCGCGAGAGCGATCCGGCCAGGCTGATGGTGGCGAATGTCATCAGGCCCATGCCGATGATCCCGGGTCCCGCGAACTGGAAGAACGTCGTCCGCCGCACGCGGGCGGTGCGCGAGGTGAGCTCGATCGCCCTCGGCACGCCGGTGAGCGCGAGGTTCGTCCCGTCGACGACGGAGCGGATCGCGGCGGTGGTGACGGAGGAGCCGATCGGATCGTTGATCGCGTCGATCAGCTCGGCCGTCGCGGGCTGTCCCGGGTTCGCGGAGGGGACGAGCAGCAGCGCCACGTCCGCGCGGCGCGCGGTGAGCTCCTCGAGCGCCTGCGCCTCGGTCAGGCCGGGCTCTGTGCGGACCTTCAGGAACGACACGTCACCGAGCGCGCGGACCAGGGCGGCGCCGGCAGGCGTCTGCGTGTTCGCGGCGACCACGATGTTCGTGGTGGTGCCGCCGCCGAACGAGAACAGCCGGAACACGCCGAGAATGATCATCGGGAAGGCCAGCGCCCAGAAGATCGACTGGCGATCGCGGATCACCATCTTCACGCTCGCACCGAGCAGCGTGCCCGTCATCCGCTCAACCGCCGTCCCGTGACCGAGAGGAAGACGTCCTCCAGCGTGCCCGGCTCCACCGCGAGGTCGATGACGTCCGTCCCCGCCCGCTGCGCCAGCGTGGTGAGCGCGGTGGCGACGGAGGGCGCGGAGCGAGCGCGCATGCGCACGACGAACCCGTCGGCGGTCAGCTCCTGGGAGATCTCGAGGGCGCCGGGAATCCCCCGGACCTCGGCCTCATCGAGGGGGTGGGCGGTTGTCAGCGTCAACCGGTAGGGGGCGTTCAGGCTGCGGATCAGGCCCTGCGGCGTGTCCAGCGCCACCATGCGGCCCTGGTTCATGAAGGCCACCCGATCGCAGAGCGCCTCCGCCTCCTCCATGTAGTGCGTCGTCAGCACCACCGTCGCCCCCTGCGCGCGCACGTCACGCACGATGTCCCAGAGGTCCAGGCGCGCCTCCGGGTCCAGGCCCGCCGTCGGCTCATCGAAGAACACGAGGTCCGGCTGGTTCACGAGCGCCGCGACGATGCTGAAGCGCTGGCGCATGCCGCCGGAGAGCGTGCGCATGCGCGACTCGGCGCGATCTTCCAGGTGCACGCGGCGCAGCAGTTCCACCGGATCGGCGCGGCGCGGATAGAACGACCCGAAGAGATCCAGGATCTCGCGCAGCGTGAGGTACTGGTGGTACGACGCGGCCTGGAGCTGCACGCCGATGCGCGCCTTCACTGCCTGGGGTTGCTCCGTGACCTCGATCCCGAGCACTGATGCGGTGCCGCCGGTCACGGGCGTGAGCCCTTCGAGGATCTCGACGAGTGTGGTCTTGCCGGCGCCGTTCGGGCCCAGGATGCCGAAGATCTCGCCCGCCGACACCGTGAACGAGAGCCCGTCCAGCGCGGCCAGGGAGCCGTAGCGCTTCACGAGCCCCCGCGCGGTGATCACCGCGCCGGCCGTGGGGTGTTCCCCTGCGGCGCCCGGCATCGTCTCCGCTAGCCCTGCACGTCCAGGACGCGGAAGGTGACGGGGCCCGATGGTGCGTTGACAAGCACCTCGTCGCCGACGGCGTGGTTCATCACGGCGATCCCCATGGGCGACGCGACGGAGATCTTGCCGTTTGCGGGGTCCACCTCGGTGGGGCTGACCAGTGTGAAGCTCTGCTCGCGATCGGTCTTGAGGTTGAGCAGGCGCACCACGGAACCCACGTTCGCGCGCCCGCCCTTCGACTCCTCGTCGATGATCACGGCGTTGCGCAGGCGCGTCTCCAGGTCGCGGATGCGCGCCTCCAGGTGGGCCTGCTCGTCGCGAGCGGCATCCAGGGGGGCGTTCTCGCGGAAGTCCTTGTCCGCCATCGCCTCGCGCAGCTTCTGTGCGATCTCGGGGCGCCGGGCCTTCTCTTCCTCGAGCTGCTGCTCCAGGCGCTTCAGGCCGTCGAAGGTGACGTGGTAGGCGTTCCCGCCGAGCTCGGTCGCCGCGTTGCGGCCGCGCCCGCCGCCAGCGTTCGGCCCGAGCTGGAGCGCGGGGACCAGGTTCTCGTCCGTAAACGCGAGGCGCGAAGCGTAGGCGAGGAACGCGCGCAGCGGCTCGATGTGCTCGAGCGATCCGTCCGTGTGCTCGCGCACGTAGCGGCTGACGTCTGCCGTGCCGACGTCGGCCATGGCGCGGTCGTTGCCGAGGAAGGCCACGAACCGGGCGACGGCGGGCACCTCCTCGCGGGCCTTCTCAGGCTCGGCCGCGAGCGAGTTCTCGAAGTGGTCCAGCGCCTCGATCGCAGTGATGCGCTCGGCCATAGGGCGGCCTCCGCCGTGTCGTCCCGATCGGTCCCGTTGTCGAGTGTGGATGCGAGGCGCGTCGCCACCGCCGCCATCGCGTTTCCAGCAGTCTAGAAGATGTGGGACGCTACCTGTCAACGTGGTGAACGTACCAGACCCGCCGACCCCCGCACCGCTCTCCGTCCTCCGGAACGAGGCGGAGCGCCTGCACCTCACGTTACCCGAGGCCGCCCTTGAGCGCTTCCGACGCTACCTGGCGCTCCTGGCGGAGTGGAACGAGCGCGCCGGTCTCACGGCCATCACCAACGAGGAGGAGGCCCAGCGCCGCCACTTCGGCGAGTCCCTTGCGCTGCTGGTCGCGCTGCGGGAAGCCGGGCTGCTGCGACCCGGCGAGGAGGCCCGCGTAGCCGATCTGGGCCCCGGCGGTGGATTCCCCGGCATCCCGATGGCGATTGCCGAGCCCGCGCTGATGCTGGTGCTCATCGAGTCGCAGGAGCGGCGCTGCGCCTTCCTGCGCACCGTCGCGCAGGACCTCGACCTTGCCCGCGTGACCGTGGTCCACGCCCGCGCCGAGGAGGCCGGGCGCATGCCCGCGCTCCGCGGGACCTTCGACCTCGTCGTCGCGCGGGCGCTGGCCGCGATGCCGGTGCTCGTCGAGTATGCGTTACCGCTGCTGCGCGAAGGGGGCGTGCTCGCGGCGCCGAAGGGCAGCCGCGGCGACGAGGAGCTGGCGGAGGCCGCGCGCGCCATCGCGGCTCTCGGCGGGGAGGGGTTGCCCCCGCTCCCGCTGCCGCTCGCCCCGGACGCGCCGCCGCAGCGCGTGTACCTGGTGCGCCGCAGCGGCCCGCTGGACGATCGGTACCCGCGCCGCCCGGGCATCCCCGCGAAGCGCCCGCTCTAGCGGATCGGCTACCCGCCGCGCGTCGTTCGCTGCCCGTCGCCCGTCGCCCACTCACACGTCGCGCGCCGCACCAGCACCGGGGCGCCCGGGGGAGTCCGAGTGCGCCTCGTGCGCTACCATGTCGCCACTCCCCGACCGCACCCCGCGGGCGTCGCGTCCCGCCAGCGCGCCTGCGTCGAGGAGCCTGCATGCTCACCACTGCGAACCGCCTGCGCCGCCTGCTCACCCTCGACCTGCGCGTGCTTGACGAGGTGCGCCTCGATACCGGCGCGACGCTCCCCGCGGTGCTGGTGGCGGGGGCGAGCATCACCTTCCTCGGCCTCGGCGGGTGGTTCTGGTGGGTCGGCAGCGGACTCGAGGGCCGCTGGGCGGTGCTCCTGAAGAGCGCGATCCTCGGCAGCAGCTTCGCGATCGCGGCGTGGATCGTGTGGCTGATCGTCGCGTACGTGGTCGTCAGCCGAACCGCGAAGATCGCCCTCGATGCGGGCGCGCTGCTCCGCTCCGCGGGCTTCGCGTGCGCGCCGCTGGTGCTGGCGCTGCTGATGGTGGTGCGCCCGATCGCCTTCGGGATCGGCCTCACGGCCATCGGCGCGTGGGTCGCGGCCACGCAGATCGCGATCCAGCGCACGTCCGGGCGGCCCGCCATCGAGATCTTCGTCGCCAACATCGCCGGGTTCGGTGTGTGGGCGATCGTGATGTCCCTGCTCGCGACCGCCACCAACCAGACGGCGCCCGGACCATTCCTCGCGGAGTCCATCTGGGAGGCCGTCACCAGCGGCAAGGTCGCCCTCCTGCCGTAGCAGCCACGCTCGCCGGGGGCGTCCCCGGCCAGCCCGAAGGCACGCCGATGACCGACGCGACCGCCCGCAGTTCCGCGCTCCCCGGCCGGCCGCTGGTCGTCTCGCACCGCACGAACGCGGGAGACTCGCCCGAGAACACCCTGCTCGGAATCGAGGCGGCGATCCGCGACGGATGCGACGCCGTCGAGGTCGACGTGCGGCGCACGCGGGACGGCGCCGTGGTGCTGCTGCACGACGAGACGCTGCAGCGCGTCGCGGGCGACCCGCGCCCGATCGCCACGCTCACCCTGGCGGAGGTCCGCGGCGTCCGCGTGATCGACCCGCGGGGTGTGCACCCGCCGCAACCGGTCCCCACGCTGGCGGAGGCGCTCGCGGCCGTCGGCGGGCGGTGCGCGATCGAGGTCGACTTCCCGGAGGGCGGGCTGGTGGAGGCCGTGGCGGCGGCCGTCCGCGCCGCGAACGCGGAGGCGTGGACGTGGTTCACGTGCCACCCGCCCGAGGACGCGAGCGCGCTGCGGCGCGAGTGCCCGCGGTCGCGCGTCTTCCTGTCGGTGGCCCCGCACCCGTCGTGGGTCCGGGACCTGGAGGACGCGATCGAGGTCGCGGCGCGCCTGGGCCTGGACGGCATCAATCCCAGCCTCGGGGCGCTGGCGCCCTCGACCTTCGCGGAGGCCCACGATCGCGGGCTCCTGGTGGGGACATGGACGGTCAACGCCTCCGAGGAGATCGAGCGCGCCCTGGATCTGGGGGTGGACGCGATCACCACGGACGTCCCGGCCCGGGTGCTCCAGGCCATGGCGCGACGCGGGCTCAGCGGGCACGGGCGGTAGACCGGGAGCGGAGTCCCCCCATACACTCTCGATCCGGCCTCGTGCCGCATGAGGGCCCGTAGCTCAGTTGGGAGAGCGCGACACTGGCAGTGTCGAGGTCAGGGGTTCGAGACCCCTCGGGTCCACCACGCACAGACTCCCGCCCGCGGGACAGCACGCACAGCCGCCCGCGCGTCGCACGCCCTTCAGCCCCCCACCCGGGGGCTCTTTCGTGCCCGTGCACGCCGCGGGCAGACGTGACAGACTCGACGGACGGCGGGCACGAACCAGCGTACGGACGAGGATGCCGAGATGCCGGTGGTGATCGCGATCGCGTCGGGGGGAGCGTTCGGCTCCCTGCTGCGCTACTGGCTCTCGACGTGGGTCACGCAGGAGACGCGCTTCGGTGGCACCGGCACCATGGCGGTGAACCTGATCGGGGCCTTCGGGCTCGGCCTGTTCCTCGGCGTGATCCAGTCGCGGTTCACCGCGATCCCTCGCCCGGTGGCGGCCGGGATCGGCGTCGGCGTCTTCGGGGGGTTCACCACGTTCTCCTCCTTCATGTGGGACGTGGTCGAGCACGTCGAGGCCGGGCGCGTCTTCGCCGCTGCGGGGATGGTGCTGCTCACCGTCGTGCTCGGCCTCGCGGCAATGATCGCCGGGCTCGCGGCGGGCCGGGCCGCATAGCCGGGCGAGCCGCAGGGGCGCGCGCCCCGGCAACCATCATCACGTCAGGCATCACGTCAGGAACGCGGGGAGAAGACACCATGGAACACGTCCGCCTCGGCCGCACCGGCCTGTACGTCTCGCGCCTCTGCCTGGGCACCATGACCTTCGGCGGTCAATGCGACGAGACCGTGTCGCGGGCGATCCTCGACCGCGGCGCCGAGGCGGGGATCACGTTCCTGGACACCTCTGACGTGTACCCGGTCAGCGGCGAGGCCATCGGCCGGACCGAGGAGATCGTGGGGCGCTGGCTTGCCGGCCAGCGGGAGCAGTACATCGTCGCGACCAAGTGCTTCGGGCGCACGGGCCCGCGCCCGTGGGACCAGGGCGCGTCGCGCGCGCACATCATGGCCGCCGTGGACGCCTCCCTGCGCCGCCTGCAGACCGACTACATCGACCTGTACCAGCTGCACGGCTACGACCCGAACACCCCGGTGGACGAGACGTTGCGCGCGCTCGACGACCTGGTGCGAAGCGGCAAGGTGCGCTACATCGGCGTGTCGAACTGGCTCGCGTACCAGCTCGCGCTCGCCGTGGGGCGCAGCGAGGCGCAGCGCGTGGCGCGATTCGACAGCGTGCAGCCGCGCTACAGCCTCGTCTTCCGCGAGTTCGAGCGCGAGATGTTCCCGCTGTGCGAGCAGGAGGAGATCGGCGTCCTCCCGTACAACGCGCTTGCCGCCGGGCTGCTCACCGGGAAGCACGACATGGCCGCCGGGCCGATCGAGGGCACCCGCTTCGACCTCGGCGCGGCCGGGGTGCGCTACCGCGAGCGGTACTGGCACGAGCGGGAGTTCCAGACGGTGGAGGAGCTGCGCGCCGTCGCCGACGAGGCGGGACTGCCGCTGGCGCAGATGGCGATCGGCTGGGTGCTGGCGAATCCCGTGGTGACCGCTCCGATCATCGGCGCGACCCGCCCAGAGCAGCTGCGCGACGCGATCGCCGCGGTCCAGGAGCCGCTGTCCGCCGACCTCGTCGACCGCCTGGACGACCTGACGGAGGAGTACCGGCGCGGGGACGCCATCCGCTAGGGCGGGCGCCTATCCGGTAGCATCGATCCTGCGGCGTCGCGAGGCGGCCCAGGAGGTGGTGCATGCGTCGTGCGGCGCTCTCGGCAATCCTCGTCGCGCTCCTCACAGGCTGCCGCGGAAGCGCGCCGTCCACCCCCGCGGCGCCGGCTGCCTCGCCGGGGCCGGCGGCCAGCCCATCCGCCACTGCTCGCCCACCGACCGCAGAGCCTTCAGCCTCGGCCACCGGCACCCCGCCGCCCCCCGCCGCGGGCACGCCCGCCGCGACGCCGAGGGAGCCCCGACCGGTGACGCTCGTGCCCGTCTCCGGGCGCAACTGGACCCGCCCCACGGAGTCGGGCGTCTACCCCTCCGCCAGCGGCGGACCGCCCGGCACCTTCGTCGCCGAACAGGACGGCGTGGTGTACGAGGTCGCCGCCGATGGCCAGGTGACGCCGATCCTCGACCTCCGCGACCGTGTGCTGCGATCCGGGAACGAGGAGGGGCTGCTCTCCGTCGCCCTCGACCCGGGCTTCGCGGCCAATCGGCACGTCTGGATCTACTACTCCGCCGGCAACCCCCGGCGAACGGTGCTGGCGCGCTTCACCCGCGAGGCGAGCAGCGGCACGATTGATCGCGCGAGTCAGCTGGTGGTGCTGGAGCAGGCACAGCCGTTCGCGAACCACAACGGCGGCGCGATCCGGTTCGGGCCGGACGGGATGCTCTACCTCGGGTTCGGGGACGGCGGGTCGCAGGGAGATCCGAACGGCAACGGGCAGAACCTGGGCACCCTGCTGGGCAAGATCATCCGCATCGACGTGCGCGGCGCCTCGGCGGACCGCCCGTACGCCATCCCCGCGAACAACCCCTTCGCCGGGCGGAGCGGCGCGCGAGGCGAGATCTGGGCCTTCGGCTTCCGCAACCCCTGGCGCATGTCCTTCGACGCCGCGACCGGCGCCCTCTGGGTCGGCGACGTGGGCCAGGGCAGCGTCGAGGAGGTCGACATCGTCACGCGCGGCGCGAACTACGGCTGGAATGTCATGGAGGGCGACCGGTGCTACCGCCCCTCTAGCGGCTGCGATGGCTCCGGGCTGACCGCCCCCTTGGCGACGTACACACACGCGAGCGGGCGCTGCTCGATCGTCGGTGGGCCGGTGTACCGCGGGACGCGGGTACCGGAGATCGCCGGGGCCTACCTCTACGGCGACACTTGCTCCGGTGAGGTCTGGGCCGTCAGCGCGGCGAATCCGGGCACCCCCGTCCGCATCGCCACCGGCGTGCCGACCTTCACTTCGTTCGGGACCAGCGCGGACGGCGAGGTGATCCTGCTCACGTTCGGCCAGCCGATCCGCCGCATCACCTCGACGCCCTGAACTTCGATGCCCTGAGCCCCGGCATCGCCGCGCGGGTCGTCGCGGGATCCTGCCTCGGCGGCGCCCGACCGTTATGTCGCTGGTGTTCGCGCACCACGCGCAGTCTGACGGGTGCCTGACTCCGCCCAACAATGCGGGTTCGGCCTCTCATCAGATACCGGCAACAATCTGATGATCGTGCCGAATGAGTCTGTGGATTCACTGACGCGCGCCGCCCGAGGAAGGGATGCCCCGATGAAACTGACCGTCGCAAGGAAGCTGTACGGAGGCTTTGCCATCGTCATCGGCCTGGGCGCGTGCGCGGGGCTTTTCGCGCTGGTCGTGCTCCGGAGCACCACCGCCTCCGTGCACACGATCTCCTCGCAGAACCTGAGCACCGAGGCGGCGACCCGCGACCTGCAGCGAGACGTGCTACTGATGCGCGCCTACTCGCTCCAGTACCCGAACACTGCGGCGACGCAGCGGGCCGAGGCGCGCGAACGCATGGCGGCGCAGGCGGCGCTGATCAACAAGGACCTGGTGACGCTGAAGGCCCTGGATACGACCGCGCCGCAGCGCGCGTTCCTGGAAGGCGCTGACGCGCGGCTCAAGGCGTGGTACGCCGCCCGCGACACGGCGATCGAGGCGGACGACCGCGGGGACACGATGGTCTCGGTCGGGAGCGCGGGGTACGGCGACTTCGAGGCGCTGCTGCAGGGCATCGAGGCGTTTGCGCAGCAGACGCAGGTGGACGCGACCGCCGACAACGAGGCGATTGACACCTCCATGCTCTGGAACACAGTGATCCTGGTCGGGCTGGGCGCGGTGATGACCCTGGTGGGCGCAGCGATCGCCTGGTGGGTGGCGCGCGGCATCACGCGCAACGTCGTACGCATGAAGGTGGCCGCGCAGGGAATCGCGGCAGGCGACCTCGATCAGTCCATCGAGGTGGACAGCACGGACGAGATCGGGGACACCGCGAGCGCCTTCCGCGACATGCTCGTCTACCTCGGAGAGATGGCGCAGACGGCGGAGCGGATCGCGGACGGTGACCTCACGGTGCGCATCACGCCGAAGTCCGATCGCGATCACCTGGGCGTGGCGTTCGTGCGGATGGTCTCCATGCTGGACACCGCGATGTCCGAGACGCGGGTCGCGGCGCAGGCGCTGGCCGAGTCGAAGGATCAGCTCGCGCTGGTCGCGGAGGAAGCGGCGCGGGCCACGCAGGAGGTCGCTCGCGCGTCCGGGCAGGTCGCCGAGGGCACCTCGCAGCAGGCCCAGGCCGTGCAGGACATCAACCGCGACGTGGAGAACCTGGCGCTCGCGCTCCAGCAGGTCACGGGCGGCGCGGCACAGCAGGCCATCGCCATCGAGGAGACGAGCGCGGTCAGCGACCGCGTGGCCGCCGCGGCGACGCAGATGGCCGCCAGCGCCGAGCGTGCGGCGGAGGGCGCGCGCAGCACCACTGCGACTGCGCAGGAGGGCGCCTCGCGCGTCTCCGAGACGATCGCCGGCATCGATCGTATCAAGCGCGCGCTCGACGCCGCCAGCCACGAGGTGGGAGAGCTCGGCGCACGATCGGCGGAGATCGGCGAGATCGTCGGCACCATCGACGACATCGCCGCGCAGACGAATCTCCTCGCGCTCAACGCGGCCATCGAGGCGGCGCGCGCGGGCGAGCAGGGGCGCGGCTTCGCCGTGGTCGCGGACGAGGTGCGACGGCTCGCAGAGCGCGTGTCGTCCGCCACCAAGGAGATCGCGGGGCTGATCGGCGGCGTCCAGCAGGGGGTGGCCGCCTCGGTCCGCGCGATGGACGAGGGCACCGAGCAGATGTCGACGGGCACCGCCGCCGCCGCGGACGCCGGGAGCGCGCTCCAGCGCATCCTGGACGCGGTGGGCAACGTCAGCACGCAGATCGAGCAGATCGCGGCCGGCGCGGCGGACCTGCGCACCTCCGGTGGGGAGATGGCGCAGCGCATCGTCGAGATCCGCACCGTGGCCGAGGAGAACGCCCGCGCTGCGCGCGAGATGAGCGCGACGGCGGACAGCGTCGGCGACGCCGTCAGCGGCATCGCCGCGGTGGCCGAGGAGAACAGCGCGGCGATGGAGCAGGTGTCAGCCAGCGCGGAGCAGATGTCCGCGCAGGTGGAGGAGATCGCCGCGTCCACGAATGAGCTCGGGACGATGGCGGACCGGCTGAGCGAGCAGATCGCCCACTTCCGCCTCGACGAGCGGGATGCCGGGGCGCCCGCGAGCCTGCAGGAGTTCCGCCGGGCGGCCTAGTACCCCGCCGCACCGGAGTCCTCCAACGGGGGACGGCGATGGCTCGCCGTCCCCCGTTTCACGCCGGCGGGCCGGGCCACCACGTCTCCCGGTTCCGCCTCCGGCGGGCACGCGATACGCTCGGGGAGGAGGCGCCGCCGATGATGCCCGGACTGATCGCCCTGTTCGTGGGGTACGTCATCCTCACCGCGTGGCAGGCGCGCCGCGCGCTGGCCGCTCCCCAGGAGACGAAGCTCGGCGAGGCCGTCCGTTTCCTGATCATCTCGTTCCTCGGCGTGCCGCTGGCCGTGGCGATGATCCTCGCGCTGTAGGCGCCTCGCGGTGTCCGGGGCGCGTTTGACGCCCCCGCGCGGGCGAATCGATACTCAGGCCACGCTCCATTCACCACGTCAGAGGGGACGTAGGGACATGACGGCTTCCCCGCACCCCCGGCCCG